>ENA-ORNB01000144-ORNB01000144.1-human-gut-metagenome-genome-assembly--contig:-NODE-144-length-90576-cov-5.925299_pt1 | contig 90576 bp, 105 predicted proteins | sample MGYA00242112_ERZ509016 | MGnify/ENA primary metagenome ERZ509016 (study PRJEB26280, sample SAMEA2338705) | human gut metagenome | biome: human gut; feature: human-associated habitat; material: faeces...
AGTTTAATCTTCTCTATCATACCTTGCTACATTTAACGGGCGTTTTTTCTACGATGAAAATCAGCCCAATTTAACATTTAATTTTTATTCTCTTTTTGTAATTATAAATTCCCATACAGCAATTAACTATTGCCATATTCTTTAGTTGTAACATGATTTTTTCTAAATAGAATACGTTGTGGAGATATATTAACAGTATAATTATCGCCTAAATATAAAGAACTAAACGTAATACTACCAGGCAGAATTGTCGTCTTGCCACCCGAAAGACCTGTTGGAGTCATATCATATAGTTCGATTACAGGAGTAGTATAATCTTCTATCGTAGAAAAACTAATCTTTCCAACAAGATTTCCAAGGAAATCATACATCGAAATACTATTAGTGACCGGATCAATAACGATTCGTTTACCTTCAGAAGCGGTAGAAATCTGCCCTGTCAGTTCTACTTTGTTCCCTTTAAATAACCCTGTGAGAAAATTAATAAGTATATTGGGAGTAAATGCATCGGTACCAAAGTTTTCATAGGACGACGTTGGATTACCATTGGCATCAACCCCTTGCTGTGAAAACATGTAATCACCATAAAATACAGCACTCGCCAACTTGGCAAAATTCCCCATCAGAATTTCTATATAGGTGGCTTTATAATTCTCAAAAGGTATCCAAGTCGCTTTTGTACCATTTACAGCATAATCTTTTTGAGGGGTATTAAGGTTTGATGGCATTCCTTGGCCTACCCAACTCGTAACCTGATTCATGACGTAATACATCCCATTGTACAAAACATAAGGCGCAACCATATCCGTACAAAGGTAAGTCATGGTCATGCTATACTCACCAGCAGGATATGGTAGCTGTCCCCTTTTGCCAGGCTCACTTTTTTTGGCAAACTTAACCGTTCTTGTTACACTTGCTATTCCCATATATACCACTTTAAGAAACAGTCTCGATATATACTGCCACATCTGTACCAGCCTGTTCACACATCGCATAAGTTACAGTAAAATTTGCCTGATTAGAAACACTCCCTAAAATTATACCTACACTATCAATAGCGGTAAAATTGAACTTCATATCCATCGCTTTTGTAGTAGTACCACGCTTCACGACAATTGGAGCATAGACAACGGTGTCTCCCTCTTCTTCTATCGTTTCATCAGCCGGTGTAGGCATAGGAATGATTTCATAAGGATCGGAAGCGTCCATAACTCCTTGTATGTCCGTACCGATTTCCGTCCCATTCTGAGAAACCACACACTTGAAGTTTGAGTAACAATCAACCATATCACCCGTAACGGTCAACGTCTGAGTAGTCTTTCCGGAGAGTAAGGACCAGGCACCGCCAACTAACTTATACCATTTGTAGGTCAAATTAGAAGTAACGGTAACGCCTGCCTGGTATGTCATAGCTTTCAGAACACAACTGCCTCCTTTTTCCGTAATGGTGAAATACTTAGCATCCCCCGCAGCAATAGTAACGAAATAAGGAGATCCGGTTGCCCGGCGGATGGGGATATTATACACTCCCTGTACCTTATCGGTCGTAGTGCCATATACAACAGTAGCCTCGGCTTTTATGGTGCAAGGTGCAGCTCCGGCGGCAACAACAAGGTTTTTCAAGATCTTTATGCCCCAATAGTCTTGTGTGCCGGCAGCATACGGAAGTTTACGAAAATGACCTGTCTCACCGTTGAATACATTGGTTGAAATGTTATTCGTAAAAGTGAGCTTTACACCATTGAAATACCAGTCAACGGCAGTCGGTACGGTCACACCTTCAGCAACACGGCTCGATGTCACGACAAACACCAACTGCGGCTGAGTTTGTGAGAAGTCCGGCACGATGGCGCCAATAGCTCCAATCGAACCCTCAAACTCCTGGTACAAATCCCCGGAAGGCGAATTAATAATTGTGGTGTAAGTTCCAGCCTTTGGCGAGAACTTTACACCTACTTGTTTGGTAGCAACACTCATAATAATTCTCCCTCGTTATTAGTTTCCAAACTGGTAGATTCATCTTCAGTATCTGCCGGGGCGTCTTCCCCTTTAGATTGACACCATTCAGGTGTCGTTACCAAAATAGGATGATCAGTACCATCTATTTCGTCCTTTGCCACATTGGGAGTCAAAACAACTCCACCACAATAAGCAGCACGGGTAAAGATATCCTCACCGGGGAAGCGAAGAATATCAGCCTGCCACAATAGATAATTTCCATCCGCAGTTTTATTGCGGATAGCGGTTAATCCCATTTCACGGGCAACCAACTCTGTCACTTTGATATAATTAGCCATAGTTTTTAATTGATTATTACTTCGTTATTATAGCTTTACCGTCATTGGTGGTTATAATCTTCTCATCAGTGACAGCAAGCAACTTATAGTTTCCTTTATCCACGACTTCGACACCAAGCAATCCGCTCGTAACATCAACTGCTGAGAGCTTTGGGGATTCTCCGGTACCGATGACCGTGTTATCTTTGTACCAGGTTGCACGCAACTCCTGCATGGCGTTTGAAATGATACCTTTCGGCCCGAACACTATAACTTTGGGTTGTACTACAGTTGTGCCGGGAGCTATGCGATTAGGTATATTGATGATATCATAATCGAACGGTGGCAAACGTCGAACAATCGTAGTAGTCGCAGATGAATCGGCATCTGTAGGAGACGCTGCCGGAGAACCGGTAGGAGAAAATGTAGCTTTACAGACATACGTTTGTTTTTCGCCCATCATATCCCTGTCAACAACAAGTACATTGTCATTGGCACTGATAATATCCATGTCAAGTTCATCAGATCCGGCAAGAGTCAATGTTCCATTTTCACGTAGCTTATACCAGAAGAATTTTCTTTTAGCGGTATCACCGGTATAGTCTGTTTCACCGACCATCAGTTTGGCAATTATAATCTGCTGGGCAGCATCTTCCCACGGATTCCAGAGGTGAGTAGATTCACTATCGAGTGTCAACAATGGATTTGCATCTGTGGCATTGATACATTTAATCAGCTTCGTTTTTTTGAAAACGATTATCTGGTTAGTACGTGTATCGAGATACTCAGCATAAAAATCCAACGTTATAGGATGCAAGAGAGCAGCATTCTTTTTAACCTTGATCTGGCCTTTGTTTGTGCCATCCTGGGTTATTTCATAGCTATTATTGGTACTCTCGATCAGAGTCTTTTTCCCATTGATGATTTCATTCCATTTGAGATTTATCAATTTGGCATTGATATTATGCTCTTTGATAATTCCATCCCGGTCGATGACATCACACTGCGGTAACAAGACTAACGGGGTTAGAGTGTAGTCAGCTTCATAAACTCCCGTAGCTGCATCATACGTCTGTAATGAAGCGATTGAGCCGACCTCGTTTATTGCTACATGTACATGCAGCGGTTTATAGTTTATTTCTATTCTCTTACGTTTCATAAAGGAACCTCCATTTCATCAGAATGTATTTTTTGACCATCACGTAGTAATACCGTGGCTTTAAAGACACAATATCCAATTTTGGGAAAATTGCTCCCAAGATCATCACGATGTATTATCAATTTTTTGCCAGTATCGGCGTGCTTTACTGCCCAAGCATTATCCTCTGTCACATTTTCACTATTGCGAGTCCACTCAATATCAATATCCAAAATATGCTCTGTCACATCCCGGTTATAAATCTGACCGCTAATTTCGAGTGTAGTCAATTCGTCTATAAGGTTGCCATCTTTATCAAGTTGATCAAAGTTTAGGAACCATCCATTTGTAGACTCAATATCTATGCTAAAATTCGGATTACCCTCGATCATAGCCCAACCAGTAGAACCGTAGCGTGGCTCATCCAAGGTAACATTTGTGAGACATTGCCAACGGCAGCCGTAATGCCACACGGTATCCGCTGAAGTGGAAGACACAGAATAGGGTTTATCAGAAGCTGCGACCTCAGCACTCCAGTTTCCACGATCCACAAGCGAAACAACAGGAATACCTTGTTTATCTACGCGCAACAAATCCTGTATAACAGCTCCACGGCAGTGTATATAGCTATGGCGATAGCTGATAGGCAGGTTATCAAACAATGACAGTTGTTTGAGTTTACCGACAATAATAGCGTAGTTATATTCCTCCAAAATTGGTTTTGTAACACCATCCAACATACAGATACATTTCTCACGGGATGATAGATACCAGTACGATTGACGGTCTTCATTCACGGGGTTGCCACGATGAGATAATATCATTAGTGGTTCTGGAGGATAATTCTTGCCACCGGGTACTTCATTATCCGGATACATAACAGCATTGATAGTGTTAGCTGATGTATCGACATGTAGAACACGCAACCATGAAGTGTAATAATCGCCACCTCCGGAAGCGAGGTTGTTGACTACCCCATAGGCTACATCATTTTCAGCCAATGCTGTGAAGTCATTCTCCCAACGCTTACGAAGCTTTAATTGATATGTACCATCATCCCTCAATGTAACGCTTTCAATCGAACCTGACTCGGAAAACGAATAGTCTGACTCCATAGCTGACAGTCGGTTGAAGATAAGTTCTAAAACGGTCAGCGATGACCGCAACTCCATGCGGTCAGCCTGTATTCGTCCATCTTCTGCGATTATGCCCTTGCCCGCAATCAATGAATCAATGATGCTTTCGCCTACCGTTAATTTGCTCAAAGCCTTAATAGGCCCTTTTACTACGATGTCTTTCAAGAAAGTGATTATACCTTCTGCATAATCATCATTCTTTTTGCTGATAAACTTGTCTCCTAACCCTTCATTGTTTGCCTTAATCGCCTTATCAATCTCGGCAAGTATTCTCAACGCAGAAAAGGTGTTCCTATCGGTAGGAACAACAGTATCATTGAGCTTTATCAAATAAACATACCCCTCCCCGCCTCCCCCTGTTTCACCACCTTCTTCTTCACCACCTTCAGGGAAATCAACATCTATATTGTCAACCATACCCTGTAAAGACACTTTAAAAATATAGCTCTTCAATGACACAATTTCCTGAGTCATTTCCGGTACGCTATTCCCCTTACGGACAAATCGCACGCCATTGAAATACACGTTCGAGCAACACAGTATCCGATTCAGATGCTCTGCAAACCAGACAGGACACCCCTCAGCATTACCAAGGGTAAACTTCTTCTGCGTACTCTCTACTGCAAAAAGTTCAATGATATTTCCATTAGAAATTTCAAACTGCTCATTGTTGACGGCAAATGTCCAATCATCATCTTTAAAGCCGCCAGGTGCACGGAATTCAAAATAAAACTGCTCTTCACCATTCCAGAATATGCAATCATTCCTCTGCTTATTACTACGCATAGAGTAGCGAATGAGAGTAGTCTTATCCAACTCGTGCTCATCATCCGTAACTTTGAAAACATTGCATTCTTGATCGCCTACAGAAATTGAATAATAACCAGGTGCCAGCCCGGTAATCGTTGAATGAAAGACTGTAGAACCATCTTTCAAAGAGAAGGATTGAAACTCAATTTCCCTGCTGGTACCATCAACATGATTTTTCAGTAAGCCATTCATCTTATACTCAGTAGTGGTAATAACCTCTATGAATATGTTATCAGTAGGTGCAAACAACTGTATGTACCTACTCTCAGCCCCAAATTTATCAGAGGATGGACTAAAGAAAAGTGGAGTAAATGGTGATATCTTTATCATAACTAACCAATACTTTTAATTTGCAGATTATAATCAACCCCTTCATAGTGCCCAATCTTGTATTTTAGCTCGTTTATGAAGCAAGTATATAACAGGCTATTCCTATCAACCTCGACCAGTGCATTCACATCCGATGGAATTCCACCGTCAGCAGTACTAATACTCAGAGTACTCACGGTAAACAAAGGATCTGTTAGTTCTATATCCGAGTTCTCGGCAACATCATTAATCCGAATATCACTGTTACCCGATGAAGAAGCAAAGCGTAATGACTTGACAAATGAACCGATGTATTCCTTATTAGCCTCGATGATAGAACGAGGTGAGAACATGGCATTGAACATGGTTGATGATGAAATTATTCCAGATACTTTATATCCTTCTCGTACAAGCTCATAAGATTCAGCGTTTTCTTTCAAATGGGCCCCGACAAAGAAAGTATCATTGTCACTCTCATTATCAGTTGTATCTTTACCACGCTTACTTACCAAAAATTCGATTCCGTAAGGATCTGCACGAAGAGGACTTATCAGTTCAAGGGCCTTATCAGTGATGGTTATCCCAGTGTCATACTCGTTCGTAAAATGGAACTCATCGCGCCCGTTAATGCTGTCATAGTCTTGTTTATCGTAACCGACTCTCAGTAAAGAGTAAATAAGCGATGAGTTCACTTTTACCTTAAAATCCATTCCAGTATAGCTTATTCGCTTTTGTACTTCAGAATGAAACAAAGAAGTGCGCTTCTTAAAAACGACTTTATTTTCTGCGATATCCGGTACATAGCCGTAGACAACCTCCATCCAATCTGAGAAATTCTTGAAGGAAGTATATATTTTAGCCCCATCCAAGCCTCTGGCACTCTCTGCCGCCATTATCACAGTGGAGGATAGCCGAGTATCATCTTCATATTCTATTTCGCCTACATAGCCCTCATTTTCTTCATTTATGCTCTTCAATAAGCGGTTAAGAAGCACATCGGGCTTTATGACATCAATACGTTCTGATTGCATTTTTGCCATGTAATAAACAGACATTTTAAAATTCTCAATCTTGATTCTTACCCCAGCTTCAGTATTAAAGTAGATTCTATAAACCATACCTATTTTCCCTGATTCATTCTTTGCCGGATCTACCAATACAAGTTTTTTCTCTTCGACATGATAAACACTGCCAGCTTTAAGCCCACTCGTATGATATACACTGGTACTGGCTGTATCAGAGCCTACTTTCTTTTGTCCCTCGACATCAAATCGCCCAGTACCTGATGAAATGGTTATATCACAGCTCAAATCCATGTATAAGCCATGTGGAGGTAAAGCAAACAATTTCATGAAAACACCTTTAGTATTGCCATAATAAGCACCATCAGATTCATGGTACGGTGTTATAAAATCACCGACATACACTTCTGGATTAGTATCTACAACATAGACATCAATATTCGTATTAGCCTGAGACGTACCAGAAGGATATATATATTCATCGTTATCAATGTCGAAGTTAAATGTATTCAGCATCAATAAACGATCATAATTGAGAGTCTTTTCTTCCTTTAATTCACTTACAAGATATTCGTACTGAGTGCTCTTCTTTGCCTTAATCTTAGCAGCAAGAGTACTATCTATAGCATTGATATAGACAATACTATCATCATATTCCAATGAGCCAAAATCCAGATAACTACCAAAGAGATACCTTTTACTCTTATCGTTATCAATAGTATATATCTCTATCTGAGCATTAGCGTTCAAATAGTTGGTCCGGTATTCATTAAGTAAAAGGTTATATGCTTTCCCAGCAAACTCAAATTTTGAACTGAATGAACGGATAATCCCACTGAAATCATTTCGTTTCAGTGAGATATTAATCTCATCCCAATTACTAATGCAATCCTCATTAATAATATGAGCCGTACCATTGATGATTAGAATATATCTGTTCATACATTTTCCTTTGCAGCGAATATATAGAAAATGCTAACCGACAAATAGGTTAGCATTTATCTTGACATTATATAATTGTGACAAAAACGGTACAATCAAGTTATAATCAACACATTACAACAGGCACAAATTAAAGGGGGAATTTACTTGCCGCCTCTCTCTAAAGATAAAGAGAGGCAAACTTCTTTTAATGTTTCGAGCTTGGCAGATTCTGAATCTATCTTAGATAGACAGCTATTCAACCGATTAGCAAGCAGCTTTATCTCGGTGATTTTATTAATCTCATCAGAATGATTATCAAGATATACTTGAGTATCAGTAAGCGCTGTTTTGACTTCTGCAATAAGAGTTGAAATATCTTGTGTACTCTTTTCTTTTCTCATTGTATAGTATTCTAATACATCCATAATTATAAATTCTTTGATTATTATTTACTATAAAGATAACGTTTTTGAGCGTAATTAGCAATCTGATTAATAGCCATTTGCACCACATAAACGGTATTTAACTTAGCCCAACTCACGCCTCAATATTTCTCTGCCAAAAGAGATACGGCTACGTACTGTAGTAGTAGGAATATTAAGTAACCGGCTTATCTCATCATAGGAATAACCCTTAGCATATAATAAGACACACTCTATACAACATGATTTAAACGCACATTGCCGGATTACCGATAAGATTTCATGGAATAAAGCCCTTTCTGATGCTAAGCGTAGAGACACAACTTGACAAACATCATCATAGTCAACAAAGCGAATGATAGATTTGCGGTTATAGTTGGTTATATAAGTGTTTTGCATAATCACTTCGCACCAGGGTTTCAATGGTCTGCCACTCTCGAACTTGTCTTTGTTCAGCAAGGCTTTATAAACTGTATCATTCGCCAGATCCTCGGCATCTTGTATAGACCAACAATACTTTCTTGCAACCTTTACGATCCAGGGATAGAGCAAAGCAATTTCCTTCTCAAAGTCCATATTCATTCCTCCTCACAATGCGCATGGTAACTTCACCAGCCATGCTTTGTTCTACAAATTCTCGCTGTCTGACGCTCTGCTCGTATAAATCATTGGCAGACTGCTCCAAAGACTCTATGAGTCTATCAACAGAAGGTTTGGAGGAAACAAGGTCCTTTACTTCGGACAATTCAAGAATTATCCGATTACATTTACTCTCAATAGAGTTTAGTTTTTGTAACAGCTTGCAATAACCTAAATGGTCAATGCCGCATTTAATGCTTGTTTTTTGCATAAGAAAACTCATTAGTAGTTCGTAAAAAGAATTACTAATGAGTTCATCAAAAGTCCGATAGCATTAAAAAAAATATTTATGCTATCTAAATGTTCCCCTCTTATTCATTATGTCAACATTCACCTGGTTTACAATATTGGCATACACAGCAGCATTAATCTGATGCATATCAATGTGCATTTTGATGTATGTCATAATAAATGCAATTTCTGAGTCATAATAAGAACGTATATCATCTGGCGAAGACTTCTCTTTAGTTTTCTCCGGATCTGCATTTACTTCCTCATTACGATGCTGTTCAAAGGTAGCATATCTCAGCAAATCAGCAACTCTATCTTTGAGGTTGTCATCGCTCACACCGGAAACATCTTCATCAATCATGGCAAGTAAGGAACGTATATCCTCATACGCCTGTTGCATAACAAGAGTGGTACATATCCGGAGAAAGAAGACTTTCATTTTACATTTTATCGCTTCTTCTTTTTTCGCAATAAAAGCTCTCATTCCTGATTTATCGGCAATAAAGCGATATGATGCGATAAGAGAATGAGCGCATCTTTCAAGCTCTTCTTTGTTAACTTGATCACCATCATCTAATAGCAAACAGTAATTGCCACACAGCAGTTCTATAAACTGCGCTAATGATATTTCATTCAATCTTGTTTTCATGAATTTCTCAATATGTATAAGTCAAATTCTCTTTTATAAGCCTCTCTCCTACGTTGTTTGATAGACTGTACCAACAGTTTGTTCGTCATATCCATCCGGCGTTCAAGACCGGAATAGTCGTTATAAACAGTAGTGCCAGCCCCACCCTTTTCACTGTTACGAAGGAAAGAGAACATCGGAGCAAAACTATTATTCTGCCAGTCAAGGGAACCGAAATCATCGACATCAGGAAAGACCTGAGCACCTTTCGGAAGATCTACAAGCATAGGGGTATCAGGAGTAATCCATGCCATCCCCTTATACATTACAACTTCACGTTTGCCGGCATCACCTACGAGAGCTTTTCCCCCAGGATGAGCACCGTCTTTCGTACCCTCTGCGTATGATGGTATAGGGGTAGCGGCAATAGTGGCAACTTGAATAGCTCCCATTGCTCCGACAATGGCAGCTAACACAAAATTAGGTAGCGATTTAGTAATCGCTAACGCTGTGGCGATACCGGCTTGCGCAATACTGGTAGCCTTATCCCAGATAGCTTGTTTCCGGGCCAACTCTTGTTTTTTCTTCTCCAATTCACGGTTCTTTGCCTCCGTTTTTTCTTTGGCAGCACGCTTCTTAACCTCAGCCTCTTCCTCTGTGAGAAGACCATACTCGACTTTTTTCTCAATTCTCTCAATATCCTGATCGTAGGCATCATTGTTAGCGTCCTGCTCATCTTCAATCTTGGTTATCTGGCCATCGTAAACAGTTGCAATGAGATCTCCAATACTTCCTATTGCCTGTTGAGCAGTCTGTAACCAATCTTGCAGGCTACGCATTCTATCTTTATGAGATTTTTCGTCAGCCTTAGTTACTTTCTCAATAGCGGCAATCTCAGCCTCAGCCTCTTTCTGAGCAAGCTCAGCTTTCAACTTTTGGAGCTCTTCAGCAATCTTTGCCCTATCATCAGAACTAAGGTTATCTGTTTTAAGTTCCAATTCCAGGGCATCAATGGCAGCTTCGTTCGACTTCCGGACATAATCTAATGTAAGTTGGTATTCCTGCTCGGCATATTCCCTCTGAGTAATTTTCTTTTCTGCAAGTTGTTTTTTCAAAGAGAGCATGTCAGCTTGATAGGTCTGGTCACGAATGATTTGTTCGGCTGCCGCATTCTCTGCAATAAACTGTATCTGATAAGCGGCATTCTCTTCAAGTATCAGTTGCTTCTTATTGCTATATTTTTGATCGATGGCAAACACATCCTCACCTGTCTTTTCTGCCGCATCAATCTCAGCTTCACGCTGTAAATCCAGTTGCCGGAGCTTCAATGCAAGTTCTTCCTTTGAGCCCTTCTGAACTACTTCAAGAGAATTGGCAATATCTTGCTTTTCTCGGTTGGCGTTATACTGGATGGAGAAACGCTGAATAGCATTTTGCATCTCTTTAGCCAGGTTCTCCCGAGTAGCAATTTCTTCTTTACTATAACCTTTGACTGCGGCTATCTTTTTAGAATATTCAAGACCAATCTTTTTCAATTCTTTATCTAAGCCCTCATTCATCAAAGCAAGTATGGAATCCTGATAAGACTCTTGGATCTTTCTCTTTTCAGCAGCCGCCTTCTCTAATTCACGCTTTTCTTTTTCTGTCAGGACTTTGGTCGTTTCTACTTTTTCTGTATGCTCCTTTACATAATCGCTTTCATAAGCATCTACATTTTCAAGGACATACCTATATTTTTCTGCATTCTTTTCCGCTTCAGTCCAAAGTCCAAATTGAAAATCACGTTGCTTATTATAAGTCGACATTGAAGTTCCTGATTGAGCACGAGTAAACATATTACTCTTTTGCATGGCTTCAGTAACTTTTCGATAAGAAAATTCAGCTTCATCTGCAACCTCAGAATATTTCTTAATCTCAGAATTAAGATACTCCTTTTTCTCCTCAACAGCCTTCTTAAACGCTTCTTGAGAATCCATACCGCTATCCATATAGCCTTGCCATGCTTCCTTTATTTCATTGATATAACGTTCTTCAATTTTAAATTCAGAAGCTATTTCACGCTGACCTCTTAGGGCTTCCTGCATAGCTTCAGTCTCTTTATCTTCAAGGGATTTAAAATCATCAGCAATGTTACGCACTCCACGCGCTAAGAAGTCAAGCACACTCTTCATCGTTCCTTTGGAATTAGAGAATGTCAACATCAAAGCCTCCCATGCAGAAGACAGAGAAGCTATTGAACCTTTGACATTATCTTCCATAGTATGAGCCATACCAGCAAGTTCTTCATCAACACCGGTTATTTGCTCTCTCAAAGGAACAAGTTTATCTGCCGATGTAAGGAAGGCATTAAAAGCTGAAACACTACGTTTATCTGTCAATTCAAGAGTAGTATTCAGATCCACCCCCCTATCACGCAATGTTTTTAATCCATCTACAAGATCCGGCAAAGTCTTCACAGGTTTACCCAATGCCAAAGCGAGTTTTCCAGAACCATCAGCAAGATTCAATAGAATATTTCTCGTTGCAGTAGCAGACATTGAAGCATCAAAACCAGCATCAGCCAACTTTCCAAGCAAAGCAAGAGTATCTTCTATCGTGAAATTAAATGATTTCGCTACAGGTCCAACAATTGGTAAGGCAGTAGCAAGATAATTGAATGATAAAGCACTTTTTGTAGTCGCTACTGCCATAGCTGAAACATACCGTTCAGTCTCTCTTGTATCAGCATCAAACATTCTCAATGCTGCACCAGACAAAGCGGCTGCTTCACCCAGTTCAGCACCAGTTGCCTGGGCAAAACGTAAAACAGACTCAGTGGCTTGCAGAACTTCCTTTCGGGTAAAACCAAGTTTAGCCAACTCTATTTGTAATTCTGTTGCCTCAGATGCCGTGTACTTTGTCATAGCTCCCAGACGTTTTGCATCTGCTGTCAATTCCTTGATGTTGTCAGAAGTAGTTCCCAAAATCGCTGCTAAGCGGCTATTAGCAAACTCAAACTCAACAATACTGCCAACCCCTTCACGTAATTTTGTGAACAAAGCAACTATACCATTGATAACAGCTTGTCCGCCAACATACCCGGCAACAATGTTTTTCATCCCATCGTGCACCTTATTTAAACCGGGAGACAACTGAGAACTAAGTGCTTTACCTGCATTACTTGCAATAGTTCCGAAATTCTGTAGCCTGTTATTTCCTTTTTCGATTTCAAGAATTGCAAGTTTCACCTCCTCACGATATGCACCAACAGTTAATTTCTGCCGTGTTTGTGCATCAGAGTTCTTCTTGGAATAATTGGAATTGGTATCGATCGTAGAATTAAGCCGTGCCAATATGGTGATGTAGTCTGCATCTGTATCCCGTAGAAGTTTAACAGCCTGCCTTAATTGTTTATTGGCTGTCTCAGCCTCTATAATACTGTGCACCTCCCGATTAGTAAGAGTAATGGCATCCTTAATTATACGAAGCCTTTCCTCCTCGCTTATATTGGCATTTCTTCTTGTGCTATTACCAGAGTTCTGCGCCTTTGTAGCGGCCAACTCCGCTTTTGCTACCTTTTCCAGTGCAGCGGCATTCTTTGCATTGGCATCAGCAAGTTGCTTCATATCTTTGGCTGATAAATCACTTGCTGATGCTTGCTTTTGCAAATTATCTGCGACCTCCTGAAGCACTTTCTTTTGTTTATCAAGAGTCACATTAAATTCAGTGTTCGTTTTCTCTGCAGTCGCTACCTGAGCAGAATACAATGCAAATAACTTGTCAAGCTCTTTAGGAGTCTCTATCTCCATTTTAATGCCTTTGGCAAGCTCTTTTGCCACATCGACATAGGTATTCTTTATCTTGATCAACTTTACATCGCACTGATCAAGTGCTTCAAGTTCACCAGCCTTTATTAAACCACTTATTCCAAATTCTCCCATCACAAATAATGTCTAAATTCAACAATTTCACCATCTATCTCACTATCTGCCTTATCGAAGCCATACGTACCATCCCGTCTTTTATACACTGCATAGATGCACTGTTCCAATATGGCAGCCTTTCGTGCAAGCTCACTTACATGGGCATACTCGCACATAATTTTTTTGTTATCACAACCGCAACTCATCTGTAACCGCTATTAGCTATGAATTTTTCCAGCCAGGGACGAAGAATACGCTCAGAGAAGTATTTCTTTGCGGTATCACCAAGCTCTAAGATTTCACTACCGTACTTCTTCTCAATGTCCGGGCCCTCATTGAAACCAATAGTCTTTATCTCCATGACTTCACCGGATAACCGCGCTTGTATGCTATCATGAAACTTACCAGTTATGTACAAGTTGGGAACTTCCACCGGACGCGGTGGCAGGAATAGAACTTCTGACTCAATCGGTGGGGTAATTTCATTCTTCCACTTCTTGTAGCTCTTTGCCCGATGAAACCAAGGTCCAGGCTCATTAAAGTACGGATCATTATCATAATCCGGACTAAGCAACCTATCCTTTCCATTCATACCACTGTAAAGCTGTTCACGCACCAAAGACTCTATAACATTACTGTTATCCTCCATGCACGCAAGGCATTCTCTTTTGATACCGGTATTAATCTTATGGATCACTTCATATACTTCATCTATACTGGCCATACCTTTAAAGAAAAAGGGGGATGTGAAATCAATCCCTCATCCCCCTCGTTTATCACTCTTTTACCTCTTTAGCCTTAACCTTTCCTTTCTTAATCAGATCGTAAGTATCAGAAAGCATTTTATTACGATCATCCTCCGGGCGGTCTTGCCAAATAACCGGCATATGCTTATCAATGAAGTCGGACTTCTTCATTGCCTTTACTGCCAGTTCAATAAAGGTCACACCTTCAATAATCATGCTGATACCCCCTCGATGTATTTAATACCATTCTCATACAATACAGAAGGAGCTTTAAGGGAGATAGTGCCTCCGTCACCGGCTGGCACCACCGTAAGAATTCCATCTGCATAAGTAGCCGATGTAGCACCGTTCAAAACTTCGGCAGCGGCTTTAGCTATGGCTCCACCGTGCAAAGGTGTAAGGTCATACCCTCCGATTTTCTCAATCAACTTGTACTTGTTCGATTCCTTACTGACAAGTTCTACTTCTGTAAGGCCTTTGAGTCCATTCTTAATATTAAAATCAAGTTTGATGAAATCAACGTTCATCAACAGATCCTCAATATCAGTATGACAGAAACTAACTGTCATAGTTGATTTTGAAGAGCTTGTAGAGAAGGGAGTTACAGTAGGATAAATCGTTGACATCGGCATACCTGCAAGAACGTCTGTGCCATCATTATACCCATACAAGAACTTATCATCATAGAAATAGACATCCCACTCCTTTGTAGCAGATTGCAGCAGCTTAGCATTAAGCGTTTCGTCAAACTTTGGCAAAGTGAATGTTTCCGTTTCTGCACTCATCCCATTGTATTGACTTGGCCCGTAGCCGACTGCGTTCACCTGGGGTTCACCGCCATTCTTCGCATATTCTACAAATGAAGGAATCGGATACACTCTACCCGGACGGTCTGCATGACACAGTTCTTCAAGTGCATCTTTTGTTAGTTCAGCAGGTAATTTCTGACCTTTCTCAACAATGATACAGCCCTTTACTCTGCCCCAATCAATCTGACATGTAGAGCCGCCAGTATTAAACAACGCACTCTCACAGGTTCTAATCTTTCTCATTTTATCTACAAATTGGATTATTAATAGTAATTTCCATACTTTTTATATTTATGGCGTCTATAGGTTCACTTACTGCATCGCCTTTTTCCGTGTAAGCTCCATATCTACCATAAGAATAGTTTTCTGAATAACCATGATTCACTTTTCCATAACCCCAATCAAACCTATCATCTTCTAACAGAACTTCAATCAACCGGTTATAAATCGGACGAAGAATATTCTTGAATGACGTTTCATGCCGTTTCTCATTACTCCACTCATTGTTGGAGGAACAAGCTATAATCAATGACACCTTTGCTTTTGCGAAGTAATCTATGCTATTCCTTTCCTCAGTGATCGGGCAGAACAAGGCTATTAATGGAAACTTTGAAGGTGAAGTATTATCTGACTTCGTAGTTGTGTCCAGCATGTCCTTAACATACTGGCCACTTCCAAATACAAAGTTGATCGGTAGATTCTTAATAACCTTCTTAGCACCTTTACTATCAGTATAGATAACTTCAAGTTCTTCCGGGATCTTCTTTACCACATCAGCGAATATGTCTATGATATCGGTATCTGTCATAAATTGAAAGCATTGATAGGGGTTAATAAATTGCTGTCGATGCTTACCGTAAAAGGACAATCTTTAGAAGATGCCCACCTCACGAACTCCCGGTTCTTCTTTACCATATCGTTCCAAATACTAACCTGCCTTTGGAAAGGCGAGACATAGGTATTGTCACTCTTCAGGCGTACAAGCCCTTTGATGGTTGCCTGTGTATTAGCATCTCGGAGAATGTGAAAGAATACATAGTTTGCATATGAATCACGTATGCGTTTGCATAATGACTCATATTTAGATTCTGAGACAGTTTCTTCATTCTTATCTTCCTCGGTTTCCTCTTCCTCCTGCTCAATCAGTTCCAGGTAATCAGTAACTTCACGAGAAAGTTTACTTCCTAACATACTGGAAAGAAATTGCGGCTGGTACTCCTTTATGTACGCCACTATCATATCATTCACGGCAATGGAGTCTTGCGAGGGAAGTTCTGCCAATGTCGCATTAGCAATATGCCGCGGACCGGAGAGGAAATATGAAACATCAATCAACATAGTTATTCAGTTTTACGGGTAACTGGACGCCCTCTTTTCTTCTCTTCTACATTGACAGTCTTATCATCAGACGTTACCGAGCTTTTAGAGTCTTCAGTAGTAAGATTCTTAGAGTCACTTACAGACAATTCTTTATTATCCTTCATTACCTCACACTCGGTTGTACCTGCCTGTAACTTATCACGTTCAGTAGTAAGAGAAGCAATGAGAGCATCCTTCTCTTTAATGTTCAACTCAAAGTCTGCTATTTGCAATTTCAGGCTTTGATTCTCTTCAACGGATGCAGCCAGTTCTGCTAACTTCTCATCCATAGCTTTACGGGCATCTTCCTCAGTGATAAGCCCACACTCAGAGATAGGGGTGAATGAAATCAATCCCCTACCTATACGAATGCGTTGTTCTTTAATCACATTGGTAACATCCTTTTCGTTTCCATCAAGAATGTACTTCATATCTTACGGTTTTGCTTTGGTGATTGCAGCTTTCAAAGAGGAAAGATTACCATAAGCATAAGCCCAAGGCATATAAACAGGGAATATAACCTCTTCCTGAGCAATCAAGACAACTTCGTTACATAATTTGGTGTCAACATCTTCGGCCCACTCAAGAGTCAATGAAGAATAATCAACCAAGTTGGAAGCCTGATTAAAATCTCCAAGCAAATATTTTCCAGGCATGATACCCTGATATTCAATAACAGGACGTCCAGCTATGCATTTCATACCGTTCCGCATTGAAACAATACCCAAGTTTCGCCCGGTAGTATCTTTTTCAGATTCGATAGCATTCACTGTAATCGGATTCAAAACTATGGCGTTCGGATAATACTGAGCGTACGTCATTACAGCGAAAGCAGTCTTCACTACATCTTCTGAGTTCGGCTCTTCGATGTTTTTGAACGCAGCATTATTAACGGTAAATGTCATTTCAGCAAGAGCAGTCTCTGCACCTTTATATGCGACACCCTCAATGAGAATTTGACGGTCGTTTATCTTTACGATAGGGTGTGCAGTACTAAGATCGGTATTCACTGCTGCATGGGCAAAAGTGATTGTCATACCATCAATAATCAGGTCCTGAGGATTGGCAAACTCAATGATGATATCTTTGTTGTCATTTTGCCCTGCGACAGCTTTAACCGAACCGGCACTCCCAGTTACAATCGCGCTACTGATAATGTCCTCAACTGAAGTAACGCCGATATGGTTAGTAATACCAAGCAGATTCTCACCGTTGCCGTCACCGAACAGAATATTCCAGTCTTCAGCCATCCATACAGCTTCAGGAAGCATATTAAGGATATAAGAACGAATATAGACACGGCTCTTGAGCATACGCTTGGAAATGCGAATATGTGTACCAAGGCGTTTGGTTCCAGTCTGTTGTTCCTTCACCTTAATGCTCGATTCAGGCAATCTACCATTCTCAGTAACATACCGTGCATTACGGTCAAAATCATACACCTGGGCATAAGCCAACTGAGGGAATGCCGGGTCACCTTGCAAAGTAGTAAGCACGTCGCGCATATGCAACGGTTTATTTGAGACCTGGCTAACTACACGCTTTTGCTGTTGGGTAATCAACAATTCGCCGGTATAGTTGTCGGTCATAGAGACAACATCTTTCAAAGAGAAGCCATCAAATGAACCGGACTTACGCGTCTTGCCGGAAACAAAATCTGCAAATTTCTCAGAGTCTAACATCTCATTCAATTTTTCATCGAATTTGTTGATAGTCTCCATTGATAAGCCTTTCTGTTTCATTTTCTCAATACTTTCACCCAGATTCTTGACCTGCTCAACAAGTGTTTCATTATCTTTGATAAGCTGGGTAAACTTTTCACCGTCGTAAGCTTTCAGCAGGTTGTTGATTTCAGTGAACTTCTCAGTCACTTCATTGGGAGCAAGCATTCCTTCGAGAGACTTATTCATGACATCACACATCATACCAGCAATGTTTTCCATGAACGACTTCTGCTCAGTCGGCAGATGGTCAGTTTTCAGATTAAAATCTGATACAGTAAATTTCTTTAAAGACATAATTTTTTTCAATTTATTGTTCGACAAAGCAATCATTCAGAGTATGGAAGAAAGTGCTGGTATCAGCGGCTTTCTCTGTATCAATAGTTACTTCATTGGCTCCTGTTGGCAGGGTCTGAGTGTCATTCGACGGCTCATTGCTACCTTTAGGTGAAGTATCTGTTGACTCATCTTTGATAACTGCATTACTTTTATAGACTCTTGCCCAGCAATGAGGGCAACGTACATAATTCGAGATATTATCCATAGACTTAACATCCAGCATTTTCTGTGTGTCAAGAATGGCAATAACCTGTTCCCTGATTTGCGGGGTAAGCTTATTCATTTCCTCACGTACAATATCCTCCGTAATCCACCGGTGATATTGTGCAGCAAGTTCTAACACTTGCTGAGAATAAGTTACTTCTGGAACATCATCATAGTTAAACTCATAGCCACAATGTGGACAAGTCACTATAGGAGCACCACTAAGTGCTTTTAGCATTAAATTCAGCTGCATATCATAAGCATTTAAACGTTCGTCAGAATACCTGAAATGGAAGGACTTCCGTATAAACTCTATAGCATCTTTTACCTGCTCGTTCGTGGCAGACTTAATATCAACCAGAAACGTTTGAGGATTGCTCCCCCATGCGGTCAAAGTCGAATATTCTCCCATGAACCATTCCTTTACTTTTCTTCGATCTGCCTCATCGCGCTTTATCGCTTTGACACCAATAGAATGTTCAAGAGTTCGACCATTCTCAGCATACAGTTTGTAATCTTCCAAAGTGTCGCGCCCCATCTGTTTTTTGAGATTAATCTGCCCGACCATCACAAGATTATTTTCCTTTTCTTCACCAGAAAGAGGAACACCTAAGAGTTGATCAGTTCTATGGTTTAAGAACCAACGCATACGATTAAAATTCTCTTTCAACGTTTTATTGAAAGAACCAGGCATTGAAATATCATCCTGTGAATCCTTAACACCAATGCCGTTAACAGCTACTGTAACAACACCTTTTTCATCAACATCATTTGCCTTCGTTTTGCACAGAAGGTTTTTGTAATTCTCCATCTACACTTTTTGTTGTTAAGTTCAACATCGTTTTTACTTTCTCTATCTCGTCAGGCGACATCTCGAATATCAGTTTACTATATAGCGGGATTTCAACCTTACTTTCTCCAATTTGTGCTCTCCAATCGTTCAGGCAGATAATACCGGAAAGAAATTCGACTCTACATCTTCCTGAAATACTGGTTTTGACATCTTCGGCCTCTTTCTTACCTTCCTGCAGACAGTCAACATGACTAAAGTCACAGTCTATATAAAGTCCGTCAGCTTCAAGCCCCAGAAACTCCGTAATATCCTTGCAGAATCCGGTAGCCATGGGTATAATTACAGAACTATACACGCTTTTTTCAACTGTCTTTTGATTGTTAAAAGTAGACTGGTCTTTACGAGGTACGAGTTCAGCAGGGATACCAAATGCCCCGGATATATTAATAGCATCCGCAAGGGTTTCCTCAAATGGCTGTAACTCCTGAATTGAAAGATTTGTCCGGAGAAAATCTAACGGAATATTAGAAAAGCCATAAGGAAACTGACTTCTTCCTATCCCGTATGTTTTATTATGTTCTTGTAAGAGTTCCTTCTTCTCATCTGGCGTCATTGCAATGGTTCCTGTCTCGTCTTTTTTTGCAGAAACTAACCAACCAAGCCCTCCACGTTTCACATAAATCACGTTTCTTGCTTCATAGACAGCTATTAAATTACTGATCGGTTTTGACTGAGATTTCAAGCGGCTGGTACCACGCAAAAAACTTATGCCCGGATACAGTGAAGGAATCCCTTCACGATCATGCAGAATTTGAGCAGGGTTCATTCTTAAACCTGAGCTAAAACCAAAATTCATGTGATAGCAGTCTATAATATCTTCGGTTTCAGCTATACCAAATAAAGGAATAAAATTACGTACAGGCATAATTTCGACTTTATCAGCAGGTAATACCCAATAGTTTGAGCACCATTTCCATAACTCCTTGGCACTCATCAATGATTCAGGAACAGCAGCACGTATAAAACTATCACCGGTACAAAGCCTATATACGAAATGAGAATAGACAGTTTCCTTCCAACTAAACAAGCAATTTGGCTTATTCAAAATTTGATTAACCTTTTGGTTGTCCCAGACAATACTATCATCTTTCACCTTTTTCAAATTGAATACAGCACCGGCAATTCGAGATGCGATATAGTCAATAGGAAAAAATACTTCTGGAATAGAAGCAAACAATTGAAGATAGTTTTGACTACACACACAAGGGTTAGCAAATAACTCTTCAACGATAAAATCTACAGAACCTGAATCATATTCCGAATTGACAACTTTCTTTTCTTCGGCAGGTTCTTTCAAATCATTTTCAGACTTCTTTTTAAAAAGGCTCCAACTCATCCGATTTTCTTTTGAAACAAATATATGCAGAAGGATATCCGATTTTTTGAAATACAAATATCTTGACATATACCATTTAGTACAAAATCAGCATAGACAGTTATATATCAACCATTTACAAGGGGCACTTTTATGAACAGTATTTTATGATGTAATAAGCTAAGCCACTTAAAGTAATGTTAGCCTCTTTATTTTCACTATCAATATTGTAATCTAACAGACTGGCCAAGAAACTACCATACTCATCTGAATCTTCCAGTTTCTTCTCAGAAAGCAAAAAGTATTCTTTAATGAAATCTGATGTAGCAGCTATACGCTTATCTACATCAGGATATTCTTTAGCGACTTTCACTTCTGGAAGTGAACACCGGAGTTCTCTAACCATAGGGAAATAGACATTGGAGCATTCAACAATATAAAGGCTTGCTTCATGCTCCTTTATTGAAGATTTAATTTCCTCCATCGAGGCAGTTTGCCGGTAGGCAATATCTACCAAATGCCATTTCTCACCACACCTGAACGCCTGAACAAGTAAGAAACGGCCGTTCACATTGGGCACAACGTAGACAATCTTATTACTATATTCATATTCAGTGCCAGGATTGTAGTATGAAAATGCACCCTTGTTACCGTAGAGATTTCTCTTTCGCCGGTTGCTGAAAGCTGTGTACTCCTCATGGCATAAGTCAGCCACCACATAACGGAAAGTATCAGAAAGATGCCCGTGTTCTTCGTAAGTCTGCATAGTAATCTTATTCTTGACCTTTGTTTTAAGGATGGCACCGTTAGCGTCTTTCTGCACGCTCATGTAATCTTCAATAGAAACGGTACAGCTCTCATCAATGCATATCTCGATGCCTGGCACTATTTCATCAAAGATAGCATTGATAAACTCACCAGTCATCGCTACACTGGGATTCTTGTTACCGACCTTATCCTCAATCTCGAAACCTTCTTTCTGCAAAGTGTCTATGAATAAGTCCATCCAGGAACGTTTCTCATCATCAATACTATTGGCCGCTTTCGTCGAAGCATCCCCATGCAGGTAAACCTTATCACAGTAGCCGATATCTTTCAAGTATTTACCAACGAGCTTAGAGGACTTCTTAACTGTGTTATTCGGACTTTCGGCACACGTCTCATGGAACTGCCAAATCTTAATACCGGCAGATAGATCAACCTGCCAGTATGAAACGCTGATGTAAGGAAGTACATTGTTATCTACTGATATATGAATAGGCAGGTCTTGGCGATACAGACGCTCACCTGAATGTTTGCCTCTATTGAACGATCCAAAGAATTCGCTCCCGGTACGAATGACACCCCATTCTCCGAGCGCGTAAATGTTGTAGTAATCCGGATCGTTCAAACGATCTTTCTCAAAATCGGCAATACATTGTTCATCATAATAGCCATAAGTCCCGTCCGGACTGCCAACAACCCAGAAATTATTCAGGTAGGTGGATTGGATAACCACCATGTCCGAAGCATGTTCTTCTATCTGCCTGGTCCTCGGATTCAAAATCGACTTCGTTGAGTTCATCCGGATGGATTTTACTTTTGTCAATTCCTCCGGCAATGCTTTCCCGGCAATTTCCACAGTCATAGGGACATCATGCCACTTTTCTGTGTCAAACAGCTTCTTCTTTATCCAACACGTTTCACTAACAGGGTTGAAAGTGCAGATAATTTGTTGGCCGACTTTTCCACGCAGACGCTTACGTATCTGTTTTAAATCCGGCTCATCAAATTCGGACAATTCTTCGAGGTGCACTCGCTTGTAGTTAGATATACCCTTTATCTTCTCCGGATCATCAAGACCGGAGAAATCAATCTTTGCACCATTGTACAAACACTTAATCGCATTTTGCTGGAACCTAAAAAGATGATCTATTCCCAATCCTTTAGCCGCTACCTTATAGTCCTCATATATGGTTTTCTGTATAGAAGCTCCAACCTTACGCATGACCAAAGTATTCTCTCCATCCTGTAAAGTCTGTATGAGTATTGTCTGAGCAACACTATAGGACTTTCCAGACGAAGAACCGCCATACAATATAATAAACCTGATGAGTATATCTTGTAGATATTTCAGCAGATAAAAGCCGTTAGGATTGAGTTTTTTATAATTTACGATCATTCTATATTGTTCTATAAGTCGGACGCCACAGCTGAGAAAACACCCGAAATCGCCTATTTTATTGTCCTATACTTCCGATGCGCAGTCATCATCGAATCCAATGCGAAGCTCACCGGTTTTTCCTCCACTGTTAGTAAGGTCTATCTTAGTAGGCGCGTCCCACCCGTTCCAGGCACCAAGTAACCGGGCCGCCTCAGTCTTACCATTGAACTCATAAGAAACCTTCCCTTTAGAGTTCTGAATCTTTTTTAAAGCATTCCGGAGGCGCTTAGGTAATTGAGAGGGGCTTTTCATCATAACCTTACCTGTCTTCTCATCTACGATGTATAAGTCACTGGGATCTGCAATGATAATATCCATGAGCACTTTTTCTACAGCTTCACGCTTCACCTCAGACTCTTTTGCCCTTTTCTCTTTTATCTCCTTTATCCTTAGAGCGACCTTAGGTTCTTTGAGTAATCTGCACGCAGTCACCCAAATACTCTCAGCTTTCATCTTTGCAGCATCATAAGCCATACGATACGCTTCACTTGCATTACCGTCTGTGTCAACGTAATAATGACAGAACTTCTCTTGTTTCAATGTTAATGCTTTCTCTTCACTCATAGCAACACATATTATAAATTCCTACAGAGAGAGAACTAATCAAAGCTACTCAACCTGTAGGAATAATTATGAAAGGCTTTTCATTTACAGAACTTTCTATTTCTCCGCCTCCGCATTTTTTTGAGGATCTTCCTTTCTCCGCCTGGCGAATACCTTTTCTATGCCTCTCTCAACTGGCATATAGGACAAAGGTACTAAATAGATACCCAGATTCACCTGTTGCTCCAAATTGTCAAATTCACGTTTTTCTCCAACAAGCTCTATATCAACACTTTTGTAACATTTTACCAGATTGGCAAAATGCAGTACCGTAACCGGTTCGACATTTGCTATGTTAATCAAAGGCTTATGGCAGCCAACAGCATAGATAAGTCCTTCAATCACATCATCTATGTAAGTAAAGCAACGGATGTTCTGGCCGTAATTGTACAGCTCCACTTTATCCCGATTCAACAGGTACCAGAGAAGAGTTCTATTACGAGGGTTCGGACCATACACATTATGAAGCCGAACACCAGTTGCATTCTTACAGTAGATAGATGCGTATTGCTCATCAAAATGCTTACTTATTCCGTACATCGAAGTGATGTTGCAAAGGTTAGCTGTCGAAGAGCTTGCATATACAAGTTTCACATGATATCGCTCACATTCATCAGCGACTATCATAAAAGTATCAATGTTGTCTTTCCGGATCTGCGCCAAATCGTCATTGAATACGCTGGTTTGCGCTGCCAGATGGAAGACACACGCCACATCTCCATCTTTCAGGTATTCACCGATGGTGGACGCCTCTTGCCCGGTCACACGGTCAATCTCGATTACTTCAACAGCACGTTTTCTTAATTCTTGGCAGAGCGCTTTACCTATAAAGCCTGCACTGCCAGTTACAATCATCTTCATTTTCATCGAATTATGGTTAATAAAAAAGCCCGTATTTCTACGAGCCATTACTTTTTGTTATCACTGACCTAAACGGTGTCAGGTCGTATATAAGTGCCATATTTATTTAGTAAATATCTTTTTGGTTCCACGACATTTAAAACATATACCATTTTGAACGTGTCTGTATTGGGGTAAAAAGCCAGTTCCTTTGCATCGGTTACAAAGTTCAAGTTCATCGTTTATTTTCTTTAAAGAGGTATCATAAATGGGTATTTCTTCTTTTTCATGTAATAAACAATGACATTCTTCACATAATGTAATGAGATCTTCCCAGTAATATCCCCATGGTACTATATTTCCATAATAATAGAATGTATGGTGAACATTTAGTCTAGGAAATATATGAGAAGAATTTTCGTTTTGATGAAATTCCAATAATATATAATACTCATTAGTTACGATTCTAATATGTTGTATTTTTTCGCAATTCCGAATGTTTATATAGCCAGATTCAATATCGCTAGTTCTATGAAAATGTGTTATCATAATTCCTGAATAATACTCACATGAATTTATGTTATTACAGTTTGATACTTTCATACAAATAGTATCTAATAGTAAGCTATTATAAAAACAAATACTATCTTTCGGTGCAGTATCACTATAAAAAAGAATATCTCCATAAGACATACATTCTTTTTTATACTGATAATCAGTTTGTTCTGAAAGCTTTTCTATTTTTGGACGAAAAAGATCTGGGTGATTAGGTATAGATTCAAAATAGTATTTTTTGTATGTTAATTCTTGCTTTGTATTTTTGATAACATCTTTTATCATTTTCCCATCAAAACGATATTTTTCAAACATATCTAAAGCTTCGCTTAAAGAAGGAATAGGAATAAATAAATCATTTTGGAAACCCTTTCTATGACAAATACGGCAAATAAAATTATCACGCTTAAGTACTTCATAACTAAAATACTTCCATTCATCTGTATCTAAGAGTTCTTTATAGCTTTTCATCTTACTATTAAATATAGTGTATAAAATAAAACAATAAAATTAGACGCAGATAATTCTTACAGGTAATATCTTTGTAAATTGTTAATTACACTCCAATCGTTTTTCATTATTATATAATTACACTTATTGCAATTATGCAAGAATGCAAAAATGGAATCGTAGTTAGTCCTCAGTAACTAATTCTATGCTACCCATTCATTTGGAAAGACATGCTCAATGTATTCACATCTCGCCTCTTCTAAAGACTGTCTCATCTACTTAGTTATTGGAAAACAAAAAAGTACCTGAACTTATCGTCTAATCATAAGTCTCTTATAATATTATCTATTAATGTTTTCCTTTATTAAAGTCTTATTTCTTCAATATTGGTAATATTTTTATCATGAGAAACTATCGAGTAACACATAGCGCCATAAGTAATTTCACATGATCCGTGTATCGCTTTAGACGCATTCTCTTGTGCTTTAACCAAGTATCTATTTAAAAAGGCATGCACTTCATAAAAATCATCGATATTACCTATAAAATGAGCATCATTACACCAATTTTCACAATACATAACAGCACGACGCATTTTGTTTGTTGATAGTCTCATCTTTCTTTTTCTTTTGTTTATAATGACTAATATTATTTTAATGCAATTATACAATATCGAAATATGAGTACAAAATAAAATGTAATAAAAATATAGTTACGATACCGTATTTAACATAAACAGTAATTCCAGTTAGCTAAAGAGCAATTATACAATATTCAGTTTATTTCATATTTTTATTGTATTACGCAAAATAAAAAGAAGAAAAAAACTGCCGAAACAACCGCTGCATAACAGAACAAAAACACATTTTTTATTTTGAGTGTCTTGAGTCGTAATTCAAGGTTATCTACTCTCTTACTAAGCCCTATACAGTTCTTCTTCGTTATCCACTGGTCTTTCAATTCTCTGTCAAACATAGATATATTCTCGTCCATCCACGCTTTTATTTGGGGTTCCAGTTTATCCAAAGCCTTGTATATTTCATCACTTTCATAATGTCTGATAAATCCAATAGGAGCAGAGAAGTTCTTACTGTTCCGGTATTGGTTGAACTCAACCCTTACAGGAACTTCATTTTCCCTCTTGAATTTGGATTCTGCTGCCAAGTTTATCTTTTCTTCGGTGGTATTAGCTTTCTCCACCAGTTCGTCGTAATCATCTCTGTCGATTACGACGATGTTACTAATTTCTTTATTCATTTTTATTGATTAGTTATTCGTTAATTGGATGTTCGTTAGTATCGCCGATAATCCACTCAATAGCTGCCTTAACACCTTGTTCGTAACTCATTCCAGGGTATATGGATGTGCTGGTGTTCTCACAATTTAGACATTCATCCAATACTTCATAAATTTCTTGCTCAGTTCTTACTATATTCATTATTGATTACTGTTGTATTAATCTTTAATTAGTTCATTCAAGTATCTGATTCTTTTCTTAATAGAATCAACAATTTGATTGTTTGTCTTAATAAAGTCTTCAAGACGAATATCACAGTTCGCGGTTAAGTCTTTTATTCTTATTTTATCATACCTCTCACATAGTTTCCGTATAACAAGGCATTCGCCATGTATAGGTGGTATATTCAACTTTTTAATTTCTTCCATTTTGATTTGTAAATTCTTTTATTTTATACCATTCCACGTCGGAATTATTCAAACCGAAAAAGTCGATGAGCCCTTTACGGTCGATGTTACCATGATATTCTGTTTCTACAGGATTGACTACACCAACCTCCTTAACTGTAATTTTAAAGTGCTTGTTTCCCATAATTTATACATTTATTCGTTTCAATTATTTGATAATTCTCACACAAAGCATGCTCATTGTCAATAGGTTGACAATAAACACTATCAATAATGATTATACCGACATTATCAAGGTGCATCCCGGCTACACATTGATCATAAACACCCCAGTTGGGATTGATTTCTTTTGTAAGATGATACTTTAGTCCTGAAGCGGTTTCAAATAGTTCCATTTCATAAAAATATTATCTGTTTGACTTTTAATTCCTTACATCTATAAAGTTATCCTTTATTGACAAGAAAAGCAAACAGAAACTTCGCCATTTTAACGCCATTTTCAAGGCACTTTCATACTGCAAATAAATCAAGTTGAGTGGCAAATTCAGGTTGATAAATTCTAAACTTACGATCAAAGAAAGTCTCAAAGGATTTCACTATTTCAGTAATTATCTCATCAACAATACCTAATAATTTGTCATCAGCAACGATAAGAGATAGAGCTTTATCAAGAGTCATTTTTTTCTCAATATACAGGGAATAAACAAGATATCGACGTGTATATTCTCGGTCTCTAAAAGATTCCACTTCTTTTGAGGTTGCTCTTCTTTTATATAACACTGTAAACCAATGTGTCTCGGCAGTACGGGCACGCTTCTGCCACGGCGTAAAGTCATAAAACACAGCAATTTCCTTCTTTTTAATACACTTATGCTTTTTCCGGACACCATACATTACATATGGAATATTCCAATCCGGATGAGTTCTCCGGTATTCAAGTTCATTCTCACGATCAATAAGATCCTGCTCAAAGTCCTGTTTCATTAACCACTCTTCAAACCAAGCTGCACGAGCTTCTTCTTTGTCATAGTAATCTTTACCGTTGACATTTACTGCTATGCTCATTGTATCTTATTTCTTTTATTCTTAGCTCTATCACTATTGATTTTTGACATACACATACGGCACCGGGAACATTTACAGCGATACGTCTTATCTCCATGATGAATTACTCGATCATAGAACCTGTACAAGTAGAAATAATGCCCACACAGGGTACATTTCTTCATCTCCCTACCGTTTGCATCAAACTTACGATTATGAGGCTTACGACGGATGAGAGTGCATTTCTTGCACTCTTCATCATTTCCTCGATACCTGCGGCAATGCGAAAGGGATTTTACTCCACATTTCGCAAATACCTTGCAGTCCTGACGGGGCACAGACTGAATAACATTCATAGATCAACCTCCTATGATTTCTTTCGCCCGGTCTATTTGCCAGCGTTTGAGGTAAGACTGCCAACAACCGTTAAAGCGTGACCATCTAAAACCGTTGTGTTTTAGTTCAGTTCTGACATTCTCATCAGGCTTTCCAGGAAAGAATAATTGCAGTCGATTTTCTTGATAGTTTTCAACGACACGAACGTTGCCTATCTTATACTCTTTATCCTCAGTAACTTTCATCTGCTTGGCTTTCTCCAACTGTCCTTTAACTCTGCGGATATTGGCTCCATTGTTGGTAATGGAATAGCTTGGAAAACCAATTTTTCCCATGTAATTAGGAGTAAAGACTTCCCTAACAACATCTTCAGAGCACCCCAATTCAATTAACCTATCATGCTTTTCAATTTCAGATAACTTCTTTGACCGGATGATCTTATTGGTTTCTTTCATCATTTCCTGCTTTTTTTCCAGATCTGCTAATTTCGCCTCCAAACGTTCTACAGCATCATCATCACCAAGATAGATCGCATCATTGTTTTCTGCCGCTGCGGCTTTCTGTTTAAAATACTCAGCTTTCTCGCTAAGTTTAACAGATTTCCCCAAAGTGTTCCAGGAGCGATCTAATAAACTACGATGTGCCCTTTCTGAATGATGGCCCACGAGTATAGGCTGCCCCAAGGGAATGTGTTCTACCATGCTGCGGCTTAGCTGAGAAGCCTCGTTTGATTGTTTGTTAGCTTTTTCTGCAAGTTCTCTGTACCTGTCGGCTCTCGCCTCTTGTCTTTCTTTTCTGTTCATAAATCTTTGGTTTATTGGTTTGACTTATATAGAAAGCCCACAGCTATTAAACTGTGGGCTTACAACTATTTCTTTGACGGAAGATCATCAAATAATCCAGGCTCCCGGGGAATTAAAGCGTCAAATTCCTGTTGGAAGAACTCTGCCTTTGTCCGGCCTTGCTTCTTCCCTACCCTTGTATGTACATCGTAGGTATAGGCAGGAATAGAAATGGGATATCGCCTCACGTCTTCAATCCACTTTTCAATATCAACATCTCTCCTGTCGTAAATGAAGTTTTGCAGATGATCTGCATCCCGGCATTTCCTACACTCACAGAGGATAATCACAGCTTTACTGACAAAGATGCGTCCTTTCGGCTGAGGAGTTTTTTTATTGACGAGCTCATGCCCCTGCCATAAAGCCTCAATCTCTTTGGTTATGATACCGAAGCAATCCTCGGCGCTGATGGTGAATAATCTCTTCCAAACATAATCCCTATACCCACTCGCCCAAAGCTCCAAGGCAAAGAAGCCGGCAACACCAGTATCAGCTCGCCTGATAGCTTTTTGCATGGCAGAACTCACCTCATAGAAATCATATCCTCCAACTGTTCTAATAATCATAATTTCAATTTAATTATTTGACTTTTAGTTTATTACATCAGTAAAATTAATCATAATTGACGAAAATAGCAATCAGAATGGACGCCATTTAAACGCCTTTTTTACAGACTGTTAGAATTTGAATTTGCAGGAAATATTATACTCTACAAGCTGCTTTGTCTTATCCTTTCCGTTATTGGTAGCACTCTTCAACAAGATACTATCACCAAAATTCTTTTTGATGAAAAGAATAGATCTACGCTCTTCTTCCTGATTGCGAATGGAAGCTAAACCACCAGCATTCACAAACGTGTTCTTCTGCTCAAAATTATAGCGTAGATCCGTCAATATCCGGCGCTCCTTATACTTCATATAGCAGCTTATCCAAAAGTCTTCCTTAAGCCTTATTTCCTCGTTCCACCACGTATTTTTATTATAGATAACACCATAGGAACAACCGGTTATCATTTTCGAGAGAGAAAGGAAACCAGTCTCATCATACATCACAGGAGATATCCGGGAAGTAAAGCCAAACAAGTGAACACCCATCAACTTTGCTATCTCATGCAATGATAAGATCACATGAGTTATCTGGTTTTTATCCTTTATCCGGCAAGGCTCGCCCTTTTCTGAATAGATAGCCTTACAGGCGTGGACATCATCATCAAGCATAAATAACTCCTTGAAATACTTTGCCATCCAGTTACGCTTTGGAATAAGCCCGACCACATCATCAGGATGGGTTACTATTTCACAGTCCGGATTAAACTGCCGGTACAAATCTGCCTGGCTCTCAGCAACACAGATTATTGGATCGTTCACCAATTTTTTAGCGAACACCCGGTCATGGCGCTTATGACTTGGTATTACTATCTTGCAGGACATGGCGAACGTCTTTAATGTCAACAACATTGGATTTACTTACTTTCCCGGTCTTGTACGATTTCATGTGCTGCATATCCAGCCTCTCACGGAGCCAGTTACTATCAACCTCATTGCTTGAAATGATGATGAATAACTCATGTTTTTCGTCATACTTTGGGATGAGAGGATAAACGGCCGTATCATCTGATATTGAGTCGAAACGCTCTTTAAATTCTTCAACAGGCTTCTCCGGCTCAAATTCCATACCCCAATCTTGCAACTCAGATTTATCCCATTCATTTTGCAGGATATCGGTATCATTCTCACCAAAGCTGATATTGTCCTTCGCCGCGTATTCGCGCAACTTCTTAACAGCAACATCAGGTGCTAGGATCTTACAAGGTAGCTCAGTATAGCCGAGCTCCTTGCAGGCCCGTAAGCGAAGATTGCCACAAACGACAATATATCTATCCATATACGGATAGACAATCAATTCTCGCAACTCAAGCATTTCCGGACAATCGGAAATACTTTTCTTCATCGCCTCATAGCGATAATCACGGAAAAAGCGCGGGTTCTTTGGAAGCCCGGCAAGCTGCCCCTTGTTAAAGTCCAAGAGGGCAATGGAAATAATCTCTGTCATAACTAACTATTTTATTCAACAACACAAAATCAACATCTCTATAGTCAGTACGACAACCCTAATCCTCTCGCTGAGCGTTGAAATTTATCTTATCTTTAATAAGCTGCTCAATATCCCTGCAGCCAATTCTTTGAAGATAAGTCAACGAAGCAATGATAATATCAGCAGCTTCTTCCTCACACTCCGAATACTTTGGAATATGATTACTACGATACTCGGTAGCTTCACACAGCTCACGCCACTCTTTGGATATTGCCGTAATAATGGCTTTGGGCGAGCTGTGCTTACCTATCTTGCCTCTCTTTATTGCGGTTCTGTAGCATTTAACCGCGAGCTTGTTTAAGGTTATCATAACTATCAGTTTTACAAGTTATTTTACAACTTGCGTGTACATGAAACATACACGCTTACATCCATACTTTACACGAAATTCCTCACGGGAAATATCTATGTCATTCGTAGGCTTATTTAGATTTTTAATGATGGTCTTCTTATCAGAATCATCAAATAATTCAACTCGATTTATTATATACTTCATTATTATTGCTATTCGTCAATTGCCCTTTCAAATTCATCGTACCCTTCGCATTCAAGAAAAGCATTTAAAGCAGTATCTTTACTGCACATTGAATCATACGTTGTCTTTTCCACACATACAACATTTTGTGTATTGAGATACATTTCCAAATGCATTACCTCTAAATCATTTTCCTTTAATAATTTTGCAATAAGCTCGTTACTATCCGCAAAAGGATTAGTCGGCATCAACTCTAAATCAGCTTCCAAAGCATAATCTGGTATGACTTTCCCATCGACCTCTACACGATATAAATCCTCTTGCTTATGTCTGATAATACCCGTTTTTCCTACCATATTAGGCATAATCGGACAATCTAAAATTCTCACTCTATCACCTACTTTAAATTTTGTTTCCATATTCATTACTTTATAGTTTTACGCTAATTACTTAAATTACTTTTTAAAAATCTGGCAAGAGTGTTCCGGTCAACTTTGCATATCTTGGCTATTTTACGTTGTGATATGCCTTCATCCAGAAGCCCTTTAACTAACTCTTTTTTCCCATACAGTTTGTATTTATCAGGAGAACTCTTCCGACCTTTAGGACGTCCAAGTATCACACCTTCCAACTTTTTCCGGGCTAACGCCTCCTTAGTACGTTGGCTAATCATGTCACGCTCGATCTCAGCGGCGATTCCAAAAGCGAAAGCCAGCACCTTGCTTTGAATATTGTCGCCAAGTTCATAGCCATCCTTTACAGTATAAACCTTAACTTCATGTAACATGCAAAACTCCAATATTCGCATGATCATAAATAACTTCCTACCAAGGCGAGACAATTCGGAAGTGATTATCACATCTCCTTTCCTCAACTTTTTCATTAATTTCCCCAACAGCCTCTTTTCAGGTTCTTTTGTCCCGGATATGCCGTCATCTATAATCCAATCATCAATTGACATCCCTAAAGATTCCGCTTTTTTACCGACACCCAGCTTCTGATTATTGGAATCCTGTTCGTCTGTACTCACTCTTAAATAGCCATATATCATAATACTGATTCTATTAGTTGCATGGCTTTCACACCATAATGTTTAACTATTATATCCCTCATGGACATACATTCCCATTCTTCAGGATACATCTTTTCAAGTCGTTTATCAAAAGCAATTACATCGATTGTTATATAATTATTTGCCGCTGACATCCAAGCATCATGCAAATCAATTATTGGGAAATTAGGTAATAACCGTTGAAATTCGTTACGGAATTTTGCCCACTCTCCTATTTTAAAATGGTTCATTTCTACTTAGCTATGATCTTTTTCTGAATTACCACTGCTATGGTAGCAATAGTCGTTCCACTCTCCTTAAACTCACCGGCGGATATCTCAAAAGTTTTTCCACCTACAGAATCAAGCCAGGTGCGAAACTCTTCACACTTTTTTTCTGAGCCTAATTTCCAATGTAATCCAGTGATGGCAGCAAGCGTACCGCCTTCCTCCAAACGTTCATACATAAGTCTTACATGTTCTATGTCCTGATTACCGGAAAACGGAGGGTTTGCAATAATCTTAGTATAACTTCCTACACTATCTTTCGTAAAATCTTCATCGAGTAATATCACATTATCAAGTGTATGAAGGAACTCCCTGTTTTCTGGCATTAATTCATAGCATTCAACTATCACAGAAGGGCATGCCCGGTGGATAGCCTTGATCAGGGCACCACGCCCGGCACTTGGCTCCAGCACTGTATCACCCTCATGTATCCCTCCGGCAAGCATCACCAGCCAATCTGCGACATCTGCCGGAGTTTCAAAGAACTGGTAATCCTGCTGAAGATTACAGCGTTTCCCAGCTTTCAATATAGAGAATACACGTTCCGGATTGAACGGGAATGTAAATCCTTGAATTTTACCACCTTGCCATGAACCGCCTGCCTCTTCTATCCACTTCTTTGCTTCTGCATAGGATTTTTTATTGAATTGTACTTGCGGAAGTTTGAGAATACTATTCTCTAACGTACAATGTTTCAGTATTTCCTCTACACTCCATTTCTTACCTTCGTCAGCCTGTTTTTTCTTCTCATCCATCGGAGCATCAGGCGCTAACAATGAAGATATTCTCGCAACAACCATATTACTTGTTTCTATGAAAGTACCGACACAGGAAAGAGCCTCCAGAAGAAAGTCATTATCGACATGCCCGGTATCATCATACACGCAAATTCCTTTGGTCAATTCTGCCAAACCATTCAGTTGATCAACGCTACCACGTAACGTTTTTATTAAAATCTCTTTTTTGTTCATCATAGCTCTTTTGTAAATAAATTCTCGTTGTGTCTACACTACCGTGACCTAACAGGTCGGCAAGCTGGATCACATCTTTATTCCTTTTCAGAAACATCTTGGCGAAGAAATGCCGGAAAGCATGAGGGTGCATTTTCTTTTTGTCAATGCCGCAGTGTTCACCCCAAACTTTCATGTTTTGCGCCAAGCCTCTTTGAGTTATCGGGCCAAATTTTCCAACAGCGAAACGCCCAGTCTTACCGTTCTCTTTCGCATAAGCCCTCACTTCCTGCTGCAACTGCTTCTGGAAAAAGAAACGACGGTACTTATTGCCTTTACCTTTCAATGTAACTTCACCGGTTATTATATCCTCCCAAGTAAATTGTAGAAACTCTGACAACCGGGCACCGGTAGTACCCAATACTTTGACAAAGAAATAATAGTCCAAATTAGTTTTAGTCTTCAAGTAATCCAACAATTGATTATATTCATCGGCTGTTGGCACATTGTTTACATCCAACTTGCGTTTTATCTTAGGCCTTTTCAACTCAATAGGTTTCTTCATCCACTTAGAAAATCTTTCGATTGCCGTGATGCGCAAGCGGATAGTAGCAGGAGAATACTTTTCTTCCTCAAGCATTTTGATGAATCGCCTACAATTGTCCATATTAACCTCGTTGGCATATTCAAAGAATTTTTTCAAAGAAGTATAATATAAATCCACTGTATGTGGCGAGTAATCATTAGTGTCCGTTAACCATACTATAAAGTTATTCAACAATGTCCTATTCTTATCTGAAATTGTACTTAGCTTCTCAAGTGGTTTTATTGACTTCTCCTTGCGTTGAAAACCAATCTTCAGGAAGGACAATAGGTCGCATATAGCTTCACACATGAGCGAATGCCGTGCCATCATATCGGCATTTTCCCGTTTGTAAGTCAAATATCCGCGTCGAGTTATACTATCGGCACTTTCAAGAAAGCCAGTCACATATTTGATGTATCTTCCTATAAACTCATAGCTCTTGCCTGTAGTGTACAGGTAGGAGATATATTTGGTTAGTATCTGTTGTCTACTACTATCCATATTCTGTTTTATTCTAATTTAAGTTCCTCTGATATTATTCCAGCACCTCCTAAAAGCTGTTTAGTACTATTGGGATTATCAGTTTTGGCCATTATGTTTAAAACCTGTGCTTTGACTTTATAGCCTTCAATGACAATCTTTCCCAAATCAGCAATAGTTTTTGCGGTATCGACATCTATCTTTTCATTGGCAGATGCATTAGGATCACTATTGTTTTTCAGCATTTCGATTGCTTCAAACAAGTGTGTATTTAAACTATCTATACTAATGTTATTCTTCATACTTTATAATCATTTTTTTAAGTTTTCCGTACGCCCTGATAGCTTTCTTCAATTCAGGAGGATAGCGATGAATCGTATTAGACATCATATTCTCAGACTTACTCACAAGATAAAGATTGGATATATCCACATTCAGTTTATTACCGTCCCGAAATCGAATAACGCAATCAGAGGGTATCGTTCCGTTGTGTTTAATCCAGATTAATCTGTGCTTCATTTCAAACACATTGGGTTCAGCAGTCTTCACTTCAATATATCCATCTCTGGTAATACGCTCATATCCAACAGGTTTATGATTTTGAGGAATATGCCCCTTTTTAAAGCGCGTCTTCTTTGTTTTCTCGATCTGATCGATAGACATAAATTCCGTTTGTTTAAGCCCTTTGTTGGCCGGTTGATGCCCTTTTGGAAAGAATCCCTTTGAAGAATGCTCCAACATGAATTCCGGTGACTTCCTAAGTTTCAGTTTAAATGCTCTCCCACAAACGGCACTTTCGGTTGAGCCAAGGAGTGAAGCTATTTCCTGATTAGTATGATTCGGATATAAGACAATCAGCTTTTCTTGTTTTTTAGGACTCCATACCTTTACATCAGATGAGCGCTTCAATCTACGACAATTGGCCTTTGATCTAACAGCACTTTTCGTCTTACCCAGAGACTGGGCTAATTCTTTCAGATCAGCAGTTGGGTATTCTCTATCAAGAATAGTCAACTGTTCATTACTCCAAGTCTTATTCATGGTGTACCTTGAAAAAGAGGAAACCGTTAGGCTTCCTCTGTGTTAGTATTATCAAGTTCTTTCAGTTGAGCTGTGAGCTTCTTTTGTTTCTTCTCAAATGAGGCACCAAGCTTTTTGCTTAATTCAATATATTCATCCGGATACTGTTCTGAGAACAAAAGATTCTGGCACTTCTGCAAATAAGGGTAGAAGTTGACATTGTTATCTGATAAAGATTCAGCGATAAAAGCTCGATACCATTGTACCCTATCAGCTTGGTTATTCTCAACATACTTCACAAAATCGCCCTTTTTATTATATTTATCCAAGCCGAGTGATGTGAGAAAAGAACTCTTACAGTGGCTGAGAACCATCACATCAAATACAAGCTGTTCATTGGTGGTTAACTCTCCTTTTCGCTCATGGTAGGGCTTTTCTTGTGCCCAGGTGCGCAGGGTTTCAGCAGTCTTTTCCACTACGATCTCTTTTGCCCTTTTCAATTGGGAATTAATTTTCTCCCTCTCAATATCTTTAGGATCTGCAAGAGCTGATGTGCTGGAAGCAATATCTTTTCTAATATAGTAATACTGAACCTTAAACTCTGGCCCACAATAATCAAAGCAAGATATGCAACGGTAAATTTCAGAATCATCCAGCATCTTTTGAATACGTTCGTCCTCTTCATTATACCAACATTTACTTTTAAAAACTTCATTCGGGGTAACAATACAATATCCCAATTGTCTTACAGCTTCCATTGTATTGTTGTACCGAGCTTGTTTTTCCTCTCCCCAGTAAGTTTCTGGGCCATTGTCAATAATGACAGTTTTCCCGAATGCCATCGGCTCACCATGCTTGACAAGATTCTCACTTTCTGCCTGTATTCTACGCAGGACATAAGCAATTTGTTTCTTCTTATAGCATACAGGATTGGTACAATTAGCCTTTTCACTGTTCATTTCATAGAATAAGCACCCATGATTTGCTGTACTAAACTCACATTCAGCACACGGTTTGAACGTACCATTATCCCAGATATCTGCATTATCCTTAATCCAATCGGCTCTATCCAATTCCATAAAGGAATTACTCACAAACCTTCTGATCATAGCCACATTACACTGTCCTTTATTATCTTTGTGGAACTTTACCTGTTCGGTATCATCAAGTTTAGACAGGATCATTGCACCGGAAATTGGAATTTCACCATCTCTAACCCGGGCTTTCAATTCTGGTATGAGACCATTCAACTTTACACGGTCGAAGACAAATCGGGTTGACTTACCAAATCTAAGTGCTATATCTTCCAGTGTACGCCCTTTTTCTATTAGCTGGGAAAAGGCAAAAGCTTCTTCGATGGGATCAACGTCTTTTCTTTGCAAGTTCTCGGTAATCATTGCATCAAAAGCCTCATCATCTGTCATCTCTCTGACAATGCAGGAAATCGTTTGATACAACTCTGCTTTTTTGCGATGGGCCTTGATTTTGGCTATGTTCTCTTCATCTTCCTTTGCTTTCAATCGTTGAAAAGCACGGAAACGGCGCTCACCGCAAACAATCTCGTAAGTGTCTTTCACATTAATAACCTCACCGGTATCTTCATCCAAATATGGTGCCTCAGATGTAGGTCTGACGGTAATAGGTTGTAATAGACCTTGTTTCTCAATATTGGCTGCAAGTTCTTCAATAGCAGCTTCATCAAAAGTCTTTCTCGGATTAAGCGGTGAAGCACTGATTTTTTCGATTTTAATTTTCTGTATTTCCATAATTCAAAAGTTATATTGGTTTGACTTTTAGTTCCTTACATCAGTAAAGTTATCGTAAAATGACAAGATAGGCAAACAGAAACTTCGCCATTTTAACGCCATTTTCATAAGGGTTTATAGCGTATCTGGATGAAACCTATTTTTTCAGTTTCACGAAGCAATTCCATGTCCTCATCTCTAATATCTGCTACAGTTTCCCCATTTACGGTTATGCCTGACGGCAAATTAAACCGCTTCCTTATATGCTTGATGCACTGGGCATTTTTGGTTTTCCAGTATATTGTCAACTTCATGGTTCTATTGGTTTTATTTCACCTCGCTTTAAACGCTCTCTATACCAGGTATCAGGATTGTAACCTTCAGGAACTACATAGCCTTTAGGCAGTTCTCTACTTTCTAAGTAAGCCTCCTGCTGTTGTCTATGAATATACAATGCTATTTCATTTCTCCATTGTGGCAGGAATTCTTTAAAAAAAGCGTTACCTATTCTCTTGGTATCAAACGATTGATAAGAATTATCATATCTTCCAGCCTTATATCTGCCAAAAAAAAGCATGAGTTCAGACAATTTATATAGCCTCACCTCTGCTGAGAAGGTTTCAGAGAATATGGCAATGCTATTTGCAAGTTCCTTGTCTTTACTCGGTGAAGCACCATACAAGGCCGTTACATGTATGTGAATCCAGATTGTTGAGCTTCCTTCGCCATACAATTTATCATAAGTTAGAAGTGTTGGACATTCAGCCTTAAAAGCCCTTTCCGGATAATTCAAGGTATATCCCCATAGATTAGGGGCATATACCCTCTCTACATCAGAACGGTTTGGGAATTTCGTCAAAAAGGCCTTGTTCTCTTCGCTGAATACAGTCGTTAAGGAGTTGCAATGCGTATTCATTAGCTTCCTGCTTGCTTGAACCTGTGCCTCGATTGTTTTCATAAGTTTTATCTTTATTTGCCCATGTAGCAAGACGCTTTGCAACTTCCCATGTCGGTTGTTGTTCAAATCTCATCTTTGTACAGGTTTTATTCATCTCAGACCAATAGTCAAAAAAAGCCCGTATCATCTCTTTCCCGTATTTATCAATAAAAGAAATGAGAGATTCACCAAATTCCCGCTTTCTTTGAAGAGTAGCGGCTTTAGCCGCGTCCTTCTTTGATACTCCGTTAGGAGTATTTTCTTTCTCTTCTTTCTTCCCTTTCTTAGTATTTGTGTCACCCGTGTGTCGTTCTTCCATAGGGTGTGTCATTTGCTGTGTCAATAGCTGTGTCACTTGTTTACGTAAAGCACTGATTTCCTTTTGAATACTCGTGTCACTTATTGTGTCATTTGCTGTGTCACCAGTATTATAGTCATCATACTTACACAAAGTGATGATATTAACACCCTGATCCTTGCTAACCTCAATCATTCCTTCTTTTTTTAAATAGGAAAGGAAAGTTCTGATACGTCTTTCAGTCCACCGCCAACGCTGTGACAGGAATCTTATGGATGCTGGGTATTGCCCACGTTGATAGGACACTTCTCGACCTCCGATACTCACCTTTCGGGGCGTTGCCTCAAATCGTGCAGATTGTATTAAATCTAACCACGCTTCGCAACTGCTAAAAGTCCGGGCTTCATTCCACAACTCATTCGAGAAGAACTTGCGGCTTAGTTTTATATATCCTCCGTCCATAGTATTAATAGGGCTACAGCCCTTTTTCCTTTTTCAGCCTTATCACCTCTTTCTGATAATGTTTAATCAGTTCCTTGTATTCAAAGTCTGAATAATTACGGTGAACATGCTGTTTAGATTCAAGCAAAAGCACTCTTTTCTCTCCATACTTCGCTACAAGCCTACGACGATAGCTTTGAATATTTCCTTCCATGAAACGGTTACAGTGCCGGCATTGGGCATTGCAATTCATTTCATCAAAGCGTGTACTCATGTGTTGGCGGTTAATGAAATGGCCACAGTCAGCCTGTTTGAATGGTTTCACTTGCCCACATGAAATACAGCAGAAATATCCGTTAGGCATCGTATCTCTTAACCGGATAAACATGCTGAATACCTTATCCAACTTCTCTTTCAAGTTTGGTTGCTTTTCCACCTTGACACCAGCTTTTTCAAAAAGTGGCATCTTCTTCTCTTTCTTCTTATATTTCTTCCAAAACATGATAATTAAAAGTAAACGTTAGTTAGTTGCCGGCCGCGACTCATAACACACCACTTCCCTTTTTCCGGCTGTTCAACACGTAGATCCTCGACTTTACCGAAGCGTCTGTAATTTCCACATAAATCAATCAACCAACCCTCTTTACCGGGAGCTGGACGAATAACACGACCTACCATTTGGTAATAGAGAGATAGAGATTTTGTAGGGCGCACAAGAACAACAGTGTCAAGCTCAGGATAATCAAAGCCGGTTGTCAACACGCCGACATTGGCGAGAACTTTTATTTTCCCAGATTTGAAATCTCCAAGAATCCTATCTCGTTCATTAGCCGGAGTCTCACCGCTGACAAAAGCACTGCCAGGAATAGCAGATGCAATCATTTGAGCTTCCCGAGTAAACATTGTGAATATTAGGATACCTTTACGGGGAATACCGGATTTAGGGCGTAAGAGACGTTTCACCGTATTAGTGATGTAACTATATATATCTACTCGTGCAAACTCTGCAGACAAGCTCTTTTCATCATAATCGGCACCAGTAGTATTACTTCTTACACGGGTAAGGTCTATCCTTGTCAAATCATAATAATTCAATCTTGCAAGAAAACCTTTAGCAAGCAATTCACTAACTTGGCAATGGTAAATCACATCCGAAAAGATTTTCGGCCGGGTTCTCGTTATAAACTTGAGCATTGCACCTCCACCGCTTGTTGATAAACGGTAAGGTGTAGCGGTTAATCCTATGATTTTCCGTTGTACATCTTCAAAAAAGGTCTTATACATCCCACCGTTTGAATTTACCAAATGACACTCATCAACAATTACATATTTGAAGTGCTTGAAAAAATCCATGTGCTTAATTACACTTCCTATCGTAGCAAATGTAATTCGGTTAATATCCTTTCTGTTGAGTGATGCAGAGTAAACAGCACAATCAAAGATTCCATACGACTGGATTTTAGCAAAATTCTGTTTTAAAATCTCTTTACTTGGCTGAAGAACAATCAAAGGACTCTCAATCTTTGATGCTATATCAGCAATTACGAGAGACTTTCCGGCACCGGTGGGAAGTACTAAAACTGAATTCTTTTTAGTCTTGGACTTGAAAGCATTGACAGCGGCAGCACTTGCCCTACTTTGATAATCTCTTAATTGATATGTCATAATCTGATATGATATTTATGCACTTTCTCATGGCAACCACCACAAAGGGTAACGAGACAGTCAAGGTGTTTAAGCTCATGCCCTACTATCGACTGACCGTTAACCCTATACTTTTTGTGATGAATCTCTAAATTGAAGTCTTTACCGCACATCTGGCATCTATGCCCATCTCTTATGCGAACTTTCCTCTTAGCTTCCTCCCATTCAGGATTTGCTAAGAGGCTTTTGACATATTGGGATTTTCTGCCTTTTTTATGCTGTAATCTACTCATCGTCTTCCGGATCGTCGTCTTCCCCATCAAAAGGATTCTCACCTAAATCTTCCGACAGTGCATCCTCATCATCAACAGGACGTTCAACCTCCGGATACTCAAGGCCGAACAAATCAAGCATGGCTTTGCGATTTCTGTCTTCCTGAGCCCACAATGAGCGCTTATCCCATGCAGGGATTTTTTCTCCCTTGACCAGCGTTAATTGGCCATTCACCCAAGAGTAATAGATGAAATACCCATTCAAGGCGAAACGAACGGTATTCTTGCTTGAAAGCTGATAATCTTTCGTACCTTTCTTTACTTCGGCAGCCAAATCCTTTATTTCAGTCTTTATCGCTGCAAGACGCTCTTGGGCATCACTCTTGATTTTCTTTGCACGCTCGATGGCTTCAAGCAATTCCCTCTCACGCTTTGGAACTTCATTCTCCTGCTTTATACAATATTCCTCGCGGATTTCATCAATCTCAAACGCATCAAGAATACGTTGACTGATTTCACTTTCCGGGAACGTAGCGTTGAAGTTTTCATTCACCAGTTTAATTATCTCATCGACATTTGTCGAACCCTCGAATAAGACCGGGGGAAATGTTTCCCGAATAGCCTCGGGAATTACGAACTCAATAATGTTGGGTTCGTAATCTCTTAAATTAGCAATCATACTCTATTAATTGATTTTTAGTACCGATTTTGGTACTCATGAATAAAATCTAAATAATGCTGGTCCTCAGGCAACGGAAGGGTTATGCCAAATTCGGAAGCGGCGTCTATCTTAACGCTCTCCATAAAGTTGTGCATTTCCAAAGTGTTGAGCTTACTTGTACCTCTGACAATTACCTCTACTTTCCCATTAACATTGACTTGTTTTCTAAGGAATTTCTTACAATAGATATCGTGTAGGTCTTGAATACCATCGCCGGAGCTCCAATATTCTTCCCCAGTGTATTCACGCAAGCAAGCACCAATACACTGAAACCATTTCCACATAAGCGCATTTTGATTCAACGTTCTTGGCTGTGTCTTGCGCTTAATGGTGATTGTATATTCACCATTGCGCAAGGTACTACACATAAACTCAAAAGACTTATCCATCTGGACTTTACCATCCTTCTTGGTTAAGGTTGCTTCCATAGTTTAGAGTATTGGAAAAGGTAAATCATTCTCAGTTAGATTGTCATTAGACGGCATTTGACCTTGTCCCCATTGATTATAATTCGTCTGGCCAGGTTGATTTTGTTGATTCGTAGAATATTGAGGCGCTGGCTGGGGTTGATAGACCGGAGCAGGAGGCGGTGCAACGTGTTGAGGTTTGGGTGATAACATCTGCATGTCATCGACAAATACCTCAGTTACATATCTTTTAACTCCCTTATTATCATCATAACTACGTGTGCGTATCTTTCCTTCAAGATATAGCTTGTCTCCCTTATGGACAAATTTCTCAATAGTTTCTGCAATACCACGCCAAGCAACAATGTTGTGCCATTCTGTGCGATCTGGAACCTGAGTGCCATTTTGCATTTTATACCCTTTTTCTGTTGTGGCAAGTGAGAAGGTGGCCACCTTTATACCACCTTCCAGCGATCTTACTTCTGGGTCCTTGCCAACATGCCCAAGAAGAATAACTTTGTTCACACTCATTTTACTTCCTCCCTTATGGTTATACGAATGCTGTCAGCTTTTTGTGCTGACTTCAAATATTTTACATACAGTTCCGGGTAATCCTCTTGGAACCTTTTTGTATCAAAGCTCTTACTTTGAGAAGGTGGAGTATAACTAACCTTCATCCGACCGGCATCCCATGATTTAACACCATTTTCTCTCATCGCAGTTTTCAGCTTCTCTTTATACTCCTTTTGCCTCTCAGAAATAAAACTGGCTTGTTCCTCCATTTCAATGATAGTATCAACCAGTTGCATCGGAATGAGCAGCTTTTCATCAGCAGGAACAAGAGTTGTAGTTAGGAACTGCTCTCCATTGATTTCACATTCCATCAACCTTTGTACTTCGACATCGGATTTACGCACAATCGGAACTAACTCGGATTTATCGCCTCTCAGCCAAACACCGAATAGTTTATCGACCTTGATTAATGGATTCTGCATTTCAAAGAGATACGCATAGATTGATAGTTGCCAACTCAAATATTCTTTATCCAGGTTATAAGTGGTTTTAATATCAGCAATGCTGATCCTTTCATCCTTGCTCCACACACAATCAATATTGGATGCAAAATACTCGTTGTCCGAAACGGTATATTCGTTAGCAACAACTTTATAGCCGGCATTCATTCTCTCTTTGAGGTAATTTTCAGCTTCCACACTCTCAGGTGGCAACCCAGTACAATCAACAAACTGGCACTGACCATGAATACGGCTTCCTTTTTCGGCAGCTCTCTTCAAGACAAATTCCGGAACTTCCTTGTATTTGTCCGGGAACAGTTGCCGGCTTATCATGCCAGTAATACCCTTTAATTCCTTATCACCGAGAAAATAGGTGTGGTCTTCTTCATTGAAAACCACACTTGACTTAACTAAATCTATCATTGTTGAGCATAAATTTTGCCCATATCCATACAGGCGTTTTTGAATTCATTGTTATTTTTCAAAGCAGGATATTTATTCCAGACTTCAACAAGTTCTTTATGGCTTTTAACAGCTCGCATTTCCTTCACAGCACGGTCTAACTCAGCCCCAGTAAATACAGCTCCTGAACCTTGAACCGGAGTAGAAGGCTTAATCACTTTCTCTTTGGTATTACCGAACGTAAATCGCACATTACCTTTATTATCGACAATAACCAATAGAATAATTTCCTTTTGGTCATTATACTCAATTTGCTTGACACTGAACTTTGTATAAAGTCCTATAGAAGAACCTTTCTGATAGATTTCACTCTTATCGAGGTGAATCCAAATGAACGGTCCCGTATAGAGTTCCCTTCCAAGTCCCCAGTTAAAACCGGCACGTTTAAAAGCATCGCTGGCTTCCCCTTTTTGAGCCTCAGTCTTGGATTCTACACCAACGTCCTGCTTGCTTACCCATTCTTTCTTTTCACTATCCCAGATGGATAATGTGCAGAAGAGATTTCCGTTAACGACATCATGAGTACGTTTCCAATTCATGGGACCGAATACCTCATCAAGCAATCGCATATCCACCCTTGCATCTTTGTAGAGCAACAAAGAACAGCCTGAACCATCAGGTTTCATAGTTCCAACCCTGCATTCTATCTCGGATGCCAATAAAGGTCTGATAGATTTGAATTTATTATCTGCACTAACAGTTGCAGATTCTACTTTTTTTCCAGCCATAATTTTTAATTTATTGGTTTGACTTTTAGTTCCTTACATCAGTAAAGTTATCGTAAAATGACAAGATAGGCAAACAGAAACTTCGCCATTTTAACGCCATTTTTATAAGGGAAAATAAGGTAATTTAGGACTTATCCTCTGCCCTATTTCAAGCTGTCTATAATCATTCAGCAACTGTTTGCTAAAGTTGATCACACGTTCACAGGTTACCTCCGAAAACATTCCAATATGAGTATATTCAGCAGGTATTTCCAGTATATGAGACAACCAGGCATAAGCCTCATGTCGTGTCATGTATTTATTCATCCAGATCTTATCGAAATACTCATGGGCTTGATGCTTTAGTTTCCGTAGCCGCTTTTGAGCCAGACGACCAAGCGCCCTATCAGTCCCTTTATGAACGCCTACATAAGCATCACAATCTCGACAGAGATAGATCATACCATAAGATATTCCATACACCTCGATACTGTCTACAAATTCAGTTTGCTGCCCACAATACGGACAAATCTTGCCTGCTATGATGAGCTTCTGTCTTTCGTTCAATTCTATGTTACTCATAATATCAAATAAAAAGCCCCGAAGCATATTCTCCGGGGTATAAACATGACAACAGCTTCAGTTCTTATAGCATAATAAACACTTTCGAAATACATATTTAAAAATCACTATACTAGGTACTGAAACTATTTTTTTGTAATAGCACAATGCTTTTTCTACATTTTATATATCTTTGTCACATAAATAATACAAATATGAAAGGGAAGTATACTGAAAAGTTAGAGGCCTTAAATGCAAATCTTATAGTAGAAAATTCTAATTATTATATTAGTTTTTACTTTCCCGGCCCTGATCTTAGATATAATGGCAGTTTTTTTTCAATATATGCACAGGAAATTGATCAATACATTATTGCTCTAAAAAAAAATTGGCTCAAATATTTAGAACTAGAAAAAGTTCTACTTCCCGGTGAGTTTAATATAACTGGCGAAATGGGAATGAAAATAGTTCGGGGAGAATACTTCAAAGGTGTTTCTTTATATTCTTTCAATTTTTTCATATCAACAGAAAAAGAAATGAATTTAGTCATTAAGGAACTGCAATTCGCCAAAGAAAGAGGTATATATCTTCAGAAATTCCTATCAGAAATACATTAATTTTCTTTTCTTCATTTCTTGTTAATATCATTTAGCGGTATCAATAGCAGAATTATAGTATATCCCGTATTCCCCTGTTATTTCTAAATAGTAAATTCGACTATTAGCATATTCTAAATATTAATGAAACATTATATAGTTTTCCCATCTTTGTTTGTTTAATTATTTCCTTTACTAGATAAGCATTTCATATTTAACTTGTTATTTGTGGAGAAACCCGGACTTGAACCGGGATGAGATGTCTGCTTTCATGATGCGTCCAACATTACTTGCATACAGATTTTCACTGAACTCGCTCTGGTATTGAGTGCGTCTCCCAATTTCGCCACTTCTCCGAAATAAAAAAGGTGTACTATCTTCACAGACTATACACCCATACTAACACAAAATAAAACACGACAAAACTACTAATTGCATTAAATGCATTCACCCTCGCGGGTTACTTGTTCCCGGATAAGCAATCACGCTACACCGGGATGTAAACAAACTACTTTAGGAATAATTATAAATCAAATAAATACCGGGGCTGTCCCGACGGTGTCCTTTTCACCGGCATATTAATTAATAATAGAGGAAAATCCTCGTGGACAATGCGGGACTTGAACACCGCGACCTGTACATGATGAAACCATTAAAAAGATACCATGACAAACTACCAACACTATTTCATGTACCGCTCTACCTAACTGAGCTAATTGTCCGTAATGCCACTCCAACTCGTGGAGCGGCCAAACTATTGTTATGAAGCATTCGCCTTCACAGGCTACTTTTCACGCATGAAAACTAAAAACGCCTTCAACCTCTGTTGAAGTATGATTGATTGATAACACACAGTCCTCATACGATCACTATAAAAGTGATTGCTCCGGTGGGCGGACTCGAACCGCCGACATAGTGAGAAAAATTTCAAAAATCACACGCTCTACCAACTGAGCTACACCGGAGAACCGATTACTTATCGGTTTTCTTTTTTGCTTTCTCTTCTATCAAGTGCTGTACTATCAGCATCACCAATACAAGCACCATGATGATTGCACCGGCTGCACGTTCCTTGGCACTGGCTTCATTGCCATCAGATAACCAAACGGCCGCCCACATTGCGCAGATAACTGCCAACATTTGAACAACTCTAATTCTTCTCATTCTTTTGACTTTTACGTTTATACTTTTTCTTTCTCATACGTCTACAATGCCTCAACACCTGAGCAGCATTGCACCTCCATTTGCCATTCTGACTGTTAGACGGCTTATCGCATTCAATCTCCCCAGCTTCTATAAGCCTTATCAACTTCTTTTCACCACCGACTATATACGCTGACTGATCCTTGCTAAAAGTCTCTGTAGACATTATATCCAATATACTGTCAAGCAATATCTCGGCGATATTCACACACGCCTCACCCATAGAAGTTACTGCTTGCGAGTAACAGTAAAAATGCCCTTCTCTTTATCAGATTTTATCTCCCATTTTTTCCCTGGCTCCTTTTCCTTAAGTCGATAAGATATAAGATTAAGAATATACGCCCTTTTGGAAATAGGAAAAACCTCTTTCGCATCTTTCTCCATCTCACGGATGATGCACATTACACTTTTCTTATTTTCCTCCATACTAATTATTTAGCTAATTATTAAACGATTATAAAAAGACCTCCGATTCAAGATTATTCGCTAATGTAAATTGAACCGGAGGATTGCTTAACTTTGAAGTGTCAAATAAAAAATTAAGCATTATGAATAATATCGAAAATGAGCAGATACTAAATTCAGCCTATAAAAAAGCATTAGAACAAAAAACTGAATGGATATTTAAAATCCAAAGTACCATACTACTGGTTTCGTTCACAATATTTGCGGTATTGGTCTCTTTAAGCAATTCTTCAAAGGACAATCTTTGCAGTCAAATCTTCCTTTCGTCGGTAATACTATCCAATGCAACCTGTATCCTTTTCTCGAGTATAACCTTATTCGAGAATAGAGTAATGAGCAATGCAATGATACACAAGGTTCAGGAATATATAAAAGAATATATCCATTATAGCTTACATGAAGCCATAAAGCCCGTATCTCCAATCTTACCACGAAAAAGACTCTTCGCAATCTGTGAAATAGTATCCTACATTTCATTTTTGTTTTTCATTCTTTCATTAACAGTATATGCCATTCACAGATTATTAACCTAAGAGTTTCTTCTTAATTGTATCAAGCAACCCTTTCGCCTCAATATACTTTAGAATCTCTTCCTCACCTATCCGGTCAAGTGTTACATCAATACCATACTCAGAAATGAGATTGTATATTCCGTGATACTCAATCACGTCTTCAATAGGGATCATTTTTAATATATCCCTTGTTTCAATGTCCTTATAAACGTGCATAAGCTTTCAATTAAAGTTATTCAATTCCTAAGATCTTCGCATATGCAGCGTAATTCCTACGCTCAACATTTACATCTTCCTGATACCATTTTGCTCTCTTCTTCCATTCTTCATAGCATTTTGGACAAAACCAACTATTCAGAACTGCTATATAATAGCCATTCTCGGCAGTATCATTACAAGAGTCACAGATGGCTGCACCGCCCCACCCTATGCATTCATTTCTGGACACCTCTATTACGAGGAACTTGCCACATTCAACTTTCTTCGCCATAATCTAAAATTAAAATTAGAAGTGATGAGCGGATTCGAACCGCTGACCGTACACCTTCATGTACTGCTCTGGCCGCTGAGCTACATCACATTTATATGCTTATTTCAAAATAAAAATCTAAATACTCACCGAAATCCTCTGCTTTTCGGTTGCAGGGTAATTTTTGCACCTCGCTTTTATTGCTGATTGCGGTGCTACGCCGGTGTACCAAACCACCGTTTTACTACAGCCTAACTACCTACCCTCACGGGCTTCATATTTCTGCTACGTAAACCAATTTCCACAATGTCATAGAACTCTTCTCTTAGCTCCCAGTCTCCCTTCAAGGGCAGGCTCAAAGACCGGACTGGGTTCCGGGACACCCCGGCGAATCATTTGGTTTGACTTTTAAAGTGGAGAGCTTTCGCCCGGACGGTTGGCTACACATATACGCGTTGCTATTGTACCCCCAGCCTCTTTTGTCCGGTATGAGAACTACCTTTTTGCGAAAGCTCCTATTTAATCACCTACGTAGTGAGCACCAAACTTTCCGGTACTGTTTGGATTGTAATACGCAGATGCAGGAATATCTAAACTGTCATAGCGACTTCTCTTTGCAGGAGTGACATTTATATATTGAGAGTTTATCTCTTGCAATCGCTTTCTCTCAGCATCCTTATCGGCTTTCATCTCTTGCTTTATTTGCAAAGCTTCTATTCTTGAAGAGATTCTAAACTTTGCCATTTTCCAAGACTTTTTCAAAGACTCAGCCCAAGTATATTTACCAGTCTTATAAATATTGTGAGCCGCTTTCATAATTTCTGATAAATTGTACTTTTTCATTTTTGCTATTATTTTATGTGAATATTCTTTTTGTAATATCAATCTTTATCTCTATATTTGGAGTATTGATTGATTGATGATGCAAATGTAATCACAATTGAGATAATAAGCAATCACAAAACCATATTTGTTATCTCATTTGAGATTTATTAACTTTTATATTGATTGTTATGATAGAAAGAATTAAAGCTATTGTTAGCTATTACGGCATGAGTGACAGGGCTTTTGCTCTAAAATGTGGCATTAAACAGAATACATTTAGTAACCAAGTAAATGGCGCAAGAGAATTAAGTTTATCTACTGTTAACGCCATACTAATCTCATTCGAGGACATCTCATCTGAATGGCTTATTAGAGGGAAAGGAGAAATGCTTATTTCAAAAAATCAATCAAAAGACGAAAATACAGAACGTATTTCTCGATTAGTAGATACTATCGCCACACTCCAGGGGACAATCAATGAACAAGCAAAAACAATTCAAGTATATGAAGATAAGGTTCGCAAACTTAATGGTGAGCTAACATTGTTGAAAAACGAACGCAAAAACGGTTAACCTACAAATATCAATATTATGGATGCTAAATTATGGATTAAAATCATTGTATGTTTAGGGATAGTAGCACTTATATTCAAGGATAAGATAATGGATGTGCTCAGGGAGAAAATGTTGCTAACACTTTCTAAAAGCGGTTATTACAGATGGGTTATTGGAATTACTGTACTCATTGTGTTTCTTATTGCGTTTAACTCTGGACCAAGTATTAGCAGTTATGAAGATCCAGCGCAAAAAGAAATCTCACACAAGGTAAGTACAGCATTTGAAGCTGCAAAAAAAGCAGTCAAGGCTAAATTGAAAAGTCCTTCAAGTGCAAAGTTTGCCTCTCAGGCGGATAATGAGTCAAAGTATAAGATTAACGATGACGGCAGTGTAATAATACAATCTTATGTTGATGCTGACAATTCTTTTGGAGCAAATATAAGAACGTTCTTTAGATGCACTGTTGACAGATTGGGTGAAGTAAAGGATATATCGACATGGGAATAGTAATTCCTAAAATACTAACATAAAACTTTAATTATGGCAAAGATAAATAGTACATAGAGAATATATTTCCGTTTTATTGTCCAACAGCAAAACTAAATAGTTATAAGTAACTAATTAACAGGTAGTTTCAGCAATAAATATAGGAACTTCCCTATTCTATCATAACAAAAGAGATATTATTTTGGTTTTCAATGCACTAAATTAAATCTCCAGTGCAAGTTTATAACACATGAAACTTATCCGTTTGACGGATATAAAATGCCGGAGAAATCAGTGCGTGATATCTAGCTATCTACTGATGAGATAAAGGCTATACGAGATGTAAAAGTCAGCAGGGAGAATCGGATTAGGAAGTATCTCCGGAATTTGTATATGTTTATACATTTTATCTATCTGATCTTTTTTTATTACTTTTGCAGCAAATAAACGAACAATACTAAAAAAACAATGCAAGACATAAGAAAGCAAAACGTATATGACCTTGCCCAAGAAAGATTACGTGTCATTTTTCAGAATTTTGATAATATTTACATCTCATTTTCAGGAGGCAAGGATAGCGGTGTACTATTAAATTTATGCATAGATTATATCCGCAAACATAATTTAAAAAGAAAAATTGGGGTATTTCATATGGATTATGAAATACAGTACAACATGACAATTGATTATGTAGAACGAACTTTTAAAGAGAATCAAGACATCCTGGATATATATCATATTTGCGTACCTTTTCGAGTAACGACATGTACGTCCATGTATGAAGATTATTGGAGGCCATGGGATGAAGACAAAAAAGCAGTCTGGGTACGCCAAAAACCGGAGAGGGCAATGACATTACATGAGTTCCCTTTCTACACTACCGACATGTGGGATTATGATTTTCAAATGGAATTTGCCCAATGGCTACATAAAAATAAAAAGGCTACCCGAACATGCTGTTTAGTTGGCATTCGTACACAGGAAAGCCATAATCGTTGGCGTGCCATTTACAGAAAAACAAAGGAACGATATGCCAACTACCTATGGAGTACCCAAATTACTGAAGGTGTTTATAACCTCTATCCTATTTTTGACTGGAAAACAACTGATATCTGGGTAGCAAATGGTAAATTCAAGTGGGATTATAATCATCTGTACGATCTTTATTATCAAGCAGGAATTAGCCTTGACCGACAACGGGTAGCAAGTCCTTTTATCTGCGAAGCCATAGAGAGCCTGTCACTGTACAGAGTGATTGATCCCGATATGTGGGGACGGATGATTGGCCGGGTTAACGGAGTAAATTTTTCCGGGATTTATGGAAAAACCGGAGCCATGGGAAGAGATGAGATACATTTACCCAAAGGATATACATGGAAATCCTTTACAGAGTTTCTTCTGTCTACTCTACCTGAACATACCCGGAACAGATACCGGAAGAAATTGGAGACAAGTATCAGATTCTGGAAGAATAAGGGCGGTGTACTCAGTGACGAAGTGATACAGAAACTAAGAGAAAGAAATATTCCTATTCAAGTAGGAGAAAGTACAAACTACAAAACAGACAAGAAGCCTGTCAAGATGGATTATTTGGATGATATTGATATTGCAGAATTCAAGGAAATTCCGACTTACAAAAGAATGTGTATCTGTATCCTACGCAATGATCACGTTTGCAAATATATGGGATTCGCACTGACAAAAGAAGAAACACTCATGAAAAATATGGCATTAAAACAATATGGAAAGATTTTCAAAGATGAATAGAATTTCTTAAATGCCCCATCTTTAAATAAGGCAAACTGCATCTCAGCATAACTTTTTCATGCAAGCATGAAAGTTCTACATTCGATTTGCATTATCTTTGCCTATGGATAAGAAACTTTTATGTATCTGTCTGAATGACAGCGTAGAGTGGAGATAAAGAAAGTTGCTGGTAACGATTTAGCGACCATGCAACTGCGCTGAACTGCTACGCTTTGCATCTCGTCGAACAACTCAGATACAAAAATAGCAAAATTTCTTGATAGGGCTATTAAATTGGCCATTTTCCCTTTTGAGTTTATGAAAATTTACTTATCAGAGTTTCCGCATTAAGTATTAGCTTTCCTTTGTTAATCAATTTATTTTCTGGGGGCTTGAGTATAGAAGCATAAATTAAAACGTCTAATCGTTCAATCTAGTAAAACTTAAATAAATTTCAACCTTTACGATTGTGCGGTAGCAATTATAAAATTGTCACGATTTTGATATAGTCTAAATACCTGTTCAATTATTCAGAATAAGATCCCCTGCATTCTATCTAACTAAAGTTGTCCACCTACACCCTTATATTTTTCTATAAATGAAGCAATCTTTTTGAAAACGCTTTGCTTTTTCGTCAAATACAGTGGGTTCAGAGGACTCATCTTAGGTAAAATAGCGTTAAGTTCCGTTCCGTTTTCGCTTGCATACTCACGCTTTAAAGAGACTGAGATGTAACGTTTTGCCTCTTGCTCATTTAGGTTCTCATCAGCAATTAACTGTGCTGCCTCTACTCTCAATTTTTCTTGTGCATAGTTATAGAACGAATCCAGAATACTTGGTTTATCACAGATAGCGTTTAAATCAGTTTCGTTGATATAATCAACCACTAAGCTCTCTTTTGCTCGGTTTCCAATACTGGCACGAATAACACGACGAATCTCCTCTATCAATACAACTTTATCGCAGGTCTTTTTATTATGCTCAAAGATTAGTTCAAGAATATAGTCGAGGTTTATCTCTTGAGATTTTAGCAAATCAACCTCAAAGACTACATCATCCCAATCAACCTTCGACTTCTCCTCTTCTTTGCCACTTCTCTCACGTCTTAACCAGTCACGAATATCATTATAGGTAGATCTGTAATCTTGAATTTTCCGATCGGGTAGGACCTGAATTTGTTGCATTGTGGCTATATCCTCATCTGTTACAAAGTTCGCCTCTTTGAATGCTTCAACAGCTTGAGGATCGTTTATGTCTATTGTTTGAAGTGCTTTAAGGTGTGTAAATTCATCGTAGTTTTGCAAGATATTTTCCACACGCAAGTACTCACCGAATAGTTTTGCGAACTCTTTCTTATCGCTCTCGGTGATTATTTCTTCTGATGTTGGGAACTTCTCGTTTAGCTCAGTCACAACATCAATGTAACCTCTACGTGCTTCGCCTGTCACAATATCCGTAAAGCCCTCCAAATACTCTGTGTAACTTTTTTCAAGCACTACATTTCTTGTGCTACTATCCCCGAATGTTCGAATAGCCTCAATGGTAGCAGCCTCCAAATCTCTGAAAGTAACGATATTACCAAAAGTTTTGGTAGCATCATAAATTCGGTTGGTACGAGAGAAAGCCTGCATAAGTCCGTGATAGCGCAGGTTTTTATCCACAAATAGCGTATTGAGCGTAGGTGCATCGAACCCTGTAAGGAACATACCCACAACAATGATTATATCAACCTCTTTGCTCTTTACCCGTTTGGCAAGGTCTCGATAGTAATTTTGGAACTCTTTACTATCAACGCCATAACTTGTTTTAAACATTCCGTTATAATCGTCAATAGCCCTGGTTAGAAACTCTTTGGCACTAAGATCCATTGCCGTAGGCTCAAAGGTTTCGTCAACTATCTCGCCTATTGCGTTTTGCTCTTCGTTGGCGGCAAAAGAGAAAATAGTCGCAATCTTGAGCGGTTTTTCACTATCCTTTTGCAGAAAGTTCAGCTCCTCATAGTAACATTTTGCGGCATCAACCGAACTAACGGCAAACATCGCATTAAAACCTCTTCCTCCTCCTTGGTTACGATGGGTTTTGATTCTGAAATTCTGCAAAATATATTGCGATATCTCTTTTATACGAGCAGGGTGAAGCATTGCTTTTTTATACTCTGCTGAACTTAGTTTTTCCTCATTTTGCTCTGACTCAATCCCCTTGAATTTAGGTCGAACATCGTTGTAATCAACTTTGAACTTCAATACCTTTTCATCTCTAATTGCATCTGTGATGACATACGAGTGCAGCTCACGACCAAATACGCTTGCGGTTGTCTCATCTCCCAAAGCATTTTCAGGAAATATAGGCGTTCCGGTAAAACCGAATTGATAGTATCGTTTAAACTTTTTCCGTAAGAGCTTTTGAGCCTCTCCGAACTGCGAGCGGTGACATTCATCAAAGATGAATACTACCTGTTTTTGATAGATTGATAATTCACCTTCGCCCTTCATCAAGTTGTTTAATTTCTGAATGGTGGTAACTATAATCTTGTTGTCGTCTCTTTCGAGGTTTCTTTTTAGCCCTGCTGTGCTCTCAGAGCCATTGACACTATCGGGAGAAAAACGTTGATACTCTTTCATCGTCTGAAAGTCAAGATCTTTTCGATCCACCACAAAGAACACTTTGTCGATAAAATCAAGCTGTGTTGCCAGTCGAGCCGCTTTGAAACTGGTGAGGGTTTTGCCCGATCCTGTCGTGTGCCATATATATCCTCCACCTTCGGGCTTAGACCACCGTTTGGCTTGAAAGGAACTTTTGATTTTCCATAAGATACGCTCTGTTGCAGCGATTTGGTATGGGCGCATGATCAGGAGCGTGTCGCTGGTGTCAAAAACCGAGTAGGTGAGCAACACATTTAATAGCGTGTTCTTTTGGAAAAATGTAGCTGTAAAATCCTTTAAATCTTTGATTAACGTGTTATCGGCTTTCGCCCAGTTCATCGTAAAGTCGAAGCTGTTTTTATTTCGCTCTGTAGTATTTGCAAAATATCGGGTATCTGTTCCGTTCGAGATAACGAAGATTTGCAGGTACTTGAATAGAGAATTTTCTCGGTTAAAACTCTCTTTCGTATAGCGGTGTACTTGATTAAACGCTTCACGGATAGCTACGCCACGCTTTTTTAACTCCACTTGTACCAACGGCAACCCGTTGACCAATATGGTAACATCGTAACGATTGGCATATGTTCCTATCTGCTCAAATTGTGATATTACCTGTAATTTGTTACGAGTAACATCCTTTTTGTCTACTAAGTAGATGTTTTGGATATGCCCATCGTCAAACACAAAGTCATGGATGTGATTATCGTGTATTTTTCTTGTCTTCTCAACGAGGTTGTCACTTGGCTTATCCAAATACTCCTCCACATAACGAGCCCATTCGTTATCACTAAACACCATATTGTTAAGCACCTGAAGTTGTGCTCTGGCATTGGTTAGCATAGCTTCAGCACTCTTTATTGAGGGGTTTTCATAGCCTTGGTTAACGAGGTCTTGTATAAGCTCTCGTTCGAGAGCAAACTCCGTTTGATAACCAACAGGAGGCTCACTCACCATTGAGTACTTGGCATACTCATCAAGAACTATAAAGTTTTTGGATTCTGCTATGGTTCTATACTGTGCCATTTTGTTCTTCTTTATAATAGTTGTTATTAACAAGATGATCTAATAAAAATTTTACAACCTGCTTTTCTGGTTCCGTAGGTTCTGGCACCACCTCATTTGATAATGTAGAGTGACTTGTGAATTGAATTATCCTATTATAGTAGACTTTTTTGTCATCAGGTAACAATTCAGACCATTGTGGATACCCTAAAAAATTTGCCGTTTTCTCATAGAGATTCCGTAATAGTATGAAGTGATATTTTTGAATGCTATTTGTTGTAATCGCTTCTTCAATTATATGTTTTAAATAGAGATGATAAGAGAAGCTTTTGTTAGAATCACCTTTCTTCTCTTTTAGTTCATAAGTGCCGTCATCTTGCTTGTCAAGCATATAACAGATTTTATTTCCAATTTCATTGATTAACACATTAATGAATAGCGGATTATGTGTTGTTATGATGTAATGCAAATTTGAGGGGCTTGATTTTATTAATTCTGCAATATTAACTGCTAACTCAATCAAGTGATTATCATCTAATGAACTGACAGGGTCGTCTATAAAAACATACTCAAGGTCGTTAAATCTATTTGTTTCTCGTTCCGCTGGTTCAGGTTGGTTCAAAACCTCAACAACTTGTTTCAACAAGCTGTAAAATATGCACCAGATTAAACAACTTTCTTCCCCTTTTGAGATCTTTATATTTTCAACATTTCCATCATTACCTCCGTCAATAGAGAAACTGATTTCATTATAATGCTCATTAAAACGAGGCGTTAGTTTATCGTTCGTATAACGTTGAAAGTGGGCTATTATATTCGCATCCTGTCCTTGTTCTGCAAGTACCCAGTCAGTAAAACTATTTGGGTGTATTTTTAGTTTGCGTATTGCATCTGTATCTGAGACAGCCTCCAAATCATTATCCCAATAAAATAAATCTTCGGTAAAGGCATTATAGTAAAGTATTCTTCCTATAGATTCATTTTGTTCCTGTTCGCCCTCTGCGGCATTAGCATCTGTTGGTGCTATTAAAGCCTTAAACTCACGAGACAGCCGTGTTTTTCCTGTGCCATTAAAGGCATAGATAAGCTGCACTTTTTTGTTGGCATCTCTAAGCGTTTGCGCTATTTCTGTTAATGTCTGTCCCATATTATACCTCTTCTATGTTATCGGTCGGAAATGTTAGTAACATATCTCGGTAGTATTCATATTGTTTCTGCCGTAGTTCGATCTCCTTAGGCAAGCCTTCACTTATTGAGGTAGTGATGGTATCAAACTTATCAAGAATGGAAACGATACGTATTTTTTCCTCTGGAGATGGATTTGGAATTTTTATGCTATTTAAGTTCTTCTGATTTAATTTTGGTTGAGCCGCACCAGAAATATATGGAGTTAAATCAATGTTATTCAAATAGTATTCTACAAATCTTCTATCTGAATAAGTAGGGAATTTCAATACATGAGCATGATTGTTTACCCAACTTTTCCCACTTATGCTGAATGCTATTGGTGTATTTCTAGCAATTAAATTTGCCCCATCTTCTGAAACTAACAGAAAATCTCCATCGAAAATGTAATCTTTAACGTAGTCTACAATACCCGAAGCCCCATAATATGGAATATCACCTGCCTCTCTGGAGCCGCTTGTTACGGGTTTTCGCATTGAGTCAAGGTTTTCAGCTAAAATTTCTAATGGTTTCCACTCAATTTTCTTTCCTTCAAAATTTAGCAGTTGGTCACGATAGTAGTTATACTGCTTTTTACGAGCTGTAAGCTCCGCTGTAAGCTCCGCTGTAAGCTCCGTAAAAGTATCTAAAATACGAACAATTTCTTTTTGAATTGAGAGGGGTGGGACAGGAATTTGAATTTTTGCCATTTGATTACTCATCAACTTAGGATTCCCCATACCAGAATAAACATGCTTTTTAGCTTCAATGGAAAGCCAATAGAACAGAAATTTATAGTTCAATTCATTCGCATTGATTATCTTGATTAATCCACATACATTAGTGATAGAAAACTTTCCAGTCCGATGAAAAACAGTACCTGCGTTTGCTCCATCTGTGGTCCACGTAATACTTTCGCCATCGTGATCAAACGTTTGTATTCGCCCAATTTCTCCATTCTCAGCCGTTTGAGAGCTGTATACAGGATATATACCCGCATTTTCTGCTAGATATTCTTTTGACATAACACGACCACGACTTAATACAGCCACTCCGTTTTCAGCATGGGATAGAGGCTTCCACTTAACCTCGATACCGTCTAACAATTTATCTAAATAACTCATGCCTCAATCTCCTTTAAAATAGTATCAATATCAGCACGGAGTGCATTTATCTTCGCCACCGTTTGTGAAATTTCTGCATTCAGTACCGCAATATCTACCTTCTCACGATTATCCTTTGCTTCCACGTAGGAGCTAACGGAGAGATTATAGTCCTTTTCGGCAATAAATTTGTTGTCTACCGATATAGCAACATGATCAACATCTTCTTTTCGGTCGAATATCTCCATAATCCTCTTGATATGCTTATCCTCAAGAATATTGTTGTTGGTTACCTTTTTGAAGAAATCTTCACCACTTGCATCTATAAACTGCGTCTTTGTATCTCGTTTATTCTTAGCAAGTACCAAGATATTTACAGCTATCGAAGTGCCATAAAATAGGTTAGGAGCCAGTGAAATAACCGTCTCTACAAAGTTGTTATCCACTAAATACTTTCTAATCTTTTGTTCCGCACCACCACGATAGAATATACCAGGGAAGCAGACAATAGCCGCCCTGCCTCTGCTTGAAAGGTAGCTTAGTGCGTGCAGTACAAATGCAAAGTCTGCCTTTGACTTAGGAGCGAGCACTCCAGCAGGAGCAAAACGGTCGTCGTTAATCAGCGTAGGGTCGTCCGAGCCAATCCAATTGACCGAATAAGGTGGATTGGAAACAATAGCATCAAAAGGCTTGTCATCTCCAAATTGAGGATCTCTAAGCGTATCACCAAGTGCAATATTAAACTTATCGTAGTTCACATTATGCAAAAACATATTCATACGAGCAAGGTTATAGGTCGTGTGATTTATTTCTTGACCAAAGAAACCCTCTTCAATAATATGATTATCGAAATGTTTTTTAGCTTGTAAAAGTAGCGAGCCTGAACCACAGGCAGGGTCATAAATCTTATTCACGCTTGTCTGTTTGTGCATGGCAAGCTGTGCAATGAGCTTAGAAACGTGTTGCGGGGTAAAGAACTCACCTCCCGACTTGCCTGCATTAGCGGCATAGTTAGAGATGAGAAATTCATAGGCATCACCAAATAAGTCTATCTGATTATCCTCGAAGTTCCCAAAATTCAACTCTTCCACGCCTTTCAGCACGGCAGCTAAGCGACTGTTTTTGTTCTCAACCGTATTACCAAGTCGGGTGCTGGTAGTATCGAAATCAGCAAACAATCCTTTTATATCTTCCTCCGAAGGATAACCGGTGGCAGAACTTTCAATCTCATTAAATATGTTTTTTAGCTCCGTGTTCAGATTCGGATTTGTATTTGCTGTCTTGGCTACATTCACAAAAAGCTGACTCGGATAGATAAAATACCCTTTGGTCTTTATTGCATCATCTTTAATCTCTGGCGTTATTACGCTGTCAGGTAAATTAGCATAGTCAACGCTATCATCGCCTCCCTCGATATAATTAGAAAAATTTTCGCTTATAAAACGATAGAAGAGTGTACCCAGTACAAACTGTTTAAAATCCCATCCATCAACAGCTCCACGTACCTCGTTGGCTATTTTCCATATCTTGGCTTGTAACTCAGCCCGTTGAATTATAGTTGACATCTTTATTATATTGTTTCAGTATGATTATACGCACTAAATATCATTTGCTTTTATTGATTAAATCTCTTCTATCAACATTCAATAGCTCAGCTATTCTTGAAAGAGTTACCAGATCGGGTTGCGAAACGTTTGTACACCATTTAGAAACGGTAGACGGATCTTTACCCAACTCTTTTGCTAACCACTTGCCCGTTTTCTTCTTTTCAACAAGAACTATTTTAAGCCGATTTATATCTTTCATTTCGATCACTTTATTGAATATACTACAAATGTATTGATTAATTTGAATTAAGGGAAACAAATTATCTTTTTTTAAATTGTCATCTTTGAATCGCCCGACTTCGGAGGGACGATCGTTCCCCGTCAGGGCAAGGCTTTCGGGAGTAACCCAAAAGGTATCGAGTTACTCGATACACACCTTGCCGTGGTCGGGTGAACACATTTCGGAGAGTTACTCTCCGGCCTTTGAGTTACTCAAAGGACACCTTGCCGTTAACCGACGCTAACAAAATCGGAGAGCCAACGCTCTCCGATGATTAAAATTAATTTATATGTTTGTTCGTACCTTCGGCTTTACATCGGGCTGACAGTACAAACCAACCGACTTATGCAGCTTTCTCCGCACAGAAAGAGCCAGAAAAAACTATCACGGTATTGGGCGCAAGTTACCTGCACGACGTTAATAGGAAAACCTCATCGCTGCCGTCGGTTACGATTTTCCGCAGTAAATATCCATAATATGCACGGGTACGAAATGGAAGGATGAGACTATACTACAAGGTAATTCTCTGAAAACGAAAACGGGCAGGAGTTGAAGCCTGCCCGTTTCCTTGTTTGTCCGGTTCAATTCAGAAGCCCATCCTTATACCGAAGGACAATCGGAGGTATCGTACGTCGAGGTGCGGTGGCTGTCTTTACCAGCCACTTTCTGAAAACCGACACTGGGTAGATGTTCAGTCGGAACGCAAGGGCTATGACTATTTCCATGTTATACAAGTCCGCGCTGTTGCCGCTGTCCAGACGGATACATTTGCAGACGTTATAGTCGTGCAGGGCGTTTTCTTTGAAGAGGGTTTTGATACCTGCATAGACCGCTCCGGCGGTTGTGTCGAACAGTTCGACTATTTCCGCTTCCGTCATCCATACGTTACCACCCATTACGATAACTGTATTTTCGCTGATTGTGATTTTATCTCTTTTCATCGTATTCTGTTTTTTTGAGTTCATCAAATCGCTTGGCAAATGAAGCTCTCGATTTGCTCGATACGCTGTGCAAGTTTCTCCATATCGCGGCTCACTTTCTCGGCTGTAATCTTCGCATAGATTTGCGTCGTACGGATGCTTCGGTGTCCCAGCATCTTCGACAGCGTTTCGATAGGTACGTCGTTCGACAGACAAATGGTCGTTGCATAGCTGTGGCGGCTCTGGTACCACGTTACGTTTTTCTCGATACCGCATCTCTTTGCTATTACTTTAATGCTATTCTTGCAGTTATCGTAACACGGAACGGGTAGGAGCTTTCCTTCTTCGGCCATACCGTCGTACTTCTCGATGATATGTTTGGCGACATCCAGCAGGCGGATATTTGTTTCGACACCCGTTTTCTGACGGTTGGTGTTCAACCATAAATGTCCGTCGAAAGAGGTTTGCAGGTTCGATTTTGTCAGATTGTTCATATCCGTCCAGCTCAATCCCGTAAAGGTGCAGAAAATGAACAGGTCGCGGATCAGTTCGTAGCTTTTCTTCTTAAACGTACCATTGATTAGGAGTGTGATTTCCTCTTGGGTCAGAAAACCCCGTTTGGTCTCCTCTTTCGTGATGCTGTACGCGAAAAACGGATCGCGCTGCAACAGCCCGTTATTGACGGCTATATAGATAATCTTCCGAAACGGCATCATATACGACCAGACCGTGTTGTTGCAGTGGTTCTTTTCTACTCTCAAGAACAGTTCGAAGTCGGTAATGAAAGCCGGGGTAAGCTCTTTGAGAGCAATGTCGCTTACTTTATACCGCTTTTCGATAAACTCCGTGAGGTGCTTATAGACGGTACAGTATTTCCAATAGCTGGGCAAGCTTTTGAGTTTGCCGACCTGCTTCTCGTAATCCTCGTTATGCTGACGGAATACGGCGAGCAGCGTCTCGTGGTTCATACCCAATCCTAAATAGGCGTTGCGGACTTTTTCGGCGGTAACATAGTTGTCGCGGTCGCTGATCTGCTGATAGGCTTGGTTAATACCCACGCGGATTTTATCCAGCATACGGTTGGCCTCCTGTGCAACGGTACTACGACCGGACACGCGGCCTAACTCCACGTTCCACGATTTTTCCTCCACATCCAGCTTGCAACTGAACTGCGAAATTTTGCCGTTGACGGTAATCCAGCACATAACCGGAATAAGCCCGTTCTTTTTCGGGGCATTGCGTTTGAGGTAAAATAAAACTTTGAATGTCGATCTCATAACTCTACAATTTTTTGGTTACAAAATTATTTCTTGTAGAGCTGTTCTTCGATACGCAAATCACAGCATATCAACGCAATAGCACCCGAAATGTTACTTTTTTCGCCTCCCTTCGTACTTATACCGGAAATTCGGGTATATTTGCGGCCGGAACAAGACGAATAGAGCTTGTATATCAGCACTTTGAAATCCTCCCCAAACCGTCTTTACTATTGAGAACATAGTAACGGGATAGTAACGTAACTCCGGTTTCAGTTGGCTTTTCGATGGCTTTACTTGGCTTCGCTCTTGCGGTTCATTTCCCGCTAAATCCCTTGTTTACAAGCTTCTTGCACTCATCTGCTCTAACTCTCATTTTTTATCCTTATCTTTGCAGCTAATAAACAAATATACAAAGAAACTGGTTCGCTTCGCTAACAGAGGCTTTGCATTTAACAATAAATTATATTCCAATGAAATATTTAGAATTTACTTTCCGCACTTCTCCTTGTACAGAAGTAGTAAACGATGTGCTTTCCGCTATCCTGGGCGATGCAGGTTTTGAGAGTTTTGTTGAACAAGAAGGCGGTATTGCTGCCTATATACAAAAAGATTTGTATGATGAAACAACCGTAAAAGCAGCTATTGACGAGTTCCCCCTACCAGACACCCAAATCGAATATACTTTTACAGAAGCCGAAGATAAAGACTGGAATGAGGAATGGGAAAAGAACTTCTTCCAACCGATTGTGATTGGTGACCGCTGTATCATCCACAGTACTTTCCACCATGATGTTCCCCGAACAGAATATGATATTGTCATCAATCCGCAAATGGCTTTCGGTACAGGACATCACGAAACCACCAGTCTCATCATCGGTGAACTACTGGACAGTGACCTACAAGGCAAGTCCCTTCTCGATATGGGTTGCGGCACTTCCATCCTTGCCATTCTTGCTCGCATGCGTGGTGCAGAACCTTGTACTGCCATCGATATTGATGAATGGTGCGTTCGTAACTCACTTGAAAACATCGAATTGAACCACGTAGACAATATTTCCGTGTTCCAGGGAGACGCCTCTTCACTGGAAGATATAGGTCCGTTTGACGTAGTCATTGCTAACATCAACCGGAACATTCTGCTGAATGACATGAAACAGTATGTACGTTGCATGCGCAAAGGTTCCCAACTCTTTATGAGTGGATTCTATGTGGACGACATTCCTCTGATCCAGGCAGAGGCCGAACGTAACGGATTACACTTTGTACACCATCAAGAGAAAAACCGTTGGGCGGCAGTGAAATTTGAACTTTAAAGCCTACTTGTCCCGGGTAGCATCTACCGGATAACTCCGGCTGATGCTACCTGCTCAATTATGGACAAAAAAATCCCGACAAGACAATAATTGTCTGCCGGGAACCAGTATGAATCTTATCTCACTTAAACAGATAAATGCAATCTAAAATACTTCCTCATGAACCATATATAAATGGAGCTGAGCAATAAAATAGCACATAAAAGATACAAGTATCCCCAATTCTGACAATAGATATATCCGATAATCACTATAGCCTGCACAGCCATATAAACCAACGAAACCACAACATGAGGTATTTTCAACTCATTTGCCATTAACTGATACATATGTTTCCGATGTGGCAAGCCTATGTTTTCATGGAGCATCAGACGATGAATAATAGTCAAAACACTATCAACTCCGTAAACTACCAAAAGAATCATCCAACTGAAATCCTCCGTTTTCAGAATCAACTTCCCTATCAGGAAAAGCAGTATGAAAGCGATACTCACAGAACCTACATCACCGGCAAAACACTTCGCCTTCCTGCGGAAATTAAAGAAGCAGAATACCACCACTGAACAAAGCACCGTATAAATTAAAGCCGGTTCAGCAAAGGATACCATTTCTTCATTGATATAAGCCAATGCTCCTAAAATAATCAATGAATAACCACCTGTAATACCATTAATGCCATCCATGAAATTATAAGCATTGATGATACCTGTGCAAACGATCAAAGCTATAATGATCCACCACCAGGAAAGCGAAAACAATCCCCATTGATAAAACATCAAGGCCATGGCAGAAAAGTGAAACACCAGCCGTAAACCTTGGGAAGTAGAACGAATATCATCTACAAAGCTAATAAATGTTATTAGGCTCAGTGCCAATATAAACCAAGGATATTCCCAGTCGTTAGTCAGGAAATAAGCCAAAGCTCCGAAATAGAAGATGATTCCACCACCACGCAAAGTAATCCGTGAATGAGAACTACGTTCATTGGGTTTATCTATGATATTAAACTTATCAGCCACCCTAAAATAAAAAAGTTCTGTCAGGAACAACAGAACCAAAATAATTACGTAATACATCCTATAGTCAATAATCATCTGCCCAGATTATTCTTCAAAAGATTTAATCGTTTTTCTGATTCCATCCGCTGCACAAACAGGCATCCTGTCAATGCCAAGAGCTGATTTTATTTTCTCATTACTTACCACGTAATTCTCAGTCAGTTTTCTCAGCCGTTCTGTATTCAAAGGTAAATGAAGCAATGTACCCAGTCCTGCGCAACCTTCCATCATTTTCCTGTTCATTTTCCAAATGTGAGGCTTCTTCCCCATAGCTTCACACATAAGAGCAATCAGCTCATTCGTAGACAGAGCTTCATCATCCCCCATGTGATAAATACCACTCGCTACGTCTTTTGTCAACAAACCTTCCACTACATAGCAAAGATTATCTATAGAAGTAAAAGAACGTTTATTCTCAAAATCGCCTAAAGGCCAAGGAATACCTTTCTTTACCACATTATAAAGTAGGTTCAGATTACCTTTATTACCAGGGCCATGAATCATACAAGGACGAAGTATATATACCTGTTTATCAGAGTATCTCACAATCTCTTCTTTGAATGAAAACATTTTCCCCTTATTCACAGAAAAGGTATCAGATAAAACAAAGTGTTCCTTTATATAATCCTCCGCAGCAATCTTACTCTCTCCATAGGGACCAACAGGAGTAGGTATCACATTCTCCCTCAGTACATCCCCCACTACACTGTCAGCAGCAGCCTTAACAGAGCTGAAAAAGATAAACTTCCGGGCAGCAGACTCCAAAAAGAAATCAAAGATCCTACGCGTCAATCCCGTATTGATATCAAAATATACCTGAGCTGCAGATTGATTCTTCGTATCATGTGCTTTACCGGCCAGATGGATGATGGCATCAAAGTGAGGTAAACGTTGCATAGGAAAAGAAGTCGTTTCAATATCCTCCCACAAGAAAGTCCTCACAACTCCCTTCTTTTCCGGAGAAATGATATCAAGACCATAGAGAGTATGATGTTCACATAAGGCCATTATGAGATTAGAACCCACAAAACCGTGAATCCCTGTTATAAGTATATTCATGGAAGATTTTAAAATTTATTCCGTGATCTGTGATTTGAGATATAGCTTCTTTACGAAACGCATATCATGCGCTACCATAATTCTCACCAATTCAGGAAAACTGGTCTTCGTTGGATTCCAACCAAGCAGAGTCTTTGCTTTTGTCGGATCACCCAATAATTGCTCCACTTCACAAGGACGGAAATACTTAGGATCAACCTCAACAAGAACCTTACCGGTCTTCAAATCAATACCTTTTTCATTAACACCCTCACCTTCCCAGCAAAGTTCAATACCAACCTCCTTAAAGGCAAGTGTAGCAAATTCACGAACCGTATGCATTTCACCTGTAGCGATTACAAAATCTTCAGGAGTATCATGCTGAAGAATCAACCACATACACTCTACATAATCTTTAGCATAACCCCAGTCACGACGTGCGTCCAGATTACCTAAATACAATTTATCTTGAAAACCTTGTGCAATACGGGCAGCTGCAAGAGTGATCTTACGGGTTACAAAAGTCTCTCCACGGCGCTCGCTTTCATGATTAAAAAGAATACCGTTCACTGCAAACATATCATAACTCTCACGGTAATTCTTGGTTATCCAGAAGCCATATTGTTTCGCTACACCGTATGGGCTACGAGGATAGAAAGGAGTAGTTTCTTTCTGGGGAATTTCCTGAACTTTACCATAAAGTTCCGATGTAGAAGCTTGATAAATCTTAGTCTTCTTCTCCAAACCAAGAATACGAACCGCCTCAAGCATACGGAGTGTTCCAACCGCATCTGCTTCGGCTGTGTATTCAGGAACATCGAAAGAAACTTTCACATGGCTCTGAGCTGCAAGGTTATAGATCTCATCAGGTTGTACCTGCTGAATGATGCGAATCAGAGAACTGCTATCCGTCATATCCCCATAATGAAGATTGACCAGGCGTCGTTGCTTCATATCACGTACCCATTCGTCTAGATATAGATGTTCGATACGACTGGTATTGAATGAAGACGAACGACGGAGGATACCGTGAACTTCATAACCTTTATCTATTAAAAACTCAGCAAGGAAGGAACCATCCTGACCAGTTATACCTGTAAGTAATGCTACTTTTTTCATACATTTATTTTAAACTATTCAATTCAATAATAGGAGTTATTTCCCAATTTATTATTTCATCTGCCTCTTCCACATTATAAAATTCATAACGATCCAATAATCGTTGAAACTTAGCAAATGCACCTTTTATACCCACATAACTTTTAAAACGTCTCATTACAGGAAGTGCCTGTATTATAGGTTGACCTGTATCAAAGTCCCTCGGATGAAAATAAGTCATCATATAATCGCTATGCTTTCCCCAATGATTAATCAGCCAATAAGGAAATAACCGAAAAAAGCCACCACCGGAAAACACAATATGCTTACCCATTACCTGATGAACACTTATCGGAAACTCCTTAATGATTCTTCCATCACCGACATCAATCCGTTTAGGAATACCCTCTCCATAACCCGGCATACCACCATAATCATGAGGAGCTGGAAACATGGAACAATCATATCTGAATCCCATTTCTGCCAAACTACGAAGCGCCCACACATTATTCTTTGTAATAGAAAAACCCGGAGCACGAAAAGCATTTACTTCCTCTCCTGTTACATCCTCTATCATACGCTTCGCTTTCTGAGTATCCTCTTTAAATGTTTTTTCATCAAAGCGGAATGATAACTCATGCTGATAAGAGTGGCAACCGATATGATGTCCCTGCTTTTGAATGGAACGAATCACGTCTGGATGCCTTTCCGCAAGCCATCCAAGGCAAAAAAATGTTCCTTTCTGATGCCGTTTCTCTAATTCTTCAAGAATACGGTTTACCCCCTGGTATATACGTACTTCATGTTTCTCCCAGTCAAAATCCCCTGAAATGAAATCACAATTATACCAGTCTTCGATATCGAAGGTTAATATATTCATTGCAAATTAAAAGCTATTCTTTATAAACGATATTTCACAACTTTAGCGGGTATCCCTGCTACAATCGCATTTTCTGGAACTTCTTTGGTTACTACAGAGCCTGCGGCTACTATAGCACCATTATTAATTTTAACTCCTGACACTAAAATTGAATTAGCACCAATCCAAACGTCATTCCCTATTACAATATCCTTCTCACGACGATCCTGATATACCATTGGAATATTACATAATGCTGTACCATGATTACCACAAAACATTTTCACTCCAGGTCCGACTAAGACATTATCGCCAAATACAATTTTTGAATGTTGCTCTGCCCAAATGCAACAATCCATCGTAATACGCACATTTTCTCCTAAATAAATATTTTGCGCATTACGTAAAGAGGCACGTGCATGAATACGATAATCTTTTTTATGGTGAATTTTCTTTCTCCATATAACTTGCTCATGTAAAAAATAAGCAAAAGATGAAAATATAGCCTTAATAAAAGCAATAGAGAAAAATCCACCTATAACTTCCGAAAAGATAAGACCTATTTTCTCTTTATACCAAAATTTAGATTCCTTTTCCATATACTAAATATTAATGATATAACTGTTCATATTTATCAGCAATGATTTTCCACAAATAACGTCTTTCTGCAATATTCTTCATACAAGATGCAATTTCTTTCTTCTGAATATGTGATAGTGATAATACAATATTACACAGATCTTTAGAGTCATTGAAGTACAGGGCTTTATCTTCTGTGGTAGCTCTATTATACGGAACATTACTTGCTATTATTGGTAGCCCAAGATACATTGCCTCAACTAAAGAAGGATTTGTTCCGCCAGCACTATGTCCATGGATATAAATATTACAATTACTTCTTAATAGATTTATTTCTTGTGAATTATAAATCGGATCTAATAAAATTAAATTAGAGAATTTTTCATAATATTTTCGAGTATTACGCCCATACAAATTTTTATTCCAATTACCTACTAATACTAGTTTTTGTAAAGGCATTTTAGAAAAGGCTTCTAAAATTACATCTATCTTATTTTCAGGTTCAATTCTAGCAACTTTAAAAGCGTATTCATTTCGTTTAAGTCCATATTTACTCAACTGATTTTCATCATAATAAGTATATGCATTATCTCCCCCATATTCTATTAAAACAGAGTCCCTATGATATTTATCTTTGATATATTTCTGTATTACAAAATTATCAGCTATTATCACATCTGCTTTTTTTGCTGCAATATTTCGAGCATTGCGAATCACGAAGCGAGCTAATCTATTCCATTTTTCCCGTTTATCATCCAAGCCATCTAAATTTACAATTACCTTTTTAGAAGAAAACAATTTAAAAAGGGGGAGCCAAAAACACCCTACTGTACCTAATGACATAATAACATCACAAGTAAAATATGCATGAAATAATGAACAAGAATCATATAAAATTCCTATAGGTCCATTAGCTTTAAAAGGAAAATATTTCAACTGAGCGTTTTTATACTCTTTCCGTTTCTTAGAATAAGCAACAGAACTACAATATACCTGATAATTCACATCACTATGCTGACAATATGTAAGCAAATTCTCAACTAAAGTTTCATACCCACCATAACACGCTGGCACTCCAACAGTACTAATTACTCCTATTTTCATTATTTTCAAGAATTTCAATAAAATAACCGGCCATTTTAGTCCAGTTGTATATCCTTAATATATTATTTTTAATACTATCTAAATCAATCCCACTATCCCTATCTCCACCTAATTTAGCCAACATTTCTTTCTTCAAAGCATCAATATCATATGGATTAAACATCGTAAATCCTAAATTTTCAAAATCTAACATACTTGTCGTACAAGCACATAGAACAGGCCTCCCCATAACACCAGCTTCAAGTGGTGGAATACCAAACCCTTCAGCCAAAGAAGGATATACAAATAAAGAACAAGATGATAGCAATAAGGTCAATTCATCCTCAGAAGGAGTACAAAAAATTATATTTAATAGGACTTCTTTCTTTAAAGTATCTAGATATTTATATAAATTGGGAGTTTTTGAAGCAGCTCTACCAGCAAGAACTAATTTATATCCTAATTTCCAAAATTCACCTTCAACATAAGCTCTTACTAACAATAGGTGGTTCTTACGTTCTTCAATTCTGCTCACATATAAAATAAATTTCTCTTTAACACTATTAACTTGAGCAATAGGCATATTTCTTGGTACAACTGCATTAGGAACAATATATATTCTTTCTTCTTTTATCTTATAAAAATGTGCTATTCGATTTTTCGAATATTTGGATACTGTCAATAAAATATCACTTCGACAAGCAGCATGTCTAAACAGTATATTATATAAAAATTTATATTTCCAGCTAAAATATTGCGGATAATCTAAAAATAAAACATCATGAATTGTTACAATTTCCTTACATTTTTTAAACAGAGGAAGCATATACTGAAAATGTGCATAATCACACTTATATTTCACTATTAACCAAGGAATATCGATAGATAATCTTAATATTTTATTACGGAATCTATATTTTACAAATGTCACATTAGAAGATTCACCAAATTCATTCTTCAGATTATCAACATCATAAGCAGCTAAATAAAAGCATATGTCTTTTCGCACTTTTATTAATTCTAAATATAATCCTTTAATATAAGTACGAGATCCTTGAGGTATTCCATCAAAGACATGGCAGTCTACAAAAAGTTTCATTGATTCATATAATTATAAAGAGATAAAAAATAAAATAAAGAAGTATTTGAAATTGGCTCTGAAGTCATAGAAAGAAAAAAAACAAGGGGAATTACTATAAAATAGTTCTTCATACAAAATTTCCATAATTTGCATTTTATAAAACTATAATAAAATAGCCATCCAAACACACCCCACATCATAAAAACAAACATGAACCCATTTGTATATCCTCCCGCTAATGGTTCGAAATAATCAAACCAAGTATATTTTCCAAGAATTAAATATATCGCATCTTCTTCCCACTTCAGCACCTTAGCATTTTCTTCCAAATCAGAGACATTAATTCCAGAAAAAGGATATTCTAATACATTACGGATACCAATATAAAAATCCCTATATCTGATTGTAGCGGAAGAATTAGCCCCAACCTCCATTTTTTCAAATATTTTGCCATATGCTAAAGGTAAGAAGAGCACTGATATAGCAGTACCAGCTAATAGTACTTTCCAATTCCGATTAATATACAAATAAAAAACTACATTCACTAGCAAAATAATATAGCCTGATGTTGAACCTGTTAAAACGACAAGTAGTGCAACCCACCAATAAGTTTTTGTTTTCCTCTTTTCAAAGATTAACAATGTTAATAGCAAATTTAAAAATAGTTGTAAACAACCTGGTTCCCACATCATCCCCGTCAATCGCGTAAAACCTGGTATAAACAGATCTGTATCTGTAAAATAGAACACATATAAAAATGTTTCACTGCAAATAATATTATCCGTTTTTTGTAGTACAGAAGAAGGTAATATAAAATCTAATATTGCAGAAAGGAAAGCATGCCAAGCTATTACAAATAAAATCACTCTAAAATCAGAAGAAAAACAACTCCCGTCCTCATATAATTTACACAATAATGTAGCATTCAATACTATAAAAAGAATATTTGCAATAAATAAGGCATTCTCTCCTTTTATATAAAAGAATGTTACAACTCCACAAAATAAAAGAAATAATTTCAATAGCTCGGTATTAGACAATTTAATTCTGGCAAACAAAATAAACATAACAAGTATTGACAACAAAAAACCAATACCAGTAAATAGTCGTATTCCACATGATTGAAATATTACAAGAAATAGTACTAAACGACGGATAAACACATCTGAGTACTTTAATATACAGGATTTCATTTCAACCTTAAATAATTGCTGTGCCTAATTTTAAATGTTTTCAACATAGCATACTGTATCAATGCATAAAAATATGATTCGATTTTTGGTTGTCCACCTGAACGAATTTTCGCTCTAACACTTTCAAACAATGCATTAGTAGAAAAACTACATCCTCCAATAGGCATTTTTGCAACAACAAAATCCACAAATCCAGCCTTTAGTCTATCTCTTTTTCTTAATAGTAGCTCATAATCTGCACATATTTTATAATTAATATCAAAAACTCCTACTTCTTGAAACAAAATCCTATTATGTAAAGAAGCAACATGCGCAACATTCATCACTTTTCGGAATGTATCCCAAGTCCATTCACCCTTTATACGTGATAATTCATGACCTTGATTATTACATCTAATCACCACAGCAGATATATAATCAAAACACTCAGTATGATTATTAAGAAAAAATAAATAGTTCATTAATGCATCTTCAGATAATAAATCTCCCGCGCCTACAAATAAAATCCATTCTCCTTTTGCTAACGCAATACCTTTATTCCACGCATCATATAATCCTTTATCCTTTTCAGAAATCATAATAGAAACTATATCCTGGTACTCTTTACAAATTTTACAAGTACTATCAGATGACCCACCATCTACTATTAAAAGTTCAAACTCTTTACATTTTTGTCTCCGGATAGATTCTAATGTCATTCTTATGGCACTTTCAGCATTATAGGTTGCAATAATTATAGAAAACTTCATATGCTACTAATTATATTACAATAAAAAATATTATTTATGCAAAATTTTACATTTAAAATCTACACTTACTGAAATCAGAAATAATATCATTATAGGCTTTTTGCAATTGATCTAAAATGTTATTTTCATCATGTCGTTGTAAGGCACTTAAATGTGCCATATCAGAAATTTCCTTTAAAGCGTCCTCTGACTTATATAAACTTTTTATAAGAAAAGCCAGACTATAAGGCTCAGAATCAGGAACTAAATACCCCGTCACTTTATCAATTATTATCGAGGGTATTCCACCTACATATGTAGCTATTGACGGAACTCCAAGTAACATTGCTTCACAAAGGGCATTAGGACTATTATCTATATGCGAAACATGTACATAAAATGTAGAATTTAATAAGGAATCCACAATTTCTTGAGCTGATTTTTTTCCACAAAAATGCACATGATTTTCCATATATTTCAACTGCAAACAAGATTCAACAATTTTCACCACAGCTGAATCTGCACTTAATCCATAAATGTTCCATTCAAATTCAACACCTATTCCTGCCAATAAATGAGAAGTTCTCAGTATAGTATCAAAACCTTTGTAAAGTTCACCATTTGTTACACTAGAAATAATTAATTTCCCTCCATTATACACCCATTTTTTATTATAAAATTCAGCACGAAGTAATTCATCGCATACATAATATTTTGATCCAGGAGACAATAAACGACTAACACTATAATCCCATCTTGTACGTCCCAAATAATAATTATAGTTTTTAAAATACGCCCTTTCCATTTTTGAAAGATTATAAAAACGCTCGTATTGATGAGTTAATGTTGAAAGACGTAATTTATCTAATAGTGAAGACTTCCACCAAACTCTTTTGGGTGAAAACCCCATTGGAAACCATTTTTCATAATATGCGGTACATATACCCTGTATATGTACTACTACCGGAACAGAAGTTATTTCTGTCAAAACTCCACCAAACGGAGTTTCCATCCCAAATAATTGCACAATATCAGGAGTAAAATCTTTTATTACAGAATTAATAATAGAATAATCGAAAGAGAAAACCGGAGTCCTGGTTATGTATCTATAATATTTAAGAAAAGTACTCTGCTTCAATGGAATGGCATAATACGATATATTATTACATATATATTTTTTATAATGATTATCTTTGGCTATATATACCACACCTATTTCATATTGAGTCTTTTCTATTAAAACATTTATTAAACTATTGACCCAACCTCCACCTTTATAGTGATTATCATCATAAGATAAATACGAAAAAAAAAGAATCTTCATATACATATTTAATGTGCTATTCTACCTTAGAATAGCTATTTTAATAATAGTAGCAATTTTATTCCTAAGAAGTCATTTAAAGAGTAAATCGTTTTAAAAACAATATAAAAATTACTCTAAAGAAGTCATTAACAGTTGCGTATCCCTCCCAATTTTAAACCAAGAAAAATTAGCCAAGACATATTGTCGTATCTCACTATTTCCAGTAGTCTCCATACGATATAGTATATCCGCAAAATTATCAATATCCAGAGGGTAAACATTTATCTGATTATTATCAAAATAGGAATCATCAACATGATTAGTGGCAACCACAATATTACATCCGACAGAAGCCCCTTCTAACATTGCATTATTTGCTGTATAAGATACTAAAGGAAGAAAGAGGCATTTGGATCGACAATACATTTTTCTTAATTCATTATCGGAAATCCCTGATAAGAATTCAATCTCAGACAAATTTTCAAAATACTTCTTATTTTCCGCACTGCTTACGACAGTAATCAAAATATCAGGATTCATATTGCGAAGTTTGAGAAAAACAGCATTTGCAAATTGAAAATCTCTTAACCAGCTTCCAACCATTAGCACCCTATTTTCTCTTCTTATTGTGTCATCAGGTTTATAAAAGTCTGTATTAATCCCATGAGGAATAAATACCACTTTAGTTTTATCACTCCATTTTCTAAACTCTTGAATATCTCCCTTCGACATCAATATAATAGCATCTAATTTTGGAAAAACATTTTGCCAATATGTATTCTCTCTAAAATAATCGGCCGGTTGATGAAATGTACACACTATTTTATTATTTCTTTTAAAATAGTGTAACCACTTATATGTATTTTCCCCATAAATAAAATGAAAGACCAAATTACGTTGAAACAAAGAAAGCCATATACATTTCAATAATGCAAATGGAACCTTCCTTCCTAAAATAGTACAATAAATCTTTCGGCATATCTTCACTAAAAGGCTAGAATGTTTCCCTTCCACGAAAGAATACTCTTTCTGGCAATCTATTATATAATCATATCTTACATGCTCCCGAATATGATGATATCCTGCCTGAGTTCCTAAATGATGCTCAAAAGCAAAGCCTATATATACTAATTTTCGCTTCATTTACTTAATGCGTTTTTTAAAAATGAAATTGATCTACCTCGAAATTTATTAATGCATTCCTCTACTTCAATCCAATCTATTGACAAACATCTATCAATACGTGTAGAAGTCAGTTCTTGTGATGATTCAATCATTAAATCCATCAATCCAAACATTTCTAGTAATGAAGTAAAACGCGCTAAACCACGAGACCTATTTCCCATCACAATAAAAGGTTTTCTGAAAATAATAGAGAAAATACATCCATGATACGAATCTGTGAAAACAAAATCAGCATCCTTAAAAGCTTTCAACCAGTTCTCAACGTTAGGCATTGTGGAAGTATTCAATTGGATAGAATAGGCCTTTTTCTGCAAGTCAGACTCTAATTTTCGAACGATAGAGCCCTTTTCCGAAGTCATATCAAGTAAATAACAAAATAAGTTACCATTAAAAGCTACTGAATCTGAATCCCCTATCAATTTATCGTAATCTGCTTGACATAGAAGTAATGTAGGATCCAAAACGTGTACCAGAGGAACAGTTTGCCATCTATATACATCACGAATCAGACCTATAGCAGAGGACTCACGTATTGAAACCGCATGAAATAGCTTCAACAAATTACCACATATCTGAATTTCACTTGCTGAATATTCAGCTTTATCTGTTCCAAAAGAAGCTGCATAGCTAATCTTTTTACATGCACTATTTTTCACAAAATCCAAATAATAATTCTCTATTGGATGAACATATAGAGGACGCCAAACTTGATCAGACCCTACTATTACAGCATCAAAGTGCTGCAATTTATCCAATCCTTTAACGGATCTAATTTCAGAGGTTCTAGGAGTTATGTATTTCAAAAAAAAAGGATTTATATTGCTATTTACTTTCTTTTTTCCCAAAATGAGTCTTAAAAAAGTTTTTATCTGACTTTTTATTATTACTTTTTTCTTTTTCTCTACAAAATCAACTTTATCAATATATGTAACATCATGCCCTAAGCTTTTAAGTATAGATAATAAGGCATAACATTGGAGTACCCAACCATAATTTGTATTTTTATGAAGAGACAATAAACCTATTTTCATCATTTCTTAAGTATAATCTTTGTTTTGCTATTCAAAAGATGGTCTAACAGCCGCAATATATATTCCACACAGACAAATATTTAGTACAAAGCATCTTTATAGTTAAAATAGCCATTCAGCATCTTTCAACCTCGAATGCAATCTATCCTTCTCGCTCAGTAAAACTTTATCCATCGGTATTCTCCAATCAATTCCCAAATCCGGATCATCCCATGCTATTGCTCCCTCATTTTGCGGTGTATAGAAATTATCGCACTTATACTGAAAAATAACCTCAGCACTCAATACACTAAAACCATGGGCAAAGCCACGAGGTATAAAGAATTGACGATGGTTGTCAGCAGTCAACTCCACAGCTATATGCTGCCCGAAAGTCGGAGAGCCTTTACGAATATCTACGGCAACATCAAGCACTGCCCCCTGCACAACACGCACTAATTTACTTTGAGCAAAAGGCGGCTTTTGAAAGTGAAGACCACGAACGACACCATAAGAAGATTTGCTCTCATTGTCCTGCACAAATGCAGTATGGCACACCTTTTCTTCAAACTCTTTCTGATTGAAAGACTCGAAAAAATAACCACGAGCGTCCTTAAAAAGACGAGGTTCGATGATGACAACGCCATCAATCGAAGTCTTAATTACATTCATTTCGATACAATTAAATAAAATGATTGGATTTCATACGGACACGACCGATACGTATGCTTCTTATTTTGCAAGCACTAATTACTTACTCAAGAAGTGCTTTTCGACTCCTCCTGAATATTTGCCTCAAATAAAATAAAATGAAATTCAAAGAACTACACCACAGGGATTTCCAACATCCGATTGCCGCCCAATGATAGCGGAAAAGCAGCTACTCGAATCAGGCACGCTACCATTCACATTCCATCCGCCATTGTAGTACACCATGCTACAAAGGAAGCACTTGCCTCTCAGTTGTTCCAGCGGAAAGTGAGATAATGTAAGGTTGCTCACATTGAATATGTCGCCTTGAAGATTTTCGTAAACATAATGCTCCGGCATCGGGCGGAGCGCATTGTGCCAACGAAAAGCCTCATGATAACAAGCATCCGTAGCACTAAGACAACGCATCACGTTTGTGCTTCTTCAGAAGAGTCGACACCTCGCCTATTAGTGATTTGTAAGCCGCATCTGTAGAAAAGATTCTTCCTTGGGGGGATTATCTTCCCACTTCCGTAAATCTATTATATGTTTCATACGCTCGTATCAGTTTGTGGTTTACGCCATCTCTATTTTCCACTCCCCCAGCGTCCTCCGCTCACTATCGAAGTTAATCCCCACCTTTACCACCGGCAGTCCGCACAGCGCGAAGCGTTCGGGATAATTCTTCAAATCAATCTGTCCCATGGCGTCATCGGCCGTTTTGTCCAACTTCAGTTCCATCACGTAAAGAGCGGACAAACTACGCATCACCACATCCACACGCCCGCGCGGAGTGCGCACTTCCACATCCACATACATGCCCAACAGGCTGAAAATGGTATAGAACAACGACTGGTAATGGCCTTCATAATCGGTATTATCGCAATAAGGTATTGTAGAAAGGAAAGTCTGCAACAGGCGCAATCCATCATCCAGCCTCTCTTCGTAGATAGCCTCGTACAGCAGAGCCACCGTGGTAAGCCCATCCATCGTGTGTTGATGCAGATAACCGGGCAGCAGACTCTTCATCAAGCCCAAACGGACTTCTTTATTGGGGATATCCAACAAATAAAGATTCGTAATGGGAGAATAACCCTTTATCGTGATATAACCGCTTTGGTAGAGCAACGGAGTGATATTCGTTATCCGTTCAGTAGGCGCATCAAAAGATTCAGCCAGTGCTTTTCGATCTCCAATCTGTTGGGGAATTACATGATATTTGTTCAGCATCTCTATCAGATAGGTAGGCGTACCACTGCCGAACCAGTAAGAATTCATCTTGCCGTCGGCAAAGGCGTTCAGCAGGCTGAAGGGATTATAAATATCGGGTGACGGCCAGGTGAAATGATAGCCGTCATAGTTATCTTTCAATTTCGCAAGCACTTCTTCGCGAGACACTTCCATACGCATGGCCAGTATATCCACGTCATTATCCATCTGAGTCAGCATTTCTTCCTCGCTGATACCACAAACAGCAGCATACGGTCCATCCATACTGATGTTCTTGATATTATTCAGTTCGCTGAAGATGCTCAGTTGGGAAAACTTTGTGATACCGGTGAGGAACACAAAACGCAGATAAGGATCGCAAGCTTTCAACGGACTATAGAAATTGCGCATCACATCCCGAAGGACAGGCAGATTCTTTTCCTCATGAACAACGTCGAGAAGAGGAGCGTCGTATTCATCAATGAGGACAACGACCTGCCGACCGGTCTGTTGGCAAACACGGCGGATCAGTCCGGAGAAACGATCATTCAAAGTCACTTCCTCACTCACTTTGCCATACACCTCTTCATATCTATACAACTGAACACTCAACATTTGCTCCAGACGTTCCTTATCCACATGCTTCGCCATGCTCATGTCAAAGTGAAGAACCGGATACCGAGTCCATTCCGCCTCCAGCTTATCAATGGCAAGTCCCTCAAACAGTTCCTTACAACCTTCAAAATAAGAATGCAGTGTGCTGGTGAGCAGACTCTTGCCAAAACGGCGAGGACGACTCAGAAACACATATTTAGAATCGAAATGCGTCATTCGATAAACGTATTCCGTCTTATCTATATACAAATAGTTCTTTCTGCGGATTTCCGAGAAAGTCTGTATTCCTATCGGATAAAGTTGTCTCTGCTGTTCCATATCTTTCAGTTTACTTCGAAACTATCTTCAATTTCCTTTACTTAGATTACAAAGTTACGATAAAATTTCATCTGAACCATACATCCAGCATGTATTTTTCCATGGAATAGCGGCATTCACGATACCGCTTTTCATCCGCATTTTCACGCAAATAATGAAAGATCCGGATGTAATAGCTTATGCTGACGTCTCGCCAAATATGACCTGATAGTAAGTACGGTTACTGATTCCACAACTCTCACACAATTCTTTCACCGGAATTCCGGAAACTTCGCGGAGAAGTGCCATGCTATCTCCCAAAGCCTTGTAAGTGTAAACCACTTTTTTCATATTGTTCTTTAAATTAATGTTAATATTTAACACGGATTACCAACATGGTGGTAACGCCGCTATTTTCTTTCTCTATAACTTCACCGCAAATTTTAAAACAACAAGCGATGAAGGCTCTAAAAACAACCATCTCCGTCACGGAACTCCAAAAGACCCTCGGTCTGTGGAAGAGCCGCAAGATTACGGACTCCGTCATTCCCAAACTCCTGCACCTCTACCTCGGAATGACTGCATACATGAATCAGGGAAAAGTATATCCCGTGGATAATTTTTACGAGATCAGCATAGCGCTGGCCTTTAAAAATGCAAAGTTCCTCACGGAAGCGGTCAAGCGTTGCGGTTCATTCGGCATTGTACCCGAAAGAAACACATACGGAATAAAATATTTCTACTCGCCTCTCTGGATAGAGAAGATTTCATCGGAAGAATTACCGGAAAAGTTTCCGGAAACTTTTCCGCAGGATAATATATATAATATATATACTAAAGGGAATTCTTCTGACGAAGAACTCTCGCCGGAAGGCGATAAACCTTTAGAAGATAATTCTGATAAGAAAAATATCACTACACCGGAATCTTTGGCTACCGCCAAAGAATTTTTCCATCTCATCAACGAAGATTCCGCTCAAAAAGCGCAGATACTGACGCCACTCATTAACTGGTTCCAACTGCACGAAAGGCTCACACGAAAACACGCGTGTGAAAATCTCGTGTATATGGTGAACGAATTACTAATTCCTTACTTCGCGTCGCAGACACGGTTTATGAAGTCCAACCACGCCGGAAGACTTTGCTGGCTGACCAATCTGCTGAAATCAGCTCACGGACAACATCTGCTGAACGATGCCGCAAAAGACAGCAGACTGAAACGGGAACAGACGGCTCAGGAAACAAAAGCCAACCAACGAAGCAATCATCCCCTCAACGAATTCGAATGGACGGATCCCAAGTCGGGGATGCGATTCTATGATGATGAGGTGGAAGGCACCGTGAATATACCCGAGGACGCACCTGCAAGACCGACAATGACAGCGATCTGGAATGTGTTGAGCCGGAAATGGGAGATAGTTAATTACTAATTACAAATTACAATGAAACCATTTTATTATCTATGTGACTTTCCCGAACGCAAGAACGCGGGAAAGAATTTCGTAACAGAGTGCCCTAAATGCGGCAAAAAACATCTTCATATCTCCAAAGAGACAGGAGCCTTTCATTGCTTCTACGGAGGATGCGACTTCAAAGGAAAGCTCAAGGACTTCTGGGAAGAACGAAACAGCTATGACTCGACATCCGCAGGCAAGTCCCTCCACAGCACCCGCCGGGAAGGAGAAAATGGAACCGGAAAGACCACATCCGAGGTACCCATGATTCCCGAAGACTACAAAAAGCTGACGCCCGAAGTATTCTCCAAAATAAAACCACTGACAGATGATCCCGAGACTACCGACCGGGACCAGCTCACCGCCCGACGCTATCTTGCCGACCAGGGCATCTCACTGAAAACGGCCATAGAAGCCCATATCGGCTGGCTCACCCACCGCTGCTTCGGCAAAGACGAGTACAGTAAAAGCACGGGAACCATGCATCATTGCATAGCCTACGTCAACTACCTGAACGGCCAGCCCGTAAATGCCAAATATCGTTCGTGCGATCCCTCAACCATCAAACCCACAGATGAAAGAGAAACAACCGGCATGAAAAAAGCCGCCGGATACACCAAATTCTGGAGCCAGGACTCGCCAACTACACCCTGTCCGCCTTATCACATCGACTGCATCAACCCCCTGAAAGTATCCGAAGCAACCATCCCCCGACTGATCATCACCGAAGGCGAAAAAGACGTACTGACACTCAATGAAGCGGGATATCCTTACGCCATCAGCGTGCCCAACGGAGCGGCAAGCGACCTTTCGAAGAGCTTCGAAGCCTTCGAACCCTGGATGGAGCAAGTACGAGACATTGTGATCTGCGGAGATTCCGACCTACCGGGGAGAACCCTGGTGAAGCATCTCAGCGACTACTTCGGAGCACGCTGCCTGCTCACCACGCTGCCCGGCGACTGCAAGGACATTTCCGACGTACTCGCCACCTACGGCATTGAAATAGTGCGTGAAATCATCGAATCCGCCCGACCGCAACACACAGCCGACATCGTCACCGTAAGTGAACGCGCAAACGGGATTCTGAACGTGCTGCACGGAGAATACGACCACGGATATGACGTAGGTTACGGCCCTTTGACCGACCATGTATTCCACCCCACCGACCAGGGAGGCCTGATTATCGAGACCGGAGTACCCAACAGCGGAAAGACCGATTTCTTGAACGACCTCACGTGCCGGCTCATGGCCAAGACCGGACGCTATGTATGTTACCTCTCTTTCGAAGTGCCCGACAAAGACAAGCATATCGCCCATCTCGTACAGCTCATGCTGGGAAAAGTGAACACTGTAAATTATACCCAGGAACAGTTGAAACCTATCGTCAGTTTCCTGAACAGCCACATGGTGCACCTCGACTTGCATGAAGTATCCCCCACTCCCAACAATATCATCGCGAGAGCGGACATGGTGCGGCGCACCCTTCCACTGAAATATCTTATTATCGACCCGTACCTCTTCATGGAGGTGGAAACCAACCGGTACAACACCGAAACCCAAGCCATAAAAGCCATGCTGACGCAGATGCAGGCATGGGGCAGAACCAACAATATATGGGTTATCATCGTAGCCCATCCGCGCAAACTCACCAAACTCAACGGAAAGAACGAGCTGGAAGAGATTGACATGTATACCATCGCAGGCAGCGCCAACTGGGCCAATCTGGCCGATTTCATATTTTCCATATCCCGCATCAGCCGGCAGGACGGCAACTATACCCGTCTCGACATGCTGAAGGTGCGCGACCAGGACCTGTGCCAGACAGGAAGCGTTCTATATGTACGACAAGCCTGCGGACGCTACGACGAACGAGAGTCCGAAGAGCAGGTGATAGCGGAAGCGCAAGGCAAAGTCATGAGCAAGGATCACTTACCCTGGACGGGACAATTGACAGTTGACAATTGACAGTGCGAGTGCGTCGGCTTACACTTGCGGCTGCATCGGTCTACGCTTGCGGGTGTGTAAGCTTACACTTGCGCAACTGTCGGCAGACGCAACCGCAAGCGTCAATTGTCAACTGTCAATTGTCCCTAAGGTCTTCCTATATACTCAAAAATCAGTTCCACTTGTTTGCTGGTGAAAATCTGCTGGGCGCAGCGGTAGCCCGTATCCAGCAAAGCCTGATATAGAAGCACGTTCCCGCGCAACCACCGGGAAAGGCGGTTAAGAGCCGAACGCTCTCCGATTTCCGGCGCGTAAGCGCGCGCCAACTCACTTTTGGAATAAGGGCGGACAGGCCATTCTTCCACGGCCGTATCCACATCATGACCACATACGATTGTCTTCATTTTACGATAACTTTTAGAGTACTGTTTATGCTATAAAGGTACGAAAAAGTCATCGGATATCACCTATTCCGAAGGAGGTTTATCAGGTGTCAATGTCACTCATTTTCACAGGTACGGGAGGTTGTATCTTTGTATTGTTCACCACGGAGGACACAGAGTTTCACTGAGGTTTTCCCGGAGTTGCGCCGAGTCTTTCCGCAAGAACATAATATTTTAATTATTAACTATTTAATTCATTTATCATGGGACTGAATTACAGTATCGCAATGCTCAAGAATCCGCAAAACCAGGATGAAAACGCAAAGGCTTATGCCAAATCACAAATCACAAGGGAACTGCCCCTGAAAGAACTGAGCCGCCGTGTAGCCGCACAGACCACTGCCAGCCGTGCCGATGTCACCGCAGTTATCATCGCTACCGTAGAAAATATGATTGACGGCCTGCGCGCAGGCGAACAGGTAGACTTCGGAGACCTGGGGAAATTCCGTCTTCAGATCACCAGCCGCGGGGCGGAAACCGCGGAAAAATTCACGTCTTCCAACATCACCGGAGTCAACATCCAGTTCATTCCGGGCGAAGATTTGAAAACCATATTCTCTGGTCTTGAGTTTTCACCCGTACCCACCCGTGCAGCTACCCGTCTGCTGTTCAAAGCCCAAAAGGCAGGACAGACCACGGTGGACTTTTCAAAAGCTCCCGCTTCCGGTGGGAATTCCGGCAGCAAGCCGGATGACGGTGGCAATACCGGTGGCGGTGGTTTGGATGAAAACCCTTTGGGATAGACTCTAAAGGCATAGCCTTTAGAAATTAAGAATGAAAATAATAATAATGAAAGGCTGCGCCGTTACCTATCACTTATCACTAATAGCTAATCACTAAATCACGTTTACATGGAAAAAAAATCAAATTCAACCTGGAGTGTTATCATCAAAGTTGTAATTGCCATAGCGTCCGCACTGGCAGGCGTATTCGGCTTAAACGCCTGCATGGGCTTAGGCGCATGACAGCGGGCAGTTTCTATCAGAACTATCGGGAGGTGCGCCTCCTGGTAGTTCATTGCTCAGCAACACGATGTGACAGAAACTTCCCGGTAGAAGCCCTCCATCGGTGCCATCTGGCACGAGGATTTGCAAGCATCGGTTATCATTTCTACATCACGCGTGACGGCGAGGTACATATTTGTCGTCCGGTTCATCAGATTGGGGCGCACGCAACAAGCTGGAACGATAAAAGTATCGGTGTCTGTTACGAAGGTGGACTCAATGAGGATGGACAAGCGGCTGATACGAGGACGTACGCGCAGAAATGCTCACTCCTTGATCTATTGAGGCAGCTGAAAGCGGATTACCCGAAGGCAAAGATACTGGAGCATTATCAGCTCAGTAAATCTGTGCATAAGGCGTGCCCGTGCTTTGATGCAAAACAGGAATATCAAAAACTATAGTTCACTGATAAAACAGAATTTCAGATTGATTTATGAAATTCTGTTTTTATATGCTAGAATACATTTTATCATATCAACAAAACATCAGACCAAACATATAATTATTTCCGCTTTAGGATACACCCCATAAACATATAAACTTTATCAGAGAATAATAAAATACAGCAAGAAGTGGGTAAGATTATCATCAAAATTTTCTCTATCAATGTAGCATTTCCAAAGCTCGGAAATACCAAATAGGCAAAAGGCAAAACGACTAAACCATGTAATAAATATACAGACAAAGTCCGCTCCCCAAACTTTGTATAAAAAAATTTACGCTCAGGAAAAATCTTTAAAACACAACACCCTGTAACAATAATGGTAATTTGCAAAGCAATTCGCAATATCAAGCCAATTATATTACCGCCATACCCATAATTAAATGCTGTAGCAAAGGTTAATCCAGGACGAAGCAATATAACACAAGACCAAGCCACAAATGCCAAGAACAAAACTAAACAGGCCGCACGGGGGGGGTATTTTTTATTAACATTTTATATCTCAAACTATAAAAATTATCATTAGCCACCATATATCCTAAAAGAAAATAAGGTAAAAAACAGCATAAACGGGAAAGAGAATAATTTGTACCAACAAATGGTACAAAACCTACAAGCCAAGACAATATAAAACTCAATAATAATATATATTTAACTCTTATCAAATAGGGTAAAACAACACGAAATACGAACAAAACCCACAAATACCACATTGCAAACCCTGGTTGTCTCCAATTGAATACATAATTGGGATTAACTAATTCTTCTACCAAATCATTTATTACAGTAAAAACGAAGCATGGTAACAGGAGATAAATAATATTTTTCTTAAAATGTTGTTCTCTCTTCGACAAATAACCTGAAATAAAAGTAAAAAGAGGCATTGTATAACATAAGCAGAAAAAGCGTATATACTCCATACCTTTATCCCCATAAGAATTTATTAAAGTATGTGCTATAATCACCAAGATCATTAAGAATACCTTGATATTATCAAATCGATAAATATGTATTTTATCTGCTTTCATGCTTATCCCTCTTATAGTCCTTTTATTCCCAAAACCTCAAATATCTTCCGCTTTATAACAATTGCTTTATTCTTCAATTTGTCTTCAAGAGTTGCTCTTTTAATCGTTGCATAATACCCTTTAATAATCTTAGTATCTTCCAACATATTCGTAAAAACTTCCAATATAATAGGACCTTCGACTGACAAATCAGTCAACCTCTTTACACCTTCCTTCACTTCGTCCTCATTGTAAGCTGAAAGATAAGTAAACCCCCTATCCTCCACCCAAGCTTTGGCTGAAGTGTGATGTTGAGCAGAAATATAATTAGGCAAGAGAGAAGTTGCCAATTCTGGTCTATTAGGCATATGCATAATTGCTCCTCCATCATTGTTACTCAAAAGAATACGAACATTCTTCCCTAATTGACGATTCCACAAGGCATTCATATCATAAAAAAAAGTTAAGTCACCAATCATTAAAAATACAGGTTTATCCGTATCCGAAGCATACCCAACCATCGTAGACATACACCCATCTATCCCATCCGTCCCACGATTGCAGTGGACTTCTATAGATGAATCTATGGAATAAAATTGGGCCACACGAACCGAATTACTATTGGATAAATGCAATACAGAGTTATCTGGAATATTATTTAAAAATTCACCTATGGTATAAACATGACCGTAAGGCACTATCGGCTCTTCAATAGAAGAGGAAATGATAGTCCAAAGTTCTCCATACGAATGATCTGCACACCCTTCTTCTTTGGCTTGAGAAGCCTTAGAAAAGAAAACGAATTCATTCATTTCAAATACATTGGTCAAACAGTGAAATGGGTCAACAACCTTACCGGATGCAGATACATACCAGTTCTCTATTTTAGTACTAGCACATCTCTTTATAAACGATTTAAATTCCGGATTGAACGAATAATTGGTGCGAATAGATATAATTATATCTGGCACAGTTTCTGCCACATCACCATGCGACATAGCTTGCAATGTAGGGAAGGCATTCTCAACCGCATACTTATGATGGCAATTCGATATTTTATCTGATAGTATAACACAATCAAATTTCTGACAAAATGCATCAAGAGCATTCTGTTCCGCCTCTTTCAAAGGATTCCCTTCACCGCAAACTATGATAATTCTGCTATTTGACAAACGATCTGCCACTTTCTTCCAGAAATCTTCAGATACACTCAGATCATATCTATCAATCTTTCTCTGCATAGGAAGCTCCATAACCGTAAAATCATCCAAATGCTCTTCAATAGGAATATTAATTTGAACCGGGCCTGAACCCATATGATTTAACTCTAATAAGGCTTCATTAATCAACCGATTATTATACCATTCATCCTGAAGCGTGTGAATAACCGGAAGATTTGCAACATACTTTGTCACATTCGTATACATTGTAGACTGATGAATCATCTGATCTTCATGTTGATCTAAAAAGCAAGGCAATCTATCCGCTGTTAACACTAGAAGAGGAAGTTCTTGATAATATGCTTCAGAAATAGCAGAACAATAGTTGGCAGATGCAGTACCTGAGGTACAAATCACTCCGACCGGTTCTCTAAACCTTTGAATGAGTCCTAATGCAAAAAAGGAAGCGCTACGCTCATCTACAACTGAGTACAACTTAAAAAAAGGATCGGATTCCATTGACAATACAATAGGAATATGCCTACTACCCGGTGACACCACAAATTTGCCAATCTTATGTGCTTTTAATAAGGATAAAAGTTGCAATACATTTTTTTTTGTTGAAAACATACTTTTCTATTTTTTTAATTATTCTTTAAGCCTAAACTTCTTCCACCATCTACTACAAAATTTTGCCCCGTAATAAATGTGGCTTCATCCGAATTCAAAAAAGCAATCATATTGGATATATCTTCAGGTTTTCCATAATCGTTCACCCAATTTGTTTTCTTTATTCGCTCCATTTGATTTTCATCAATACTACCTCGTTGTACGATACCAGGAGTAACGCAGTTTATACGTATTCCATTTTTACCCAACTCCATAGCTATAGACTTAACAAAAGCCATTAATCCTGCTTTTGCTGCCGCATATTCTGAATATGCCGGCATTCCCTGAAGCCCTACTGTGGAAGATATAATAATAATTTTCCCCTTTCCACGAGATACCATATATTTACATGCCTCTTTTGTACAAAGTATTCCACCTCGTAAATTAACATTCAAGACAGAATCAACTACATTCATGTCCTGCTCAATAAATGCACAAGATTTTTCTCTGGCACCACCACCTGCACAACACACCAACAAATCTATTTTTGAAGACAAACGCACTACCAGATTAAAAGCATTTCTTACAGAATTTTCTTCTAAAATATTAAAGACTAATGGCCTAGCACTAAAACCAGCTGCATTTATTTCGTCCACTACTGATGAGATCCTCTCCTGATTTGTCCCACAGACATACACTAATGCACCTTCAGCTGCTAAGCGGTAACAAATGGCTCTTCCTATAACTCCAGATCCTCCGGTCACAACCGCTACTTGTCCCTCAAAACGATTTTCTTTGATCAACTTTATTTCATAAGGAAGACATACCTCTTTTACTCTAATTACAAAATACCCTTTTAAACGCCTAATCAGATTTTTTATTCCCATAATTTATTTCCTATTAAATAATTTATACAAAAGCTTTGATCTATCTTCTTTAGAAAAGCCCAAAAACAAGGATATAATTGCGATAGAAACCATACTGCTTACAGCTACTAAAAAACTATTCCCTAAAGACGGGGTAACTATACAATGTATATATAGGGGTAAACATATAGCGATTGCCAAAACCAATCCACATCTTAACACAACCTGCTTAAAAAAGAGACTCTTTGAAAGACCAATAGCATTGCATACAAAAAATATTCTAAAAATCTGCAACGTTAAAACAATAACAAGATATACGTACATCGCATAATAAGGTGGATATCCCCAATAGAAAAAGAGAGCACTGAACGGTAAATGAAAAAGCCCGATTAGGGTAAGCGTTATTTGGTATATCTTAATATTCCCTGTTGCACCTTTCGCAGTACCTAACAAAGTAGTAAATGAATCAAAGAGAGAAAGCAGCAAAACTAAACGAACAAAAATAATAGTATATTCAGGCACTTCTTTCAACCATACCTTAAGCAGAATAGGGGTCTCCAATATCAGTGGAATAGCTAGAAAAGCTACCAAATAGGATGAAATTTGACATCCTCGTATAATTAACTCATGCATGGCCTTCATCTCATTAGCTGCATAAGTTTTCACTACTTGAGGATTGAGTGCCTGTAAGAAGTTTGTCACAAATCCTTTTACTACAACATTCACTTGATTGGCTATGCCTTGTGCCGCATTTACTGTCGCACCAAAAAATAAATTCATAACGATAGCAATACCTTGAGTATGACAAATATATCCCAAATTACCAACAATAGTCCATGACGAAAAAGAAATCATACTTTTCAGCAAAGGTTTTTCTATTTTCCAAGACACTATTCTGCATTCTTCAAACTTACGATTGCAATATATACCGTAAATAAAACGAATAATAACACTCACCACGAAAAGTAAAAATGCATAGAAAATCAGTTTGTCAAAAGGAGATACAGTTAGTACTAACACAACCGCCAACTTAATCATCACTTCAAAAATGCCAATATATGCAAATGCCGACATTTTTTCATGAGCAATGATGGTCGCATTGTAAGGAACACTAATCACAGAAACAATAAAAGCCGCTATAGAAAACTGATATACCCAGTTTGCAGCTTCCATTCGTTCTGGAGCAATGTTTAAATGTACATTAAGAAACCAAAGACCAATAGTCTCAGCTAACAGAAAAATAACAATAGATACCCCAAAATGGATCAGAAGACTTGTAGTAAAGACTTTCTTAAGTCGGTCATAATTCTTACAACCTAATTCAATATTCAAATAACGTTGCGTAGCTCCAGCCATAGCCCCGTTAAGAAATGAAAGAACAACAACAAGCCCCCCAACTACATTATATATACCAAAATCTTCTACTCCTAAAGTATTTAGTACCACTCTACTGGTATACAAACCAACAGCCATGGCAAATAACATACGAAAATACAATAATAGCGTATTTTTAGCTATTCGTTTATTATCTGCATTTTTCAAGTTTTTTATATATAAATATTATTACAATACCTTCATTTACTTATTCTTCATCAATGATTTCCCACGGATAAGGATTCTCTTCAATATTCTTCAGTTCTTCCATTGCTTCCTTCTGCTCAGCAGTCAATCGGAAAGTCCCCCAGCTATCAATAATAACATGGGCCTCTTTAGCCAACTCCTCTGCATAAACCTCACCATAGCAATAAGTCAGCAGACGGACTTTCAACAATGAAGCAGGGATCAGTGGAAGAACGTTGAGAGCACGCTCCAAAACTTTCTGAATATATTCCTGTTTATGCCCATTATCATACATTGTGGCATTGAAGGCTACTAAAAGACCTAAACACAACTCAGCTTCAGCTTCAGGAGTTAAGCCATGTTTTCCATACGAGTTTAGGGCTGATTCATAAACATCACGATTCAGACGGGTGAAACTATCAACATAAATCGGACTGCCATCCTGACCTAGAGTGAGAAGACTATGAGCCAGGGAAAATAAGGATGAAACTTGATCACTCATATATTTAATTATGATTTAGAATTTATGATTTATGACACTGAAATTAGTCAGTTATCGGTTCTACAAGCGAAGAGTGAATAAAAGTCGTTGCAACAGCCATGACACCTTCAATATTGACAACTACACGACGGTCGCGACGGATACGAACAAATTCTCCTACAGCACCCTCAAAAACACCGCCCATGACACGCACCTTCTGGCCTCTTACCAGTTGAAGTTCAGCGGGTTCTACATAAATAACCGATTCTTCGTAGGTACCAGCAACAAGAATGAAACTACGCATCTGATCGTCTGGAACGATAACAGGAAGATGATGCTCCCGATTCATTATATAGCGTATAGGGATGTTCATACCGGCTTTATCCTTCAATGTATCGATACGCTTACGAGTAGAGCGAATGAAAACAAGGTTATGCACGGCAGGAACAAACTTACAAATGCGACGACCATCTTTCACGACATAATCACGACGCATCGGAATGAAATTCTCTATCTTCTCTTCATCCAGAAAAGCTTTCAGAGCCAGTTCACGGCCATATGTGACACGTACTGCGAACCAGTGGAGGCGAGGGGGGATGTTCACGTCAGAATATTCTTTGGGGACACCGGAGTAGTGAAATACTTACCGATTATTTTATGTAATGCAGTTGTTTTCAACAACTTATTTAGCATTCATCTTATTCCAAAGCGTTCCGTCATCTCGATCAAAAAGCAGTGAAATAGTTATGTAAAAAGGTTATTAACGAAGAGATAAAAGAAAACGAAGTGTCTTTTAATCGTTCGTTTAATGTGCGCCATTTTAAACGTAAAAAATGGATACCAAGAATTATAAAAATGAGAAGATATTAAATCCATTTAGATATAATATAGAATATTGATTATCAACAATATAATGTTTAAAATAAAATCTTTTAGAAATATTTTTATTAAACACCTTGTACATTCGAAAAATACCCATTATCTTTGCGCACATTAAACGAACGTTTTTTGCACACCCCTTATTTCAGGACGATATA
>ENA-ORNB01000145-ORNB01000145.1-human-gut-metagenome-genome-assembly--contig:-NODE-145-length-90287-cov-7.028970_pt1 | contig 90287 bp, 78 predicted proteins | sample MGYA00242112_ERZ509016 | MGnify/ENA primary metagenome ERZ509016 (study PRJEB26280, sample SAMEA2338705) | human gut metagenome | biome: human gut; feature: human-associated habitat; material: faeces...
GCACAGGAAAAAGACATACCAAGACTTATTGAATTATTAGAGCAGGTGCTTCAGATCCATGCCGATATCAGACCGGATATTTTTATTCCGGGAACGACAAAATATACAAATGAAGAGCTTGCAGAAATGATAAAGGACGATACAAAGCCGATATATGTTGCGGCAGATGATGACGATGTATGCATGGGATATGCATTCTGTCAGATAAGACAGCAGCCGTTTTCCAACAATATGGTACCGTTTACATCGCTTTTCATAGATGATCTGTGTGTAGATGCAAAGACCAGAGGACAGCATATCGGAGAGCAGCTTTTTGAATATGTCAAGAATGAGGCAAAGCATCTCGGCTGCTACGAGGTCACCCTCAATGTATGGAGTGGAAACACATCTGCTGAGAAATTTTATGAGAAGATGGGGCTTAAGACAAAGGAACGCCAGATGGAGTATATTTTAATGTAAAATGTATGTTGACAAACACAAAAAGGAGTGATAAACTCTAAACAAATTTAGCGAGATAAAGCATTAAAACGTTAAAGAAGTGAAAACAGTTTAAACTGTTTCAACAATTCAATAAATTGTAAACCGTTGAAGCGGAGATAACGGCAATGATGCCCTTACAGAGAGCCTGTGGTGCTGAGAATCAGGTGTGAAACAAGTTGTCAAATGGACCGCTGAGGGCGCAGTCAAATGGATTTATCATTCATCCAGAGTATTCTGCGACGTGTGGGCATACGTCATTTGCCCGGGATATGTTGGTATCCTGCCAAGCGCACGAGCTTTATCGTGAATTCAAGGTGGCACCGCGGATAGTTAAGATTATTCGTCCTTGACAGAACTAAAATTCTGTCAAGGGCGTTTTTTTAGTGAACAAAAGAACACAATGGAACTTGCAAATCTGCATGCTTGCATGCGAGATTTCAAGTGAACATTGGGTTGTACAACATAAAGCGAGAATTGTAGCAGCGCAAGCTGCGGAGAAGCCTTGAAAAGGCGAATTCGAGCTTGTATGTTGGACATTTGTTCACGGTTGAACACTGGACATTTGTTCACACAAACACAAAATTTGGAGGCAAGCATATGAAAATTTCACCTACACTGACCGAAGTTAAAGAAATAGCAAAAACCGGGAAGTATGACATTCTCCCTGTAAGCTGTGAGATATTATCAGATTTTATCACACCTATAGAGGCTATGAGGATTCTGCAGAATGTTTCAACACATTGTTATCTGCTTGAATCAGCACAAGCCAATGAAGCCTGGGGAAGATATACATTTTTGGGATATGATCCAAAGCTTGAGATTAACTGCATAGATGGTCACATGAAGCTTGGAAAGCTTTCGGTGGAGACGGAAAATCCTTCAGAGTACATCAGACAGATTCTTTCAGAGTACAAGAGTCCGAAATTTGATTATCTGCCTTCGTTTACAGGTGGCCTTGTAGGTTATTTTTCGTATGATTATCTGGGCTACAAGGAGAAATGCATCAGAGGAAAAGCAAGGGACACAGAGGATTTCAAGGATGTTGATTTGATGCTTTTTGATAAGGTAATAGCATTTGACAATCTGTGCCAAAAGATAATACTAATCGCAAATATGTCACTTGATGCTCCGGAAACAGGCTACAACAAAGCGATTGTTGAGCTAAAGCAGCTTAGGGAGCTTCTGATGCACGGAGAGAAAAAACAGAATATGGGTGGCAAGCTGCTGGGTGAGGTCACACCGCTTTTTGACAAGGAGCAGTATTGTGAGATGGTCGAGAAGGCAAAGCACCATATCAAAGAGGGGGATATTTTCCAGATAGTTTTATCAAACAGATTGAGCGCACCGTTTGAGGGAAGTCTTTTTGATACCTACCGCGTGCTTCGAACGATAAATCCTTCGCCGTACATGTTTTATTTTTCGGGAACCGATGTGGAGGTTGCGGGAGCATCTCCGGAGACACTTGTGAAGCTTGAAAATGGAGTGCTTCACACATTCCCGCTGGCAGGCACGAGGCCGAGAGGTGCCACAGCAGAGGAGGACAAAAAGCTTGAGGAAGGGCTGCTTAAGGACGAAAAAGAGCTCGCAGAGCACAACATGCTCGTGGACCTTGGAAGAAATGACCTCGGAAAGGTAAGTAAATTCGGAACTGTAAAAGTTGAAAAGCTTCATTCCATAGAGAGATATTCACATGTGATGCATATAGGCTCGACAGTGCGTGGAGAGATAAGAGAAGAGTATGACGCTCTCGATGCAATTGAGGCCGTGCTTCCGGCAGGAACACTTTCAGGAGCGCCAAAAATCAGAGCGTGCCAGCTTATCGGAGAGCTTGAGGACAACAAGCGAGGCATTTACGGTGGCGCAATTGGATATATAGATTTTACCGGAAATATGGACACATGTATTGCAATCCGTATTGCCTACAAGAAAAACGGCAAGGTTTTCGTGAGAAGCGGAGCGGGAATAGTTGCGGATTCAGATCCTGAGAAGGAATTTCAGGAGTGCATAAACAAGGCAAAGGCTTCTCTTAAGGCACTGGAAGTCTCACAGGAGGTGGAAGAATGATTTTACTGATTGATAACTACGACAGCTTTTCTTACAATCTGTATCAGCTGATCGGCGAGATAGAGCCTGATATCAGAGTAATCAGAAATGATGAGATGACAGTTGAAGAGATTAGGGCTTTAAAGCCTGACCGAATCATATTATCACCGGGACCGGGAAGGCCTGAGGATGCGGGCGTGATAATAGCTGTGGCAAAGGAGCTTGGAAAGGAAATCCCAATCCTTGGCGTGTGCCTCGGCCATCAGGCGATATGTGCAGCATACGGTGCGACAGTTACATATGCAAAGGAGCTCATGCACGGAAAGCAATCGGATGCATCGTTTGACACAGAAAGCCTTTTATTCAAGGGTTGCCCGAAAAAAGCAAAGGTAGCACGTTACCATTCGCTTGCTGCAGATGCGGACACGATGCCTGATTGCCTAAAGATTACAGCCACTACAGATGATGGTGAGATCATGGCTGTTGAGCATAAGGAATATCCGATATACGGTGTGCAGTTTCATCCGGAGTCAATCATGACACCGGACGGAAAGCAGATGCTTAGTAATTTTATCAAAGCTTAATTGAAAATTGCAGCGTTTAATGAATTTATATATTAGTTGTTGAATTGAAAACAAATAGCAGAACAAAATCATAAACAAAATTATAAACGAAATATTACCTGAATACAGGAGGGCATAATCATGATCAAAGAAGCCATAGTAAAAATCGTAAACAAAGAAGACCTCACATATGACGAGGCATATGCAGTGATGAATGAGATCATGGGCGGTGAGACAACATCAACCCAGAATGCAGCTTTTCTTGCAGCTCTTTCAACAAAGAGTGCAAAGGCTGAGACAACAGACGAAATCGCAGGCTGTGCAGCGGCCATGAGAGAGCATGCGGTACAGGTGAAAACAGGTATGGATGTGTTTGAAATCGTAGGAACAGGCGGAGACAATGCACAGAGCTTCAACATTTCAACAACCTCTGCACTTGTTGCGGCAGCAGGCGGCATGAAGGTGGCAAAGCACGGAAACAGGGCAGCCTCTTCATTATGCGGTACAGCAGACTGCCTTGAGGCGCTCGGCGTCAACATAGACCAGAGCCCTGATAAATGTGTGGAGCTTTTAAATAAAGTCGGCATGTGCTTCTTCTTTGCACAGAAATATCACACATCAATGAAATATGTCGGACCTATCAGAAAAGAGCTTGGTTTTAGAACAGTATTCAATATTTTAGGACCGCTCACAAATCCGGGTTCACCGGCCATGCAGCTTCTCGGAGTGTATGATGAGTATCTTGTAGAGCCGCTTGCACAGGTGCTGGTAAGCCTCGGAGTAAAGCGCGGAATGGTAGTATATGGCATGGATAAGCTCGATGAGATTTCCATGAGCGCACCGACCAAGATATGCGAGATAAAGGACGGATGGTTCAGAACCACAGTAATCTCACCGGAGGATTTCGGCTTTGAGCGCTGTACAAAGGAGGATTTAAAAGGCGGTACACCTGAGGAAAATGCAAAAATCGTACGTGATATCTTAGGCGGACAGAAGGGCCATAAGAGAAATGCAGTACTCATGAACGCAGGCGCATCACTTTATATTGGAGGAAAGGCCGACAGCATGAAAGAGGGTATCGAGCTAGCAGCAAAAATCATTGATTCAGGAAAAGCACTTGAAACACTCAATAAGCTCATCGAGGTAAGCAACAGCTAGGCACACAAAACAGGAAAGGAAAAGCGATGAATATTTTAGACCAGCTTGCAGAATATTCAAGGCTTCGCGTGGCAGAGGACAAGAAAAAAATGAGCCTTGAGGAAATGAAAAATATCGCGATTCAGACGAAAAACGAAAAGCTTTGTGATTTTGCATTTGAAAAAGCACTCAAAAAGGATGGCTTGAGCTTCATATGCGAGTGCAAGAAGGCTTCGCCGTCAAAGGGGCTTATAGAGCCGGATTTCAGATATCTTGAAATTGCAAGGGAATACGAGGCGGCAGGTGCGGATTGCATCTCGGTACTGACAGAGCCGAAGTGGTTTTTAGGCTCGGATGAGTATCTTAAGGAGATTGCAAAAACGGTTTCAATTCCGTGCATCCGAAAGGATTTTACGGTTGATGAATATCAGATATATCAGGCAAAGACACTCGGTGCCGCTGCGGTGCTTTTAATCTGCTCCATACTGTCAGAGGTGCAGCTTGGTGAATACATAAAAATCTGCGACAGCCTTGGCATAAGCGCCCTTGTGGAGATACACAATGAAAAAGAGGCAGGGATGGCGGTAAGAGCCGGTGCCAGAATAATAGGTGTCAACAACCGCAATCTGAAGGATTTTACAGTTGATACAGCTAACAGCAAAAAGCTGCGCGACCTGATTCCCGATGACATCATATTTGTATCGGAAAGCGGTGTAAAGAGCACAGACGATATCAGGGTGATACGTGAAATCGGAGCTGACGCAGTGCTTATCGGAGAGACGCTGATGAGAGCGGACGACAAAAAGGCTAAGCTTGATGAATTGCGATTAAGCTAATAGAGATATATAAGTATCTTCATGGTTTTAAGAATATCTGTAACTATTCAGTACAGAAAACAAAATATTTACAAATATACATCAGAAGGGAAAACATCATGACAAATCCAAACGGAAGATTTGGTATTCACGGAGGACAGTACATTCCTGAAACCCTCATGAATGCCGTTAAAGAATTAGAAGAAGCATACAATTATTACAAAAACGATCCTGAATTTAACAGAGAGCTCACAGAGCTTCTCAACGATTATGCAGGAAGACCATCGAGACTGTACTATGCAGAAAAGATGACAAAGGATCTCGGTGGAGCAAAAATATACCTTAAAAGAGAGGATTTAAACCATACAGGAGCCCACAAGATCAACAACGTATTAGGTCAGGCACTTCTTGCAAAGAAAATGGGCAAAACCCGACTGATAGCTGAGACCGGAGCCGGTCAGCACGGTGTGGCAACTGCAACGGCCGCAGCCCTTATGGGTATGGAATGTGTTGTATTCATGGGCGAGGAGGACACAAAGCGTCAGGCGCTCAATGTATACCGCATGCGTCTGCTCGGAGCAGAGGTTATCCCTGTTACATCAGGCACAGCCACATTAAAGGATGCCGTATCGGAGGCAATGAGAGAATGGACCAAGAGAATTTCAGACACACATTATTGCCTGGGCTCAGTTATGGGACCACATCCGTTCCCTACCATCGTAAGAGATTTCCAGGCGGTCATCTCAAAGGAAATCAAGGAGCAGATGCTTGAAAAGGAGCACAGACTGCCTGATGCGGTTATCGCATGTGTGGGCGGCGGCTCAAATGCCATCGGAAGCTTTTACAACTTCATAGAGGATGAGGGCGTAGAGCTCATCGGCTGCGAGGCAGCAGGAAGAGGAATAGATACCTTTGAGACTGCAGCCACAGTAAATACAGGCCGTCTTGGTATCTTCCACGGCATGAAGTCATATTTCTGTCAGGACAAATACGGACAGATCGCTCCGGTTTATTCTATTTCTGCAGGACTCGACTATCCGGGAGTCGGACCGGAGCACGCATATCTGCACGATATCGGAAGAGCAAAATATGTACCGGTAACAGATGATGAAGCGGTAAATGCTTTTGAATACCTCGCAAAGACAGAGGGAATCATCCCTGCAATCGAGTCCTCACATGCAGTGGCATATGCCATGAAGCTGGCGCCTACAATGGACAAGGACAAGATAATCGTTGTTACTGTTTCAGGCAGAGGCGACAAGGACTGCGCGGCAATAGCAAGATATAGAGGGGAGAATATTTATGAGTAAGATAAGAAGTGCGTTTGAAAACGGTAAGGCATTTATACCATTTATCACCTGTGGTGATCCAAATTTAGAGACAACCGCAAAAATCGTAAGAGAAGCAGTTGCAAACGGAGCAGACCTTATAGAGCTTGGAATTCCATTCTCTGATCCTACAGCAGAGGGACCTGTAATCCAGGGCGCCAACATAAAGGCACTTGAAGCCGGAGTTACCACTGACAAGGTTTTTGACCTTGTGAGAGATTTGAGAAAAGATGTCACAATCCCTATGGTTTTCATGACATATGCAAATGTGGTTTACTCATACGGGGCAGAAAAGTTTATCAGTACATGTAAGGAAATAGGAATTGACGGACTTATTCTGCCGGATATCCCATATGAGGAAAAGGAAGAGTTTTTACCACTCTGCGAGAAATATGATGTGGACCTTATTTCATTTATCGCACCTACATCAAAGGATCGCATTGCGATGATAGCAAAGAAGGCAACCGGCTTCATCTATGTGATTTCAAGCCTCGGAGTCACCGGTACAAGAAGCGAGATTAAGACAGATCTGGCTTCAATAGTCAAGGTAATCAGAGAAAACACAGATGTGCCATGTGCTATCGGCTTTGGCATTTCAACACCTGAGCAGGCAAAGAAGATGGCAGATATCTCGGATGGTGCCATTGTGGGATCTGCCATCATAAAGATAATCGATGAGTATGGTGAGGCTTCACCAAAGTATGTCGGTGAGTATGTTAAAGCAATGAAGGATGCGCTGTAGAGGCATTGTATTTTTATGTATGTAAAGGAAATTTTCTAAGGAAACTTAAAATAATATTATAAAATCAGAAAAATGACTTTTATACCCATATTTCAAAAATAAAATTTATGAAATATGGGTATAAAACTTGAAAAACGAATATATTAATTATATAATAAGTGCAAATAAGACAGTTCGGAGGGAGGAATATCAGGATGCTGTGTCAATTTTCTTTTAAAAATTTTAAATCATATAAAGAAACAACAACATTCGATTTTCAGGCGACATCTATTCCGGAATTTTCAGAATCGTTGTTAAAAAGCGAGAAAGCAGATGCACTTCTTCCCGTAGGGGTTATATATGGTCCGAATGGTGGGGGAAAAACTAATCTGTTACTAGCTCTTTCATGTTTGATTTCTACAGTGGTTAAGCCAATATATGAATTGGAGAAGGCAAGAGAAAAGATTATTATTCAGCAGAAGATAAGTGCGGCACCATTCTATTTTAATGAAATATCTAGGAAAATGCCGACAGAATTTGAAGTGTATTTCCGACAGGGAAAAAATGAATACAGGTACAACTTATCAATATGCGGGGATGACATTGTTGAAGAATCTCTGTATTGGAAATCCATTGGTGGAAAGAGAACGGGTATGGTTTTTGATAGGGAAGGTGCTGAAATTACATTGGGTGCAAGCATCAATAAAGCGAGTATTAACCGCTCGGTAAACCCCAAGATGCCATATTTATCTTTTCTGGCAATCAACTATGATATACCGGTAATTGTGGAAGTTCAGAAGTGGTTTGAATCATGCATTGTCAAAAACTATGCAAATCCGATTGCAGACAGACAAATAATGTTTTCTGATGATGAATCATATCGAAAGAGAATTGTTCGTGCACTAAATGATGTTGATATTGATGTATCAGGTTATCGGTATGATGAAGAAAATCATGAACTATATACGCAGCGTATGATAGAGGGAAAGATTTATGAATTAAGTTTTAATGATGAGTCAGATGGAACAAAGAAAATGATTGCGGCATTACCTGTGATTTTGTTAGCACTGCAAGAAGGTCGGCTGGTGATTATTGATGAATTGGATGCAAAATTGCATCCTAAGCTGCTTCGTTATGTAATTTCATTGTTTAAGAATAAGAATGTAAATAAAAAGGGAGCGCAGTTACTTTTTACTTCCCATGATATGACAACAATGAAAAATACAGTTTTCAGACGGGATGAAATTTGGTTTGCGGCAGAAAATGAAAGGCACGAAAGTGAAATATATTCCCTATATGAAATCAGAAGAGAAAACAATGAACGAGTAAATAGTACTGCAGCCTATGATAAACAATATCTGGAAGGGCGTTATGGTGCAGATCCATATCTTACAAATATGCTGGCAGGAGGAGAATGGCTATGAGTTTAAAACCTTTCATGGATTTTGCAATAACAAATGCTGAACGCTTGGATGCAATGAATGAAGGAAAAACTCCTGCAAGTTCAGCTCCAGGCACAAAAGTACATGAATTGATTAAACACTTGAGACCATATTTAAAAATCGGATAGTATAGGAAGAAGGAACCAGTAAAATGATGCAGGAAAACGAAAGATTAGAAAAACAGCTTGATTTCATCAGAGAAATCGACAAGGAAAAGGAGATATTCCGCCAGACTTATTTAGCTGATGCAAGCCGCAAGGAAAATGATGCGGAGCATGCCTGGCATATGGCTATCATGACCATGCTCTTGAGCGAGTATGCCAATGAGAAGATAGACGTGCTAAAGACAGTAGGAATGCTTTTGATACACGACATAGTAGAGATTGACGCAGGAGACACATATGCCTATGATGAGGCAGGCAAGGCCACACAGCATGAGCGTGAGCAGAAGGCGGCGGAGCGTATATACGGACTCTTGCCAAAGGAACAGGGCGAGCCGCTTTTAGAGCTGTGGGAGGAATTTGAGGCGCAGCAGACACCGGAAGCCAGATTTGCCCGCACCATGGACAATATCCAGCCAATGCTCCTAAACGATGCATCGGACGGGCTTTCATGGCGTGAGCACAGTGTAAAGCTGTCGCAGATACTCGGCAGAAATAAGCGCACAGCACTTGGCTCAGAGAAAATCTGGGATTATGCGTTTAACAATATACTGAAAAAGCATGTTGAGAGCGGAAATATCATAGATGATGAGGGCGTCTTCTCTGCGGAAGCCGGTACGCGTGCAAAAGCCAGCGAGCGTAATGGACGGTAATAATATTTACTGAAAAATCCTTTGAAAATCACACATAATTCTATTGTAGACAGTCGTCTTGTATGATATACTTTACTGGATTAAATCGGTGAACTGAATATCAGGTAACTATTCAAGGCTGCTTAAATAGTTACCTGACAAGTATATTGAGCTTCATCGAAATCCACAGAATAAAACACACGGAGGAATCAAAATGAATATTGTATGCTTAGACCTTGAGGGAGTATTGGTACCTGAAATCTGGATTGCATTTGCAAAGGAGACAGGCATTCCTGAGCTTGAAAAGACAACAAGAGATGAGCCTGATTATGATAAGCTTATGAACTATAGAATAAATATTTTAAAGGAGCACGGACTCGGATTAAAAGAAATCCAGGAGACAATCGCAAAGATAGATCCAATGCCTGGCGCAAAGGAGTTTTTGGATGAGCTTCGTTCAATCACACAGGTAATCATCATCAGTGATACATTTTCACAGTTTGCAGGCCCTCTCATGAAGAAGCTCGGCTGGCCGACAATCTTTTGTAACGAGCTTGAGGTTGCTGAAGATGGCGAGATTACAGGCTTTAGAATGAGATGTGAGCAGTCAAAGCTTACAACTGTAAAGGCACTGCAGTCTATCGGATACGATACCATCGCAAGCGGTGACAGCCACAACGATTTAGGCATGATACAGGCCAGCAAGGCAGGTTTCCTTTTCAGAAGCACAGATGCCATCAAGAAGGATTACCCTGAGCTTCCTGCATATGAGACATATGATGAGCTGCTTGCAGCTATTAAAGCGGCATTATAATCATAAATATAGTTGAAAAAAGCTTCCCACATGATATTTTAGAGTGGACACATCCACCTGTACATGTGGGAAGTTTCTATATATTGATGTCATGCAAAATCATATGAAAGAAGGTAGAGTGCAGATGTATACGGTAACACACATATATGAGGCTGATTTTGGCTGTGAGGAAAGAGCAGACGGCGCAAAAGCAAAATGCGTGGTTTATCTCGAGGACGAAAACGGCAGACAGCGTCATGTAGAGGTTGAGGATGAATGGCTTACGGCAAATGGGATAGAAGAGGGAAGCAGCTGGAAAGAAAATATCATAGATGAAGCCTGAATCATAAACTATGAGATTAATTATGTGATTAGAGTATGTGAATAAATTTTGTTTAGATGCACATTGTGTATTGACAACAGTACAAAAGGTGCTATAATAAAATTAACATATGAACAATCATTCATATGTTCAATAAAAACGTACAGTAAAACAAATAATTCATGAAAATAAGGAGAACACCACTATGAAGAAGACTTACAAAATCGATGTAGACTGCGCTAACTGCGCCAACAAGATGGAGGATGCCGCAAAGAATACAGCAGGTGTAAAGGATGCTACAGTCAATTTCATGACACTCAAGATGAGCGTTGAGTTTGAAGAGGGACAGGATGCAAAGGCGGTTATGCAGGAGGTTCTTAAGAACTGTAAAAAGGTAGAGGACGACTGCGAGATTTTCTTATAAATTGCCGGGCGCAGGAATGACAAATGATATTATTTCAATGCCTGCGCTATAGTAAGGGTGATTATCAAGAGATTATAATGAATGGAGCTATGGCGTATGAATAAAAAGCAGAAAAAAGTACTTGCGCGTATCATAATCGCAGCGGTACTCATGATTATATTACATTTCATACCGGTTAAGGGAATTATCAGGTTCCTGCTTTACATGGTCCCTTATCTGGTTATAGGATACGATATCCTGAAAAAAGCATTTAAGGGAATCAAAAACAAGCAGGTATTTGATGAAAATTTCCTGATGGCGGTTGCCACTGTGGGTGCGATAGCGGTTGCACTTTATGAGAATGGTGACTATACAGAGGCTATAGCCGTTATGCTCTTCTACCAGATAGGAGAGCTGTTTCAGAGCTATGCAGTCGGAAAGAGCCGTAAGAATATCAGCGAGCTCATGGACATCAGACCAGACTATGCCAATATCGAGGTGGACGGAAAGCTCACCCAGGTTGACCCTGATGAGGTTGCTATCGGCTCAGTAATCGTGGTACAGCCCGGTGAAAAGGTTCCTATCGACGGTGTGATAGTTGAGGGCTCATCTACATTAAACACCAGCGCGCTTACAGGTGAGAGCGTGCCGAGGGATGCAAAATGCGGTGATGAGATAATCAGCGGATGCATCAATATGTCCGGGGGTTTAAAGATTAAAACGACCAAAGAGTTTGGCGAATCTACGGTTTCAAAGATACTTGACCTCGTTGAAAATTCAAGCTCAAAGAAATCAAAATCAGAAAACTTCATATCAAAATTTGCCAAGTATTACACTCCGGCAGTCTGCTACAGTGCACTTGCACTTGCGATACTGCCGCCGATTGTCAGAATACTTTTCATGTCAGCCGCACCACAGTGGGGCATATGGATATACAGGGCACTTACCTTCCTTGTAATAAGCTGTCCGTGCGCGCTGGTCATCAGTATTCCGCTCAGTTTTTTTGCAGGAATCGGAGGCGCCAGCCGCGAGGGTGTTCTTGTAAAGGGCTCAAACTATCTTGAGACCTTATCACAGACCAGATACGTTGTATTTGACAAGACCGGCACCATGACAGAAGGCGTTTTCGAGGTGGCAGGAGTCTACGACAATACGCTCCATAGAGAAAAGGTGCTCGAGTACGCAGCTCTTGCAGAGAGCAGCTCATCGCACCCAATCAGCAGGAGCTTACAGAAGGCATATGGAAAGGAAATCGACAGAACCCGCGTGACAGACGTTGAGGAAATCAGCGGCCATGGAATCACCGCAAAGGTAGATGGCGTATCTGTAGCGGCAGGAAACTACAAGCTCATGAAAAAGCTGGGCTTAAGCTACAGTGAAACTGACAAGGTCGGCACCATAGTCCATATCGCGATAGACGGCAGCTATGAGGGCTATATCCTTATTTCAGATAAGATAAAACCAACCTCAGCGGCTGCAATAAAGGCATTGAAAAAAGCCGGAATAAAAGGTACAATAATGCTTACAGGCGATTCAAGGACAGTAGCCGACTCAGTAGCAGCGGAGCTGGGAATCGATGAAGTATACAGTGAGCTTTTACCGGGCGATAAGGTGGCAAAGGTGGAGGAACTGCTTGCAAGAAAGGGCAGTAAAGAAAAGCTCGCCTTCGTCGGAGACGGAATCAACGATGCACCGGTGCTCTCAAGAGCAGATATCGGAATTGCAATGGGCGCCATGGGCTCAGATGCGGCAATCGAAGCCGCAGATATCGTCCTCATGGATGATGACCCACTAAAGATAGCAAAAGCAATAAAAATATCGCGCAAATGCCTGCGAATAGTATATGAAAACACATACTTCGCAATAGGCATCAAGCTGATCTGCCTCGTGCTCGGAGCAGTCGGAATAGCCAATATGTGGCTCGCAATATTTGCAGACGTAGGAGTAATGGTGATAGCAGTGCTAAATGCAATCCGCGCATTATTCGTACACAAGCTCTAAAAAGGTAGAGCTCAAAGAGCAGAATTATTAAATAAAAAATACGAGACAGAATGCATCCAAGAGGTGCACTCTGTCTTTCGCGTATATAAAAAACAATTACTGTTCACACGAAGCACCCACACGCATCCGGACCAGCCCCGTAACTGCGAAGGCACTGAGCAGTTACGCTCCCGCCAATACGACGCGTCCATACCCTTCAATGAGCCAAAACCAAAGGGTGCTTGCAGAAATTGCATGTGACATCGCGAATATGGAGATATTTAGAGTCTGTTGGAATTATGTCACAACACAGCAATGTCCGTGCATGGACGCACGGACAAGGCGTTAGCGCCACGGACGGCGCTAAAAGCCGGTTGCGTCCTATAGCCAAAACCTAAATCATAATTCCTACAGAGTCTTAATATCGAAATACTGAGCGAGGGCATATGCAATTTATGCGGAGCACCCGCCCTATAGCCAATAAAGTAAAAATAACGCAATATAGCGCAAAAATAACGCAGAAAGGACACCACCATGAGCGAAAACATAAATGAACAGATAGAATGTTGCGACTGCAACGAAATCCACGAAGACCTTCTGAAAATAGTAAATGATACAATGCCTGAGGAAACCGAGCTCTACGACCTTGCAGAGCTTTTTAAGGTATTTGGCGACTCCACCAGAATCAGAATCCTCTTTGTGTTGTTTGAAGCGGAGGTATGCGTCTGCGACCTTGCAAAGGTGCTCAACATGACACAGTCCGCCATATCACACCAGCTTAGGATATTAAAGGCAAACAAGCTCGTAAACAGCAGACGTGAGGGCAAATCAGTGTTTTATTCGCTTGCAGACGGACATGTGCGCACAATCATTGCGCAGGGACGTGAGCATATCGAGGAATAATACAGGGAGGAATATACGTGACAGAATTAGAAGAATACTATAACAAATTCAACGAGGAAAAGCGCCTGAACAGCCGCCACGGCAGGGTAGAGTTTATCACCTCCATGAAGTATATACACGATTGTCTTGGCAGCTTGATGAATGAGAAGCAGCTTGATCTTCGCTCACAGATTAAAATCCTGGATGTCGGTGCGGGAACAGGCAGATACTCAGTGCCTCTTGCCGAGGAAGGCTATGATGTGACAGCATTCGAGTTAGTTAAGCATAACCTCGGCAGACTGAAGCAAAAGAGCGATAAAGTAAAGGCATACCAGGGCAATGCCACAAAGCTTAAAAAGTTTGGAAACGATGAATTTGACCTCACACTCGTATTCGGACCGATGTATCATCTGAAGTCGGCGGAGGAAAAGCTTGCTGCATTGAATGAGGCAAAAAGGGTGACAAAACCGGGTGGTTACATACTTGTGGCATATATTATGAATGAGTACAGCGTGATAACCTATGCCATAAAGGAGAAGCATATAAAAGAGGGCATAGAGGGCGGAATGCTCGATGAGAGCTTCCATTGTACAGAAAAAGCTAATGATTTGTACAGTTTTGTCCGATTAGAAGATATAGAGGCATTAAACGCACAGGCAGCCCTTACACGTGAAAAGATAATAGCAGCCGATGGAGCGGCAAATTATATCAGGCCATTTTTGAATGATCTTGACGAGGAAGAGTTTGATATGTTTGTACAGTATCATCTTTCAACATGTGAGAGAGCAGACCTGATGGGAGCAAGTGCGCACACGGTTGATATTCTAAGGGTATGATTTTTTGAATAAAGTCTGTTATTATGACGGGGTATGCCGGAATAATAACATAAAAGTATAATATAACATATCAAATACAACACAGTATAAGATTACATATGAGGAAAAATTATGAAAAACAAGGGATTAAAAATTCTATTATGTGTGCTTTTGGTTTTATGCATCATTATGGCGGGAGCGCTCATAGGAAAAGAATATATTGGAGATAATATAAAGGAAGCCTCTAACCGGAATGGCGTTGATGTAGTTAGAGACACATCGGATGCCGGAAAAGCAGAGGATAACGCAGTTGACAGTACGGCAGAAGGTACAGAGAGTACACAGTCTGATGCAACCAAAGCTGATGCAACAGAAGCGGATACACAGCAGCCACAGATGTCAACCATAGTGATTACGGCTACAGGAGACTGTACACTCGGCAACAATCAGGAGCAAAGCTATGACGGAAGCTTTAATTCTTATTATGACTCAAAGGGACAGGACTACTTTTTCGGCGGTGTGAGAGATATTTTTGAGGCTGACGATATGACACTCATCAATCTGGAGTGTGTGCTATCGGATGCGACGGAGCGCGTAGAAAAGCGCTGGAACCTCAAGGGAAAGCCTAGCTACATCGGAATTATGACAGGCAGCTCCATCGAGGCCTGCAGTCTTGGAAACAATCACACATACGACTATGGTCAGGCTGGACTGGACGATACGAGAAATGTGCTCGACAATGCCGGGATAGTGTATGGCTTCAATGATCATACCGGTATTTATGAGACTGCTGATGGGACTAGGATTGGAATAGTGTCGGTCAGCCTTTTGTCACAAAACGGTGACCGAGAGGCATATATCCAAAACGGTATAGCGCAGCTTCGCAATCAGGGGGCGGCGATAGTTATCGCATGCTGCCACTGGGGCATAGAGGGTGACCATTACCCTAATGATTATCAGCAGGCGGCAGCACATCGTATCATCGACTGGGGAGCAGACCTGGTAGTCGGAAACCACCCTCATGTGCTGCAGGGGATGGAGGTCTATAACGGCAAAATGATATGCTACAGTCTTGGAAATTTCTGCTTCGGAGGCAATAAAAATCCGGCAGACAAGAACACGGCGATTTATCAGCAGGCATTTACTTTGATAAATGGTGAATTGCAGCCGGGCATAGATGCTCAGATTATTCCATGCACCTTAAGCAGCGTAAGCTCATACAATGATTTCAGGCCGACAGTGGCTTCGGGCGAAAAAGCTCAGGAGATATGCAATTTAATGAACACATATTCACAAAATTATAGTAAAATAGAAATTGATGGGCTTGGAAAGCTGCATGTAAATTAACAGTAGGTAACTATTCAGAACCACTGAGAAAAAGAAGGGCTGAATAGTTACAATATCATTTTTTTACGAATTAAGATAAAAAGCATTCATGCAACAAAAGGCATGTACCATCATACAAATATAGTAAGGGAGCAAAGAGCAATATGTATATGTGGAGAGAGCGCAGTAAAGAAGAAAAGCATGAGGATGTAGTAAATACAGGCCTGCTGCCGCTTGATGTGGTAGAGGGATTTAAGATACGTCCGGGCTTTTTCAGAATGTACGGAGCGTGCGTGGCATCGAACGGAGTGAGCTTTACTATCAATTCCCATGGGGCAACGAGGTGTACTCTTTTATTGTTCAAACCACAGGCACCAAAGCCGTATGCGAGGATTCCGTTTCCTGATTCATATAGGATAGGAGATACCTACTCCATGCTTGTTTTTGATATAAAGCCGGATGAATTTGAGTATGCATTTTCGTTTGACGGACCATATGAGCCGGCAAAGGGACTTTTGTTTAACGGGGAAAATGTCCTTTTAGACCCATATTCCAGAGCGGTCACTGGACAGCGAAAATGGGGAGAAAAGCCGGAGGGTGGCAAGGATTTTGAGTACAGAGCCAGAGTTGTAAAAAGCAGCTTTGACTGGGGCAACATAAAGCAGCTTGAGCAACCCTTTGAGGACCTTGTGATTTATGAGACACATGTGAGGGGCTATACAAAGGATAAGTCATCTGGAGTCAGCGCACCGGGTACATTTGCCGGTTTGAAGGATAAGATTCCGTATCTTAAGGACCTTGGAATAAATGCAGTGGAGCTCATGCCGATTTTTGAGTTCGATGAGATGGAGAGCGCGAGAGTGGTCGATGGTGTGCAGCTTTACAATTACTGGGGCTACAACACAGTATCATTTTTTGCACCGAATACCAGCTATGCCTTCAACGAGGAGCACAACCACGAGGGAGACGAGCTGAAATCGCTGATAAAGGCTTTAAAGGAAAATGGCATAGAGGTCATTCTTGATGTGGTGTTCAACCATACCGCTGAGGGAAATGAGATGGGACCGTGCTTCTCCTTCAAGGGAATAGACAATAACGTGTACTATATGCTTACACCGGATGCACACTACTACAATTTCAGTGGCTGTGGAAACGTTATGAACTGTAATCATCCTGTTGTGCGCAGCTTTATCATAGACTGTCTGAGACACTGGGCCATTGAGTACAGAGTGGATGGCTTCAGATTTGACCTGGCTTCCATTCTCGGAAGAGACCAAAACGGTGCACCTATGGCCAATCCGCCGATTCTTGAGTCGCTGGCATTCGACCCGGTACTTGGCAAGATGAAGCTCATCGCAGAGGCCTGGGATGCAGGCGGACTGTATCAGGTGGGAAGCTTCCCGTCATGGAACAGATGGGCTGAGTGGAACGGCAGATACAGGGATGACATGAGAAGCTTTTTAAAGGGCGATGACGGTATGGCGGGAAATGCCATCACACGTATCACCGGCTCACGCGACCTTTACAGCCCGGAGAGCAGAGGACACAAGGCATCAGTCAATTTCATGACCTGTCATGACGGCTTTACACTGTATGACCTTTACTCATACAATGAAAAGCACAATGAGAAAAACGGCTGGAATAACACAGACGGAGACAACAACGGACATAGCTGGAACTGTGGCGCAGAGGGTGAGACAGATGATCCAAATGTAAACGGACTTAGAAGGCGCCTTATAAAGAATGCATTTGCAGCACTTTTGTGCAGTCGCGGCCCGGCGATGTTTTTTGCGGGCGATGAGTTCTGTAACACCCAGTTTGGAAACAACAATGCGTATTGTCAGGACAATATCATTTCTTGGCTCGACTGGAGCAGGCTTGAGGAATTCAAGGAAATCCATGATTTCGTGCGTCATATGATTCAGTTCAGGAAAGAGCATCCTATACTCAGAAAGATGACAAAGCCTTCATCCTGCCAGTTCCCGGAAATCAGTGTGCACAACGGTACACCGTTCAATGCCTCAACGGATTACAAGACAAAGCTTATTGGCATCATGTATGCCGGAAGGAATGAGGAGGACACGGAGGATGATATTGTATTCTATTGCATGAATGCATATTGGGAGCCGCTTGTAATGCAGCTTCCGGTGCTTCCGAACGGAAAACACTGGCATGTGGACACCAACACCAATGCAGAGTATTTTGACGGAGAGGACTTCACGGCAAAGACAGAGCTTTTGGGTGTCAACACCATAAGAGTTCCTGCGAGAACCACGATAATACTTGTGGCAGAATAACAATAAAATCTGCAGCCCGGAACACATTGTGATATGTGCACCGGGCTGTTTTTCGTTACAGTTCTGGCTTAGACTGTAACATTTCCCCCTTTCATTTTTCAATATATTTTATGTGACATTTGCATCAGCAGCCCGTGATGGTTGTGAAGTGATACCGGAAGGCCTTGTATATATCACATAATCAGTTGTGAGTTGGACAAATTTCGTCTGTGAATCCAAGAAAATAATTGGGTGTGACACCAAAAATTGTACTTAAATGGCAAATGACAAAAATGTCAGGCACTCTACGGCCTGTTCTGTAGCCTGAAATAGTTGATTCTGCACAGCACATGATTTCAGAAAGAGCAATGTTGGTCAAGTTGTGGAGCCTCATCAGATAATCAAGCCTGTCAGGCACAGTTGTACTAATGGTTGATAGTTGCTTTTCTAATAGAAAGTTATTTATACTATTCATAAGTGAATTGTAACACAATAATTACAAAAATCAACAAATATCTAAAAAATACGAAAAATAAAAAATTAAAATTACAATTTTAAATCCAGCCACCATCAAAAGTGATTATCTGTCCTGTGAGGTAATCAGGTGCAGTGATGACGGAGTAAGCCATATCTGCGACCTCACAGGCTGTGGCAAAGCGTCCGGCAGGAATTTCATCGGCCAGCTCAGCGCGTTCTGTCTCATCAAAGCAGCGGTTCATATCGGTATCTATGACACCGCAGGCTATGGCATTTACCGGAATATGCGATGGCGCAAGCTCCTTGCCGAGTGCCTTGGTAAATGCATTTATACCGCCCTTGCAGGCTGAGTATGCCACCTCGCAGGATGCTCCGACATTGCCCCAGACAGAGGAAATCTGTAGTATGCGGCCACATTTATCGGCAACCATATACGGGGTGACGAGCTTTGTAAAGTTAAAAACACCGGTCAGATTTATCGCCACGATATTGTTCCATTCCTCCGGTGTCATGTCGCTCAGCAGCCCGATATGCGATATGCCGGCATTGTTAATGAGCACATCTATATGGCCAAAATGGGAAATGGTATTCGTAACCATATCCTTGGCAAAGAAAAAGTCTCCTACATTTCCGGTGTAGCATAGCACCTCAATTCCGTATGCACAGTGAAGCTCATCAGCCAGTGCCTTTAGCCTGTCAGATGAATTGCGGCAGCAAAGTGAGAGGTTATAGCCACAGGAAGCCAGCTTTTTGGCAATGGCGGCACCGATACCGCGTGAAGCTCCGGTTATTATAGCTGTTTTATTTATGTGATTTATGTGATTGGTGTGATTTGTCTGATTTGTCATGATATTCTCCTTATAATTTATATACCGTGGTGCTAAGCCGATCGCTGCGCTGTCGGGCCGGCTTCATAGTATAAAGAAAATAATTACGTGATTAAATTACAGTTCTGCCATGGGTATGATACCTCGCTGTGAGGCTGGGCACAACAGTGTAAATTTTTATCATCTTATACAGCATAAATCATACCATAAATATATATTATGGGGTAGACAAAATTTATACATTGTGATATTATTTAATAGTTGCAAAACGAATTGCAGACGGCGTGTGGCTCAGTTTGGTAGAGCGCTACGTTCGGGACGTAGAGGTCGCAAGTTCGAATCTTGTCACGCCGATTTATTTATGTATGTATCTGAATAGTTATCGACTGTATTATTTTGGAGCACGCGCATAGCGTGTTTTTTTGTTACTGTTCAGTGTGAATAGTAACTTTTTTATTTAGTTCTTTGTAAATCAAAACAATATATTGCTTTATTGGTAAAATAACAGTAAAATAGTACTAGGGTATTGGTTTGATTTAGGAAAGGTACAGGAAATAGGGGATATGAATATTGTTTCACAAATGTGTGCCATTGCGGTGATGTTCGTAATAATGTATTTTTATATTTCGCAGAAAAAGATTATATTACATACATCGAAGGCTTTTGTTGAGGTATGGATTGCAGGCCTGTTGTCACTTTTCTTTGATATTTTCGCACTTGTTGCAATTGAAAAAAGAAGCGGATATCCTCATACTGCTACCAATATTATCTGCAAATTATATCTCTGGACGGTTACATGGGTTGCCATGGTGGCCTTCTGGTATATATGCGTGGATATTTTCAGGAAAAAAGAGCTTGAGCGCAAGTGGAGAAAGCGGCTGTGGATATTTGGAATCTTAACTGATATTCTGATAATGGTCGTACCGATTAAAATTTATGATTCGGATAATATAGTTTATACATATGGTCCGGCTGTTATTATAACATATGCAGTAACTGTAATTCTGCTGGCGCTTATTCTAATGCTGACAAAAAAATACAGTCAGGCTATAAATCCGAGAAGAAGAAAGAGCATGCAGGTCTGGGTGGCTCTTATGTTTATATCGGCGGTTATTCAGTTTATAGATAAAAAAATATTGATTGTCAGCTTTGCGAGTGTGATAGGTGTGCTTATCCTTTTTATTATGCTTGAAAATCCGATGGCAAATATTGACAGGGATACAGGATTTTTCAACCTCAATGCCCTTTTTGAATACATGAAGGAGGCATATGGACAGGGGAATGATGTATCGATAGTGTGTATTCGCTATGGAAGCAATGAAAATGATTTTTTCACCCGCGAGATGGAAAAAAGTATTTTTTATGAGGTGGTTTCTTTTATAAATAAGCTGCCTGATAATTATGTTTTTAGAAGCTCGGCAAACGAGTATCTGCTGGTTTTTGAGAATACTGATTGTGCAGAAAAAACAATCGGAATATTGGAACGCAGGTTCGACAAGCCATGGGGCGGTGACAATATGACGATGCTGTTTGGGGAGATATATTATCTAAGGTCTACTGAGCTTGTGCGGAGACCATCGGATATACTGGGGCTTTTTCAATATGCCAAGCGTAACAGAGCTGAGTTTACGGGGCGCGGCGTGATGCTCATAAATAATGAAGTCATTGAGCACATATATGATGAGAATTCGGTTGAGAATGAGATAATAGAGGCATTGCGCGATAACCGTGTTGAGGTATTTTACCAGCCTATTTATAACACTAAAACGCATAAATTCACCTCTGCGGAGGCGCTTGTCAGAATAAGGTCGCGCGAGGGAAATATCATACCTCCGGGCAGGTTTATTGCTGTAGCTGAGAAGCGGGGACTCATTTTAAGGCTTGGAGAGCGCGTGTTTGAGAAAGTGTGCAGATTTATTGTACAGCATGATATACATGCGATGGGAATTGAGTATATTGAATGCAACCTGTCAGTGGTGCAGTGTGCTTATGACCATTTAGCGCAGGATTTTATTGCAATTATGGAGAAATATCATGTGGATGCAAATGATATTGTGCTTGAGATTACAGAGTCTGCATCTATCACTGAAAAAAAGATACTGCTTGATAATATGAATGCCCTGCGTAAGGTGGGAGTGAGGTTTGCGCTGGATGATTTTGGCACAGGTCAGTCAAATTTAAGCTATATTGTTGATATGCCGATTGACATTGTGAAGTTTGACAGAGGCATGACAAATGCATATTTTGACAACGGAAAGGGCAAGCCTGTTATGGATGCCGCAATGGGCATGATTCAAAAGCTAAAGCTTGAGATTGTTTCTGAGGGAATCGAGGAGAAGGAGCAGTTGGCAAAACTGGATGAGCTTGGAATAGATTACATTCAGGGCTACTATTTCTCAAAACCGAGAAATGCTGCTGAGTTTATTTCATTCATAGAAAGTAATAATGCATAGTTTATTTCATTCATAGAAAGTAATAATGCATAGTTTATTTTATTCATACAAGATAATAATGATATGAGGGGCAAAAGGTATTTTGCCCCTCATTTATGATTAATCAGATTACTACATGCTACGCATTCCCGTAATCTGACTCCACCTCGAAATCCGCTAATTTGCTGCATTTGGGCAGCAAATTGCTACTTTCTCGGTGTAGTGCGGGTCACTAAGGTATACATCGAATTGCATGCAAGCATGCATCGATGATACCTTTTGAACCTTTAATCATAATATTTGGGTAGAAATGTTTCCATATGGCAGGGGCACCTATGAATCTTGAGCAATAATTATTTTTATTTTTTCTGAAAATTCACTTTTTTTGTCTTTTTATTTAGAAAATACTGGATTTTTAAATTATCATAATGTACAATAGCCATAGGTTGGTAGCATAGCAAGCGGGCCTTGTGGAGCTGAAACCGCAGAAATCTCCAAAACAGCACCCCAAACCCAGCCAAAAAGCTTGAAAAGAGCAGGAAAAAGTAGCTGAAACCGCAGAAATTCCCCAAACAGCATCCCAAACCCGCCCAAAAAGCTGGAAAAGAGCAGGAAAAAGTAGCTGAAATCGCAGAAATCCCCAAAACAGCACCCCAAACCCCGCCCAAAAAGCCAGAAAAGAGCAGGAAAAAGTAGCTGAAATCCATTAAAATCATAAAACAGCTCCAAACTATAGTCGGTTTTTATCTATTTATATGGTGCTATCAAACAAATGGAGACCATAATCTCCACTTTTGAAGATAAATGACAGATTTCATTTATCATACTCCCCACAAAATACAATAAATTACTGTTTAAATTGCATACAAAGCGTTACCTGATGTGAAGAATAGGAGGAAAATAAAATAAGTTCAATAGATAATAGAATCCAATGGTTGGAAGGTGAGATATTAGAGATTCAGGAAAGGCTGGAGACCATCACTGAGGAAGGAACAATCTATCCAACACAAAAGGATGGAAATGTTAAATGGTATGTTTGGAAAAATGGCAGAAGAGAGTATTTATCAAAGAAAAATGATAAAGAAATCAGAAATCTTGTCAATAAAAAATATCTGGAGCTTTATTTGAAGGATACAATAAATGAGCTCAGACTACTCGAGACAAACAGGAAGGCCCGGAAAAAATATAAAACCGATTATGCCCAGAAAATGTTGAAGCAAAAACATTATAGAAGTATACTTTTAGCAGTTGATAAGAAGGACAATGAAGAGGAAAATGAAAAGTCACAGGTTCCTAACCCCGAAGCTCTTAAGTTTTATACTAAAATGGGAATTATAGTGCGGTCAAAATCAGAAGTAATTATTGCGACAGCCTTGTATGATAATAATATAAAGTTTGAGTACGAGAAGGCGATTAAAATCTCAGATGTTATTTATTATCCCGATTTTACGGTTGAGAAGAAAAATGGTGACATAATTCTGTGGGAACATCTTGGCTTGATAGACAATTCTGATTATCGAAATAAAGCTTATCGAAAGATATTGAAATATAACGAAAATGGATATTATCAGGGAAAAAATCTTATATTGACATATGAAACAGCGGAAAGTCCATTGGACCCCATGGACGTAGAGCATGAAATAGAAAAAATGTGCAGATGATAAAATGCTCAAAAAATTACGAAGAAAATTTATAGCCATAGCAATGTTATGAGTTTCAATTGTTCTTATTGCAATTGTAGGCACGATAAACATCGCAAACTATATAAGTACAAACGAGGCGTTGGATGTGCGCCTTAAGCTGATTGTCGGAAACGGAGGAACATTCCCGGATCTTTTAGAACAGAAAACGCAAACACAGATACATTCGGTAATACAGCAGATGAAAGTACAAATAAAGGGACTCCCACGCTCAAAGAGCCACCATCCGGCAGAACAGATGTACAGCCACCGGAGAATATGAATTTATAATCGTATTGTAGATTAAAAATATTTTTTTACATGCATTTTACACACTAATGATTTTGCATTTTACATTTCCCCATTACTATATCAGTTGTAACAAACAAAGAAATAAATTCAAGAAAGAAATGAAAGAGGAAATTAAAATGAAAAATCGTATGAAAAAACTTTTAGTTTTAGCAACTGCTGCAACAATGATGACAGCAGCATTTACAGGATGTGGCTCAGGCTCAGACGGAGCAGACAACAATGCAGATACAAGCGCAGATGAAGGTACATCAAATGAGAACTTAAGCGGTTCACTTTCACTTGCGGGAAGTACTTCAATGGAGAAGCTTTGTGAGGCGCTCAAGGAGTCATTCATGGAGAAAAACCCTGGAGTAACAGTAACAGTAGAGTATACAGGCTCTGGTTCAGGAATCGAGTCAGTGACAGCAGGAAGCGTAGATATCGGAGATTCATCAAGAGCACTTACAGATGATGAGAAAGCAAACGGCGTTGAGGAAAACATCGTAGCAATCGATGGAATCGCAGTAATCACAGACAAGGACAACTCAGTAACAGAGCTTACATCAGATGACTTAAAGAAAATCTACACAGGTGAGATTTCAAACTGGAAAGACCTTGGTGGAAAAGATGAGGCAATCGTAGCAATCGGCCGTGAGGCAGCTTCAGGTACAAGAGGAGCCTTCGAGGAGCTTCTTGATGTAAAGGATCAGTGCAAATATGCACAGGAGCTTGACTCAACAGGAGCAGTTCTTGCAAAGGTAGGCTCAACACCAGGAGCAATCGGATATGTTTCACTTGACGTGCTTGATGATACAGTAACAGCAATGAAAATTGACGGAGTAGAGGCAACAGAGGAAAACATTGTAGCAGGCAAATATCTCCTTTCTCGTCCATTCGTAATGGCTACAAAGGGCAAGATTGACGAGCAGAACGATATTGTTAAAGCTTGGTTTGACTATGTAAACTCAGATGAGGGACAGGCAGTTATCAAGAAGGTAGGCCTTATCCTTCCTCAGTAGAAATAACGGTCATAGTAATAATACAAAATACAGACATCGATACGAGACATCACTAGTAAGTATAAGTATAAAAAAATAATACGAAATACAGACATCGATATTAGACATCAGTATTAATACATATCGACAAGATACAGGGTTTCCTCAGGAAATGGCAGGTTTCCTGGGGAACTTTTTGAAACAAGGAGTATCAAATGAAACATAAATCCATAGTAGAGAATGTTGCCAAAATAATATTCACGGTATGTGCGGTTGTGGCAATATTCGCAGTATTATCAATAACAATTTATATGTTCCTTAAAGGTGCACCGGCATTTTTCAAGGTCGGAGTGTTAAACCTCTTATTCGGAACAAAATGGGCGCCGACAGCGGCAGACCCAAGCTACGGAATATTGTACATAATCCTCACATCCATCATAGGAACAGCGGTATCTATACTCATAGGAGTACCGATTGCTCTTCTTACGGCAGTATTTCTCACTGAGGTGTCAAACAAAAAGCTCTCAGCGGTAGTACAGCCGGCAGTAGAGCTGCTTGCAGCCATTCCATCAGTAATCTATGGACTTTTAGGACTTATGATACTTAATCCGGTATTATACAAGCTGGAGAAACATGTTTTTGCAAACTCAGCAACACATCAGTTTACCGGCGGATCAAATCTGCTTGCAGCAATCATAGTGCTTGCAATCATGATTCTTCCTACGGTAATCAACATGAGCGTATCATCAATACAGGCAGTACCGCAGCAGATGAGAGCGGCATCCCTTGCTCTTGGAGCAACAAAGATACAGACAATATTTAAAGTGACGGTTCCTGCAGCAAAGTCAGGAATCATGACAGGAATTGTGCTCGGAATAGGTCGTGCGCTTGGAGAAGCGATGGCTATCAACATGGTAGCCGGTGGAACGGTAAGCTTTCCACTTCCGTTCAACTCAGTGCGTTTCCTTACCACACAGCTCGTCAGCGAGATGGGATACGCCAGCGGACTTCACAGACAGGTGCTTTTCTCAGTAGGTCTTGTGCTTTTTGTGTTTATCATGATAATCAATCTCACCCTTATGAAACTCAAAAAGAAAGGAGCTGTGGAAAATGACTAGTATAAATGGAAAACGCCGTAGAATAGGCGATGATGTAGTATACTTTTTCATATATCTGTGTGCGGCATTATCGGTAGTGCTGCTTGCGGGAATCATCATATATGTATTTGTCAGGGGAATCGGCCAGGTCAACTGGCAGTTTATGACCAGCGAGACATCTGTATTAAGAGGCACCGTAGGAATAGCGGGCAACCTGCTCAATACACTTTACATCATAATTATCACCATGCTCATAGCAACTCCCGTAGGAGTGGGAGCAGCCGTGTACTTGAATGAGTATGCAAAGCCGGGTAAGCTCGTATCCACAATAGAGTTTGCCACAGAGACACTTGCAGGAATACCGTCAATCATCTTTGGCCTCTTCGGAATGATGTTCTTTGGACAGACAATAGGCTTTGGCTACAGTATCCTGACAGGTTCACTGACACTGACGCTCATGGTTCTGCCTCTCATCACAAGAAATACACAGGAGGCGCTTAAAACTGTACCGGACAGCTACAGACACGGAGCAGTCGGACTTGGAGCCGGAAAATGGCACACCATCCGCACCATCCTGTTGCCATCAGCCATGCCGGGAATCATCACAGGTGTTATCCTTGCAATCGGCCGAATAGTAGGTGAGTCAGCAGCACTTCTCTTTACGGCAGGAAGTGCGGGAATGCTTCCAAAGGTTGCCAGCGGTTATTTCTCAAAGATAATGCAGTCAGGTGGAACACTTACCATCAAGCTCTACCTTGCAGCGACAAGTGAAGGAAAATTTGACCAGGCATTTGGAATTGCGGTTGTGCTTCTCGTAATTGTATTCTTAATCAACATCCTGACAAAGGTGCTGGCAAAGAAATTCCAGGCGAAGTAAACAAATCAACCGGCTATTATAATGATATGAGGCTCAAAAGGTATTTTACCCCTTTAATCATAATAATAAATTAACGAATATAGTAAATAACAAATATAATAATCTAACTAAGAAAAGAAGCTTCGATTTGATATCAGTAAATCGGAGCTTCTTTTTAGTTTCATAAAGATTATTTCTTAAACAAATCTTAATGTGTTACATAATTGGATTTTAATGTTACAATTGATACAATAAGATCAACATAAAACTTCCGGAGGCAATTATGTATAAAGTATTAGTATGTGATGATGAAAAAGACATTGTATCGGCAATCAGCATTTATTTGACCAGCGATGGCTACGAGGTAATCCCGGCGCGAAACGGGCTGGAGGCGCTTGATATAGTAAAACACAATGATGTGCATCTTGTCCTGATGGATATAATGATGCCTGTCATGGACGGCATAGAGGCGATGGTGGAAATCAGAAAAATCTCTAATGTGCCGGTCATACTGCTCACTGCCAAAAGTGAGGACACTGACAAGGTACTCGGGCTCACGGTCGGAGCAGACGACTATGTGACGAAACCGTTTAACCCGGTAGAGTTGCAGGCAAGGGTGAAGTCACAGATCAGGAGATACATGCTTCTTGGCGCAGGCAATACAAGCGCAGGAAAGCTGGTAATAGGCGGCATTGAGCTCGATGACAAATCAAAGACGGTGACAGTTGATGGCGAGGCAGCAAATCTCACACGTACAGAGTACGATATTTTGAAGCTTCTCATGGAGCATCCGGGCGAGGTGTATTCGCCGAATCAGATATATGCAAAGGTCTGGAAGGATGAGCCGTATGGGACAGAAAACACGGTGGCGGTACATATCCGCCATCTCAGAGAAAAGGTTGAGATAAATCCGGCTGAGCCAAGATACTTAAAGGTCATCTGGGGTCGCGGATACAAAATTGACGCTGAATAGGTGCATGCTTGATAAAGTTTGTCAAGTGAAGCACTATAAAATGGAAGGTGAATGATATGAAAAAAATATCAAGGAATCTGTGGCTTAAGCTTGCGGCATTTATAGTGTGCTCGGTCATGGCGGCAGGGCTTGTTGTAACAACGATAGTTGCAGTGTATACAAACAATTATGAAAGTACAGCACAGCTAAGGGATGAAATTCATGCGAATATTGCAGGAGCCTATAGCAGACAGATGGTGTACAATTATGAATCCGGTGATGACAATGCATTTTCGCAGATGATGGACGATACCAATCTGCAGGCCGCAGTGGTAAAGAGTAATGAAACATCAGAGGACAAGGTAGATGTAAAATCTGATGCAGCAAAGGTGTATTCAAGTGTGGATGAAATATCAAATCCGGATTATATTTTTAGCTACAAGGCAAAGAACTTAAAGTGGAACAGGCTATCATATCTGTGGGATGCAATGAGCGGCAGCTATGAAGAGTCAGACGCTGCTTCAAGCGATATGAACAGTGAGAGAATCAGCTCAATCATGTATTCCAAGACAAACGGGCTCTTTTATCTGTGCCTGAATGATGGTACCGCTTATGTCATTCCAAAGGTGAGGGTGATGACAGGCTCTAACGATAACAGCTCGCTTGGCTTATATAAGGCAGTTGAGAAAACCGATGAGAATGGAAATAATTACTTTGCCTACGAGGAGATGTTTACAGGCCAGTCACTCGATATTACAGGCTTTGCCGAGTGGAAAAATGTAAAGTGCTATGATGAAAAAGGAAATCATATAAAGTGTGGCATGAATCTGAGTGATGACGGCGATTCGCGCTTTGATAGTGACGGCTCTTACTACGATTATGATGAGGATATTTATTATGACAGCTACGAAATCATAAAAGTGGTGGAGCAGGTGAATGAGAGCTATGAGCTTTTACCGGATACCTTTAATATATCGGATACCGGAATTGTGTACTATCCATACACCCAAACGGAAGATAAGCCTGAGTACTATTATGTGTATGCAAAGCTTCCGCAGCAGCTTCAGGAAAAGGGCGATTACTTCAATCAGGCAGACAGCTTACTTGACGTCATGGAATTTACAGAGGCTCATTTGAGTGTATTGTTTGTCATATTTATACTTGGTTTTGTGATTACAGCGGGGTATCTGCTGACAGTTGCCGGAAAACGTGAGGATTCGGAAGAAATTAAATTACGATTATATGACAGGCTGCCGTATGAGGTGATGCTTGGAGTGACAATGTTTGCAGACTTTATGGTATTTCCGGCAGGCTTTTTGCTTATAAAGCAGCTTCCGGTGGTGGCACTCATTTGTCTGGCGGCAACCATGGTTTCGCTTGAAGCAATCCTGACAACATACGTAAGAATCAGGGCACATGAGTTCTGGAAGCATACATTGTGCTACTATGTTGTGAGATTTTTCTTAAAGCCTGTCAAAAAGCTATGCAGGATGGTATTTGCCCCAATCAGATACGGCTTTTCATGGATAGAAAGAAATGTACCGCTATTTCTGATCAGTATGCTGGCATTCGGCCTTTTATGTCTGCTTGAGCTTATAGGCTTTGGCTTCATTGTAAAGATTATAGAGCTTGTGCTGCTTATCGCATTTATCATGCAGTATGACAGGATAAGATGCGCCGCAAAGGCTATAGCAAACGGTGATTTTTCACAGCCGGTTGATACGTCAAAACTCATGCTGTTTTTCAGAAAGCATGGAGAGGATTTGAATAATGTGAGCAATGGAATAGAGGCGGCGGTCTCTGAAAAAATGAAGAGCGAGCGCTTCAGGACGGAGCTCATCACAAATGTGTCGCATGATATCAAGACACCGCTCACCTCCATTATCAATTATGTGGACCTGTTGCAGAAGGAGGACATAGATAACGAGAAGGTATGCGAATATCTTGACGTTCTCGACAGACAGTCATCACGTCTGAAAAAATTAATTCAGGATTTACTCGAAGCGTCAAAGGCATCTACGGGCAGCATAAACGTAGAGCTGGAGGAACTGGATGCAGCTGTTATGTTATCACAGGTAGCCGGGGAATATGAAGAAAAATTCAAGAAAAATAATCTTGATTTAATTATTAAAAATGACGTTACGCCTGTCATGATTCAGGCAGATGGACGACATCTGTGGAGAGTGTTTGATAATCTGATGAACAACATCAACAAATACGCCCAGCCGGGTACGAGAGTGTACATTGACATCATTCCAAAGGACAGCGGAGCCATCATAACCTTCAAGAATGTATCAGCTACACCGCTTAATATTTCAAGCGATGAGCTTAAGGAGCGTTTTGTCAGAGGAGACAGCTCACGAAATACCGAGGGCAGCGGACTTGGACTGTCTATTGCAGAAAGCCTTATGAAGCTTATGAATGGTACTTTGGAGCTGACTGTGGATGGCGATCTGTTTAAGGTGACTCTGGAGTTTTGAGCTTTTTAAAACTATATTATATATTGAACTTATACGACATAAGAAACAACAAAATCCGGGGCATCTGCCCCGGATTTTAAGTCATTCTTTGAGGTTTCAATTCTATATAGAACAAGATCTCTTCTTGTACCAATTTCTACATCATGCTGCTCCATATAGTATAACCCCCTCTTTATGAATATTTGAATAAAATGGATAATTTACTACCCACTTATTAAAAATCTCTTCACTTTTGGCAATTGGTTTTATGTCAATGTCATGATCCAGATTAAAGTCATATGTCATATAGGAAAGCTTCTCACCATAAGATTTAAGTTCAATATCTGACATATCAACCAAAATCATAATATCTATATCTGAGTCGGGTCTGAAATCGCCTCTGGCATACGAACCATATAAAATAATCTGTCTGACATGTGAACCATAAATTTTTTTGATTTCTTCAATGTATTGTCCAATAAGATTATACATAGCTTTTGTCATATGCTACCCCTCCTTAAAAAATAATCTTCACTCTACTATTTTATTATACCATATATTAAAAAAAATGCATTTTATATTTTACCACAAAAAGTCGGTATAAAAATCCGGGGCATCTGCCCCGGCCTCAGACTGTAGACGTGATTTAATTTCCCGATATCATCTCCAAAAACCTCTCATGAATCCGTGTATCATCATCAAGCTCCGGATGGAAAGCCAGCCCAATCTGGTTCTTATACTGCACGCCGACAATTTTGCCGTCATACTCTGCGAGTACACGCACATCATTCTTTGCTGAAGCATCAATAGCTTCCACGTAAGGTGCTCTGATAAATGTCATGGTAAAGTCAAAGCTATTGTCAAACCTTGCTGTAGCCTCAAAGCTTCCAAGCTGTCTGCCGTAGGCATTTCTTTTAACAGTGACAGGCAAAGTGCCGAAATATACGTTGTCATCGTTGCTGATATGAGAAGCTAAAAGGATAAGACCGGCGCAGGTTGCAAGCACCGGAAGTCCGTTTGCGATTCTTTCCTTAAGCTCATCAAACATATCAAGCTCACGGAGCAGCTTGCCTTGCACAGTGCTCTCACCTCCAGGCAGCACGAGTCCGTCTAAGTCACAGATATCTGATTTCCGGCGCAGCTCTACACATTCGCACCCAAGAGACTCAAGCATGCGCTTGTGCTCAATAAACGCTCCCTGAACAGCTAAAACACCAATCTTAAGTCCTGATTTCATTTTATTTGCCTCTTTCTTCCATGATGATTTTAATCTCGCTCTCGTTGATTCCGACCATAGCCTCACCGAGATCCTCAGAAAGCTCTGCGATGAGCTTTGCATCAGTAAAGTTTGTCACAGCTTTTACGATAGCGGCAGCTCTCTTGGCAGGATCGCCTGATTTGAAGATACCTGAACCGACGAACACACCCTCAGCACCGAGCTGCATCATAAGAGCCGCGTCAGCCGGAGTAGCCACACCACCGGCCGCAAAGTTTACAACCGGGAGCTTGCCGTTATCGTGAACGAATTTGACCAGCTCGAAAGGCACCTGAAGATTTTTAGCTGCCTCGAAAAGCTCATCTTCACGCATGGAAGTTAGCTTTGCAATCTCAGAATTCATCTTTCTCATATGTCTGACAGCCTGCACGATATCACCTGTACCGGGTTCACCCTTTGTACGGATCATGGAAGCTCCCTCGTTGATACGGCGGAGAGCCTCACCGAGATCTCTTGCACCACATACGAAAGGCACCTTGAAATCTCTCTTGTTGATATGGTACACATCATCAGCAGGTGAAAGCACCTCAGACTCATCAATGTAGTCAATCTCGATAGCCTCGAGCACCTGCGCCTCCACGAAGTGACCGATACGGCACTTTGCCATGACGGGGATGCTGACAGCCTCCTGAATGCCCTTAATCATTTTGGGATCGCTCATTCTTGAAACACCGCCTGCGGCTCTGATATCAGCAGGGATTCTTTCAAGCGCCATGACAGCACATGCACCGGCAGCCGCGGCAATCCTGGCCTGCTCCGGAGTAGTGACATCCATGATGACACCGCCCTTGAGCATCTGTGCAAGCCCTTTGTTGAGTTCGTATTGAGTATTCTTATTGTTTTTCATTTGTTAAATCTCCTTTTATTTTTGTATTTGCTCATGCCAGCCATATATCATGGTTGCAATATTACGCCACATCTGGTAATATTAAAATATTCAAAATAAGGAAAATAAAAATGCCAGAAAGCGGTGAATCAAATGCTGACCTACGACCTCACAAAAACAGACGGTCCACTCTACAAATGCCTTTATGAGTGCATCAAAAACGATATATCACAGGGAAAATTAAGCTCCGGGGAGAAAATGCCATCAAAACGCACCCTCGCCAAGAATCTGGGGGTTAGTACCATTACGGTTGAAAATGCATATGACCAGTTGATAGGCGAGGGCTATATGTTTGCAAGACCAAAGAGGGGCTATTTCATAGCCGATGTGTCAGATATCAGGGTAATCAAGGCACCGGTGCATAAGGAGCTTAGCATAAAGCTGCCGCCTGAGCAGGATGAAAGTATATTTGACTTCTCATCAAACAGGACAGACTCGGGTAACTTTCCGTTTTCCATATGGGCAAAGCTCATGCGAGAGACGATTTCCCTTAGGGAGCAGGAGCTTTTGTCGGTGTCGCCGTGTGGCGGAGTGAGAGAGCTTCGGGAAGCGATAGCAAGCCATCTGTCATCGTTTCGCGGTATGAATGTGGACCCGGACCAGATAATAGTCGGAGCGGGAACAGAGTATCTGTACGGACTGCTTGTGAAGCTTTTGGGTACGGACAAGGTATACTGCGTGGAGGATCCGGGCTATAAGAAAATCAGCCAGATATATGAGTGCAACAATGCAAAATGCCTGCCGGTGCAGATGGATGAGCAGGGCATCAGCGTGGAGCTTATAAAGAAAGCGAACGCGCAGATAGCACATATCAGCCCGACACACCATTTCCCGACAGGAATCACGATGCCTGTGAACCGCCGCTATGAGCTTTTGGCATGGGCCAACGAGAGCAGCGACAGATACATCATAGAGGATGATTATGACAGTGAGTTTCGCATGAACGGACACCCGATACCGCCCATCCTCTCGATAGATGCGTGTGAAAAGGTCATCTATATAAATACATTTTCAAAGTCTCTCACATCCACCATCCGAATCAGCTACATGGTGCTGCCGGAGCATCTGGCAAATGAGTTTTACAGGAGGCTTTCATTTTACTCATGTACGGTATCCACCTTCGAGCAGTACACGCTGGCACGATTTATCAGCGAGGGCTATTTTGAAAAGCACATAAACAGGATGAGACTGCACTACGGTAGAAAGCGCCAAAGCGTGCTTTCGTCCATAAAAGGCTGCTTCACTGAAAAGGAATGCAGGGTAATAGAAAATGACTCCGGACTGCATTTTATCATACAGTTTGACACGAACATTCCGGACAAAACAGTTGAAGAGCTGCTATTGAAAAAAGGTATAAAGCTTCAGGCGATTACCCATTTCAACCTGATTAAGCCAAAGGAGGACAGGCATCAGTTTATTATCAATTACTCAAATATTGATGCAGACAGGATAATGGACAAGCTTCTGATTATTAAAGATACAATACTTTAACCAGACAGTACTTTAATAAAGCCGACTATAAAGCATATAAAGAGTGTATACAAATAATAAATACAAACAGTGCGAATAATTTATGTGTGTAAAAATTTGACATAGATTTTACATACATCTGATAGAGCATTTTACAAAACATCCATATAATGTATTCTCGAAGACAAGAAATTTATTACATGTTGCAGGAGATACAAATGGAGAAAAAAATCAAAATTCAGGTTCGCGACCTGAATCTGTATTATGGCCAGAATCATGCACTGCATGGTGTCAATATGGACATAAAAGAAAACAGCGTGACAGCGCTGATCGGACCGTCAGGATGTGGTAAGTCTACATTTTTAAAGTGTATCAACAGAATGAATGATCTGGTTGACAACGTCAGAATCGAGGGAAGCATAGAGATAGATGGTGAGAATATATATGCACCATCAGTCGATACAACCGTACTTCGCAAAAAGGTCGGCATGGTTTTCCAGCAGCCAAATCCGTTCCCGATGAGCATATATGACAATATCGCATATGGCCCGAGAGTGCATGGCATCAAGGATAAAAAGATACTCGACCAGATAGTTGAGGAAAGTCTTCAGGGTGCTGCGATATTCAATGAAGTTAAAGATAGATTAAAGAAATCTGCTATGGGACTTTCGGGTGGACAGCAGCAGAGACTGTGTATTGCGAGAGCGCTTGCTGTACAGCCGGAGGTGCTTTTGATGGATGAGCCAACATCAGCGCTTGACCCTATCTCTACTTCAAAGATAGAGGAGCTCATGGAGGATTTAAAGAAAAAGTACACAGTTGTAGTTGTAACACATAACATGCAGCAGGCAGTGCGTGTGTCAGACGATACAGCCTTCTTCCTTGTGGGAGATATGGTTGAGTTTGGTGACACAAAGACAATTTTCTCATATCCACAGGACAAGAGAACAGAGGATTACATCACAGGGAGGTTTGGTTAATGAGATCGAAATTCGACGAGCAGCTTAAGAAGCTGAATGAAGAAATGATGCACATGGGAAGCATGATTGAGGAGTCAATCCAGAAAGCAATCGAGGCATTTATACATCAGGATGCCGATAGCGCCAAAGCCATCATGGAGGGCGATTCAGAGATAGACAGAGAGCAGAAAAAGATAGAGAGCCTGTGCTTTGATCTGCTCATGCAGCAGCAGCCTGTAGCAAGAGACCTTAGAACAATTTCTGCAGCGATGAAGATGGTTACTGATATGGAGCGTATAGGAGACCACGCAGCCGATATCAGCGAGATGACCATTTTGATGAGCAGTGACAAGCCATACAGGGTCAATATAGAGCATGTCAAGAGCATGGCTTCAGAGACAATGCTTATGCTTATCAGGGCAATCGAGGCGTATGTTGAGAAGAACAATGACAAGGCTCGCATAGTGATGAAGCAGGATGATGTGGTTGATGATCTTTTTGATAAGGTAAAGGCTGAGCTTATTGATTTCATCAGGGAACATCCGGAGGATGGTGAGCAGGCAGAGGATCTTCTCATGGTTGCAAAATACTTCGAGCGTATTGGAGACCATGCGACAAATATTGCTGAGTGGGTTGAGTTTGCGCTTGATGATAAGGTTCGCAAATCATGATTTAATCTTTATGCTGAAAAATTAAATCATAGTTATATACAGACAAAATTGATACAGACGATGGATTTTACATAAATTTTACATAAAACCATCGTCTGTTTTACATTAGTAATGTATAATCGAAAGTAAAAAGCAGGTAAAAATTTTACATAAGATTTTTTGAAATGGAGAAAGCTATGGCACTTATTTATATTGTAGAGGACGACGAGAGCATACGTGAGATAGAGAGTATTGCTTTAAAAAACAGTAATTACATAGTCAGTGCATTTGAAAATGCAAAGGAATTTTACAAGAAGCTGGATGAACTCGTACCGGACCTTATACTGCTTGATGTGATGCTTCCGGATGAGAGCGGCTACGATATCGTGAGAAAGCTCAGAAAACGTCCGGCCACACAGGATATTCCTATTATAATGGTCACAGCCAAGACAACAGAGATGGATATGATAAAAGGGTTTGACGGAGGCGCAGATGATTACATCAAAAAGCCTTTCTCAATCATGGAGCTTATCACAAGAGTAAAGGCACTGCTTAGGAGAACAGCGAAGGAGGAGCCGAAGCTTTTAAAGCTGGATGATCTGGTGATTGACCATGAGCGCCATGTGGTTACAGTGAACAATGAGCCGGTTGACCTTACATACAAGGAGTACGAGCTTTTAAGGCTTCTGATGGGCAGTCAGGGAATAGTCATGACCAGGGAGGTCATCATGAGAAGCGTCTGGGATACTGACTTTGAGGGCGAGACACGTACAGTGGACATGCACATAAAGACACTCCGCCATAAGCTGGGTGACTATGGCAGCAGGATAAAGACAGTCAGAAATGTGGGCTATGTTATAGAATAATAGCTGTTATAATGATTTCTAATATACATAAGCGGAGCGTACAGCATGAAAAAGAAGATTAATTACTATCTGGTAGCAACAGCACTTTTTGTAGCAATTGCCACTATGGTTTCCATGACAGTAATCAACTATTACCTCTTTCAGAAGCAGGTAAAGGAAGACCTGCAGGTCATGGCAGAGACAATAGAAAGCACCGGAATACTAAAACAGAATATAAATGAAATTCCGCAGATTGACGTGGAGGGTATTCGTGTCACCTGGATTGACAAGGACGGCACAGTGCTGTATGACAATCAAAATAATGTGAAAAAACTTGAAAATCATGGCAATAGACCGGAAGTTGAATCAGCATTTGATAAAGGTACGGGAGACAGCGTGAGAACATCAGCCACCATGAACAGCAATACCTTCTATCATGCCATAAAGCTCAATGATGGAACGGTACTGCGTGTCTCTATTGCAGCAAGAAGTATCTGGAACATGTTTGCAAGCAGTATACCTGCCATGCTTATAGTGACGGTTATAATAGTAGGAATATGTGTGGTTCTCGCAAAGAGCCTGACCAGAAAGCTCATGAAGCCAATCGAGACACTCGCAGGCAACCTGGAGCAGGCCTCTGTCATCCAGAAAAAGACAGAGTACAAGGAACTCGTGCCGTTCATGAATGCGATAAGGATACAGCATGAGGGCGTGCTTGCCGCGGCAAAGAGCAGACAGGACTTCACAGCCAATGTGTCACACGAGCTAAAGACTCCGCTCACAGCCATCTCCGGCTACGCAGAGCTCATAGAAAACGGCATGGTCGAAAAGGAGCAGCAGATTCATTTTGCCACTGAAATCAGAAGAAATGCACAGCGCCTGCTTTCCTTGATCAATGATATCATAAAGCTCTCGGAGCTTGATTCCAGCGAGGCGCAGCAGGGCTTTGAACAGCTTGATCTGTACGGTCTGGTCAAGGACTGCATGGAAAATCTACAGGTGAATGCCGAGCAGAGAAAAGTAGCACTCAATTTTGACGGCACTGACTGTATGGTACGAGGCAACAGGCAGCTTCTCACGGAGCTCGTTGAGAATCTCTGCCAGAATGCTATCCGCTACAACAATGAGGGTGGCACCGTAAATGTGACGGTACACAAGCTAGGTGGCAAGACAGTTCTCACGGTCGAGGACAACGGTATAGGCATCCCAAAGGATCAGCAGGAGCGCGTCTTTGAGCGCTTCTACAGAGTGGACAAGAGCCGCTCAAAGGAGACCGGTGGCACAGGCCTTGGGCTTGCGATAGTAAAGCATATAGTGGAGCTGCATGATGCAGGGCTTACGCTCGACAGCGAGGTGGGGCGTGGCACAACAATAAAGGTGGAGTTTTAGCTCCGCCTTTTTACGTCTCCTGCGCCATACCGGGCACACAAGCTCTTGCAAAATCGTGGCGCAGTGTTTATAATCATATGTTAGCAGTGAAAACAAGGCAAAACCAGGAGGAACAGCCATGTATCAGGAAATATCAAAATTACTTATGTACGGAGATTTATCTCAGGATGAGATACTTTATAAATTGGGCCAGCTCTTTGAGCAGTTTGAGGTGGGCGAGTACAACAAGACAGAGCTTGTGCGCGACATCAATACACAGGTCAAGAGAATCTTAAAGGTAGCGACAGACTATGGTTTTGATGACAATCTGTGGCACAACTATCTCACTTTCTTCCTTATGATGAGTGAGAATCCGTTTTCCATCACCTGTGAGAAGGTCGGAGCCAGCGATGGCAGCGTAAATGGGCTTGTGGCAAACGATTTCAGGATTTTTAAGAAGCTTTTCGATTATGATTTCAAGCCAATCGAGTCAGCACTCGGAATCGACTGCTTCACACAGATCAGCAATTATAAGGCCATTGTGAAAAAGGACCTTATGTACAATCACAATGTCAGCGAGAAGGTAAGGGCGCTGAGCAAGAAGCTTGAGGCAGCTAAGGACGAGCAGGAGTTCTTTGATGTGGTAACAGGCTTTTACAAGGCATACGGAGTCGGCATGTTTGGGCTCAACAAGGCATTCAGGATTGAGGAGCATCTGGACGGGGGCTTCTCCTTCATGCCAATCAACAATATGGATGCGGTCATGCTCGATGACCTGATCGGTTATGAAATCCAGAAGAAAAAGCTCACAGACAATACAGAAGCGTTTGTACAGGGCAAAAAGGCCAACAATGTGCTGCTTTTCGGAGACAGCGGAACCGGAAAATCAACAAGCATCAAGGCTATTGTCAATCAGTATTATGATGACGGACTGCGCATGATTGAGATATACAAGCATCAGTTTAAATATCTGTCAAAAATTATCGCAGCAATCAAAAACAGAAACTACAGATTTATCATATATATGGATGACCTCTCATTCGAGGAGCATGAGATTGAGTACAAGTTCCTAAAGGCAGTTATCGAGGGCGGCGTGGAGACAAAGCCTGACAACATACTGATTTATGCAACCTCTAACCGCCGTCACCTGATCAAGGAGACATGGAATGACCGCAATGACCAGGACAACAGCAATGACAAGCACCACTCAGATACAGTTGAGGAGAAGCTGTCACTTGTAAACCGTTTTGGTGTGACAATCAGCTACTCAAAGCCATCGCAGAAGGAGTTCTTCAACATCGTAACAGAGCTTGCGAGAAAGAGCGGCTGCACACTTTCAGACGAGGAGCTGTGCAGGGAGGCAAACAAGTGGGAGCTCAGCCACGGTGGTATTTCAGGACGTACTGCAACACAGTTTGTCAACTACATTATGGCTAGCAATTAAGCAGCAGGCATAAGCATGAAAGGATAGTATATGCTCTACCAGATAAGTAATGGCGCTGTCGCATTTGGCGACGACGTCATTTTGCATAGTATAGATTTTGAAATCAGAAACACAGAAAAGATAGCGATAGTCGGCAGAAACGGCTGTGGCAAGACAACACTTTTAAAGCTCATTTCAGGCGAGGTTGAGATGGAAAAGCTCGACAGCGATGAGAGCGCCTTTATTGCAAAGGCAGGAAATCCGGAGATAGGGTATCTGAAGCAGATTGCGTTTGATGATCCTGATGTGACACTCGAGCAGGAGGTGCGTAAATGCTTCGTGAAAATGGACGAGCGAAAGGCAGAGCTTGCGCGCGCGGCGGCAGAGCTCGAGCATGATTATTCCGATGAAAAGGTAGCCAGATATACCGCGATGGAGGAGGCCTTCAAGGATGATGGCGGCTACTATTATGAGAAGGAATATGAGGTCATGATCCGCAAGTTCGGCTTCTCAGATGATGAGCGTAAAAAGCCAATCCGTGACTTTTCCGGAGGGCAGCAGACCAAGATAGCATTCATAAAGCTGCTTTTGTCAAAGCCTGACATACTGCTTTTGGACGAGCCGACCAACCACCTCGATGTCACGACGATTGAGTGGCTTGAGGGCTATCTGAAGTCGTACCCGAAGGCAGTGGTTGTCGTATCCCATGACCGTATGTTTCTCGACAATGTGGTAGATGTGGTATACGAGATAGAGTACGGCACAGCAAGGCGCTATCCGGGCAATTATACCAATTTTATCGCCCGCAAAAAGGAAAACTACGACAAGCAGATGAAGGATCACATCGCCCAGCAGAAGGAGATAGAGCGTTTGCAGCGTATGGTTACGCGCTTCAAGGGCAAGCCGACCAAGACATCCATGGCGCAGTCAAAGCAGAAGGCTATCGACCGCATGGTGATTATCGAGGCGCCGGACAAGTACGACAACAAGACCTTCCATGCCAATTTCCAGCCCGAAAAGGAGACCGGAAACGATGTGCTTTATACATCAGAGCTTGCAATCGGCTATGACCATCCGCTCTCCGTAGTGTCGCTCGATTTGAAAAGAGGCGAAAAGCTTGGCATACTCGGTGGAAACGGACTTGGAAAATCGACATTTTTAAAGACTATCGTGGGTAAGATCCCTGCACTTTCAGGCGAGTACCGCTTTGGAACCAACGTGCAGATAGGATATTTCGACCAGCAGATGGCCATGTATACAAGCAACAAGACTGTGCTCGATGATTTCTGGGATGAGTATCCGAATCTCACGGAAACCGAGGCCAGAAATGCACTCGGAGCCTTCCTTTTTTCAGGGGAGGACGTGTTCAAGAACGTAAATATGCTCTCCGGAGGAGAAAAGGTCAGACTGGCGCTTTGTAAGATTTTAAAGACCAGACCAAACGTGCTCGTGCTCGATGAGCCAACTAACCATATGGATATCGTAGGCAAGGAAACGCTGGAGAGCATGCTTAAGGACTACAAGGGCACACTGATTTTTGTATCACACGACAGATATTTTGTGAAAAAGGTAGCCACACAGCTGCTTGTGTTCGAGGATGGCACGACCAATCTCTATCAGTTTGGCTATGAGCAGTATCAGGAAAAGCTCGATCGTGAGGCTGAGGAAAGCAAAAATGTATACAGAGGCAATGCAATATTTGGCGGCGCGATAAGCCAGAACGGCAGCAGTCAGACAGGCAGTGATGCAAACCGGAGCACGCCACAAACCGGTGCAGCAGGTAATGTGGGCGAAAGCACCAATGCAAATAGCGCAGCCCAGGCAGGCGGCATGGCTGTCTCATCAACCGGCAAGGCATACTACAACCCGGGCAAGGAGCGCTCAAAGATACAGAAAAAGGTCAAAAAGGCCGAGGAGGACCTGGCAGTCAAGGAAGCAAAGCTCGATGAGCTCAAGGCCGAGCTCATGAAGCCGGAGTATCAGTCAAGCTACTCAAAGCTCACGGAAATTCAGAACGAAATAGACGCTCTCGAGGAAGAAATCCTTATTGATATGGAGGCGTGGGAGGAGCTTTCCTCTCAGCTTGAGGCACTGGGATAGGTTAGATGCGCTGTGGTAGCTTAGAAACGTTGTGATAGCTTAGATGTGCTGTTGTAGTTGAGAAATGTTGCGATAGTGTATAAAAAATCACTCGACTTGATGTTTTTTATTCTGATGAAATCCCTAATCATAGCGAAATCAAGCGATTTCGCGAAAAACCGTAAATAAACCCTTGATTATTTATATAAATTGCATAAAAATGATTGATGAAAACGAAATTTATGGTATAATATTTACATGATACAGACAACGTATCAAATAAACGATAAAGGGGTTGGACATCATGAGAATAACAATTTCAGGAAAAAACATCGAATTAACAGAGGGGCTTAAGCAGGCAGTAGAGGAGAAGCTGTCAAAGCTGGAGAAGTTTTTTAAACCGGACACAGACGTATACGTTACACTCAGCGTAGAAAAGGATAGACAGAAAATCGAGGTTACTATCCCGGCAAAGGGACATGTTATCCGTTCAGAGCAGGTCAGCAATGATATGTACGTATCAATTGATCTCGTAGAGGAAGTAATCGAGAGACAGCTTCGCAAATACAGAACCAAGATTTCCGCAAAGAAGTATGCACCGGCGATATTCCAGGATGATTTCGTGGAGGCAGACGATGCAGAGGACGAGGAAATCAAGATTGTCCGTACAAAGAGATTTGGTATGAAGCCTATGTATCCTGAGGATGCATGCATCCAGATGGAGCTCTCAGGCCACGATTTCTTCGTATTCAGAAATGCAGAGAATGACGAAGTAAATGTAGTCTACAAGAGAAAAGGACATACATACGGACTTATCGAACCGGAATGTTAGACTCTTGTTTTTCATCATAATTTAACCTTTCTTTCATCGAAAACCGGCAGCCGTTGGCTGCCGGTTTTTATGTCTGTTTAACCTCATTTGGTCTTGGATATGCGATTGGTTCCAATGGCAGTAAGACCACAAAAAAATAACCGCCCCAGCCTGGAAACTGAACGGTTATTTTAACTAAGTAAATGATCAGGCGAACCGTTGTTATAGGTAGCACCTTTTTGTTAACTATATTTTAACATTCATTTCTAATCATGTCAAAATTATTTCAAAAAATGAAATAATTGAGAGAATTACATAATTCATAGTCATTGATTTTACTGATGTTTCAGGACATATAAAAAACAATATATTTTTTAGTTTTTAGTTTTCAAAAGAAGCTTGCACAGAAATGTGGAGGCTCTTTTTATGTGAAATAATTAGAGGCTTCCACTATTATGCCAGAAGCCTCTAATTTTTAAGCTGTTTTGGAGATTTTTGCGGTTTCAGCTACTTTTTTCTGGAATTTTTTCGGCTTATGGACTGGTTTTGGGAGCTGTTTTGGGAATTTTTGCGGTTTCAGCTACTTTTTCACGCGATTTTTTCCGGCTTATGGGCTGAGTTTGAGAGCTGTTTTGGAGATTTTTGCGGTTTCAGCTACTTTTCTCGTATTTTTTCCGCCTTATGGGCTGAATTTTGGGAGCTGTTTTAAAAGCTTTATGGATTATAGCTCCTCAAGACCTGCCCACTATGCTATCAACCTAGGGCTATTGTACATTATGCTATGCAAATAGAGCAATTATCAGATATAAAGGCATTGGTTATGCGTCTCAAATCTGACCCGGTTACCGGTTCTAAGACGCAGTCTTGGTTACGATTATGTCGAAAAATCAAAGATAATTCAAGGTTTATTACAGCACCATTCAGAGAAACAAAAGCATTTGAAAAACTATATAATCAACGAACCAGCGTAGAGCGTACGTTCGGAGATTTAAAAGATAATTACAACCTTGATAACATCCGGGTTGCAAAAATGGCAAGGGCAAAAGTCTTTATGGATTTATCTTGTATTGCCCTTATTGCATCAAGACTACCAGATGCAGCCAGCAAGGAAAAAACCACAAAAATAGTACAAATTTATCATTACAAAAATTCTGATATAAAAAGAGCAATATTAAACAAAAACCAACTAAATTAAACCCAAAACCATGTCATATTTTGTCGAAAACTGCTAATCGCCAATCAATATTGAAGATTCTAATAGAAATCTTCAAAATACAAGCGCGTAACGCGCCTAGAATATTGATATATTATATGGAAAAATGAACCCACCAACAAAAACAAAGAGGGAAATTTCGCAAAGACGACAAAATTTCAAAAGAAAGACAAAAAAAGAAGTTCTACGAAAAATAAAGTCGATGGAGGGATGAAATATTTGGGAAGAATTTATTATGAACAGAAAGGACTTATTAACCTCGATGATATTGTAGATATATTTATTGAGGTGGGAAATATACACAATTACCTGGAAAATGCAGCCTTGCGGATTTTGCTTTTTGGCAATCCTGAGCTGAATTTTTATCAGTGCCGATTATTAGTATTGAAGTACGGAGAATCACTTTCACAGGATGATTTGCACGGGCGGATGGTATTTATGAGAATGATACAGCTGCTGGAAGCCAACACAGTTTAAAATAAAATGAGAATTTCTTTTTTGACCGGGCAACCGGTCTTTCTTTTTTGCACAAATGGTGTTATAATTTTGGAAAAATTATGTTGATTACTCATAGCTTTAAAAAAGAAGTATTGCATTGTGTTTAATTAAACCAAAGCATGATAATTCAATCAAAGAAAAGAGGACAAAAATGAACATCGTAGTACTTGCCGGAGGGCTCAGCACAGAGAGAGATGTTTCCTTCAAGACAGGAAGCATGGTAGCTAAGGCACTCAAAGAGAACGGCCACAAAGTTATATTATTGGATGTATTTATGGGATATAGTGACAGGGAGGAGGACCTGACAGGTATATTTGACCGCGCGGACGAGATAAGCGTGCAGGTCAGCGATATTCCGACAGAGGCACCTGACCTCGCAAAGGTAAAGGCTTCCAGAAAGGACCAGTCACCTTGCTTCTTCGGACCAAATGTCATCAAAATGTGTCAGATGGCTGACATTGTTTTCATGGCACTCCACGGAGAAAACGGAGAGAACGGAAAGATACAGGCAGCATTTGACCTCTTCGGTGTCAAATATACAGGCAGCGATTATTTAAGCTCAGCCATCGCCATGAACAAGGAGACATCAAAGCAGTTCTTCCTTGCAAACGGTATCCCTACTCCAAAGGGTATTTCCATGACAAGAGCGACCAGACAGGACGATATCACAAAGCTTGACCTGACACTTCCATGCGTGGTAAAGCCATGCTGCGGCGGTTCAAGCATCGGTGTCACCATCGTTAAGGATGCGGCAGAGTTCAAGGCGGCACTTGACGATGCCTTCAAGTGGGAAAATGAGCTGGTTATCGAGGAGTTTGTACAGGGCAGGGAGTTCTCTGTCGGCGTTATCGAGGGCAAGGCTCTTCCTATTATAGAGATTGCACCGAAGGAGGGCTTCTACGATTATAAGAATAAATACAAGGCGGGCAGTACAGTAGAGACATGTCCGGCCGAGCTTCCTGAGCAGGTGACAAAGGATATGCAGCACTATGCCGAGGAGGTTGCGCGTGTTATCGGGCTTGACACATATTCACGCTCAGACTTTTTACTCAATGACAAAAATGAGATGTTCTGCCTCGAGGCAAACACACTGCCTGGCATGACTCCGACCAGTCTTCTGCCACAGGAGGCAGCGGTTATCGGCATGAGCTTTAATCAGCTCTGTGAGCATCTGATTGACATATCTTTGAAAAAATATGAGGTGTAGCATGTCGAATAAGTACATGAAGAATCTTACATTTGCAAATATTGCTAAAGCCTGCGAGGGCACATACATAGGCGATGAGACACAGCTCGATACGACAATCACCGGCGCAGTCATTGACAGCAGACAGGTGAAGGAGGGCTATCTTTTTATCCCGATAAAGGGAGAAAGGGTGGACGGACACAGATTCATTCCGACTGTGTTTGAGCAGGGGGCGGCAATTGTGCTCTCTGAGCATGAGCTGACGGATCCGGCAGGCCCATATGTGCTTGTTGAATCAACCACCGATGCCATGAAAAAGCTCGCGGCATTTTACAGAAAAAGCCTTGATATCAAGGTGGTGGGTATCACCGGAAGTGTCGGTAAGACCAGCACCAAGGAGATGATATCGTCAGTTCTTGAGCAGAAATACAGCGTCCACAAGACCGCAGGTAATTTCAACAACGAGATAGGCCTGCCACTCACCATTTTCGGAATCAGGGAAAGCCATCAGGTAGCGGTGCTCGAGATGGGCATATCTGATTTTGGCGAGATGCACAGACTTTCTACTATGTCTTGCCCGGATGTCATGGTCATCACAAATATCGGCTACTGCCATCTGGAGTTTTTGGGCGACAGGGATGGTGTGCTTAAAGCCAAGACAGAGTGCTTTGAGCATATGATGCCGGATGCGGTCGCAGTGCTGAATGCAGATGACGACAAGCTGGCCACAGTGCAGACGGTAAATGGAAAGCCTGCCATATACTATGGCAAGGAATCGGCTTCGGACGTTCATAAATCAGTATATACCACAAATATTGAAAACCTGGGCTTTGACGGAATGAAGGCTCATTTTGTCACTCCGGAGGGTGAGTTCGATGCACACATCCACATCCCGGGTGAGCACAATGTATACAATGCCATGGCGGCAGCAGCTGTCGGATTGCAGCTTGGCCTCACAATAGCTGAGATAAAATCAGGAATCGAGAAAGCAGAGACAATCGCAGGCCGTACCAATTTCATCAAAACGCATGGCATGACAGTGATAGATGACTGCTACAATGCAAATCCTGTATCCATGAAATCCTCTATCGAGGTGCTTTCACATGCAAAGGGCAGGACAATAGCAGTGCTTGGCGACATGGGAGAGTTGGGAAGTGATGAGAAAAAGCTGCACCATGAGGTAGGCGAAGCAGTTGGAGAGAATCATATCCATACACTTTTTGCCGCAGGAGAGCTGGCAAAGGAATATGCAGCCGGAGCAGCGGAGAAATCATCCGATGTAGACATCCACTATTTCGAGGATAGGTTGACCATGACACAGGAGCTTCTTTCATATGTGAAGGAGGGCGACACCATACTGGTGAAGGCATCGCACTTCATGGAGTTTCCGAAGGTGGTAGAGGCACTGAGTAAATAAAAATAAGGTGAAAACTAATCAGTAAAAATTAATTCGATATTTAATAATTGCGAGGGATGGATATTCTCCAAGCCTCATAATATTATAAAAGAAAGAGAGAAAAATAATGGCACAGAATCCAATCGTAACAATCACAATGGAAAACGGCGATGTAATCAAGGCGGAGCTTTATCCGGAAATCGCACCAAACACAGTAAACAACTTTATCAGCTTAATCAATCACAACTTCTATGACGGAGTATGCTTCCACCGTGTAATCAAGGGCTTCATGCTTCAGGGAGGAGATCCTGACGGAAACGGTACAGGCGGCCCGGGCTATGAAATCAAGGGCGAGTTCACACACAACGGCTTCAAAAATGACTTAAAGCACACAGCCGGTGTACTTTCAATGGCACGTACCATGATACCTGACTCAGCAGGCAGCCAGTTCTTCATCATGCATCAGGATGCACCACATCTCGACGGCGAGTATGCGGCATTCGGCAAGGTAATCGAGGGCATGGATGTGGTAAACAAGATCGCAGAGGTGCGCACAGACTACATGGACAAACCACTTGAGGCTCAGGTCATGAAGACAGTTACAGTTGAGACCTTCGGAGTGGACTATCCGGAGCCGGAGACAGTTTAATGATAATAATTATTGATGAGGCAAGCGCAAAACTTGCCTCTTTTTACTATCATGACGAGATATTAAAGCTGCAGTGGAAGCGCGCAGCCAATATGTCATTTGCGTCAGACGAGTTGCATGATGAATTTCAGGAAAAACTGCAAGAAAAACTACCTGATGAGCTGCGGGAAAAACTGTATGTTGCGCTACCGGCAAATGAATCAATTAATGACTTCCAAAAAACAACGATACAAGAATATGCAGATAACACCGCGAAAGCTAATACGGGAAATCTAAGAATACCGAAAGCTCCCGCAGACTACATCTGGATAATATCAAACCGGCAGCAGAAGCAAATAGCTGACTCGCTCGGCATAGCATCAGTAGGAGAACCGCAGTGTGGCACGCGCTATGCAGTGGAAAGCCTTGCAGAGCTTGATATTGAGTATCTGGAGCGGGTGCGCAGACGGTATAATCACATCCCGTGGGACATCGGCGAGACAGACAGGTGTCTGATACGTGAGCTGTCCCTGTCAGACCTTCCTGCGCTCTATGAGCTCTATGACAAGCCCGGCATGACAGACTTTGTGGAGCCGCTTTACGACTACGAGACAGAGCTTGAATACCAGAAAGCATATATAGAGAATATGTATGGCTTTTACGAGTACGGCATGTGGCTTGTATTTTCCAAGGAAACAGGGAAGCTGATAGGACGGGCAGGGCTTGAGCATGATGAACTGGGCTATATGATAACGCCGGAATTATGGAACCAAGGCTATGCCACGGAGGTGTGCCGCTTCATCATAGACTACGCGCGCGAAAACACAGACTTTGAAGAGCTTTACTGCCGGATAGACGAGAAAAATACTGCATCGGTGCGCCTTGCCAAAAAGCTTGGATTTACAAATAGCGGGCATATGGATGATGATATAAACGCTTCTATATATAGAAAAAATATAAAAAACAATGAAAAACATTGAAAAATATGCAATTAGGCAATAAAATATAAACATAGTTTAACGATTTGGAGGACGAAAAAATGAAACAATATGCATACGGAGTAGATATAGGTGGAACAACTGTAAAGATAGGCTTTTTCGAGACCACAGGAAAGCTTGTCGATACATGGGAGATTCCTACACGCACAGAGAATTCAGGCGAGCTCATCCTGCCTGATATTGCAGCATCCATCAAGGAGAATAACGAGAAGCATGGCATCGAGATGGGTGACATCGAGGGCGTAGGCATGGGAGTGCCGGGACCTATAAAGGATGACGGAACAGTATTGAAGTGTGTCAACCTCGGCTGGGGCGTGTTCAACGTGGCACAGTCACTCTCAGTGCTGTGCGGCGGCATTAAGGTAAAGGCCGGAAACGATGCCAACGTAGCTGCACTCGGTGAGATGTGGCAGGGCGGTGGAAAGGGCCATCAGGATGTAGTCATGATCACACTCGGCACAGGCGTAGGCGGAGGAATCATCCGCGAGGGCAGAATCGTAGCCGGAATAAACGGAGCAGGCGGAGAGATAGGACATATGCCTATGGTAGATGATGAGTCAGAGTGCTGTGGCTGCGGCAAGAAGGGCTGCTTAGAGCAGTATGCATCAGCAAACGGTCTCGTAAGAGTGGCAGAGAGATACATTGCAGCACACAGGGATGTGGCAACAAAGCTTGATTTAAATGCAGGCTTCACAGCCAAGGATGTATGCGATGCGGCAAAGGCAGGAGATGCAGCGGGCATTGCGGCAGTAGAGCAGTCTATGAAGCTTCTCGGCAAGGCAATGGCAGCAGTAGCATGCGTTATGGACCCTGAGGTATTTGTTGTCGGCGGAGGCCTTTCAAAGGCAGGCAGCATCATCATCGATACAGCAGCAAAGTACTATAAAGAGTATGCTTTCCATGCAAGCCGTGAGACAGAGATCAAGCTCGCCACACTCGGCAACTCAGCCGGCATGTATGGCGGAGTAAAGATGGTTATCGGCTAACAACATAAGATTGCAATTTTTAAAGAAATAAAATATAATGGCTACTAAAGATACACTACAATCGAGGTGAGACTATTGGCAGATTACTCAACAGAAGAATTAGAAAAAATAGCGGACAAATTTCGCTCAGATACCAGCGGTATAAGGGGAACAAAGGATTTTACGAGCCCAGAGGAGCTTTACGATGAGCTGAAAAAGGAAATCAAAAAGTATCATCCGTCGGATGACACGAGCCTTGTGGACAAAGCCTACAGGGTAGCTTATGATGCTCATAAGGGTCAGGCGCGTAAGTCAGGAGAGCCTTATATCATACATCCGCTTTGTGTTGCCATAATACTCGCCGAGCTCGAGCTGGATAAGGAAACCATTGCAGCAGGACTGCTCCATGATGTGCTGGAAGACACCATCATGACCATGGATGAGATGCGCGCGGAGTTTGGAGACGATGTCGCACATCTGGTGGATGGTGTCACGAAGTTAAAGCACCTGCATCTGACAGACAGCACCAAGGATCCGAAGGATAAGAATGCGGACAGACTTGAGATGCAGGCTGAGAATCTGCGCAAGATGTTTCTCGCCATGGCGAAGGATATCAGGGTCATCCTCATAAAGCTGGCAGACAGACTGCACAATATGCGTACACTCAAGTACCAGTCCAAGGAGGCACAGCAGCGTATCGCCAGAGAGACACAGGATATCTACTGCCCTATCGCACAGCGACTTGGTATCAGTAAGATAAAGATAGAGCTCGAGGACCTTTGTATGAAGTACCTCTATCCGGATGCCTACTACGATCTGGTAGAGAAGGTAGCCCTCAGAAAGACAGAGCGCGACACCTACATCCAGGGCCTGGTAAACGATGTCAAGAAGTATGTTTCAGATGCCGGTATCAAGGCAGAGATATACGGCAGGGCAAAGCATTTCTTCAGTATATATAAGAAGATGGTCAATCAGGACAAGACGATAGACCAGATATATGACCTCTTTGCCATCAGGATTCTGGTGGATACCATACCGGACTGTTACGCAGTGCTTGGTATCATACATGAGAAGTATAAGCCTATACCGGGCCGATTCAAGGACTATATTGCCATGCCGAAGCAGAACATGTACCAGTCGCTTCACACGACACTCATAGGCCCGAGCGGACAGCCGTTTGAGATACAGATACGTACCTATGAGATGCATCGTACAGCTGAGTACGGTATCGCAGCGCACTGGAAGTACAAGGAAGCAAACAACGGCAATGCCACTACCACCACTGTCACAGAGGAGGAGAAGCTCAGCTGGCTGCGCCAGATACTCGAGTGGCAGCAGGATATGTCGGATAATAAGGAGTTTATGACTTTATTAAAGAGTGATTTAAATTTATTCTCCGACAATGTATTTGCATTCACACCGTCCGGCGATGTAAAGAACCTGCCAAAGGGCTCCACACCTATAGACTTTGCCTACAGCATACACTCTGCGGTCGGCAACAAGATGGTCGGTGCCAAGGTAAACGGCAAGCTGGTGCCGATAGACTATGTCATCAAAAACGGTGACCAGATAGAGATAATCACCTCACAGAACTCCAAGGGGCCAAGCCGTGACTGGCTCAAGGTCGTAAAAAGCACACAGGCTAAGAACAAGATCAACCAGTGGTTCAGAAGTGAGCTCAAGGAGGAGAATATACAGCACGGCAAGGATCTGATAGCAGCCTATGCCAAGGCAAAGGGCATCAACTTTGCTGAGATAAACAAGCCTGAGTATCAGGAGAAAATACGCCGCAAATACGGTTTCCACGACTGGAACTCATGCCTTGCAACCGTCGGCCACGGCGGACTCAAGGAGAGCCAGATAGTCAACAGGATGTACGATGAGTACAAGAAGGATCATGTGGTGCCGGTGACAGATGCAGATGTGCTTGGCAGCATCGCAGAAAAGCAGCAGGCGGCAGCAGGCACACAGCCCGAGCACAAGTCAAAGAGCGGTATTGTGGTACACGGACTCTATGACGTGGCTGTGCACTTCTCGAAGTGCTGCAATCCTGTTCCGGGAGATGAAATCGTGGGCTTTGTCACAAGAGGCCGAGGCATCTCCATCCACAGGACAGACTGCGTGAATATCATCAATCTGTCCAAGATAGAAAAGGACAGGCTCATAGAAGCAGAGTGGCAGGATACAGCCCTCATGGACAACGGTGCCGAGTATCAGGCAGACTTAAAGATATTCTGTCATGACAGGCCGGGACTGCTCGTAGATATCACAAAGATATTTACCGAGAAGGAAATCAATATCAGTGGTATACAGTCCAAGACCAGCAAGCAGGGTATCGCTACAATCGAGGTATTTTTTAATATCAAAGGCAGGGACCAGATAAAGGTTCTCGTGGAGAAGCTCAGACAGATAGAAAGTGTAATAGACGTAGAGAGGACCACCGGCTAAATCCCGGTGGTTCTTGCGTGAAGCATAACATATAACAGACAAGGAGTACACTCATATGGTAAATATGAAGATAGACCACTTCGTAGTGGGACCGGTGCAGACCAACTGCTATTTTGTCACCAATATAAAGACAAAGGAAATGATAATAATAGACCCGGGCGCGTGTGCTAATCAGCTCGCCAAAAAGGTGGACGAGTCAGGCGCAAAGCCTGTAGCAATACTGCTCACACACGGACACTTTGACCATGCCACTGATGCAAAGCCGCTCGCAGACCGCTACGGCATCAAGATATATATCCATGAGGCAGACAAAGCCACACTTGATGACCCGCAGCTTAATGTCAGCTACATGATGGGCCAGTCAAAGACCTTTTATGCAGATGTATTTTTGAAGGATAAGCAGGAGCTTGACATCGCAGGCTTTCATATAGTAGTGCTTCACACACCGGGGCATACACCGGGCGGCTGCTGCTATTATTTCCCGTATGAGGACGTGATCTTTACAGGAGACTCACTGTTTTGCGGCTCAATCGGACGTACGGATTTCAAGGGCGGCAGCATGTCAGACCTCGTGCGCACAGTGAAGGAAAAAATCATGACACTGCCTGAGCATACAGAGGTGTACCCGGGCCACAACGACACAACAACCATAGAAAACGAGAGGATGTATAACCCTTACTTATGATAGTAGTAGTATTTAATAAACCGGATTTTGAATATGATGTGCACTCACTGCTCAAGGAGTTCTTCCCTCAGGAGGATGTGCAGATGTACTATAGCTGCTCACCTGATGAGGTGGAGGGGAAAAACTTAGCCTGCACACACCACGAGATGACAGACGATGGCGTAAAAGAATTTGCGGATGCCTCACAGGTATTTAAGATAGACTATGTGGGCGATGAAATTGCAGTGGAGTGGACGTTGAATAGAGCCGGTGGAAATAATTCCATGACAGATGAGATGCAGCAAGCCGACGAAAGTGACATTAAAACAGCCGGAGAAAGTATCTGCACAAAAATATCCGTGGACGGCACAGACCGCAAGGAAACCAAAAACCGCCTCAAGCTCGCTCTTTATTCCATGATAGAAAAGGGCACAGGAAAAAGCCTTCCGTGGGGCACACTCTCAGGCATCAGACCGACCAAGATAGCCATGAAATGCATAGAGGACGGCATGAGCGATAAGGAAACCTATGACTATCTGAAGGAAACCTATCTTGCAAGCGATGAGAAAATCGACCTTTCAATAGGCATAGCAAAGCGCGAGAAGGCACTGCTTGACAAAGTGGACTATGACAACGGCTACAGCCTGTACATAGGTATACCATTCTGCCCAAGCACCTGTGCATACTGTTCGTTTACATCATATCCACTGGGTGTGTGGAAAAACCGCGTGGATGATTATCTCGACGCACTCGAGAAGGAGATAGACTACACGGCACAGAAATTCTACCACAAGAAGCTAAACTCCATCTACATAGGAGGCGGCACACCGACCACACTAAGCCCTGCGCAACTTGACAGGCTTATCAGAAAAATCAAATGCAGCTTTGATTTAAAGGACTGTCTGGAATTTACAGTGGAGGCAGGCAGACCGGACTCCATCACGAGAGAAAAGCTCCTGGCACTAAAGAAAAACGGCATCAGCCGTATATCAGTAAATCCGCAGACTATGAAGCAGCAGACACTTGATATAATAGGAAGACACCACACGGTAGACGATACGATACAAAGCTTCAAGCTTGCACGTGAGCTGGGCTTTGACAACATAAATATGGACCTCATCATGGGACTTCCCGAGGAGACACTCGATGATGTAAGGCACACAATGGAGCTGGTGAAGGAACTGGCGCCTGACAACGTCACCATCCATTCACTCGCAGTAAAGCGAGCTGCACGACTCACCATCTTCAAGGACCGCTACAGTGATATGCAGATGGTCAACACTCAGGAGCATATGGATCTCTGCGCAGCCTACTGTAAGCAGATGGGGCTTGAGCCATATTACCTCTACAGGCAGAAGGGCATGGCAGGCAACATGGAAAACGTGGGCTATGCGGCAAAGGGCAAGGCCGGTGTATACAATATACTGATCATGGAGGAAAAACAGACTATTGTAGCCTGCGGAGCTGGAGCAAGCACCAAGCGTGTCTGGCCCGTACCGAATCCGGATGGCACACACCGCATCGATAGATGCGAGAATGTCAAGGATGTAGGGCAGTATATCACAAGGATTGATGAGATGATAGAGAGAAAGCAGAGGCTGTTTGAGGAAAAATAAGCAGTATGGCATATAATAATGTATAATAATGCGCGCTACAATACCATAGCGATTAGCGAATGTGTCGAAAATTGTAAAGAAAACCTAATATTCATTGACAAAGAATTAAAAATGGGTGAAAATATATTATTGAAAACCCTGATTAGATACAGAAAAAGATACAAATAACCGAATAAAACATACGTAAAACAGAATAGGCTAAAATAATTCGGGGGGGGGGGGTACAAAGGTACCTCCCCTAGAACAGGTATAAAGGAAAATAAAAGATACCACAAGGAGAATTTGGAAAGAATGTACAGAAAGAAAGGCAGAGGATGGACAAAGCATATAGACTTTATGCTTATAGATATCGCATGCATTGTTATAGCATTTTTTATTTCATATGTGATACGATTTGGCTTTAATAACCCATATGTGGACAAGGACTACCGTATACTGGGGGTAGCATTTCTTCTGATAGATTTCTTTGTGGAGATAATGGCAGATTCATTCAAGAACGTCCTAAAACGCGGATATCTGGATGAATTCATATCGACCTGCAAGCACGCAGTGCTTGTATTTCTGGTGACAGCGCTATTTCTGTTCACCACACAGATGGCTGATATATACTCGCGATTATCATTTTATATCATGTTTCCAATCTATGTGACAATAACATATGTAGCAAGACTAGCGCTCAAGAGCTTCCTTAAGAAAAAGGGCTTTGGAGCATCAAGAAAATCGCTGTTTGTCATAGCACCTGATGCCATGCTTCGTGATACACTGTGCACAGTGGAGAAAAGCTGTATAGGCTATACAAAGATAGTAGCAGCTTCACTGGATACAGACATGAAGGGTATGACTATATGTGGCATACCGATAGTTGCAAACCATGATGGCATAGTGGACTATGCGTGTGATGAGTGGGTGGATGAGGTACTCATCCCGCCTTGCAGCGAGGATGAATATCCTGAGAAGATGGCAGATATATTCCTTGAGATGGGAATAGCAGTACATACAGGAATAGCCAAAAACGGCACAGCCCAGGGCGGTTATAAGCAGATAGAAAAGATAGGCGACTACACAGTAGTCACATCAAGCGTGAACTATGCAAATACCAGCGCACTTCTGGTAAAGAGGGGCATGGATATAGTCGGAGGACTGGTGGGCTGCCTGTTCACACTTATCATCATGATATTTGTGGGACCGATGATATACATAGCATCGCCGGGACCGATATTCTTCTCACAGGAGAGAATCGGCAGGAACGGCAGAAAGTTCAAGATGTATAAATTCCGCAGCATGTACATGGATGCCGAGGAGCGAAAGAAGGAGCTCATGGCACAGAATAAAGTGGGGGACGGAATGATGTTCAAGATGGACTTCGACCCGAGAATAATAGGCAATAAGGTGCTGCCAAACGGAAAGAAGAAAACCGGAATTGGACAGTTTATCAGGAAAACAAGCCTGGATGAATTCCCACAATTTTTCAATATACTAGTGGGAGATATGAGCCTTGTGGGCACCAGACCACCAACACTGGATGAGTGGGAGAAGTATGAACCTCACCACAGAGCCAGAATGTCATTCAGGCCGGGACTGACCGGACTGTGGCAGGTAAGTGGAAGGAGTAATATCACGGACTTTGAGGAAGTGGTAAAGCTGGATACCCAGTATATTGGGGAGTGGAGTGTTAAGGGGGATGTAAAGATAATATTCAAGACGTTTGTAGGAGTTTTGAAAAACGATGGAGCAGTGTAAAAATGAGTAAAGTACAGAATGTATTCTTGATTGGAGCAAAAAGTCTTGGAGCATATGGTGGATATGAGACGTTTGTATATAAGCTTACAGAATATCATCAAAATAATCCTAATATAAAGTATCATGTAGCCTGCAAAGCTAATGGCGATGGATGTATGGATGAAACAAAATTGGATAATGTTAAAAGAGTATCTGATTCAGAATTTGAATTTCATAATGCGAGATGCTTTAAAATTCATATTCCTCAAATTGGACCGGCTCAGGCTATTTATTATGATGTTGCTGCTTTAAGAGAGTGTTGCAAATATATAAAGAAAAATAACATAGAAAATCCGATTGTTTATATCATGGCTTGCAGGATTGGTCCATTTGCAAAACATTTTTATAAGGAAATACATAGGCTTGGTGGGAAAGTGTATCTCAATCCGGATGGACATGAGTGGATGCGTGCTAAATGGAGCAAACCTATAAGAAAGTACTGGAAAATATCTGAACAGATGATGGTTAAATATTGTGATTTGGCTATTTGTGATTCTGTAAATATAGAAAAATATATTCATGAACAATATGATGGTAAAGGGATTAATGGCAAAAATCCTAATACGACATTTATTGCATATGGAGCTGATCTGACACCTAGTAAATTATCTGATGATGATGAAAAACTTGTGGAATGGTACAAAGATAAAGGGCTAAGCAAGAAAAATTATTATTTGGTTGTAGGAAGATTTGTGCCGGAAAATTCATTTGAAATAATGATTAGAGAATTTATGAAATCTAAATCAAAGAGGGATTTTGCACTTATCACAAATGTGAATGAGAAGTTTTTAAATGAATTGGAAAATAAATTGCATTTTAGAGGTGATTCAAGAATTAAATTTGTAGGTACAGTCTATGATCAGGAATTATTAAAGAAGATTAGAGAAAATGCGTATGCATATTTTCATGGTCATACGGTTGGAGGTACGAATCCAAGCCTTATAGAAGCCCTTGGAAGTACAGATTTAAATCTATTGGTGGATGTCGGTTTCAATAAGGAAGTTGCAGAAGATTGTGCTTTATATTGGAGCCAGGAGCCGGGCGATTTGGCAAATCTTATTGATAAGGCAGACGTAATGAATGTTGATGAAATTACAAAAATAGGAAAGAAAGCTAAGAAGCGTGTTTCAGAAGAGTACACATGGGATAAGATTTGTGGACAGTATGAAGATGTGTTTTAAATATACCAGATTTGTAAGGTTGTAGAGTAAAACGTTAAGTATATAGATGGGAGCAAATACAATGAATATTATTTTATTATCCGGTGGCTCAGGAAAACGGCTTTGGCCACTTTCTAATGATGTGCGTAGTAAACAGTTCATTAAGTTATTCAAAAATAAAGATAAATATGAATCTATGGTACAGCGAGTTTACCGTCAGATTACAACAATAGATGCAGATGCTAAAATCACAATTGCAACCAGCAAATCGCAAGCGAGTTCAATTAAGAACCAATTGGGTGAAAAAACTTCGATATGTGTGGAACCGTGCCGCAGAGATACTTTTCCAGCGATTGTATTGGCTGTGTCTTATCTTCATGATGAACTAGGAGTTAGCTCTAATGAAGCAGTAGTAGTATGTCCGGTCGATCCTTATGTGGATGAGACCTATTATGAATCAGTTGAAATTTTACATAAACTAGCAGAACAGGGCAACACAAATTTAACTTTGATGGGAGTCGAACCAACTTATCCTAGCGAGAAGTATGGTTATATAATCCCTACAACAAGTGATAATGTTAGCCTGGTTAGAGAATTCAAAGAAAAGCCAGATGCAAAATCAGCACAGAAATATCTTGAGCAGAATGCTCTTTGGAATGCTGGAATTTTTGCTTTTAAACTGGGATATTTACTAGATAAAGCTCATAGTATGATTGAGTTTGACAATTATAATGACCTTTTTAATAAATATGAATCATTGGAAAAAATTAGTTTTGATTATGCAGTTGTTGAAAAGGAATCTAGCATTCAGGTTATGCGTTATAGTGGTGGTTGGAAAGATGTGGGAACCTGGAATATGATGGCAGAGGTTATGGCGGATAAGACAAAGGGCAAAGCTATTTTGGATGAAGTTTGCGAAAATACTAATGTGATAAATGAGCTCAATATTCCTATTCTATGCATGGGATGTAAAGATATGATTATTGCGGCAAGTGGTGATGGTATTTTGATTTCAGATAAGGAACGTAGCGACTATATGAAACCGTTTGTTGAGAAGATAGAAACAGAGGCAATGTATGCTGAAAAATCATGGGGAACATATACGGTAATAGATGTACACCCTGGTTCAATGACGGTCAAAATCTCTATGAATGCTGGAGAAGCAATGAGTTATCATATGCATAATGAACGCGAAGAAGTATGGACAATTGTAGCTGGAACAGGAAAGGTAATTATTGATGGTACAGAGAAGATCCTTCAAAAAGGTGATGTAATAACGATAGAAGTAGGTTGCAGGCATATGATTGAAGCTATTACCGCGTTAGATATAATTGAAGTTCAGCTTGGAAATGAAATTTATGTAGGCGACAAAGTTAAGTTTCCATTTAATTAAGAAAAATTGTAAATAGAATAAACTGTTATGGAGTAAATAATAAATGAAAGTACTATTAGTAGATCAAATAGCTAAAGTAAATTATAAATACACTTTTCCCCTGGCAAATGGATTAAAAAAAGCAGGTGTAGATGTTTTGTTGGCAATTGATCAGAAAGAAGAAAAAGAAAATTGTTTATGCGAGAGGATTAATCTGTTTACCACGGACGAAAAAAAAATCGGAAAATTGGCGAAAATGTGCAATTATATTGCATCATATAAGAAAATAGAACAATTAATTCATAATAGAAGTATTGATGTGCTTCATACCGAATGGTATACATTCTCGCCAATCGATTATTTGTTTTTGAGAAAAATTAAAAAAAAGTACGGAGTAAAATATGTAGCTACAGTACATGATATATTACCATTTAATGAAAAATTTTATGATAAGTGCTTTCATAAAAAACTTTATGGGCTTGCGGATTCTATAATACTTCAAGCACCGGGAAATATGAAACGTTTTGCTGAACTTTTTCCAGAATCAAATGACAAAACACATATGATTCCACATGGTCATATGCTGGATTACATTGAACAAGTTGATCAAAAAGAAAGCAGGGAGAAACTTGGGATTCCTTCTGGAAAACTCGTGTTTTTGTTTTTTGGTCAGATAAAAAAAGTCAAGGGAGTAGATATTTTACTTAAGGCATTGTTGAAACTTAAAGAGCGATATCCCGATATGTACGTTGTGATAGCAGGAAGCGTTTGGAAGGCTGATTTTTCAGAGTGTCAAGAAATTATTGATAATAATGAATTAAATGATTGTCTCAAAACAGATATTAGATATATTCCAGATGAAGAAGTTAAATACTTCTATTCTGCTTCAGATGTTTGTGTTTTACCATATACGGATGTTTACCAAAGTGGTGTGATTCAGCTGGCATATGGATATAAGAAAGCTGTAATATCTTCTGATTTACCAGCCTTTACACAATTTGTAAAGGAAGGAGAGACTGGATATATATCTGAGGCAGGAAATGTAGATAGTTTAGTGGCGGCTGTAGAACGAGCAATTAAGGACAGAAAAAGATTGGTAGATGTAGGCCAATCTGGTTATGACCTTGTGAAACAAACATTAAATTGGGATAACCTGGCAAAGAAAATAGTGAGTGAGTGTTATATGGTCTGATTCGATTTGTACAATCTTATATTTGTGAAATAAGCTTATAAGATTGTGCAAATTTTCGAAGGAAAAGCTTAAAATAGTATAAATTCAAGAAGAGGAGAAACATGAGTTATATTTTCATCATAATATGCTTTTTGTATGGTCTTTGTGCAGTATACTTTGCAAAAAAAAACGATTACACAATGTTGTGTTTCTTTTTAGTAGCAGTATTATTTCAGAACATTATAGTGATTTGTTTTTCAAATACAGTATCATCAATTTGGATTACTATTTTTTCATTAGTGAAAGAGGTAATGCTTTATTTTGCTGTTTTTTTATATATTTTTAGAAGAAAGAAAATAACAGGGGGGAAGAAAACTATTATTTTGTCACTTGTTCTGGTTATAATTTTCGTCGAAAATTTAATCGTTACAGATACATCTTTTTCAGCATCGGTGATTTCACTTAGACAATGCATAATTCCATTTTTAGGGATAACAATTGGAAAGAATCTTTATATTGATGATAAAAAAGTAATTAAATTACTAAAGTTTATTGTTCATTGCTCGATATTTTTGGCTATATTTGGGTTGTTTGAACTTATAATTTTAGGTGACGAGTTTTGGATAAAATTAGGGTATGCACAGTATATGTATGTGAAACAAGGAACATTATCAAGTCAACTTTTCAAAGGCGTTACAAGAAATTTCTATACATGGGATTTTAGAAATATTCCAATTAGAAGAATTGTTTCCATTACGGCAGACCCTTTAGCAACTGCACATTTGATATTCATTGGATTTGCAATTATATTTTCAGGATGTGTAAACAGTTTTATCAATAAGTCATTTACAAAAAAAAATCCAAATCAATATTTTGTATATATGATTTTATTGTTTATGTGTAGTTTCCTTTCTTTATCGAAGGCTATTTTTGTATTTATGGCAATTACATTTGCTGTAATTGCATATTATAAAAAGATATTTCCACCAAAACTTGTAAAATATGGAGCCGTTATAGGCGGAGTATTAATATTATTGTATATTTTGAGAGGAATACAAGATATGACTGTTGCAACAGCAACCTCTAATCATGTTGTAGGTTTGATTAATGGATTTCAACATTCGTCTTTTTTAGGAAAGGGATTGGGAACTGCTGGTGTTATGACAGCAAAAATAGCGAATAATTCAATTACAACTGCAGAAAGCTATGTAGGCACGTATGTTCAACAAATTGGATATATTGGATTTGCAATTACGTTAATTTATTTCATTAATGTATATAAGCAACTGTTAGTAAATTGGAAAAAGTATAGGAATAGATATACAATTTTAGCAATTGCATTATTCCTAGGGATTATTTTTGAAATGTTTTTTTCTGAGAGTTCAGTGTCTGTTATGGGAACATGTATATATTTTATTTTTATTGGAATTGCCACAAAAGATAAAATTTATAAGTGAACAGTTCCGGATTAGTATAGAGAGGATACAAAATGAAAATTAAATTATTTTATATTCATCCGACAAATTATGGAAATTTAATGATGGCATGTGCTTTTATGAAGTATTTTACAGATATTTCATTCAAAAGAAAACTTGATGTACCAGAATTCTATTTGGATGTTTTGGATGATGACGAGCTTAATCTTGTTAAAGAGTCATTGCCAGAAGGTATAAAAATTTATAGAGAAGATTTATATAACCGTAAGCGTAGAGGAATATGTGGAAAGTTGGAGAAACTTGTAAATATTCCTAGAGAGATTTTATATAATTGCAAAGAATATGATATGTGTGTGGTACTTGGAGGTGATTGTATATCACAATACTATTCTACTCAGGTATTTGTGAGCGATATGTTCAAATTTTACTACATATCTAAGAAAAATAATGTTTATTTGTTAGGACAGACAATGGGACCATTCAAAGGGTATGCTGTAGATTTAGTTAAACGTACCCTGGAGAATACAATGATTTATGTTCGAGATCACGATTGCTATGATTATTTAAAGAAAAAATTCGACTTCAAAAATTTAAAGGAGTCGCGCGATCTTGCTTTTTTGGATATACCATATCAGAATGATGCAAGTCAACAAGAAAGGGTCAAATCGGAATTTGGCATTAAAACCGATTATATTACTATAGTTCCTTCGGGAGCTAGGCGACAATATACATCTGATACTGAAAACTATATAAATGAATATATTAAGATAATACATTATATAGTGGATGTTTTAAAATATGATGTTCTATTACTTGCGCACGTGATTCATGTATCAGATTCAAATGATAAAATTATTATTGATGAAATAGTAAAGAAACTTGAACCACGATATGATTCTCATGTTCATGTTATAGACCATTTAATCCATCCATATGAGGCAAGAATTCTTTTGGGAGAAGGAAAAGTTACAATTACAGGTCGCATGCATGCTGCAGTATCATCTATTAATATGGGAACAGTACCTATTTGTTTGTCATATAGTGTAAAGTTTAAAGGTGTTATTGGTGATGATTTTGGATTAAATGATTATATTTATCAATGTCGTGGTGATGATATTTGGTATAGTGGAAATGTCAGCACAGAAGTAATAGCGCGTTTAAATATGGTACTTGAAAACAGGAAAAGTATTGTGAAAAAAATTAATGACAAGCTGGAGCTAGTGAAAAAAAAATCGATGTTACAGATTGAAGAACTGTTTTGAAAGATAGTAACGGCATTATATTAAGGAGAATTGATGGAAAATTCAGGAAATAAAGCGGCGAAAGCTGGGATTGCATATACAGTAGGGAACGTCTTGTTGAAAGGAATAGCATTTCTAACGCTGCCTATTTTTTCACGTATTCTTACAACGGAGGAATTTGGATTCTATAATTTATATGTTTCGTATGAAACTATTTTAACAATATTTGTTGGAGTGTGCTTATATGGTTCGCTACGAACAGCTAAATATGATTATCGTCATGAATTCGAATCATATGTTTCGAGCACATTGATGTTGAGTGGATTTGTATATATAATTGTCATGTTTTCAGGAAATATAATATATCCTATTATTTCTAAGAGTTTCGGGTTTGATCGCGTCATACTTAATATTCTTATTACTCATAGTTATGCTATGTTCATTTTTCAATTTTATAATACATGGTTAGCGTTAGATTTTAAGTATAAAAAATTTTTAGTAGTTTCGGGAATTAATTCAATTGGTGGGACTACGTTTTCCATATTTTTAATTCTTGTTGTATTCAAAAGTCATAGATATATTGGTCGCATCTATGGATATGCAATAGTACCAATATGTGTTGCGGCAATAATTTGGTTATCTTTTTTTCGAGAGGCGAGAAGAAAAAAACTGATATTATTTAATAAAGGATACTGGAAGTACGGTCTGAGCATAAGCATTCCATTAGTAGTGCATACATTTTCACAGCAAATCTTAAGTCAATTTGACCGTATAATGATTAATACTTTGGTAAGTGTTGCAGCGGTTGGAATTTATGGTTTTATTCAGACTATTGCAAGTATTTTACAGATAATTGTGCAATCTATGGACAATGCGTGGTCGGTATGGATGTATGAACAATTAGATAAAAAGCAATATTCACAAATACAAGAGAAAGCTAGAACTTATATATTATTGATGAATATCTTATATGTAGGCTTTATTTCACTTGCACCAGATGTTATACATATTGCAGGAACTAAGGAATATTATCACGGAATCTCGATGATTATTCCACTTTCTTATGCTATTTATTTTATTTTTTTGTATTCTTTACCAGTACATATTGAGTATTTTTATAAGAAAACGAAATATATTGCTATAGGGACAAGCATAGCAGCAGTAATTAATATTAGTCTTAATTATTTCTTTATATGTAGTTGTGGATATATGGCTGCAGCATGGACAACATTAGCTTCATATATTTTACTTTTTGTGTTTCACTGGTATATAGCAAAAAAAATTGACAATAATCATATGTTTCCGACAAGATTTATTATTGAAAGTATAGTGGTATTATCAATATTCTCAGCTTGGATTTTATTTGTAGTTGATAGTATGGCAATTCGTTGGGGATCTATGGTGTTTTTTATTACCATACAATTGGGAAGCAATTTTAAAATAGTCTTGCCAATAATTAAGGGGACGTTTAATAAATTCAGGAAGGAATAGGTTTATGGAAACTTTAAAATTGTATAATGGATTAAATATACCGTGTATTGGATTTGGAACGGATAGAACATTTATTTATTTTCGAAAAAACATATTGGCAGGAGGTATTGCGTTCTTGAAAGATGTAACTGTAGGACATCGATATTACTGGAAACGTGATACATCGATTGTTAATATTGTTGAGCAAGCTCCGAATATTGGCTGTAGTCTCTTTGATACATCGAGTGCATATGGTCAAAGCGAGCGAGTTCTTGGACATTGCTTAAAAAAGTATCCGAGAAGTGACTTTTTTCTGATAACAAAGCTTTCAAATCAGGAACAAAGAGAAGGTGATGTTCGTAAGGCACTTTTTAGAAGCTTAAAACATCTTAATACGGATAGTGTAGATTTGTATTTGATGCATTGGCCTCAGACGGGAACATTTTTGGACTGTTGGAAGCAGATGGAACAGCTTTATAAAGAAGGATATGCTAAGTCTATTGGGGTATGTAATTTTAAAGAACATCATTTTGAAGAATTAATGCAAGTGGCTGAAATCAAACCTATGGTTTGTCAGATTGAGTCACATCCTTTATTTCCACAAAATGATATGCTTATGTATTGTAAAAAAAACAATATTCAAATGATGGCATATACTCCAACAGGTCGGATGGATGTTCGTATAAGAGAAAATGAGGCATTACGCATAATTTCTAGAAAGAATCAGAAGAATATTGCACAGATAGTTTTGCGTTGGCATTATCAACGAGGCGTGATTCCGATTGTTAATACAACAAATATAAATCACCTGAAAGATAATATGAATATTTTTGATTTTTCACTCGATTCAAGTGAGATGCAGGTAATTAATGGATTGGATATTAATTGCAGATTAAGATATGATCCGGATACCGTTGATTTTACAAAGTGTTAAGGTAATAGGAGAACATTATGGTTGACAAAATAAAAAAAGATATATGTACTGGATGTAAAATGTGTGGCGATATCTGTCCTACAGGAGCCATTGGCTTTTCGACAGAATATGATGGTTGTTGGTATCCTACAGTAGATACTAAGAAATGTATTAATTGTGGTTTGTGTGAAAGGCAATGTCCTGCACTTAATTATATCGAGTCAATTAACTTTGATGACCCCAATGTGTATGCTGCATGGACTAAGGATGACAAAATTCGATTTGACAGTACTTCTGGTGGAATATACTATGAATTAGCAAGTTATTTCATTAATTCCGGTGGATATATAGTTGGATGTGTTTTTTCTGATGATTATAAGTCTGCTAAACATGTTGTAGGCAGAACATATAAAGATTTGCAAGCGATTATGGGATCTAAATATTTTCAGAGTGATACTGCAGGAATCTACAAAAGAGTCTTAGAATTATTAAAAAGAAATGAAAGAGTATTATTTTGTGGAACACCTTGTCAGGTTGCGGCGCTTCGAGCATATTTAGGAAGAGAATATGAGAACCTGTATTTATTGGATTTTATTTGTAAAGGAATAAATTCTCCAAAAGCATATATTGCTTATATAGAAGAGCTTGAACAAAAGTATAAATCGACGGTGAAGTGTGTTAGGCAAAAGAGTAAAAAAACTGGATGGCAAAGTCTTGCCACAAATATTATTTTTGAAAATAACAAGGAATATCATAAGGATCGTTATACAGACTGGTGGATTCAAGGGTATACATGTGGAAATCTTTTTATGAGACAAAATTGTCAAAAGTGTTTATATAAATCTATGCCTAGACAGGCAGATATTTCATTTGGAGATTTTTGGGGGATAGAAGGCTGCTCTAAAGTAGATTATGAAAAGGGGATATCAGTGGTATTTGTTAATTCATCAAAAGGTAATAAGCTTTTAAAGAATATAAAGGACAAGATTCATTTAGAGACTCGGACATTAGAGGATGTATTGATTGGAAATCCGTATCTATTTGGACAAGCAGTACAGAAGGGAGACAGAGAAAGATTTTTTAAATTACTTGATACGAAACCATTTAGTGAAGCTGTCAAGGCTACTTACACAGAGAATGTTACACAAAAAATGAAAAGATATATAAAATTGTTTTTGAAACGTGTTTTAAAGCGAAAAAAATGGTAAGTGCTTACGAAATGAATGGGATATTTGATTATACTATAAAATGGAGAGATAAGCGAAATGAATAGTAAAATGATTTTTCAGAAGATAAGAAAAATAGATTTGATAAAATTTTTTAAATACAATTTTTTAATGCCGCAGGTAAAAAGAACGAAGGGCGCATACATTATTCCATTTAAAGGGGCAATATTGGAAATTGATAAAACTGCTGAAATTGTACTTAATGGAACAATTCACTTTGGAATCAATCATTTGAAAGGATCAAAAGCAGAAACGTATATTAGACTTGCGGAAAATTCAAAATGGATTTGTAAAGAAGATGTTTTACTCTTTTTTGGAACATTCATTGACGTTCACCAAGATGCTTTGTTGGAGAGTGAATTTTTTTCTGCGAATACAGGATCTGTAATTGTTGTAGGTAAGCATATTTCATTAGGACATGATGTAATGATGGGGAGAAATATTGTTATATATGATAGTGATTTTCATTCAATTCCTGGGCCAGATGGAAATCCAATTAATTTTTCGAAGGACGTAATAATTGAGGATCATGTATGGCTTACAAATAATGTTACTGTACTAAAAGGAGTAACGGTAGGAAAGGATTCTTTAATTAGTGCGATGACATTAATACGTAAGGATATTCCTGAAAAGTCATTGGTTGCAGGAATACCAGGAAAGGTACTTAAAGATAATGCTTGTTGGAGCAGAGAATACATTCATGACTACGAAAAACAATTTTGGAAATGAGATTCCGTGGGAAGGTGCATATAATTATTGGGAAGGAAACAAAATGGAGTATATAAAAAAATTATTGTTAATTGTAGGTTGCATGGCGGTAATAGTTATTTTTAATTGTAATATTGTTTATGCTGATAATGTATGTAATGTTGAGCTTGGAGCAATAGATGGAACCAATGGAGCAGATGTAGTATCATCAATTCGTTGCAGGACAGAAAAGTATGATCTAAGCCAGCAAAAAGTAAATGTGAATGTGGGAAACAGCGGAATAAAATATGGAGTATTTTTTTACGATACATACGGAAAATACATAAGCTGGACAGGCTGGCTTGCAGGAACAGAATACGCAGTTCCAGCAAATGCATCATATGCTAGAGTTGTATTGCGTTATTTGGACAACAGAACAATCGGAAGAAGTGAACTTAGGCTGTTATCAGAATGTGTAACAACACAAAAAACAAATGAAAAATATAATGTTGAGCTTGGAGCAATAGATGGAACCAATGGAGCAGATGTAGTATCATCAATTCGTTGCAGGACAGAAAAGTATGATCTAAGCCAGCAAAAAGTAAATGTGAATGTGGGAAACAGCGGAATAAAATACGGAGTATTTTTTTACGATGCATATGGAAAATACATAAGCTGGACAGGATGGATCGCAGGAACAGAGTACGCAGTTCCAGCAAATGCATCATATGCTAGAGTTGTATTACGTTATGATGATAATAGGAATATATCATCAAATGAATTGAAGGCATTGAATAATTTCATTAAAATATCTTATTTAATTAATGAATCTGAATGGGAATTACCGATTTTATAGTACTATGAAAGATATATTAAATTAAGTAGTGCGTTCAGAATTATAAGTAATGTAATTAAAAATAAAACAACAAATATCATGAGGTGTTTGGATTATTGCTTTAGCAGTATTGGATATATTATGGGCTACAGTTTGTACAGATTATCATAAACAAATGTATGTTGATAGACGGTTTTCTACACAGCTTCTTACTGAGCAAAGTTCATTAATTAAATCATTGGTTATAGATATACAGAGTAGTGACAGAGCAAATTGGCGAAAGCACATTTTTCGAACATGCTCAGAACTTGCTTGTTCAAAAATATATAATATTTTCAAAGATGTATTTAAGTGTGAAACAAGGGTAAGCCTATACCTATAGACAAGAAACAAAAATTCTATTCAAGCAAAATTTTTATGAATAATAATGGATTGAATATTCTCAGACCAAATGAAATTGATGATGCCAATATGTGGGTTCAGCATAATAATCATGATGTAAAGTTTTACTGGGGAATTGTCGTCTGTGCAATTGAGGAACCACATGTGGATTTCATAGTGCAAATTGATTTCTTGGAGGAAGAACTTGATTTTGTAGACAAAACTAACGATGAGGAAATAAGAAGGTTTATTGAACGTAATTTGACAGCATATGTCAACTTTATTCATTTATCATATTTACTGAGTCTAAGTGGTAAAAATCAGATTGAGGAGGTCTAATATGAGTAAAAAAGGACATGATACTAAAAAAGTTTCAATTTCAGAAAGTGATAATAAGACAAAAAAATACACTATTGATGAGTTGTTGGAATTGGGAGAAAAGAGAATCGTATTAAGTTGGCAGAGACTATTGAGAAAAATAAAGACAATAAATCTGAATAATCTGTCGTTTATGGTTTAATAAACAAATTTTAGTTGATATAAAAGAAAGAGAGGCAATACATATGAATTACAATGAAGAGTACAGCCGCTGGCTCACATCAGCAACAGCCGATGCAGATGTTGCAGCAGAGCTTAAGGCAATTGAAAATGATCCTGCAAAGATAGAGGATGCATTTTACAGAAACCTCGCATTCGGTACAGGTGGTCTCCGCGGTACAATAGGTGCAGGAACCAACCGCATGAATGTATATACAGTGGCAAAGGCTTCACAGGGCCTTGCAAACTATCTTGTAGCAAACTCTGATGCACCATCAGTAGCAATTGGCTATGATAGCCGTATCAAGTCTGATGTGTTTGCAAAGGTTGCAGCATCTGTATTTGCCGCAAACGGCGTGCAGGTCAATATCTGGCCAGAGCTTCTTCCGGTGCCAACCGTGTCATTTGCCACAAGATATCTCGGCACATCCGCAGGTGTCATGATCACAGCCAGCCATAACCCTAGCAAATACAACGGCTACAAGGTTTACGGGGCTGACGGCTGCCAGATTACAACAGAGGCAGCAGCAGAGATTCTTGCCGAGATAGAGAAGCTTGATATCTTTGCAGATGTAAAGCAGTCTGACTTTGAGTCCGGTGTTGCAGATGGTCAGATTAAATATATTTCTGATGATGTGCTCACAGCCTTTGTTGAAGAGGTTAAAAAGCAGTCTCTTCTCGATGACAGCGTAAAGGTGGACAAGAACGTGGCAATCGTTTACTCACCTCTTAACGGAACCGGTCTTAAGCTGGTGCTTCGCACATTAAAGGAGACAGGCTACACAAATATCACAGTAGTAAAGGAGCAGGAAAATCCTGACGGCAATTTCCCTACATGCCCATATCCAAACCCTGAGATTAAGGAAGCTATGGCACTTGGTATGGAGTATGCAAAGAAATGTAACGCAGACCTTCTTCTTGCAACAGATCCTGACTGTGACCGTGTCGGAATCGCAGTCAAAAATGCAGCGGGAGAGTACGTGCTTCTTTCAGGAAATGAGACAGGTATGCTCTTATTAAACTATGTCTGCGAGCGAAGAATTGCAATGGGAACTATGCCAAAGGACCCTGTACTCTGCAAGACCATCGTTACAATCGATATGGCAGACAGAATAGCAGCCGATTACGGGGTAAGAACAGTCAACCTGCTCACAGGCTTTAAGTTTATCGGAGAGCATATCGGACGCCTAGAGAAAGAGGGCAAAGCTGATTCATATATCTTTGGATTTGAGGAGAGCTACGGATACTTAAGCGGCACATATGTGCGTGACAAGGATGCCGTTAATGGGGCATATCTCATCTGTGAGATGTTTGCTTACTATAAGACACAAGGCATCAGCCTCATTGACAAGCTCAATTCTCTCTATGAGAAATACGGCTACTGCCTCAATACTCTTCACTCATATGAGTTTGACGGCTCTGCAGGCTTTGCAAAGATGCAGGATATCATGGCTGAGTTCCACAAGGGGCTTGATACAATCGGTGGCAAGAAGGTTATCGAGTGCCAGGATTACAGCAAGGGACTCAACGGACTTCCTAAGTCTGATGTGCTCAAGTTTATGCTTGAGGGCAACTGCTCGGTAGTTGTGAGACCTTCAGGAACTGAGCCGAAGCTTAAGACTTATATCTCTGTCAGCGCAGTGGATAGAGAAACTGCAGAGAAAGAAGAACAGATTATATGTGATGAGCTTGCTGGGAAATTCATGTAGAGTCCATAACTTCCCAAATGATTTTGATTTCTGGTCCAAGAGCTTTTGGACTGGAAATTGAGAAAAGTAGAATATAAATAAATTACTACAAGTGATAAATATACTGAAAGTAGATGAAGACATATGAAACAAATTATATTTTTAAATCCTGTTTTTAAGCAGATGATATGGGGTGGCAACCGCCTCTCCACTGATTTTGGGTATGATATTCCGGGCGATAATACCGGTGAATGCTGGGGCATTTCAGCGCATCCCAACGGAGATGACAGTATAGCCAATGATTGCTATGCCGGTATGACACTTTCACAGCTTTGGGATGAGCATCCGGAGCTGTTCGGCAATATTGAAGGCGATAGATTTCCACTGCTCATCAAGATAATTGATGCTAAGGATAATCTGAGCATACAGGTGCATCCATATGATGAGTATGCTGCAAAGAATGAGAATGGTTCTCTTGGCAAGACTGAGTGCTGGTACATTATAGATTGTCCTGATGACGCAAAGCTTGTGGTGGGGCATAATGCAAAGACTCACGAGGAGCTTTCAGATATGATTCATGAGGGCAGATGGGATGAGTTCATCCGCTATGTCCCTATCAAAAAGGGCGATTTCATCCAGATTGACCCGGGCACAGTGCACGCTATCACAAGCGGCTGCATGATTCTTGAAACCCAGCAGAATAGTGATATTACATACCGTGTATACGATTATGACAGACTCACAAACGGTAAGCCGAGAGAGCTTCATGTGGATAAGAGCATTGATGTCATCACCGTTCCGGCAAAGTCCACAGAGGACAGTGTCATGGACACAAACAATCTCCCACAGAATAAGTGGAACAAGCTTATTGAGTGTGAGTATTATAAGGTTTATAAGCTTGTGCTTGATGGTGAGCTGGAGTTTGAACAGAGTCATCCATTCCTTAATATGAGTGTGCTTGACGGAGAGGGTACTGTGAATGGACAAAGAATTAAGAAGGGCGATCATTTTATAATTCCAGCAGGGTATGGAAATGTGAAGATGGAGGGAACGATGGAGGTGGTTGCTTCGGGGGTGTAGTATAATATAAATAATAATGAGAGACAGTGTGAAAAAAAATAAAAGCATATTTAAGAAAAAATCAAGAAGACTAGATGAGGAATCCTATAATTTTTATACATATGATGAAAAACTTATATATAGGTATTTATGCGGTAAGCACATAAGGCGAAAAGAATTATCTAAAATTCCTGAGTTACATAAATTTCATAAATATCATGAATGGTATGACTATATAGAGAAAAAATATGGAAATAGTAGTCTTGAAGGTTTGATTGAATTTTGGCATTTTCTAAATCAGAAATCGAGAAATGTTAAACCTAAGTATGAATATTGGACATTATGTATTCCTGTAGGATTAACTCTCATTGTAAATGAAATATTTGATTTAACACTAAAATTTTCAGATATAAAAATAAATTGTCTTTCGGACCCAATTATTGCTTTTGTAGTTTATATGATTGTTGTTGCTATTTTTGCGAAAATTGTAATTATGATTATGCAACCATTATTTGATCAAAATGATGATAGTTGTTTTTATGAAGATTACAAAGCGATTATAGACGATCTGATTGAGAAGAAAAAGAAAGCTTCTGAATAATGTGTTAATTTGGGAAAAGGATGCCACAGTGGTGGAGTCAGGCACCAATGTGGTCAAAATAGCGTCAACTTAAGGAAAATGTCTTAAGTTGATGCACGATAAAGTTATCAAATAGAAGTTAAAAAACAAAGCAATTCAGAAAATGACGCACTTTAACAAGGACTCCGTGAAAGTCCTATTAATTAGTATAATTTTTATTTCAATCAAAAAGAAACTTTTTGATTGTTAAAGTGAGTTCGTCCCTTTGCTTTATTCTTTTTTCGTTTGAAAGTACGGCCTGGCATTATTTGAGACCTGTTACGGACAGCTTCTGAATAAAGTCTGTTAATTTCGTCGATAGTACTGATGGTACACAGTATTTTTGGAAGAAGTCTTTTCATGAAACCTATAATAAAAATATTATAGGTTTCCTTAAGACGCATGAGGCACATGTGACCATGTTCAACACAGTAACTGAACAATTTTTCAGAGTAATAACCTCGATCAAAAATAACAACACTATTTTCGTATATATTCAGTGTTTCAAGGCTTTTAAGATGCTCAATGGCAGCGGAACGTTCGGAAGCTAAGTAGTGATGAAATAAATGAAGCATGAATAATGTAATCATCAAGTACATCATATACAACAGAAGCAAGTCCCATGGTAAATCGTCTGGAATGATCAGGGTATCCGAACATTTCACCCAAAAATTCAAAATTGGATTTTGAATTTGGAAGTTCGAATTTAGAACCATCAATAGCATAAAGATGATAACCATTCCAAAGTTTTCGATTTTCAATCTGACTGTAAAAAGAATCAACCGAAAGATAATAAAGTTCTTTAAATAAATCTGGGCTAATAAACTGTCTGGCCTTTGATACAGCTTGTTTTGATACAGTAGGAAAATCAATTGCTGGAAGGTCATCATGTATACGAGATATATTTTGAAACATTGAAGCTTTAGAAGAATACAAAAAGATACATAATAACATGTAAAAGAGATGATTTTCGATTACGAATAAAATGATTTTGCTGACTTGAAAAAGTAAATTCCAGTGCAAGAGTAAATTCCATCGTGATTTAAATTTTGCTGGTTTAACAAGAAATTTTTGGACTAAATCTCTCGTTTTCTGCTATAATTAATGTAACTTATCGAAATTTTCTCGATTTCTAGACATGCTAAATAGGCTACTGGAATTCGGTGTGCTAGACTAAATTCCACCAGCCGCATCTTAAAAATGTGAAAAGTTTACATCCAGTCTGACAGCAGATTTCGATTAGTTTTATTAATGGTTAAAGCGTATCAGCTTAGGCGTCAGATTAACCTTATCTGGTTCAATCGGCTTAAGCTGAAATGCTTTTAAGATATCTTCACCAAGCGTTTCTAATGCAACTTCATATGGTGTCCTTTCACTGAGGATTTCTCGCGGAGTGGAGTTGATGTGGTTTACGATGAGATTCACATCCCATTGTGTCAAGAATTCAAAAGAAGTTCCTTTCGGTAAAACCATATGAAGCATCCATTTCCACAAAAGACGACAGGTCTAATGAACAAAAGTCTGAGTAGGTTCTGTGTGTAAAAACAGAACGATCAGTGATTTGTGTTTTATGACACTTTCGCGGTTTGAATTTTGCCTGTCTTTTCAAATCAATATTTCTTGCTGTGAAGAGACCTTTGTCAATGTATGTGTACATAGAGCGGACAGACATATCCAGTTCCGGGTGATTTGTAAGGATTTGATAAGGGGATTGCCCCTGCTCAATCAATGGAGATATAATCTGGTCTTTCTGATGGAGCTGGTGCTTGGTCATATTTATTCCAGAACGAGAAGATATCAGCAGTTCACGATATTTTTTGTCAGCAGCACGGCCGTTGTAATAGTATTTATGTGCAATCGTGCAGTGATTTATCTTTTTCGTGCAGCCATTGCAAACATATGGCGCTTTGTCCAATCGTTTACATCGTTCTTTTTCAAAGTCCTTGCAGGTCTGATTACATGTAGGACATGAGGCACATTTAATGCCACAGAGAAGGATTTTTCCACAGGCATTGGTCTTTTGACAATGATAACGATGAATACAAAAGTTCTTTGCGTTATAAAAAGTACCTTTGTGATACCAATCTGAAAGTCGATGAGAACGGACTTCTTTAGATATAGTTGTTGGATCTTTACATAGAAATGCTGCAATGTCTTTAAAGGGAGTTCCTTTTGTCAGTTCATTTTCAATATAGATCCGATCATTTAAAGTAAGGTGCTTCTGGTTTCCTGGTATATATTTACTCATAATGATTCTCCTTCTACTGCTGTCAGAAGGAGTCATAACCATAACATGATTGTATGAAAGAGTAAATATCTACTGTGCGAGAGTGAATTCCATCACCCCATTGGGCGGTGGAATTTAGAAATTCATTTTAGGTTATTTGTAAAAAGGCGTATACAAGGCTGATTTATTTGCAGAATTGTGATATACTGGAAGCAAATACTCCATACGCTGCTCTAATAATCACACATATCTTCGTGGTGAGTAGCGGCAACGATTTTATGGTCGGCTGAGATGTGATAATGATACAAAGATAAAGGAAAGGAATAAAAAGTATGCCAAATTACAATAGCATCGAAGGTAATGTTTTGTTTCCGACAATAGATGGCTACGATATGCATAAGGCTGGGGATATGGCTTTATATCTTGCACACTGTGATTTTTATCCTTTCAAAAGTGTAATTGATAATAATAAAATGGCGATTGATCTTGTTACAAAAGCGTATAGGGATATGGCACAAGAAGCAAGAGAAAAGGTGCAGGATTGGAACGTGCAGCGAAATATCTAAAAGATGTGGTCGGTATAAGCGGATTCAAAGCTGATCAGAGTTGGGAGTATATTACTACGACTCGTGATTGTCGAAATATGGTTGTGCATAATGGGGGACGAATTAAGGATGATCTCAAGCCGAAATGCGATAAATTTAATATTGAATATAGAGAAGAAGACTCTCAGTTATACATTGAATATGCTGATGTGGTGAAATTTTATGAAGCAATATTAGATTTTATGGATCATGCTTTTAGACTTGAGCCAAGAACTTCTACACAACCGTAAAAGACATTTATGGGAGGCGTACTGTGGGAGAAAATGAACTTTACAAGATTGCATCTCATTTTCGAGAAGCAATTGTAGCAGTAAAAACAAACGGAGAATTTGATTTTCGAGATCGGATGCATAGATTTCCAAATGGATGTTGCGATGACACATGTGATTTGCTTGGCTTTTATTTGTGGAAAAAATACAGGATTCACACAAGACAAAGGAATGGATACTATGAAACTAAAATGACCAATCATGCATGGCTTATTACAGATGATCAAATTATTATTGATATTACGGGAGATCAGTTCTATGGAGCATGGAAATCGGTCTATGTTGGACAGGAAGTTGGAAATTATAAAAAATTGAGTAGAATTATTACACACGATAATTTTGATATTCGAAAGCAGTCGCGGTTGTGGGATGATTATAATATTATTTTGAAATATCTGAAAAAAGTGTGAAGAAACCAAAGAAAATTTAAAACTGAAGCAGAAGAATATATAGCATATAAACGTTCTCTCAGATTTAAGTTTTCCATGGATGACCAGCGAAAGCTGTTATACATGTTGAACCACATATACATCGTAAGTAGGTAATCATAATGATTCTTCTTCTACTGCTGTCAGAAGGAGTCATAACCATAACATGATTGTACGAAAGAGTAAATATCTATTGCGCGAGAGTAAATTCCATCACTCCATTGGGCGGTGGGATTTAGAAATTCATTTTTGGTAAATAGGAGATTGATAAAAATATGCTGTCATTAACATATATTTAAGAAAGTAGGAGATTTTTTCTTTGTATGAGTTATAATAAAAGCTGACTTGAAAAAGTAAATTCCAGTGCAAGAGTAAATTCCATCGTGATTTGGGCAGTGGAATTTAAAATTTCATTTTAGGTAAAGAAAAGTTTTAATAAAAAGTCAACATTTGATCTTTTTAATATGCTATAATAAATCTAGTTTTTTGAATGTGAGGTGAATGGTTGTGACATTTGGTGTTGTAGATTTGTTTTGTGGAGTGGGAGGACTTACTTGTGGCTTAAAAAAAGCAGGACTGGATGTCGTAGCAGGGTATGATTTAGATGCAAAATGCGAATATCCGTATACTCATAATAATCATTCAGTTTTTATAAATAAAAATATTGAAAATGTTACAGGAAAAGAAATAAAAAAGTTATTACGAGGGTATGATGTTAAGATTTTAGCTGGATGTGCGCCATGTCAGCCTTTTTCTAGACATCAAAAGGATAAAAAGGACAGGTCAAAGCATAAAGATTGGAAATTGTTATATCAGTTTGGACGCTTGGTAGACGAAGTAAAGCCGCATATTGTTTCAATGGAAAATGTCCCTGAACTTGAGAATGAAAAGGTCTTTAGTGATTTTGTCGGTACATTAACAAGATTGGGATATAATGTTACCTATAAAGTAGTAAATGCAGCAGATTATGGCGTACCACAAAGAAGAAAAAGACTATTACTTTTGGCATCAAAGAAAAAGAAAATTTCATTCATACAACCCACACATCAACAACCAGTAACGGTAAGGGAAGCGATTGGTAATCTGCCACCGATTGGAGCAGGGGAAAATAATACTATTGATAGACTGCATATTACGTCAAGTTTGTCGGCACTGAATTTACAACGTATACAACACTCAGTGCCAGGAGGAAGTTGGCATGATTGGCCGGATAATTTAGTTTTAAATTGTCACAAAAAGAAAAAAGGGCAGACATATACTTCTGTGTATGGACGGATGTGTTGGGAGGATGTTGCGCCAACTATTACCACACAATTTACAGGATATGGGACAGGAAGATTTGGGCATCCAGAGCAGGATCGAGCATTAACTTTGAGAGAAGGTGCAATAATACAAACATTTCCTGAAGATTATTCTTTTTTACCACCAAATGAGAAAATTATAATTAAAGATGTATCAAGACAGATTGGAAATGCTGTGCCACCAAGACTAGGAGAGATAATTGGGCTTAGTATATTAAAACATTATCAAAAAAGAAAATATGTAAAAAAAAATGATGCTAATAAGTTGGCGGAGGAATAATTATGGATAATAAATTTATTATGTCACTTAGTTTGAATGTATTAAATCACTTGGGAATTAATTTATATAGTAATATTCCTGCAGTATTGTCGGAAATTGTTGCAAATTCATGGGATGCAGATGCAACAAGAGTTGATATTACAATATCTGATGATGAAATTGTAATTAAAGATGATGGATGTGGAATGAGCGCAGAGGATATCAACAATAAGTTCCTTTATGTTGGATATCAAAAAAGAGAACAATCAGTAGAGTCTCCAAAATATAATCGAAAGTATATGGGGAGAAAAGGTATTGGAAAATTATCCATGTTCTCAATTGCAAGAGAAGTTGATGTTGTTTCTAAAAAGGAAATGATTGATGAATCTGGAACGAGCTATTTTGAAGTGAGTGGCTTCAGAATGAATATTGATGAAATAACGGAGGTAATAAAAAAAGAGCATGACGACAGTAATAGTTCGTCCAATTACTATCCTACCATTTTGCAAGTAGATGAAAATAGTATTGAAAATACAGGAACAAAGATTGTATTAAAAAATTTGAAAAAGTTAACTACTTCATTAACAGCGGAATATATTAAAAAACGTGTAGCAAGAAGATTTGGAATTATTGGTAAAGAATTTTCGTTTTCTGTGTTTGTAAATGGAGAGGAAGTTTCAATTAGTGATAGAGATTATTTTCATAAGTTGAGTTATATATGGTATTTTGGAAATGAAAGTAAAAAATATGCTGATTATTGTGAGAAAGCATCACATAAAGAAGAGCGCAATAATGAGATATTACATAATGGAGTTAAATATAAAGTAACGGGATGGATCGGATCGGTTGACGCATCAGGAGATTTAAAGGATGGAGAAGACAATTTGAATAAAATTGTTGTTTTAGTTAGAGGAAAACTAGGACAGGAAGATATACTTTCAGAATATTCGGAGGGTGGTTTATATTCAAAGTACTTAATTGGAGAAATTAACGCTGATTTTTTTGACGAGGATACTTTAGATGATATGGCTACTAGTAATCGTCAAGATTACAGAAAAGATGATGAACGATTTATTGCGTTAAAGAAGTTTGTGCAAGAAGAATTAAAGTATATACAAGGTAAATGGACTGAATTGAGAAATGAATCGGGTGAAGAAAAAGCAAAGGAACTTTTACCAGTAATTGATACATGGTGTAAAAGTTTGCAAGGCGATGATAAAAAATATGCCAAAAAGATGTTTGGAAAGATCAATCAAATAGTTGCAGATGATGATAAGAAAAAAGAAATATTAAAATACAGTGTTTTGGCATTTGAAAAATTGAAATATGCAAAACATCTTAGCGCAATTGATAAAATAGAAGCTGAAAATTTTGAAGTTTTTAAAGATATTTTTACTGGATTGGATGAAATAGAAGCTACTTTGTATTATCAAATTATTAGGGAGCGTATTGAGGTAATAAAAGTTTTTCAGAGTATTACAGATGATAATGCCTTAGAAAAAGTAATACAGACGCATTTATTTAATCACTTATGGTTATTGGATCCATCCTGGGAGCGTGTTGAGAATACACAATATATGGAAACTACAGTTTTGAATGCTTTGAATAGTCAATATAATGGATTAACCGATGAGGAAAAAGCAGGACGATTGGATATCGGATATAGACAAACAGCGGGAAAGCATATTATTATTGAGTTAAAGAAGGCTGATAGGATAGTAACAACCAGTGAAATGGTTAAACAGGTAAAAAAATATCATGATGCTTTAAATAAGGTATTAGCATCAGCTAATCAAAGCAATTATGCATTTGAAATTCTTTTTGTTTTGGGTCGTCCAATAGATAACAATGATAGTGCAGAAAATAGAGAGGTGGTGGCTAATATATTAAAACCACTCAATGGTCGAGTGGTATATTATAAAGAACTAATTGAAAATGCCTATAAGGCGTATAATGAATACATAGTAGCAAATAAACAGTCACAGCCACTGATAGATATGTTTTCGCAATTGGAAAATTCAATGGATGATTAAGTTTTTAGTTTAAAACATCTATATTTTCTACGCTTACCACTGATGTCAGAAAATATATATCCCTTGGAAAAGTATGGAGATTTATCAAGAGCGTTCAAAATGTGTTGTATTGTTTGTTGAGGATGTTTAGGAGGAATGTCAGATTTTTTTGCACATTCCTCTATCAAATTAATATCTCCGTACCATATGATTGATCTATTATACTGTTTCATTATTTTGACCATATTTTGTGCAATTGTTTTTTTCATGGAATAAGTATATGGTGTAAAAAAATATATATGCATGATACTGACAAGATGTTAGTATTTAGTAGACAAAAGAGAGTAATTAAAAAAGGTGTTAGTTTACAGAAAAGTAGCAGAGTCAATCTTAAGCTGATCTGGCTTACAATCTAAGATACAATGCAATCTTTTTCTATGCAGGGGCAGGAGAGAGTGCATCATGTCAATTTTTTGCAGCCTCATCACAGAGGATATTCTTTTAGGTAGTGATACAATACAAAGTGAAAATATGAATTTATTAAATTGATAATTTGAAATTTTATGCATAATTCGAAATAGTAACCATATATTCGTAAGATAGGAGAGTGGGAAAATGAATTATTACATTTCTGATATGAATAGCCAGAATAGGATAAATTCTATTGTATTTAGACCAGATACATGGGATGATTATAGTTTTAGAACTACGTTTCAAGCTACTTATGTGGATTCACAAGGAGTAAGTAAAAATTTAGGAAGTGTAAAAATTGGTATGCAAGATGTTGACGTAGAGGAGGGAGTGTTTTATACAAAGGAGTTTATTCCTAGTCATTTTGAGTGTCTGCCTAAAGATTTCTTTTCACTTTGGCAGTCTGCTGAGTCTTATCAGAAGCTTAGAGAAATTGTTGAAGAAACTGGTTGTAATGTCTTTAAAGATTTAAGGGATATTGCATTTGACCTTAAATTATGTAAGCAATATTGGAGCGAGCCAATATTGCAAAATTCATTAACTAGGTCTGTTAACTTGACAACAATAGAGAATCAATTTCATAGAATTACATTAGGACAAGCTAAATTGACAAAATACAATTTTGCTTATGAGATAGGAAAGATAAATTCGGGGATTAAGCTTACTTTTGATGTAATTCCAAATAGTTTACCACCTACCAATATTCATGTACTAATTGGCGGGAATGGCATTGGAAAGACGACCCTTATAAAAGATATGGTAGAAGGAATACTTAGCAATGATCAAGATTCAGGTAAGGGTCGATTTTCATATAATTACTCTGATAGCATAATTCATTCAGCTCAATTTGCAAATGTAATTTGTGTTGCATTTAGTCCGTTTGATGACTTTTCACTTTTTGAGAAATATGAAAAGAAAGCCGATTCATCGTTTGAAAAATATGAAAGATTTTCGTATATTGGAACCAAGAAAAAATATCACTTTGGTGATGGAAATAGACAAGAAGTAAAGAATTTGCTTGATGATATAGAAGATAACTTTGTATCAAGTTTGAAATCGTGTTTGGGTAATCTTACAAAACGAGAGGATTTAGCTGATGTAATAGGTATTCTTGAAAATGATCCCATATTTTTTAATTATAGAATAGGTGAATTAATAATAGGTAATGATGCAAGTATAGATTATAATGATATGACACTTTTTAGAAAGATATTTTCTAGTATGAGTTCAGGTCATAAAGTGGTGTTATCTACAATAGTTCGTTGTATTGATAAAATGGTAGAAAAAACAGTTCTGTTTTTAGATGAGCCAGAAAATCACTTGCATCCACCTCTTGTATCAAGTTTAATTAGAGCGCTCTCTACAGTATTAATGAAACGAAATGGCGTAGCACTGATATCAACGCATTCACCAATTGTGCTACAGGAAACTCCTAAATCATGTGTATGGATACTGGCGCGAAATGGGGATATTTGGAATGCTTCTCGACCTCGTTTTGAAACATTTGGAGAGAATATTGGTTCCTTAACAAACGACGTTTTTAGATATGAGATTAACAATTCTGGATTTCATGCATTGTTGAGGAATAGTGTTGCGAAATGTGATTCATATGATGAAGTACTAGATATGTATGATAATCAACTTGGAGATGAAGCAAGAGGCTTAGTACGTGCTTTGTTTTCACAGAAGGCGCGAGGGGAACTATGAAAAAAATAAGTAAACCGCAAGGAATAGGGGATGCTCTTCAGATATATAAAACTTGTGTTAAAGGATATCCATCAAAAAGTAAGAGAGATGAACTAGCGGCATATGAAGATAAAGTTGATTTTTCATCAATAGAATACAATAAGTATATGCCAAATGAATTTGAAAAAATTGCACCCCCCTCTATAACTGCAAGTGAAACTGAGGTCATGAAGAGTGTGTATGAATATAGGTTTGTTCATAAAAGATGTGGTGGATTTTATGATAAGATACTTGCTAACGCAAATAATATATGTCCTTTCTGTGGAGAAGGAAGACCAATGAATTTAGATCATTTTCTTCCGAAGGTAGAGTATCCGTTTTTAGTGGTAACTCCTGAGAATTTAGTCCCTTCTTGTCGAGATTGTAATATGGATAAAAATGATATGAAACCGACATGCAATGAAGAGGTGCCACTACATCCATATTATGATGACATTAGCTTAATTTGGCTTGAGACAAAAATAGACTATAGTCATAAAGATATACTTATTTTTGATTTTTACAATAGCCTTAATATAGTAACTGAGCCAATGCTATTTAAAAGAATAGATGTACATATGAAAATACATGGTTTAAAAGCTAGTTTTGAATCTCACGCAATTAGCGAGATAAATTCTAAAAAGAGAAATCATCTTCGTTTCATAAAGAATACTGGAGATTCTTTGCGAACAGAATTACAAGGTGAGCGTGATAGTTCTGAAGCAGAAGACATAAATTCTTGGAGATCTGCTTTATATCGAGAATTACTTCGAAATATTGATAAGTATACTGATTGGTTACAAAGGCTATCTTGTAATACATAGTTTATGCCTTAGAATGTTTATTGCATTTGAGCAATATGGAATAGATTTTCAAAATATGCATAAGTAGAAAGGGTGAGAAATTATGTAGCGGTGTCCAGATTGCGACAAGGTATATTATGAATCTCGTCCATGTCATGAATGTGGTGGCTACTTACAGTGGGTTGGCGAAGTTTGGAAATGTTCTAATTGTGACTATTCAGAAGAAGTCTAAAACAGAAAAGCTCTCCATCACCGGATTTGTTCCAGTGGTGAAGAGACTTTTTTGATGAAAAAATGCTACTTTTTTGATTGGAAAGCTGTGAAATGGTACTGATTTGATGTCTATACCATAACCGAGTAGCTGTTTTTTCAGGCATAATTTCAAAGAGATATTTATCATTCCAGTCATTAAGAATAATTCCATTCTTTTTTAGGATATAATAAACTTTTATTGTAAGTATATAATCTTGAGAGCAGATGTTATATAGATCGTGAGCTGTCTTGTGATTAAAATCATCTAAGCTGGAAATATTATTTTTATAGAATTTGGCATATGCTCCAGCAGGAAAATTGTATTGAGCATAAAGAAGCACCGATCAGATTTCTCTAATCAATGCTAATAAACTACTATTCTATTGAGATTTACAACTGGAATTTACAAAAAACCTAAACCCTTTACATTTTATTGGCTCATTATTTGAATTTGAAGATATATGTGACATGATTTTATAAATAGCTCTATTGCATATTCTTCTAGAACATATATCATTTTTTATATCATTCACTTCATTTTGTTTTAGCATCCATTCAATCAAATTTACTTTTATGGAATCTAAAGAGCAATTTTTGAGTTTGTTCGCTTTTAAGTAGTAATATACCCAAGTTATTACAGGTTTGTACATCCTTTCCGCAATTACTTTACTTTTTTTGTATTCATATTTATCATTATATGTTTGTTTGATATATAAGCTAATTGAATGGAGTTCCAAAAAATTTTCAAACAATAAAATAATTTCATCTAAAGTAAATTTAGCACAATACAAATTGTAGATTTTATATTTAGAATAAATATAAAATGCATCATTAAACAGTGCATTTTCAATTAATTCATTAATTTCATCAATTTTTTCAAATAAGTATTCTAATTCATTCAAAATTCTTACTTGATCATGAATTGAAAGCCATGGAGTTAAGATATAATAGCTATTATACCAAGTTTTATTATATTTTGGTAAAGAAACTTGTAATTCTTTGGCATTATCTATATAAAAAAAAGTATTTTGTAATTTCATAAGATATAAATACAGACCAAATATTTCCATTTTTGCGTGTTCCCTTATTCGTTTTTTGTCTTGTGAATATATAAAATATCCCAATGATAATGAACCTATGAAAGATAAAAAAGTCCCATAAAAGGACAAAAGATCTTGTTCAGAAATTTGATTATCTTTCCATAATATTAAATGGAATAAAAAAGGAATTGTAAGTGTAATTATCGCTATAAAGAATATTGGTGCTAGTTTTTTCATAAATATATTCCGTCTTTCTGCGAAAGACACCAATGCGTCATGAAACACAGGTTCTGTCCTTTGCTATCTATTTTTTTACCCTTCTGATATGATTTACCTTTAAGACTGACACCCCTACAGAACACATGGAGGTGAGTGGCGGGGCTGTATAGCGGCGATCTCGTATAAATATTTGTTGTCGGTCATTTGTTAAGGCATCAATGAGTGGCGCATAATAGTAGTCCGTAAACGTATCTCTTCCGAAGTCGACTCGATCTCGCCGGATGACCAGTCATTGTCAGTTTTATAACTATAAATACCAAGAGGTAGTTTCTTGTCATTTAAAATTTTTAAGTTCCACTTCACAAGCACTTAATCTTTTGAAACAGCGAGTCTACATCATAAAGGATGAACCTTTAGCAGTTTCTTGATTAAGTGTTTCGTTAATATTTAATTTTTCATACCACCCCAAGGATGGTTTATTCGTTATGCTTTATTTTTCTCTGATAACCACTAATTCTTTGTTTCAAACTTTCATCGAGCGTATTTTAAATAAATGGTTGTCATGCTTTTATAGTGTTTTTGATTTCTTATATTGTACAACTCAAGACGTCTGAATTGTTCTACTAAAGACCAGTATACTAGTCTTGTTAAGAGAAAAAGAATGGCTTCGGAGTATGCCAAGATATCACGATTTCTGAACATTGGTAATAATAAAGCATGTATATTGTAACAAATTATACGAGAAAAGAACAGAGATAATTTTATTATGATTTGAGGCCTATGATTTGAGGGGCAAAAGATATTCGGTTAAAGATACCTTATAACCATAAATTTGCACTTTGAAAACTGTTTGAAAACTTTACATAAATGAGGATTTTATCAGATAAAAGTGGTATTATATATGCAGTAGAAAGCGAGAAAACCACTTATGTCTTTTAAATCTAACTATAATCAGCAGATTACACTGAACGATGCTTTGTTCGGACTTACGGACCGTGAAAAAAGTATGCTTGAAAAATCATGGGCTAAACCATTCGTAGAGATAATATTTCCTAAGATTGACAAAAGCCGTTTTGTATGTCTGTACAGCGATAAAGCATCACGGCCAAACATACCTGTCAATGTATGTGTTGGAGCTCTTATTCTCAAAGAACTTTTAAACTTAACTGATGACGAAATGGTCGAGTCGCTTGTTTTGGATGTACGGTTTCAGTATGCACGTCATACGACAAGTTTTGAAGAACAGCCTCTTTCCGATAAAATGTTGAGACGCTTTCGTAAACGTTGTTATACTTACGAACTTGCCACTGGCGCAGATGTTCTAAGTAGATGGAGATGTGTGTATTATGGGTAAATCGAAAGTAAAGAAATGGACGTTATTATATACAGAAATTAGTAAATTAGGAGAAGGTGGAAATGCTGATGTCTATCTGGTTGAGGATAACAAATCAGGGAGTAGATATGCATTAAAAGAACTTCGCAGCAACAATAGGAGTGAGGAGAAAAAGTCTAGATTTATTAGTGAGATTCAGATTGCTAGAGATAACTGTGACTTGATACAGGGGATTATTCCAATAATATCTTATTCTATGGATGATTATTGGTATACGATGCCGATTGCTAAACCTGTAATGAATTTTATAAATAAAAAATCTCTTAATGAAATTATTGATGGAGTTTTGCAGTTATGTGAAACACTCTGTGCACTACATGACAAGGGGATACATCATAGGGACATAAAGCCAAGCAATATTTATTATTATGGTGGAAGATTTGCGCTTGGTGATTTTGGATTGGTGGACTTTCCGGATAATGATGATTTCACAAAGTCAGACAGGGGACTGGGGGCAATATTTACGATTGCTCCGGAGATGAAGAGAAACCCAAAGCAGGCAGACGCAAGTAAAGCAGATGTATTCTCACTTGCGAAAACATTGTGGATGTTTTTGAGTGGTGATGAAAAGGGCTTTGATGGAGTGTATGATTATCTGGATCAGAGTCATAGTCTGCGATATGTGTCCAGGTTCAGGCAGGAGCATTTGGTAGAAATTGATGAATTGTTGAAAGATGCAACCAATAATAATCCGGATGTAAGACCAGATATTCATGAATTTACGGAGAGACTTTTGCTTTGGCGGGAGATAGCAGTTGATTTTGATAAATCACAAAGTAGTGACTGGAAATTTCTGACAAAGCAGTTGTTTGGAAAAAACATGCCGGGTTCTTCCGTATGGAGAGATATTGATATTATAATTGATGTTTTAAATATTATAGGCAACACACCTGCATACAATCATATGCTATTATCTGATCGTGGGGGAACAGATTTTGCATATGCGAAGAGAGCACCAGAAGAAAACTGTATTTATCTATATGATGTAAATGATTTGTGCTATCTTGTAAAACCCAAGGCATTATATTATGAAGGATTTTCAGAAGATTATAGGTGGAGTTATTTTCGCCTTGATTTGAAAAAATTATCACCGATTATTGACAGTTACGATAGTTTAGATTTTGAGTATTTGGTCGAGGATACACCTGGACACTATGTGAATGCTTCAAGTTTCCAGTATGGTGTATATGATTATGATTCTGAAGAACCATTACCAGAGGGCGCTCATGATTTGAAAAGATATTTGGATGGTACATTCCTGTTTACTATGAAAAATGGTCCTTATAATGGGATAACAGGTACTTACGATGGACGTCATAGCATGGTATCTAATGATGAATTCAGAGAATATATAGAGAATCTTATGGAAATGTATCTGGAGATAAATAAGATGGCAGCAAACGATGAAAAATATGCTAATTTATCAAGGAAAGAATTAGATGACAGAATATTAAGAGCTCCGTTCTTTGATGAAAATCCTTTTGAGATGTCTGCATGCGACGAAGAGAGCGATACTGAGATAGTAAAAAAGGCGAAAATAGAGGAAATTCAGCTTGCTAAAAAGCATGCATATATAAAAGAAAATTATGAAAAGTGGAATTTTTTAGAGGCTTTTTCAGCGTCTGACGATTACAAGACAGAACCTATAGATTTCTATTTCGAATTTAAAAAGTCATCTACTTGCAGCTTGGCTAAATTGGTAAAAAAGGAACATAGATATATATGCAATGATGGGTATATTAAAGAGCATTCAATTGATGATTTAAGCGAGTGCATTGTAGTGCACAACCGTAAGCAGGCTTTGAAAATATTTGCAAATATCAATAGAATATTTGATGATTATTTGAGCAAGGCTGGGCTTGAAGGAATTGAGTATTATCGGCAGTATTTTGAAATTAGTGTAAGAAGAGATGGAATGCCAAAGCATTTGTTTACGAAAGCTGAAATTGAAGCCTTAATGAGAAATGCTGATGACAGGAATAATAATGGACTTGTCATTGACGAGAATGGATACGCAAGGATTATTTCGGATGAAGAGAGCACTTTTTTGTATCCGGTACATATTGAAACATGGAGTGCTGGGAACAATTATGTTGGGAAATATTCTAAGCTATATGCTTTAGAGGAGAGTTATAAATTCTGCTTGTATGGATGGTATTGGTATCTTGTTACTAGAGAAGTACAGTATGTTGATTTTCTGCCGGAGGATATAGATGTATCTAGCTTAATAGAGCAGATTAAGGATGTTTTATAAAAAGAACCAAACGAATGAAGAATAATTATTTTATACATATTCGAAAAGTGGTAAAATTAATAATAAATTAAACTAGATAATAGGGGGACAAATAAATGTTAGATAGAATACCACAAGTATTTTTGTCATATAGTTGGACAAGCAAAGAGTATCAACAGAATATTATTGAGTTGGCAACTCGTATGAGACATGATGGAGTTGATGTAAAACTTGATGTTTGGGATTTGAAGGAAGGCCAGGATAAGTATGCCTATATGGAACAATGCGTTACAAATCCTGAAATCGATAAAGTGTTGATTTTTTCAGATAGACTATATACAGAAAAAGCTAATAAACGTAGTGGTGGGGTAGGAAACGAGACAACTATTATATCTGATGAAGTCTATGGACATGTAAATCAACAAAAATTTATTCCTATAGTTATGGAAAGAGATGAGCTTGGCAAGGAATATCTTCCGTCTTTTTTGAAATCTCGTCTATATTTAGATTTTTCGGGCGATAATTATGAGGAAGAATATGAGAAATTGATTCGTATAATTTATGATGCACCTTCTCAGCGTAAACCGGAAATTGGAACTCCACCTAGTTGGTTAACAGAAGAAAGCCCGGATGATTTGTATCAAATCAAAGAGAAAACAAAGAAGATAAGTTTGACAGATTTAAGTGTAATGAAGAAGGTAGAGGTTCGTGATTTTGTAGATACATATATTGAAGCTATTAAACAGTTTTATGTGAGCAATATTGATAATAAAACGTATCTTGAGAATTTTAAAAAGATGAAGGAATATAGAGATGTTTTTCTTGACCATTTAAATGTCTTTTCCAAATTAGATGGTTTTGGAAAAATTATGGCAGATGAATTTGAACGTATGTATAACGTTCTTTTTAATGCTTATACATTTGATCCAAAAACAATGTCATGTAGAGAAAAAGACTTTGACTTGTTCAGACTTCATATATGGGAGTTGTTTTTATGTACAGTTACCTATATGTTACATTTTGAACTCTATCAGGACATTCATGATTTGTTAGTACATACATATTTTATCCGGGAATCTGGACTGGGGAGTGAAAAAGTACCTGCAAGTTATGAGAAATTTTGTTTTCATTCAAAAATGCTTGAAGAAAATATCAAACCAACTTTGGGTGGTGATTTATCTAGAAAGTATACACTTATGGGACATTTTGTCTGCACGGAAAGAGTTTTTTTGCCGATTTATTCCGGACGAGCTATGGCCAATGCCGATTTATTTTTATATCAAGTTTATAATGGTTTGAAATTAGATACCTTAACTCAGTGGTTGGGATGGTTTCCTGCCCTTTATGTATATGCAGATGAATGTGATTCAATATGGAAAAGACTGAAATCAAGACAGTTCTGTGAGAGTATTATGCCGGTTTTCGGAGTTAAAACAGTTGATAAATTGAAGGAAGTAATTTCAAAATGTATTTATGATAGGAGCGTGTGTTACTCTAATTCATATCATGATGCAGCAAGTGCTATTCTCACGTGGATAGATTTAGATGAAGTGGCAATATTGCCATAGGTAGTTCAGAGGAAAATTATAATTGAAAACATATTATAAATTTATTTTAAAAGAAATTAAACAAAATTATAAAAAGAAAAAAAAGAACTTAATTCATGAGCTAAAATGTATAAGAATATTGTCATGGAGTTTATTAGGTATTGCATTGGTTGACATTGCATTTGAAATTCTAGTGTTGAAATTTGGCTATGGATGTAGCGTGTTAAATATTTTATTTTTAATATTTTTAGCTGTTTTTATATTAGGAGCATGGCTACAATCTTTGCAAGTGAAAAAACATAATGATCTATATGCGTCAAAGAATCGTGAAAGAAAGACGTTATGTGCTGATTTAATTAAGGACCAAGCGGATAAATATAGTGTTAGTAAAGATGAATTGGTTATATATCTCATGTATAAGCATAAGATATCCGGATTTATGAAGGTTTTATCCGTTGTTATTAATGTATCAGCAACTGGAATCGCTATTCGGTTTTTACCGGGATATCAAGAAGAAAATGGTTTTTTTGTATTTTGTTGTTTGATAATAGCTAATTATATTATTTCCTATGCTGCAACTTATTTAATTACTAGCCTGTACAATTTAGATAATTTTAACTTTTATATTACAGATTTATATTCTAAAACATTTAAATCGATTGATGAAAGTATTAAGGAAAAGAAAGAGGAAAAAAGAAAAGAAGTAATGAGCAAATTCAAAAGTAGGAAATTATTAATTAAAAAAAATGTTAAAGATTTTTTTAAGGACAACTATCGGATTTTGATAGTTATGTTGATAGCGGTGTTATATTGCATATTTTATATTTGGCAAAATATAGCTGGAGATGTAACAAAAATTGATGGGAAACACTATATAGAGGAATTTTTTTATAGTATATCGGTATCTGTTATAGCTGCGATTATTTTTTATTTTATACAGGTATATTTTCCGAATAAAAAAAGAGAGTATATATTAAAGAAATATGCTAAGAAGTTTATTAAAGAAAAACTATTGTCACAATTAGACATCCTTTATTGTCAAACTGAGATGGTCCGTAATAATAATAAAGATGAAAAAGAGATTAATCCTGATATTAGTTATGAATGTGAAAAAATTCAATCAGAAATAAGAGTTTGTTTTGATATGTATGTATCAGTACTTTCCTCAGACTTGATGGACGGTATTAATTCATTATTGTTCGATGATATGTTTAGCATGATTAGTTATCGGTCTAATGGTAAATTAGTGAATATGAGTTTGAATGAGATAATAAATGATGAGATGAATTATAATAAACTATGGGAGAAAGTAAAGAAAATAAAGGAAGAATGTGAAAGGATATAGAAAGCTGACTTGAAAAAGTAAATTCCAGTGCAAGAGTAAATTCCATCGTGATTTAAAACATAAAAACCTGTCGAATGGACTAATTGACTTTCTTGCAGGTATCAGTCACAGAAGTGACTTCCCAAGGAGGTGAACATTCTTTGTCCTATCCTAAGAGATAATACCTTATGTTTTATCTGGTGTCTATCAGGAACCGTCAGACATGATAATTATTATGGATAACATCTGATGAAGGAAGAATCCCTTCTTTTGTTATCTGATTTACAGAAACTTATTAACCAAGTAGTCTTGATTGACTACACCATTATTATACTAGGATATAGAAAATGAAATTTAATTTTAACAAAAAAATGGTTAGTACAATAGTGATATTGATTTTTGGCGTAGCAATTACAGTTGTAGCACTGTCTGCAAAGAATATAGCGCTTGAAAATAAAACAAGCTCAGAAATAGCCACAGAGGCAGTATCAGCTACAGAGATGATATTGGATACAGAAAATACAGAGACTGGTAATGTGGATAAGAATTCATCAGATTTCTCAAAAGACAAAGCAACAGTAGTCGATGATAAGGAAAAATCTGGTGATACAAAGAATTCTGATAAAAGTTCAACAACTACAAAAGAAACGGGCAAAAGCTTGAAAGATACAAAGAGCTCATCAGAAAACACCGATAATAATGATTCCAGGGATTCATATGAGACTGATATAATGAAAAATGATGAATCAGAAAACACTTCAGACGATGTAAATAAAACAGGTGATAAGATTGATAAAAAATCTGAAATAAACAATTCAGGAGATAGTGGTTCAGGCACAGATGATTCAAATAATGACAATTCAGGAATGAATAATAATAATGAACCGAAATCTGATAACGGAGTGATAGAGCTTCCAATTATACCGATTGACTAATGTGACGTCAGTTGTGGTTTTACCTACATTTGAAGAAGAAACGTAAGAGGAGACCAGCTATGAAAAGTCAACCATAAATTAGTAAAAAATTTCTTTTTCATATC
>ENA-ORNB01000149-ORNB01000149.1-human-gut-metagenome-genome-assembly--contig:-NODE-149-length-88819-cov-21.854772_pt1 | contig 88819 bp, 71 predicted proteins | sample MGYA00242112_ERZ509016 | MGnify/ENA primary metagenome ERZ509016 (study PRJEB26280, sample SAMEA2338705) | human gut metagenome | biome: human gut; feature: human-associated habitat; material: faeces...
TTCCTGGCCAAGCCGTCACTTCCGGCAAGTTCGGCATATTGCTTGGCCTTGTTACTGTCATCGGCAATGGACCAGTTGTTATAATACGTACCGTCAATACGGTAACACAACTGTTTCATGTCTTTCAGGTAGACCAGGCTTCCCCCTGCCTTCGTGGACGATGCCTGCTGCACCGTCTGCGTGCCCCCCACAATCTGGTCGAGCAGCACCGGGACGCAAGCCTCCTGCACCGTAATGATGCGCTTTGTCACGTTCGTGCTAGCCACCGTGTTGCCCGCTGCCACCTCCTTCACGTCTATGTAATCGTCCACCACCTCGCTCCGCTTCACCTGCGCGTCGTTCGTCACGTTCGACAGCCCCACCTGGGCCTTCGTCACCCCGTGCGGGTTGCTCTTGTTCCCCGTGTGCGAGGTCAGCTCCGACTTCGTGGCATAAGTTTTTGCCGCGTCGGCCGCCTTCAGGAACACCGACAAGTCCACCGTGCCCCCCAGGGCGTCCCAGTTGTCGTCGTTGTGGTCACTGGCCGAAGTGTTCGTCACGCATACCACGTTCGTCCCCGCCGGGTACTTCTTGCCACCCAACGTGAACTCGGCCGTCACGTTCCACGTGTCGCCCTTCACCGCGTTCGTCAGCGCGAGCACATCGGCAATGGTCGCTTTCGTCCCCATTACCTTATACACGCTGCCCAGTTTCGAGTTGATGGCATTGTTCATCTCTTCCATTGTAGGAAGCGCGTCCACCAACGCCTTCAACGCCTTTCCCTGCGCCGCGCTCAAAGCCTTGTTCGTGCTTCCGTCCGTAAGGCTGTTGATTATCTCCACAAAATTATAAACCACGCCGTTGAACACGATGCGGTGCGTGTCCGTGGCGAAACACATCGCCCCCGGCTTGCTCGATGCCAAAGCCTTCGCATCCGACTCCGACTTCGAGGCATATACCTCAAAAAGTTGTCCCACCGGGCCACTGGCAATGGGCATGATGTCCCCGTTGTCCGCGCCGTCCATATTCCACGAGGAAATAGGTTCTTTTACTTGTTCTTCCATCATTTTTCATTTATTATTTAACAATCAAAGAAGCATCCGCATACTTCTTCATCACAGTCGTGTAGTATAAGCTGCCGATATAAGTCAGCTCTATCTTTGCCGACTCCATCTCATCCAACGAAAAGGTATTTCCGTTGATGTGGGTCCATGTGGTCGGGTCATCCGGCAAGGTGACCGATTGCGTGCCTTCCTCGCAGAATACGAATATCTCAATCCTGTGCCCGGATTTGGGAGTGCCGGCTATGCTTAACGACTGTGGGGAGCTGATGCTTATGTCAACCATGTCCACGTCCGCCGGTATGCCCGAAAGGGTGTCTGCATGCTCCACTTTGGGACCTTTGGCCATCTCCGTCACCACGTTGAAGTCGATGAGTTGCACCATTGCATTCCCATTGAAGAAGTACAGTCCAAGATTCCCCGTCTGGGCATGGCGCATCAGGTAAACCTTGCCCGCTATGGGAGAGTTTCCGTCAAAGCCGCAGAGGAACTCACGCTTTTGGTAAGCGAAAGGCGTCACCGAGGAATCCGACCAGTTATTATGGAGTTTCCCGTCTTCTCCCGTGGCATAGATTTTTTTGCTTCGTTCATAATAAACCACGGACTTCACTTTGGTGACGGATGACATTTCCGGCATCGGAATGGTCGTGTCATTGTAATCACAGATGCCAATGCCTTGGGAAATTGCCGTGTTGAATATCAATCCGGAAAGAGAAGAGCTTGTTGCCATTCCCGGAGATTGGAGGTCGGACAAGGAATTGGCCAGTTCAAAGCCGCTTCCTCCCTCATCAAGCAACCTTGCCAATTCATCAAGCAACCGGTTGACTTCCGCCACAGTCCTGTTTAATTGTGCCATATCTATTATTGTTTTGTTTTTTACATAAACTTTCCTATTCTACGCTGCCAAAATATTGCTTCGTACCCGTTCATTACGACTGCACGGCATTGCAATGAAGCGAACTCCCCTACATTCAAAGTCCGGCTTGTAAAGCCCGTAGGGTCGAAATCTTCAGAGGAAGCACCGGAAAGGGCGAACGCCGTGTTGCTCATATTGTACATTATGACATATTGTCCCACGAGCGACCTTATAAAATTCTTTCTTTCCTCATCTTGTGTCACGTAATAATCTGACAGGCCCGGAAGGTACAATGGTGGAATTTCGGTGAACTCGCCACTGAAAACCACATATCCGCCAAGCTTTTCAAAATCAATTTCATATTCTCCTTCAAGTCCGTCAACAGGTTTCAGGTACTGTCCGATGTTGGTTTCTGTGATTACGGTACGTGATTTTCCAACATACCCCCTGAATATGCCTTCATTGGCAATTATAATACCCTCGAACTTCCCGTTCTTGGACTCGGTGCTCCCGTCCTCCAACACCTTGAAGTTGCCGTTGGCGGTCACCGCACCTTCAAGCGATATATTTTCTCCCTTGATGTTGACATCCCCTTTTTCAATGTCGATACCGACTTCCTTAAGGCCGTTGTTGATACCGATATGCACAGAATCCGCCGTCTGTTTTATCTCGCTCCGCAAATTCTCGTCCAAGTCCTCCACCGAAGACGTGATTTCATCAGCCCTCTGCTCCAACTTGGAAATGCTGCCGCCATGGGATTCCAAGTCGGTGACCACGTTCCTGATGGCACCGTCCAAAAGCTCGAACCGCGCCGACACGACGCTTCCGTCCTCCATCACGAAATTACCCTTGAAAAGGTTCCCGTGAGGTGATATTCTTGTCACGAGTTTCCCTTCAAGCGAAAACGAGTTCACACCGGCATACTGGGCGACGTAAGGGGAATCTTCCCCGTAGGCCGAGAGGACAACCACATTCTGCCGGGAAGCGTCAAAGGCATTCCCTACCGTGACAATATTGTCTTCCGCCAAAGGCACGGTGCTCCCCTCCATGTATTCCCCCGCATCGTCAGACAAATCAATGTAATCCTCGCCCACACCAACCACTCTCCTCCAGTAGAACTGGTTCGATACCCCTTCGTACACCCCTTCTTTGATATTGAACGTGCGGCACTGCGCATTGTCGCCAACCCTGAACTCGTTGACAATCCTTTTGCCTCCGTCGTCATTCACAAAGAAGCAGCGGTATGCGGTCACACGCCCCACAGAACCAAATTCCTCCACCGGCTCGCCTTCGGAATCATACACTTTTTCTCCCGCCGCGTCGATGACGATATTGTCCGTTATTTCCATTACCCTGGAACACACCATCCCCGCAGGAGACAGCACGTTGGTTCCCCCGGTATGGTAAGCATGCTTTATCTCCAACGAGTCGAAATAAGCCTTCATGCGCACGTACAACTCGTCCACTTCAAAATACGAGCGTCCCGCCGCGTTCTTTTTCAGCAATCCGTAGCCGCTCCCGAGAAGCCCTTGGACAAAGTTGTCGCTCGAAAGGTCGCCACGAAGCAGCAGCGAGGCCAGTTCCGCCGCCCCGTCGGAAGATATTTGGCCACCGGATTCGCCGGGTGAAAAATTACCGATTATCAGCCCTTGGAGGAAAGTAATGATGCCCGAAGCGGTATCATCGTTTAACTTTGAAAGGAACTTCTTGGCCAGTTCTTTGTTGTTCTTTTCTATCCCTTCTTTTATCTCCTTGTCTGTCCTTAGCGAAGAATAGGCGTTTGTATCCGACGGCTCGGTTTCATCGTCCTTCTTTATCAAATACACATTTGTACCTGATGTTGAAGAGCTTACCTTTCCAGGAAAGTAACTGCTTCCGTTCAGTTTGATGGAATCTATCTTGTCTTCAAGTGCGCCAAGACGGGAATAGGAGGCACTTTCACCGATGGTATACACAGGAGAATCCCATGGAATGTCAAGTGCAAGTTCATAGCCAAGCACACGCATAGTACGGGGGCTTGGGAAGAATGAGGGGTTGTTGACCGTTACCTTCTGGCCTACATCGAAAGGACAAGGTGTTTCCTGTGCCTCATTACGTGCCTTTGACCAGTCTGACATGAGTTTGGCCGACACGGTGCCGATGTTGTTCCTGATTTTCTCGGCATACTTCTCTGCTTCAGATTTCAGTTCCTCTTCCGCTTCTGTGACAAGGTTCTCAAAAACATATTCCGTGTCGTATCCGGCCATGACAAATTCATTCCCGGCCTCTGGTTTCATTACCGTATCCGGCAAACGGCCCCCGTAGTCCTCGTTGGCAACTATTTCAAAGCATGTGGACGTATTGTCACTCTTTTCCGGAAGGAACGTAAGGCCGAATGTAAGTCCGGCAAGCTTTCCGGTTTGGAAGGTGATCGTAAGTTTCTCTGAAATCACATAGGAATTGTCGAACCCCACAAGCCCGGTGGTCTTGATGGTATACACCGGTACTTTCATTCCTGTGGGTTTCTTTTCCTCGCCTTCCGTGACATCAATCATTTCTTCTTCGACCGAAGATATGGAAAGCACCTTGCGTGGATAGACGTAATCGAAAGTCACGATGCCCTCTATCACTTCGTCTGGTGACATGTCGGGGTATACGTCTATATACGGTGTGCCTTCAGGAAGCATCAGCCTGCGTTGTACAACCCCGTTTACCGTAAGGCCGTCAACGTCGGAATTGAAATAACCAATGGGGATTTTCATCCTTACGAGATTTCCAATTTCCACTTTCCTCCCCTGTGACGAAGGCTCAAATTCAGAAATGTCACCACGAATACAAAGCTTGTTGAAAAGAATCTCGTTCGCGTTACCCTCAGAAACCTTGTATGATGGATTGAAAACAGCCTCATATTTATGGCTGTTATCTGTAAATTGCAAATATGATGAAGCTCTTTCACCAACAGATACAAACGTCTCAGTACCTTTTATACCAAGGAAACAATAACCTTCTACGTCTCCATTTTCACAATCAAACTGTATATTGATGATTATTCGTGAACAACCATTTGGAATGATTAATTGAGAATCTGGAATATTGAAAGTCTTTTCCGCAAAACCGTCAACATTTTCCTCGTAGTCTAATATGTGGTCGGACGATTTATCCGTGTATAAAAAACAACGGAATTTTTTAAACCTGTAAGGTATTGATGTATGCCTGAATGTAAATTGAAGACCTGAAAGAACGCAATTATATTCAGTACCATAAATCAATCTGTTAGTAGAATCAATATTTGCACTGTTATACAAATCAAATTGAAATACATTGCTTAGTGTTGTTCCTACACCAACCTTCATGTTTTGCCCTTGTTCTATAATGACAGGAAGGGAATGTCTGCTCCTTACAGAATCTCTAAAATATCCAACCACCAAATCTTTATCCAAATCAAGTGGTGCATAATTTTCTCCATTGACATTCAAGGAAACACCTGGTTCCTTCTTTACCGTGAACTCCAGTTTCTTCCGGTACCGGGATGATATGTTCTGCGTGGAGCCGAATGCGTATATGCGCGTGAAATATTCACCGCTGCTCTTGGACAGGCTCATGGTTTCTGCCTCTTCGCCAAGGATTATTTCCACAGCTTCCCCATTCTCACAACGTCCGAAACGGATTTTCTTGCCCTCAATCCACCATTCGCAGTTTGCGGCTTCCGCAAGGGCGGTAAGCGCATCTATGAGGTTGGTGTTGGAATAGTGCATGACCAAGGCATCCACGTTCACGTCATTGTCTATCTCATATTCATAGTCCTCACCGTTAAATTGGAATCCCCATGCTTTCAGGTTGCGCAGGAAGATGTCAAGATGGTATGAAAGTTGCGCCGTCAAATCCCATGCCGCCTCATTGCCTCCCGTTTCAGGGGTGTACTTGAAAACCTTGTTCTTCCACTTCATGTAAGAGGCTTCCATCTTCAACTCATAGTCATAACCGCCCGTGGAATTGTTGAAAGACGGCTTCTGTTCTTCTATGATTTCAAAGCGGCCAAACTCGCACTCTGTATGACAGCCGAGTTTGAACCGGACGGGATAAAGCAAGGAAAATTTGAGCGTGATATAGTCATCTTTCATCAACTCAAATTTTCGCTTGCTTCCTACACCTATCGGTATGGACAAAACTAATACCTCGTTGTTATCCTTTATTTCTATCATATACCCAAAAGTAATGAATATTGCTCATGCTACATTATATTGGATAACCGATTTTGCAACAATCGGGCCATTGTCACAAATCTCCTCGATTTGCCGGATTGGGTTCCTCAAATTTGGCTGAAAATTTTCCGAAACACCTGTTAAGGCTTAACCCATAAGATATATTTTTACCCAAGTAGACCAAGTTATAAACTTCACTTCCTAGTGCCGGGACTTTGATGGCCACGACCCCTTTACCCAATTCTGTCAGGAATGCTTTTTTCTTTGTCCTATAATCAATTTCTGTGGTACCCGTAATGGTAAATGACAATGTCAATTCGCGGGAATCTAATTTGGCATTATCTGTTATCACGCGCTTGCCATGCTCCAACCGGCTTTCATTCTCAATGTAGTCTTTCATTGGTACAGGTGCATCTATAGAATCAAGGAATCCTTCCCCCATACATACACCCCATGTTGTCCAAGCATCTTTTCCGTTAATTAGTAATTCTCCTTTCATAATCTTGATGTGTTTCGTTTTACTTCTTCCATATCCTTTTGCATCTGTTTGATTGGCTTTACTATTTCACCTGTATTCTCTCTGATTTGTTGAAGTTCCAAATAAGAATTGGCCAAAATTGTACGGGTCTCGTCGGAAATATTGTACATGCCGCCCATTTTGGACAACAATCCTGAAATCGAGCCTTTAAGTTCAGTTATGGCAATGGCCTGCTGTTGGTTGGCGTTCTCGATACGGTATCCCGTTTCCTGAATGGCCGTGAGCCTTCCGTTGGTCTCATCCACGCTTTCTTGGGATGCCTGTACCTTGACCGCGCTACTGGCCTGCCGGTCGGAAGCCACGCCTGACGTTTTCCACCCGAAATCGTTCATGAGCTGTTCCCGTTCGGCAAGCAACTTTTCATCAAGTTCTTTCTGTTCTTGCCGTAGCCTTTCAGCTTCCTCCGGAGTAAGCTTGCCACCACTTTCTGAATCTGCCGCCCATTGGTTATACAGGCTTTCTATTTCGTCCTTGTACTTGTTGGCTATAAGCGAAGAAAATATGGCATTCTGCAAATATTCCTCTAAGTTGTCGGCAAATTCTTCGTTTGTTGAATCCAAGTCGGACAGCAAATCCACATATCCGCTTTTGAACTCGTCAAGGCCGATTCCGGTCAATGCCTCTTTTTCCTTTTGGGCGATTTCTTCCAACTGCTCCCCATAATCCGCTATGTTCTGGATGTAGTCGATGAACTCGCCGTTCACCTCACCCAATACGGACACAAGCCTTTCATCCGTCAATAGCTTCTCCATCTGTTCGGAAGACAAGTCCCACAATTGGTATTCAGCCGTTATCTTCTCTCCAACGAGGCCGGATATGCGTTCGTAATCTTCTGCGGTAAGACGGTCATTTATACGGTATCCAAGAGAATGGGAACCGGCACTACTTCCGCTTGAAGCCAACTGTTTGATGAGTTGCCGTTGACGCTCTATCTGTACATTGACAAGCCTTGCAGCTTCGTCGGCGGCTTTCTGCGCCTCGATGCCGTAATCAATGTCAATATACTCCATTTTCTTGTCTATGAGTTGGTCCCAAATGTCTATCAGGGTATCATATTGGGATTTCAAGGCTTCATATTCCGAGTAGTCGGCACCAAACTTTTCCTTGAAGAAGCCACCTATCCCTGATATAATTTTCATTCCGGCACTTATGGCGGCCAGTACTGTGGATGCTTTATCCAAAGCCGACATTTCCGCATTTATCGCCTTTATGGCACCCACCGCTTGTAATGAAGATGACGCGATGCCTCCGGCCAAAGAGATGATTTCACCGAATGTTCCCCCTACAGTATCTCCTATCTCCTCGAATACATCGTTCACATCGGTAAGAACTTTATACAGCTTGTCCCAATCCTTTGTGGACTTTCCGGGAGATACCTCTTCTTCTATCTTTTTCTTTTCAAGGGCATTTCTTAGCGTGTCCACTTTCGCCCTCTTGCCCGCCAAATCAGGATTGTCCGGGTCACTGATTTCCATGTTCATCATCTCCTGATATTCCTGATTAAGCAATTCACGGAGTTTTTCAAGTGACAAGTCAATTACGTTGTCAGCCCATGAATTAAAACTTTCCTCACGGGAGGCAAACTCATTGTTAATGGCTTTTAACGTTTCCTCTTCCTGATAATCTATTTCTTTCAACTGGGCACCGGAAGCACCGGCATTCTTATATCTTTCCCTTTCCTTGGCAAACTTTTCCCTCGTGGCATTGTACTTCGTGACATAGTCCTGATATTCAGAAAGGGAATCCTTATAAAAATCCGCTATTTCCATTTTCTGCCTTTCCCTCGTTTCCTTTCCCATAATGTCGAACGCGGATGTATCAACACTTACGGTGGAAGAATCAAATGCCTTTGTCTTATAGTTCTTGTCCTTGGACGCTTTCAACTTCTCCTTGGCATCAAAAGCCTCCTTTTCCATTTGTATGATGGCATTGATGTAATCCTGCCGCTGTCGGCCAATCTCCTGCAACTCTTTTTTATGGTTGAGTTCCATTTGGGCTTTCTCTTTCTCAAAGCCTTCATCCATGGCATCTATCCGGGATTGGGCCACTTTATTCTCCAAATCTTCCTGTTGGCGGATGCGGGCTGTGGCATTCTTTCTTTCGATTTCAACAATACGTGATTGCTGATTAGTTATCTTATTCGTATTGTCATTCACTTTTTTATGAGATTCTTCAATACCAGATTTATCCAATTCTGATTTTGCCGCTTTTTCGTACCCTGCTGCTAAATCAAAGTAAGCATCACCAGCTTTCTCTGCGGCATCTGCCTCACTATTTAGTGATTTTATATTATCTCGAACAGATTGTTCGTAGTCTGTAACTGTGGCTCCTATAGTTCCTTGTGCGCCAGGTACTATTTTACGCCTACCATATATAGCGGCTTTAAGTCTATCAACTGCAGTTGGACCTTCTTCTTCTAATTTATTTTGTTTTGTTTCTGCTTCATTTCTTTTCACTAATGCTTTTTCATATTCATCTGCCGCTAATTTTTGAGCAGCTGTGGCTTTAGCCCTTAACTTAAAAGCCTCTATGATAGCGCTTGTATTTTTGACAAAAGCATTCTCTGCGTCTTTTACTCCATTTATAGAGATACCAAGCTTATCAAATTCTGTTTTATTATCATTTATCCATTGCAATTGTTCTTTTTGAGAAGACAACTTTTTCCATTCAGATGAAAGTTTCTTGACCGAAAGAATATTACTACCATAACTTCCGTTATTTTTCTCCAAGGATTCATTTACTTTCTCCATTGCCTCTTCCGTAGACAATATTGCATCTTTGGACTTAAACAAATTACTAGTCCATTCCACAATTTCCTTACCATACATTGAAAGCACAGTTATCCCAACCATCATAGCTGTTTGCCAACTAAACAAAGACGAAACAAGCTGCTTCCATACCGGTACTCCTTTCTGTCCGGACTTCTTTAATTCCTCGTTGGCGATTTTTGCACGCTTTATCTCATCGGTCAAGATGGGAAGATTGTTCGATATAGCAAGAAAGAACATGTTAAGTCCCATTGTTGCCGCCGGAAGTTCACGTACTATCTGCTGTACAGACATATTAAGCCCGTTCCATCCCGAAGCATAGTTCCCTACATTGCGTTGGTGATTTCCTATCGTGGCATCCAACTCCTTTATTTTTGCGTCTGCCTGATTAATAGATGCAAGTAATTCCTTTCCGAAAGGTGATTTCCTTTCTTCTTCCGTCAGTTCACGATAAGCAATCTTCATGCGTGACAATGACTGTGAAAGCCCGTTCATTGAAGTGGCCGCGACATTATCCATTTTCACATTGTTCATCAACGTTTGACGAACTTCCGACAATGCAGCCTTATGAGTTAACAGAGAATTGTTGAGTTGTTCCAACCGTTTTTGTTGAGCCGTAGTCAAAGAGGAATTGCCTGACTGATATTTAGTCAGATTCTTTATCTCTTCGTTTATCAGACGGATAGCATTCTGTTCTTCGATTAAGCGTTTGATGTTTTGCATACGCGTTCCCATAACTGCGTCAATTTCTGCCGCCAGTTCATCATACGCCTTAGCCTGTGCCTGCACGCTTGCCGTTTCCGCGTTGGTTGCCGCCGTGTTAGCATTACCACTACCAGATTGCGGATTCATGCCTGCCGCCTTTGAAAGCTGCTCCTGCGCCTTGATAATCTTTTCCGAAGCATCGTTTATCCGTTTGGTAGAAACCATTATTTTCCCCTCAGCTTCCGACACCTTTCTTACCAAAGCATCATATTGCCCCATAAGGGATTTCAACTGCGCTTCCATCCCCTTGGCAATATCAATGTCAACTTTCACATTGATTTGCTTCAATGCTTTCTTGACATTCTCTATCTCCATTCTTAACTGTTGAAGTTTCTGTATGTCAGATGATACATCTGTAATTATTCCTGCCATATATCATTTACCTATTAAATTCCACAATAAATAAGTACCCCTGTCTATCACGTCATAACCTTTGGACGAGACATAGCTTGCATATTCCATTCCGGCTACAAGGATAAACGCATATCCCATAGTTCCCCTTATTCGTGAACGGGCAAACTCCAAACCTTTGCGGCTTCCCTCTGAACCATCCCCGTACTTACCTTTAGCCCAAAAGGAGACATGCTTACCTGCCTTAGTGGTAAACTCCACCTTCTGCATGTTTTCGCCTCTTCCCTGTATCTTGTAGAAGCCGCCTTCACGTAGTATCTGCCCATTGTAAGCTATTACATAGCCAATGGAGCTGCGCAAGTTTCCCGTGATATTTTGGTAATTACCCTCCGCTATGGCTTCTTGTACGGCTTTCTCTCCGGCATCAGCCAAGCGATCCAAATAGACATCCTCCAATTGCCGTTCCAGTGCGTCCAGACCTGATATATCGCCTTTGAATTGCATTACTCGTCAAATTTTCTATTCTTGAACATGTCCTCATCCGACACTTCACGTAATACTTCGCCGAAAGCCACATGGAGCTTGTCTTTTTGCATGATTACCAAGTTGCGGTAGGGTATCTTATTCACCACTTCATCGTAAGACAAATGCAGATTTTCCATGAACGATGCGATTTGTCCCAGTAAGCAATCGTTTCCTACTGTTTCGGTTTTGCTGTCAGATTTGCTACGTTCTTGGCTAAAGCCAACAGCTTGGAAAAATTTTCAGTAGAAATCAATGAATAGGCTTCTTCCAAAGCGTCACTCAGTTCTCTATCTGTCCCGTTCAATAGCTCTTCAAACAGACTTTCGTCTCCTTGTATCAACCAAGACAAAGCGTGCGCAAACGCTTCCGGATTCTCTTTTGACAAAAGCACTTCTTTAATAGTATCTCCATTGATGTCCGAAAGCCAATAACCTGCTCCGGCAAGTTTTTTCATTGTTGGCGGCATAATTATATACGCATTCCCTGCTACTACCACTGTTTTAAAGTCCATATCAAGAATGGCACTTGTTACTATTTTTGCTGCGTTTTGTTCCATTGATAAAAACTTAAAAAGGGTAAGACAAAACATTATCGCCTTACCCTTAGAATTAAACATTACCCTGAAATCTCTACAAGAACAATCTTTTTGTCCACTGTCTTGCCTGCATCGGAAGGTTTGGTCTCTATTGTTCCCGACTGAGTAGTGTAACCTACTTTCGACACTTCATAGCGAACGGAAGCACCGGCGTTCACCCGCTTTGACTTTACCGTATCGCCGTCCAGTTTAACGGTAGCGTCGGAAGGCATAGGGGTTACGGTGACGGTTGTTCATGCGGCATCGACTTTTTCCCCTTCAAACAAGTAATCTGATTTAACTCCTTCTGCCGGATTCGACATGGCAACAGCTGTAACGCCTAAGCCTATGTTCTTCTCCGCTTGTGTTCCTTTTGCAATAACGGCAGCATTGGTAAAGACAATATAATTGCCTGTTTTGGTTTGTGCCACAATACCCAAGTTAACAATGCCAGGCGTATCAGAGGAAGCCCAACCGGCATCTGTGTCAACCTTTTCTCCGCCTTGCAAGGCAACTTTATCGTCAAAAGTCCATTCACCCATTGTAAATGCGATGGTTTTTGCTCCCTTTTGGGTAACATCACGATAATAAATTTCCCCGTTCAACTCATTGATATAGTCAGTATAGGTAGGGTCATCCTCCGTGTACTGCCACGTGTCTTGGTGGGAGTTTTTGACTTCTGTCATTTCACCAATCAGAGTTTTCAAACTCGCTTTGGTAACGGCTTCATCTATGACATCACCATACCAAATCTTTTTAATTCCTATAAATGGCTTCATATCAGTTTACATTTAGCACTTGAAACAAAATTCTAACATTCACATAATGACACTTCAAAGCTGTGTCCGCTTCCGTTCCGATAGAATCAATCGAATAATAGTAGCTTGACCCGTCATATTCCCCTACCACATCATCCAAGACCTCCTGCGCTTTCCGTTCCAGTTCCTGTAAACGGATGAGGTTTGCTTTACCTCCCAAGTCCGGCACACAAATATTCACTTCCACAAAGCCTTTCTTCCAATACGTTTCTGGCGATTGAGCTTTGGTACGAATAATCACCCTTTCAGAAGACAGTTCCTTATCCTCGTCGGGGATGTTGCCCGATTGGTAAACCTCTATGCCGAAAACCTTGCAGTCCTTGTAGAGAATATTCGCTATATCGGTCGTTACTATCATTTTACGATTTCCCAATCTTCTGCAAATACATCAGAGATAGACGGAACCCAACTGTCAGCCCGTCCTGTATTCTCATTGTAGATAAGACATTGGCTTGTGTAGTCAATAAAGCCCTTACCTGACAGAATCAAGTCTTTAGCTGACTGAGGAAGTGATTGCATCTTGGGGATAACATCACTTCCGATGTGTGCCGGTACTTGTTTAATTACAAACAATCCTTTGCCGTTCCAGCCTTTTCTGCGGATAGCAAGACCGAACTTCAATGCTTGAATCGCAATTCCGAAAGACATTCTTTGGATAGATACATCGTCGGTAATATTGTCCGCAATGTTAATACGGCAACTTAGAGCTTGCAGGTAACGTCCCATCAAATCCCGTTGAAGTGAAAGCAAAAATGCCGGATAATCGTCTTTGACAACCTCACGGAATTTGTCACTATCAACAAAAGTTGCGCATTTCTCGAACTTTTCCATCAAGTCGGAATGTTCGATATATAAGCGGTCAATAAATGTGTCTGCGCACTTGTACGCCTTTTCAAACGGCTCAGCCGGAGACCAGCTTTCATAACCATCTTGATACTTCACGTGATAGCCAGCATTTGACTTCTCACTGTCGTTTGGTACTCGACCTGCTTGCAGCAAGCCTTTACTATAAGCTTCACCCATTGTCATAGGTTCAGCTTCAATCTGTTTTGTTCCGATGTACTTTTTCATTTTATCAATTCTTTCAATCGTTTCTCCGCGAACAGAGCCGCGCCACTTAATACTTCATATCCCTTGCTTTCCACATTCGAGGCATAGTTGTAACCTTCTGGGCTTTTAGCGTCATTTTTCAGCTCCAAACCTTCGTCCGTGACGGAGTATTTGTTTGACTTCCGGAGCGTCCCGGTACGGTTCTGATAGCTGCCGTTCTGTACGGCATAATCGACAGCTTCTTTGCCGACCTTTTCTTCAACTTCCTTGACTTCGCTTTCACCCTGCTCAAAGAAGCCGTCCACATCTGAAAAGTCAAAATCTACTCCAGCCATATATCGCAACGTCCTTTCAGTTCCTCCGAATAACACTCGGCATTCTTGATTACCTTGCCCTCGCCAATCACTTCCTGCGTTTCCTTATCCAAACACCTTACTTTTGTATCTAATGCCAATTTCTTACCCTCATACACCACATGGTAGGAGTAAACCCACAGTTTGCCGTTCACCGACACTTCCTGTTGTTGGGAATTGTCGTGACAGAAACATTCTGTAAGCTCGTCCCACGATTCGCCGCCAGTTCCGGATATCGGTCGCCCGTACTCGTCATTATCCGGCGGTATTACCGTCCTTACCATTAATATGTGAGGTGCTTCGTCCAACATCAGAGAAAAGTCACTTTAGGTTTGTTCGTATTCAATTCGTCTTTCAATCCGTACCGTTTGCACATCAGGAAATAGTAATCTTTGATACCTTGAATGTCCCATGATTGCGATTTGGAGTGCCCGTTTTCCGATACGGACTTGGAACTACCACGAAGTAAAAGGGTAGGGATAAACTTTGTCATACCTACCGAAATCGGTTGGATATTGTCTTCGTTTACATCATCCTCTCCGCTTATCTTCATGGGCAAAAGGATTGTAAGGAGATTGGCATCGCTCAAAGCAACGCCAAAATCCCTGAAGGTCTGCCTTATGTAGTCAGATACTTTCATTATCCTAATGCACTCAAATCGGCAATCGCCATCTTGTTAGGAATCTCAATATTCGGAATCGCTTCCATTCCATATTCCATAAAGCGACCTTCCGAGTTGCGGTAGGATGAAATAAACATCTTTCCGTCCTCTGCTTCGGTATAAGTTCTACCCGGAATGCGGTCAATCATTTCATAAGGACGTTTCCACTTCATTGTTCCCAACTTCTTGCGTGGGTCAATAGCAGGGAGGAATGAAACCTTATCGTCAGGAACGGCATTTACCATTTCATCCTCTGACGTTTGAATCCATTCTTCTTTGATTCGGATTCGGAACGGAATATCAACGGCACCCAAATAACGGTTTACCATTTCGGTAGTCACCATATTACCCGAATTAAACTCCATATCACCGAATTTCATCGTGTATTTGCCCAAGAACTCCGTAGAAGCGGCAATACGCTTGTTGAACGTGTTGCGGTTCATCTCAGCAATCGCGAACGCATAACCTTTAGTACGGAGTTTATCTACAAACTCTGTATTCATCCAAGTGATGATATTATTCTTATCACCTGAAGTGGCTTTCTTCGTATAGATAGGCAAAGTAATATCCGCAATAGAAACACCCTTCTTGTTTTCCTTGCCATCAACCTTGCATTTGCCGGTAAAGCGCAAACTTCCCAGCATCAAGTCGAAGCGTTTCATCGGAGCCAACAAGCACTGGCGGACATCATCAACCAAGAAATTGACGATTTCATTCAGCTTAATATCTCGTGCTTCTGCCGAACGTGCCTCGTTGAACTCGTCAATAAGAATTTGCAAACGTTCCAAACGGGTATTATCCATTTGGTACGCGTCACCCAAGCAAGCCACTTCGCCATAACCTTTAGACAGCGCATGACGCTTTCTCAAAGGCTTGTTTGCATACCGGTCAATAACCGTACCGGCAATGACACCGACAACGGTTCCCATATAGGTTTTAAACGTACCATCAGGATTTGCCTTGTCATATACAAGGTAGTCCTTCCAAAAGACTTTATCCATGTCAAGCATGGAAACGATGGTACGGTCAATTACCGACTTCATAATTCGGGAACTCCCGAGAAGCATATCAATCGTTAGTAACATTCAGACCTCCTTTCGTTAAATAAACATGAATCTATCACCTAAAGCCTCTTTATCCTCCTCCGTGAAAGGAATATAAAGTTCATCTTCCAAAACACTGAACACACGGCCAACAAAAGCTATCGTATCCTCATCATCCATCTTGCGCCAACCAAAAGAAGCGAAGTTTGCTGTATATTTGGCTTTTGCATCACTTGCCCCTTTTGCTTCGGGAAGGACTGTTCCTGCCTCGATAGCCGCTGTTAAATTTTTCGATGCAGTAATTACATCATATTCCTCATTAGAGGTATCTACACTCTTGACAGTGATGACATTCGTACCATCAGACAAAATCATTCCGGCTTTGACGAACTGGCAAAACTTATTCTTTTTTATTTTTATTGTCGCACCTGTCGTTTCTGCTTTCTCCAAAACTTTTACACGAAGGCAAACACGAGCCTTTCTCTCAACCTTATCACGGTAGAGTGGTGCAAGTTCAGGCAACCACCCTTGTGCCGGAAGATTGGATTTATCCAAGTCCATACCACCATCATTCAAGCGATAAATGGTACTTTCATCGCACACTTCATGTTCAACGGGTGGCATATCTTCATTCCATTTAATTTTTCCTGACATAAACTAATTTTTAGCTTGTTCAACAATTTCTTTTGTTCCCTTGTCAATTGTGGCGACTATCGAGTCAATATCATCAGTCGGTTTCGGGTCTCCACTGTCGGGGAATACACTTTGTAGCCCTGCATTGACAAACGTCTGTTTTGCGTCCTTCATGTAAGTGTCTAAGTCCGCATCGCTCGGAATGTTCAACATGGGTACAAGTGTTTCGGGAATGCCATATTCCTTTGCCTTTGCAGAAACCTGCGCATTACGCTGTGCTTGTGCGCGCTCCTGTTCGTAACCGGCAAATTTTTCAGAAAGAGTTTTGTTGGAATCAATCAAAGCTTGTGCCCAAGAAGGGACATTATCATTTTTATCATCCTTTTTTTCGTCTTTCTTTTCTTCTGGATTCTCGATTGGTTTACCGTCTTTCAGTCCATGCTTCTTCTCGTAGTTGGAAACAGCGGAAGTCTGTGCTTGTCCTGCACGGAAATCACCATAGTTTTGCATCACGTCCTGAAAAGAGATACCCTCAACAATGGAGTTTACCTTTGTTTCGTCCGTTACACCCTCTGCCTTTTTGGTGGCGATTCGGGTCAAAGTGGCAGTGTCCGTACCCGGAAACTTCGTTTGCAGTCCTGCCAAAATCATTTCAAATATTGTCATACCGTATGAGCTTGATTAATAAAATCCTACGGTAAAATTACAGATGTGGAAGAGAAAAAAGAAATTTAGGGAAGAATAATACGTGACAATAGCGGGATTGTCATGAATTAAATACAAAGAAAGCGCGAAACCGGGTGGAATCGCGCCGACAATACGGAGATGGATAAGATGTCTATAGCTTTACATTCAATTCTTGATTAGTCAAACAGTAATACATATTCTGTAACTGATGTAAGAAATGAATGGATTTACTTATGCGGCAACAACAATTTTCATTGTCATACAAGTAAAATCCTTCTTTAGTTTCCTTTAAATAGCGTAAATCAGGCGACCAATACGAATCAAATACATTTTCATAAACAAAGCCGCATTTCTCCAAAAGCTCTGATGTCAAAGGGATAGGAGACAAATCTTTAGTAGAAACACATTCTACTTCTCTATAACAAGGCAATGGATTGCAATAACATCCGCATACAAGATTTTTATCAATTTCATAAGAATAAAAATTGCCATTTAAAGACAGCTTTTTAACCTTAAATAATTGAGAATTTAAGTTTAAATAATTCCCTATTCTTAATTCTTTAATATCCACCATAGTAGATTATTTTATCGCAAATATATGAATAATATTGGTAAACCGGAAAAGTATCTCAAATATTATTCAAAATGTCAGTAGTCTTATTTTACAGGTTGGTTGCTTTTACTACTGAACTTTGATAGTTTTTCCTGCTTGGAGATTTCATTTTGCTGTTTCTCGGCTTGCTCCTCCTTTATCTGCTCGACCTCATCCAGCACATTATCTATATTTCCAACGAAAGTGATAGCGCGCTGCTGTGACCATAATTCTCCGTTCTTGGCTTTCAATGCTGTGTCTATCTTTTCTGAAAGGTTTTCCAATCGGTAAGGTTCTATTTCCACGTTGATGTCTATCGTTTCGGCTGCTTTTTCAAGACTGGTATTGACAGAACCAAGCGCGGACACGAGGAAATTAACACGCCTTTGCATGAACTCGCCGATTACTTCCGCCAAGTTCTCCACATTCAGGTGGGTGGAAAGAAATACATAATCAAAAGCCACACCAGAAAGAACGTTCCCGCTACCTTTTATTGCATCAAAAGATATTCGCGGGGTATTTGTGAGCGCATACATTTGGTTTATTAACGTTTCAGCTTCGTATTGGACTGTCGTAGGAACTTGATTCCACGTCAAATACTGTGCATTTGCCCCTTGCCCTGTCAGTTCCACGACACGGCTCTTGAACTCTCCCGAAAAGTTTTGCACATCGCCGAACAGCATCAGAATCGGGAAGAAATGATAGTCTATACAGTCGGCATAATTGGATAACAGTTTCTCCAACCGTACACGAAGTGTTTTTATCTTCTCGCAATAGGCTTCCGGACGATAGCAATATAGGATAGGCAGCTTCTTGAACCCATGTCTGAACGAAGAAACGAGTTTCCAACCATCGGTCGTTTCCCATTGGTAAACCGAATCCGCAGTGATGGTCATAAAACAAGTAATCTCTATATCGTCCAAGTCTTTTTTCTTGTATTCACGGGAGAAAGCCACCAAGTTATTGCTATCGTCAAAGAACGGATAGAGCTTGTCACCTCTGAACGGCGACCAAATAACACTTTTTAGGCGGTATCCGGGTGCGGATGCACCAAAAAGGTTGCCAATCTTGCGCTTCAACTTTGCCCAAAAACCATCATCTTTCACCACGTACCAATATTCGGCACACTCCTGTTCGGAAAGCCACGAGCGCACGATTCGCTTGTTCTGATACTTGATTTTGTTCTTTTCCAACACCTTTCTCAGGGCAGAAAACAATCCTTGTTCGTTTTCTTCCGGTTCGCAGTTCATCTTCGGCTCCGTGCCCACAGTGAAAGCGGTCTGAATATTCACAATGTCCTGTTCAATAGGCAGAGCGATGCGGTTAGGCTCCACATCTTTTGTTTTTTTCGGGATAGTGGTTGTCTTGCCTGTCTTTTCATCATAGACCTCCTTCTCCTTTTCGACCGTGATTTTAATCTTTGGGTATTTTTCCGTGTCCGTGATTATCTCATGGCGGTTAGGATTCCAGTCGTTGTACAGCTTCACCGCATCGGGAAGCTCCGTCTTGCGGCCTTTTTTCAAATAGGCTATCTTTTGGTCTATATCCTCAATTCTTAAAACTTCGTCTATCGTTCTCATATATCAATATTTTTAGTGTGCGAATATTCCTGAATTATCCCGTGGTTTCTGAATCTTACCTAATATCATGCCATATACATAATAGCGGAAACTATCACATAAGTGGTCATCCTGTTCGTCTGCCGGTTGGTTTACATAATGCCCGTCTTTATCCTTTTCCCAAACATAGTTTCGTAATTCGTTCATCAGATTGTACGAGCGTTCGGTGACGAATATGTTAAACTCCTTAGCCTTTTCAATACCTGCAATGACAGAGCCTTTTCCTTTTTCAACCGGATATATACGTATTCCTGCATTATGTATTTCTTGAATCAGACGAGGGTCGGCGCTATCGGCAATGACTTTCATCCCTTGATAGGGTCTAAGCGTCTGGATAATATCCTTTGTGAGCATCTGTGTTTTATAACATATCTCGTCAATGTACAAATCATTATCCATCACCCCACACATTACGATTGCTGTTTCATCATGGGTAAATCCGAAGTCTAACCCTAATGCAATCTTCTTGCACCATTGAGGAATAGACTTTACGACACCCCACTTTTTATAAATTGCCCCCTCTGCCACATCAGCCCAACGTCCGATAACCGTATGAGCATACTTTTCGGGATTCTCCGCTTTCATCTGTTCCACTTCTTTGATGAATTGGGGAGAAAGATTGTCGATGTTGTCGAAGTAGGTCGTATGGATGTGGAGCACGTTCGGATGAGTGGAAATCTGCACCGGCACCCCGTCAATTTCCACTAACTTATGCGAGTTCTCGATGTATTTTTTATAGATGAAATGATTGGAATCAGTCGGATTCATAATGATGATAATCCGGTTCTGAATCCCTTTTTGGCGAATGGAAAGCATGATTTTGTCAAAGTCTTGCTCGTTCGTCCATTCTTCCGCTTCATCGCAGACAAAAGTCGTAATGCCGTGAATGGATTTCAACTTTGCCGTCTGATTGCCGGAAGAAGTCTTGATACCACGGAACATAATGCGTCCGCCGCTGAACATGTTTACTATATCCGAACGAGTAGTTTTAAAATATTTGCTTCCACCGTCTATGTCTATCTTCTCTTGTATCTCCGGTATAATAGATAGGTTGGCTGACACCATTGTATAGCGACAATACAAAATACTGTGGGCGAACGTGCGGTCTCTTGACTGTTCAAATGTAAGCCGCTCAATAAAAGTAGCCGCATTGAATGATTTTCCACTACCTCTACCTCCAGTTATGAGAATGATAAAGTGTTCCGTGTCTTCATAAAGCGGAATATAAACGTTTTGTGGATCTATTTGAGGGACTGATTCAATCATCACTATTCTTTTTTATCCATTTATCAATACTGATACTTCCATGTTCCATTGTCTGTGCGCTGTCCGGGGAAGACACAGCACGTCCAAACAAACGGTCTTCCATGTCGTTCAAGACATCGGTCACTCCTTTTGCCGCATTTCTTTTTAAGCCACGCGCAAGGATAAGCACCCACATCGGGGTATCGTCCTTGCCGATAATCGTGTCAATCTCCTGCGGGGTACATTGAAGGAGGTATAATTTTACTTCGTTCCATTCCTCACGTGACACGTTGTAGGCTTTCTTGGCAACGGTGTATAGTTTGGGCTTTCGGCCACTTTTGGGCGGCTGACGTTCGCTCGTGAAACGAGTCTTTATCCCATCTTCAACTATTCTCTTATTTGCCATTTCAAGCCGTTTTCAAGCCGATTTCTATGCTTTCTCAATTATTATTGCTACTTTTGTATCATACTTATAGTCCGGGTCGGGAACTGGCAGCCCCCCGGTTGCTTAGTAGGACATTTCCTATCGGGTAAGGTCGAAGCGTAAGTCAGTGACCGCTTCTTTTTAAGAGTTATGTTTATGCCGATGTATTCTTCCATCTTTTGTTACTACTATTATCTCTTTGAAACGGTATTTACTTGAACTCTCAAAATACTTTATTCCATCCTCTACGCTTTTCCTTGTATGCCCGTTACCTTTCATGTATAGTATTGGAATATCAGCTTTTTTATCTCTACCATGATACAAGGAAGCACGAATGTTTTTAGCGGAATTACCAGTAGGTGTTCTCTGTTCAAAAGAGGCGGTGAACAAGTAACCGTCCGGTGTCTTGCTCATTCCGCTTTCATTCTTCAACGTTACCTTATATCCTTTGTCTGCAAGGATGCGGGCTGCCTCCAGTTCTTCGGGCTTGTGGCGTGCCGTACTTTTCTCGATAGCTACGTAGCCGCCGCCCTTACCCATTTCCACACTGGAATACTTGCCACTGGCACGCATGGCGGCTACTTCCGCTTGCCTTTTACGATAGGTGGAAGTTCCTTGTCGATATGTACGCACACCGCCCGAAGTCTTTGCCATAATCACTGCTTATTTTCTCTTTCCGCTATACGCTCATAATATGGGATATTAAATAACACACCGTCGAGTATGGTTTCCCCTTTCAATTCTGCTTCTACTTCATCTTTGAGTTCTTCAAGTTCGGATGGAGTTAAATCACTTTCTATAAATCCATATTCATCAAGTTTCTCCTTGATTTTCTTTTCTACTACTGATTTTTCCATATTGCAATTCATTTAATTTAAAATATAAAGATAAGAATCATTTCCTTTTATGCGAGTATTTCCATCCAAATTTCTCTGCTACACGTTTATTTATTTGATTATAATAACTTGCGTTAGCTCTATCGTATGACGTTTTTGTGCGACCAACTCTATCAAGATATTTATCCATCTCTCTCCTTACTTCTTTTTCTGCTTTATCATAAGCCCTTTTTACCTGATTCGGTGATACACCCCAACCATTTTTAGGTCGTTTTACAGAGAATGTATATGTAGGTGTAACAGCCCTTATTTCTTTGAGATTCGCGCCAACTGCGAATCTCAAATCTTGATGGCTAAAAGATGTACCAATAGCCCTAATGCCTGTTTTCCCTAATGCACTTGGGTGATTGTGTGTAAATACGGAATCTTTCAACTTTGAAATTTCGTTGCTAGTCATTCTTACAGAACGAGAGCCGCCTTTCTTATTTAGCAACAAATTCCCTTTACTATCGTATGCAACCGCCGTTTCATATTTATTATTCCTTATGGTTGCCTCCGCTACCGCTATTGCTCTACTTTGTTTACTGTTAGACTTACTGCCACCGCCTCTTACTCCTCCTGATGTCTTAGCCATTTTTACCTCCTTTCTTGATTTGTTTCACCCTGTTCGCTATGAACTGCTCCACATAAAGCACATTGTTCTGCAAGCACAGTTCACGTATTTTTTCACCGCCGCCGTAAACTATCATGTTCGGCTTGTCAAGCCCTGATATTTCACGGGCGGTTTGTATTTCCATCTTCAAGTATTCCTGACGGTCGGCGTAACCGCGTGTAGCGAAAGCGTTGTAACCGTCGGGGATGCCCAAGCGGTTGTACTTGTAGAACTTCTGCGACACGTTTAAATCGGCATACACTTTTGCACCGCACTCCTGCCAAAAACGGGCTATCCAACGCTTCATGTAGATGAACTGCAAACCGTAGGCTATCGGCGTGGTGTCGAACAAGGAGAGGTTAGGCTCTACCATTTCAGTGCATCCACTATCCAATACCGATACGGGATTGTTCCAGATGTTTGTGAAGCGGTAATCCTCTACGTAGAAATGATAGGTGGATATGCCTTTCTTTGCTCTTGTGTCCGCTCCCCATCCGGAAAATGGCAGAAGCAAGCCGCTTGTGGGCTGTCTGTCCAATCTTAGTGTAGGGATGTCAAACTCGTTATCGCTGTCATAAATACGGTCTCCCAACATGGCGGCAAAGAAGTCGGGCTTTTCTGCCTCCATTTCGTTCCGTGCATCTTTGGTTGGTTGGGCTTTCTTCTCCTTTTGGGGTTCTTGCCATACATCAAATCCCCAATCGTCCAGTTCTTTGCTGTCCCATTCATTTGCTAAAGCGTCCCAATCATTCTCGCCAAACGGGTTATTGTCCTGTATAAGCATTTGACGGAGTCTGTCCACAGGCATGTCTTCGGGCAGCACGCAACAGGGTACTTCTTTCCATCCCAAGTGTTTGTAGGCTTGAAGCCGCATGTTACCACCGATAACAACATAATTTCCTTGATAGGGGTAGACAAGAATATCTCTTGCTTCCGTCATTTCAGGAAGAGACTGGATAGAACGGCATAACTTCCGGAACTTCTCGCCTTTAATGAGACGTGGATTTCTCGGAAGTCCTTCTATTTGTCCTTCATTAGGTAAAACTTTCTGTATATCTATCTTGGTTCTTTGCATGAAAATACCTTTGAGAAAATGGTATTCCCAAAGGTACTAATACTATAAAATACAATGGAATAAATTAAAATCTTATTTGTGACAATCACTGCGTTGTTGTAAAATCCATGCATTTGCACGGCCGTTCATCCAAACCCCACCGCCCATTTGACGGTGGGGGCATCATTGCAAGAAACGTTGGCCGAAGCCCCAACTCGCTATTATTGTCTTGTCATTGTGGCCTTTATTTCGAGAACCTAACCAGATTGCATTTCTTGAAACACCTGTATTCTTCTTTTTCAGTGTCCCAATACACTTGCAGGTTTTCATTCGGCTTTCTGCCTGTGCCTTTTGTTTCACCAATCAACCCTTCTTTGAGCGTACCGAACGCTTGGCGTAACGTGCCGTCCGTTTTCTTGAAATAGAACTCAACCACTTTCTTTTGAAGCAATACACGAAGTTTGATATTAGCCCATGCTACTTTTAATGCTTCACTCATTGAATAACCGTTCTTGCGTACCATTTGCCAAGCTAACTTCATTACGCTGCTTAAAAAATCTCTTGTTCTCATATCACTTATATTTATTAGTTATCTGTTTTATTACTTTGTTGATGCAAATATATAGCATATACGCGAAACAAATAAGTATTTATTATGTATTAATACTATATTTAATAATCTTTATATAGTATTGATGCGAAATTCAAACTTGTTTATATAAAATATAGTATAAGCGAATAAATATCTTATTTTTATTTCGCATATAAACTATATTTATTATATTTGCGCCAAAAACAAGAAATATATGGCAAATACAGAATTAAGAATTAAGGAACTTTGCAGAGAAAAGGGTATAACGCAAGCCCAACTCGCCGATAAGTTAGGGATACAACCTGTTTCTTTCTCACAGGCTGTTTCTCGTAATAAATTTAATATGGATAGGCTATCAGAAATTGCAGATGCGTTGGGGGTTGAAATCCCTGAACTCTTCGATAAACCCAAAGAGGGGGTTATACACTGTCCTCATTGTGGTAAGGAGATAAAATTGAATCCGAATGTTTAGCAATAAATTAAACAATTAAATTATGATAGACAAGTTCTTATTTATATTAATATTTCTTATATCAATTAGTAGTTGCCAAACAAAATCAACAGAAAAACATGATTTAGATAAAGCAATAGACGCAGCAGCAATGTCCAAGAATGCAAAAGACCCTTTGTTTTTAGGATTCGATTTTAGTATGGATAGTATTGCTACATTGTCAAAAATCTCAGAATTGGAAGAATCTGGAAAATTAAAATATTCTTCAGATGGAAATTTGAGGTATAATTTCGATTTAGGAGTTACCGCGTATAATACAGCAATTGGTCTTACTTATGATAATGATACGTTGAGTAGCATAAATATTGTTTTTTTTAACGAGAATGGTTTTACAATAGATTTAATAAAGAATCAAGTAGCAGCAAATATTACTTCCACATTCTCAGAAAAAGGATATACTTCATATATTGATGGTAGTATTCCAGAAAACACAGACTATTATTGGATTAAAAACAATGTTATAGTTTCAATAAAATCATACAAGAGTTTTGTTATCCTTAGCTACAAAAATGCTATCATAGAAAAAAAGAACAAAATTAAAGACGAATTAGACAAAAACGAGAGAAAAGAACAAACCCTTTCTGATATTTAACTGTTAATTCATGATTAACGGGGCTACGTGAAAGTAAAGGGAACTCTTTACGAGGTTCACTCGTTTGAGGATTTGGAAAAGCTATTAAAGATAAAATAACAATGGGAGCAGTATTTGTAATACAAGGTATATTAATATACATCTATGCCTTTGACCATAATCCACCACATATTCATGTAAGAAGCGGAAGTGGGAAATTCACAATTACCATAAAAGACAGAATTGTAGAGGGACGGGCAAGTTCCCGGACAATAAGGCTCGTGAATGAATTTATCGATAGTCATGAAGCCGAAATAATGGAAGTTTGGGAAAAAGCTCAGAAAGGAGAACCAATAACAAAAATCAAACGATAAAAAGATACAATTATGATACTTCAAGTTACAGACGTAGAATATACCGGTGATTACACCATGATATGCACTTTCAACAATGGAGAAAAACGCAAGATAGACCTTGCACCTCTTTTGGAATATCCTGCATACGAAGAACTGAAAGACAAATCTAAGTTTATCCAGTTCGGGTTGGATGAAACGATATTTTGGGCAAACGGTGCGGACATAGCTCCTGAATATCTGTTTGAGAATGGCGTGCCTTGCTGATTCTCATTCCTATTCGGGAATCCTATAAGAATCAAAATAGAAAAAGGAGAATAACTCATGAACCAACTTGAAATAATCCAAAGCAAAATATATGAAATCAGAGGGCAGAAAGTAATGTTGGATAAAGATTTAGCAGAACTTTACCAAGTTACGACCGGAAACCTGAACAAAGCAGTCAAACGGAACATGAAAAGATTTCCACCTGATTTTATGTTTCAACTTACCGATGAGGAATTTTCCATGCTCAAACAAAACTTGATATTCCAAAATGGAACATCAAGTTGGGGAGGTACGAGAAAACTTCCTTATGCTTTTACGGAGCAAGGGCTTGCCATGCTTTCTGGAATCCTGAACAGCGACATAGCCATTGAAGTAAACATCGGGATAATGAGGGCTTTTGTGGCCATACGTCAAATGGCTGCACTCCCAAAAACATTCCATACATCAGAATTGGAACAGCGGATTGAAAATATCGAAAAATACATCGAAGAAGTCTTTGCCGACCAGAACGACATCAACGAAGATACCCGTATGCAACTGGAACTCATAAACCAGACGCTCGCGGAGCTTCAGGCACAAAAGCGACTGCAAGAGAAGCCACGTAATCCGATAGGGTTTATTAAAAACAAATAACAGAAAAAGCCGGAGAACTATACCTCCGGCTTTAAGCATCTTATCCAAACATATATTCAATTAGCTTGAAATTAGCATCATTGATGGGAGCGAAATCCTTTTGTATATACAGGTCGGTTATCCTCATTGACGAATCCACATGACAAAGCATGTCGTTGACAATATATTTGTTTATTCCCACTTTATTAATAGCGATTGTGGCCATGGAATGCCTCGCAGAATAGAATTGGAGATTGTCTATACCCAATTCCCTACCAATTCCTTTAAGTCCTATGTTTATGGAGCGATTCAAGTCACCCATCGAAGAAAACCTCTCATAGAAGTTAAACACGCGTTCCTTACCACGATATTTCTCTATCAATGGCTTTATTATAGGATGTACCTTGACAACCATTTTTGCATTATCATTTCTCCGGTCTTTTGTCTTGGTACGATAGTAAGTGATATACTCCCCGTCATATTCTGTGGCATTATACAGGTCGGCGGAGTTCATACCCATCAGGCAAAAAGAAAGCATGAAGCAATCCTTCGCCAAATCCCTTCTATTGTCCATCCCCCTCACTTTGATTCCGGTATAAGGAATATTGAATACATTTCTGATTTCATCCACAGTCAACGCCCTCTTCTCGGCTACATTTTGCTGTTTGGGTTTATACTTCGACAGGTTTTGTTTTATGCGGATAATGTCATTGTCCTCATCGTTATAATAATTCCTTGCTTCCATAAACAGCCGGAGAATGGCAGATGGGTATAAGGATTGTGCACGTTTCTTGTCTGAAAGATATTCCTCATACCCTTTCAACTTTTGGACGGTTATCTCACTGCAAAGTATAGTTTCTCTTCCAAAAAACATGCAAAGTGAATTTAGGGCTGTAAGGTAATTCCTTATTCCCTTTATTTCGGTATGCGCCGCACACCATTTCCGGGAGAAGGCGATAAAATCTATGCCGCTTTTATCATCTTTTGATTTCAGGTAATCTATGACCGAATCAATGTCCATGGAGTTGATTTCAAGATTCAGCTTGTTGACCTTGTCCCGATAAACCCGAATCAAATCATCGCATTTCTCTATCACTTGTTGGTTTTTGATTTTAAAAGAGGCGGTCAGGTCTTTCTTGGTGACATACATCGTTGTGGAGACGTATCGCACCTTACGCTCATGCGTGAATCTTATTAGCACGTTCCAAGTTTTATCGGAACGTTGCTTGTCTTTCTTTATTGTTGCTTTAAATGTAGCCATAACTTTTAGGATAAACAATGGGTAAACAAATTCATGTTACTTGTAAGTCTTAAAGTCTACTTGTAACAATGTTATTCATGACATATTTTCGTCTCCATCTGTGCAATTCCTTTATATACAGCGAAAAAGAGGAATTTCATTGCTGAAAATCCTCTTTTCTACCGTGACTCCGGAGGGATTCTAACCCTCGACCTTCAGAACCGGAATCTGACGCTCTATACAGCTAAGCTACGGAGCCTTAAAAACGATGCAAAATTAAGAAAAAAACAAAGACGCACCAAACTATTTCAAAAAATTAATCCGCAAAATAAAAATTATCATATAGACACAAAAAACACGTTATACACTTCCAAGTTAACAAAAATACGCTATCTTTGCAGAACATTCTGAAAGAAATCAATAAACGTCATAAAGCAATGAGTCATTTAATCAAACCGGAAAACTATCATGCGCTGTTGGATTTGCAGCAGACTGAAATTGCCATTAAGAAAATAAAAGACTTCTTCCTGAGCAGTATATCCACCGAACTGCGTTTACGCAGGGTGACTGCTCCCTTATTCGTACTCAAAGGGTTAGGAATGAATGATGACCTGAACGGAGTGGAGCGTCCCGTCACTTTCCCCATCAAAGACATGAACGAGGCCCAAGCGGAAGTGGTCCACTCTTTGGCCAAATGGAAACGGGTCACATTGGCTGAGTATAAAGTGGAACCGGGATACGGCATCATCACCGACATGAACGCCATCCGTGCAGACGAAGAAATGGATAACCTGCATTCGCTTTACGTAGACCAATGGGACTGGGAACGCGTCATGCCGCCCCACAGCCGCAACACGGAATACCTGAAAAAAATCGTCAACCGCATTTACAATGCCATCCTGCGCACGGAATTCTTTATTTGCGAGACCTATCCCCAGTTGAAAGCATTCCTACCGGAAGACATACATTTCATACATGCCGAAGAGCTCAGGCAACGTTATCCCGACCTTACCCCGAAAGAGCGTGAGGATGCCATCTGCCGGGAATACGGTGCCGTATTCATCATCGGTATCGGCGGAAAATTGGAAGACGGAAAGGAACACGACCTACGTGCCCCGGATTATGACGACTACTCCACAATAGACGAACGCAGCGGCTTGGCCGGACTGAACGGAGACCTGCTCATCTGGTATCCCATATTGGACCGCGCCATCGAACTTTCCTCCATGGGCATCCGTGTAGACAAAGAAACCCTGCTCAGACAATTACAACTGAGCGGAAAGGAAGACCGTAAAAAACTGTACTTCCACCGCCGCTTGCTCGACGGTACCCTCCCCCAGTCCATCGGTGGCGGCATCGGGCAAAGCCGCCTGTGCATGGTGTTGCTCCACAAGGCACATGTGGGAGAAACCCAGTCGAGTATCTGGCCTGAGGAAATGCGCCAAGAGTGCAAAGAAGCCGGCATAATATTGATATAGCCTACATCCTCCCGCCCCCAAAAAATCACGCCCGAAACTCGCAGCGATGTGAGTTCCGGGCGTGGTATATGGTTGTTTCGAGTGATTATTTCTTCACGCAGCGCACGAAACGGGCATCTTGATTTTAACCATAAATCAGTTTTATTTTTTCAAAAGCCACACATAAAACAGTCAAATAAGACACACGGGAAGAAGAGAAGGGATTGACCTTGCAACCTCCGGCAACGGCTCCCATTCTTTCCGCAGAACGAAAAACCGTTTGGCGCAGAACTTTTTCCCGTTCTGCGCCAAACGATTTACAAGTGTGCAACTACTGTCACACCCCCATGAAACAAAAACAAGAAAAAAGCCTTCACCTGTTCATACCCATTGTATTCCAACGAATTAAGGTGAACTTGCATCGCAATACCCTTCACCTGCCTTTCACCGTCCTTTCAACATGGACTGGCTTTCAAACGGACACCTGAAAGAGTTAACAAATGTAAAACATTCACCTTAACACGTTATGGGACAAGAAGTATGAGCACCTGAAGGCATTTTTCAGACACACCCCGAACGGGCATAAAACCTTACAGAGCCTTACCTTTCAGCACGGCACCACCCTGGGCTGCCAATGTCAGCTTGAATTTTCCGTTCTTAGCCACCTTGGCCTCTTCTGCCTGTGGAGTTTTTCCATCCTTGCCGTCGTGGTAATAAGACACTGCCGTACCGGCCAACATAGGCAATTCCACAGTCAGTTTCAAAGCCTCCTTTCCTGCATTCAAGGCTGCCACATACCAATCCTGTCCGTGGCGACGCGCCAACACGACGTAGCGTCCGGGATAACCGTCGATGAACTTCACTTCGTCCCACACCGTAGGAACTTCTTTCATGAAGTCTATCTCGAAAGCCGGCACATCCGTCAGGTTGTTCGGTGCCAACGCAAAATTCTGGATAGGGTTCTGGAAAGCCACGGCCGTAGCCAACTGGAATATGTCGGTGGTGACACGGGTCGTTCCACCGTCGTTACCCCGGTTCAGCCGCTTGTTGAGGAAGGTGCCACCGAACTCCATGCAGCCCACCGAGTTGCGGATGAACGGGTGCAGCGTGGCATTGAAAGCCTCGTTGTCGCAGAAATGTTGGTTGAAAATCAGGTTCTCGGATGCCAGCACGGCCTCGCTGCCCACATAGTTGGGATACATGCGCTCCCAACCGCGCGGCAGCGTACAGCCATGGAAGATGACCATCAGCCCGTGGTCGTCGGCATCGCTCAGGATGGCTTCGTACAAACGCATCGTCTCCTGCTTGTCGCCGCCGAAGAAGTCCACCTTGATGCCCTTCACGCCTTGCTGTTGCATCCAACGCATCTCCTTCTTGCGCGTGATGGGGTCGCACATGATGTTAATCGGACCTTGTTCGATGTCGTTCCAGTAACCGCTGGAACTGTACCACAAGAAAATATCCACGCCTTTGCCTTGCGCGTACTTGATGAGGTCTTCCATCCGCTTATGGCCGATATTGTTGTCCCACCAGTTGTCTATCAGGGTATATTCATAGCCCATGGCAGAAGCCATGTCTACATAACGCACCTGGTCGTCGTAGTTGATACTGTTGTCTTGCCAGAGAATCCAACTCCACGTGCCGCGCCCGTACTTATATTTATGTTCCGTGGTGAAACGGGGCTCCACCACGTCCCAAACCACCGTGGTCTCCACGATGGGAGCCAAGTCACGGGACACCGTGAGCGTACGCCAAGGCGTATGGCCAGGCAAAGCGAAAGCCGGTTCCGGCGTGCCGTTACCGTTGTTCTCTTCCGGCATCGGGAAAGCCACGGTGTACAGGCCGTCCTGCGCGTCGCTCAGGCGGGATCCGCAATAGCGGCTGTCCACGCCCGTTTCGCTCACAAGTACCCAACCGTCTTCCCCCACACGGAACAATCCGGGGAAGGTATAACCATGGCCGTACTGTGAAGGCGTCCCCATCGGTGCGTCGGCCTTATACTCCTCTTCGTAGCTGGGCTTCGTACGCTTCCAACCTATCATGGCATCGCTTTGCGGTGTCAGGAAAGTCGTGGTCTTGCCGGGAAAACGGAACCCGGTGGTTTCGTTCATCACGCGCACACTGCCCGTTCCGCCCTGTTTGGGCAGGAAATAACGGAAAGCCACATTGTGGTCTTCCACCACAAATTCCACTTCCATCTCCTGTTTCTTGGCATTGGCAAGACGCACGGTAAAGGTATTGGCCTTCTTGTCCACCCGACTCGCCTTGCTGCGCTCCAGGTCGTAACGGATGTCGCGCGTACCGGCCTGTTCTTTCACCCATACCAAGTCGCGGCTGAAATCGGCAAAGTTCGTCACCAGACCCAAGGGAGACTCCTCCAACATCGTCACTTCCTTCCGTCCTTCTTTTCCATTTGCATAATATCCTACCTTATAATATGCGCGTCCGTCTTTCAGTCCTACTTTGAGGAAGGTCATACCGTCGGGACTGGTGACGGTCTTTTCATCCTGCTGCGCTGCCGCAGCCATGACTGCCACCAAAGGAGCAGCGTCCGCTCCGCCCACAGCCCAGACTGTTCCGCCCACAGACATCATTCCGGCTAACAAAATAGCCGCCAAAAAGTTTTTCTTCATTGTTTTTTCATTTTTAGTTCATATAATTTTCCATATTCTCATTTTCCAAACTGATACCCCCGGAAAAGCTTGCCACTCCGTTCTAATTCCGCACCGAAATAGAAGCCGGGCTGTGTGGGTTGGTTGTAGGCCACGTTTTCCGTCACGATACTGAGCCGGTAAGGCCGATCCTCCAAGAACGTATAGAAACGGTAAGGAGTGGGAAGCGGGGACACATATACGCGCAAAGCCGTATTGTCCGCCGTACGCACCACGACCTCTTCGCGCCAGTCGCCCAAAATGTCGCCCTGCAAGCAAGGATTGCTTTTCGACCCGTTGTTGAAACTGCATCCGTCGAACGTAGCCAACGGACGGCAAGCCTGTGCCTCCCAGTCGTACTTGCTCACCGTTTCATGGTCCAACATCTCGCGCAGCAAATCGCCGTCCCACCACACAGCCATGTTCATCGGCAACCCTTTAGGTGCGGCACAAACCACTTCTCCTTTTATATTCCGTATGCCCCCGGAAGCCGACGACCACATCTCCAATCCGTAATTCGTAGGGTCGATGTCCGCCGCCATGCAACGCCCCACGTCTTTGGCAGCCGGGAGTTGAAAGATGACCTTTCCGGTCGCAGCATCGCGGAAATCGCTCCCGTCGCGCTTGTTCTCATGGCAGTCCCACACTTGCAAGCAACCAGACGAGGGGTCGAAAGCCGTGAGATGCAAGGCGTCGCCATGGCCGAAACCGGTATTGTACAGCCCCGTCCCATCATGGTCTATCGCACACGAGCCGTACGTGATTTCGTCACAACCGTCACCGTCCACGTCGGCCACACGCAGGTTATGGTTTCCCTGCCCTGCGTACGAAGCCCAACGGGCGGAATCCGTATCGAACACCCAACGCGACGCCAACCGCTTGCCATCCCAATCAAAAGCCGCCAACACAGTACGCGTATAATACCCCCGGCACATCACCACGCTCGGATGCCTCCCGTCCAAATAAGCCACAGCTGCCAGATACCGTTCACTGCGGTTGGCATAATTGTCACCCCAGTCTTCCAACCTTCCACGCGAAGGGATATAGCCTACCGTCTGCAAGGCTGCGCCCGTCTTCCCGTCGAACACGGTCAGGAACTCCGGACCCGAAGCGACATACCCCTTCCGGCCTTCCACCGGTTCTTGCGCCCCCACCCGGTAGTCTGCCGAGGGATCGCCTATCGAATGTCCCCGGCCGTCCACCGTGCCGTCCGCAGTCTTGGCCGTGACTTCAGCCCGTCCGTCGCCATCGAGGTCGTACACCATGAACTGGGTGTAATGCGCCCCCGCACGGATGTTGCGCCCCAGATCGATACGCCACAGGCGGGTGCCGTCCAATTCATATGCATCCAAAAACACGGTTCCGGTAAAACCGCTGTGGGAGTTATCTTTGGCATTGGAAGGCTCCCACTTCAGCACTATCTCGAAATCCCCGTCGCCGTCCAAATCACCGACGGACGCGTCGTTGGCCGTATAGGTGCAAACCTCGCCGCCGGGCATAGTCTGCGGCTCCGGCTGCTGCAACGGGATGTCCAGATAACCGCACGGGGCATTGGCCGGAAGCGTCCATTTGCCGCCGGACGAGGGTTCTTCCCGGCCGTCCACCACCGGACGTACCTCATATACCGATTTTCCCCAGGACGGGTTATAATCGTAAAACTGCGTGGAAACAGACACTGGTTTTGGGGTAACCAACAGACCGTCACGGTACACATTAAACACCGTACGGACCGAATCGGAAGACAAATAACGCCAACCCACCATGACCGTATCGGGTGATAACCTGACAGCTACGGTTCCCCGTCCCAAACGTTCCCCGGTGGTAGAAAGAGATGACTTCATTTCCGGCCTCCCGGTTACACAGGCGGAAACGGCATCTTCCTCCTGCATGGCAACCGGCCATACGGCCCCGGCCATGCACAGGGCCGAAATACATAAACAAGTTTTCCTCAGATTATTTTTCATGAGCCTTCAGTTAATGACGGTGCGAATATAGCGAAAAGAAAGGAGACACGCGACCGGCAGACTGATAAAATCTATTAAAATCTCTGGGATGCCTTACAGAAAAGCATGAAAACAAGTCGTCCCTTACCTGAAAATCTATTATATTTGCACAAGATAGGCGACAGTCCGTACTTTAAGAAGCACCGAATTGCCTTGGACTATCCCTATCTCTATAACAAAATGGAACTAAAAAAGACGATAAAAACGATAAAGCTCCTCTTCTTGTTTCTTTTGGCATACGTCGGAGAGACCCAATTCTTATATGCTTCGGCCGCACCGACCGGAACCGACCGTTTCACGTTGGTCATCGACGCAGGACACGGCGGGAAAGATCCCGGTGCCATAGGCCGTTTCTCCCGCGAGAAAAACATCAACCTGTCTGTAGCAAAAGCTTTCGGCAAATTGGTGGAGGAAAATTGTCCGGACGTAAAAGTGATTTACACCCGGAAGACTGATGTATTCATTCCGTTAGGACGACGGGCGGAAATTGCCAACCGGGCAAACGCCGACCTATTCGTATCCATACATACGAATTCCTTGCCGGGCAAAGCGATAGGCCGGGGAGCCGAAACCTACACGTTGGGTATGGCCCGTGCCGACGAGAACCTGGAAGTGGCCAAACGGGAAAATGCCGTTATTTTAGTGGAGGACAATTATAAAGAACGTTACCAAGGCTTCGATCCGAAATCTTCGGAAAGCTACATCATTTTCGAACTGATGCAGGACAAATACATGGCCCAAAGCGTAGATTTTGCCAAACAAATCCAAAAGGAATTCAGGACAACCGGCGGACGGCCAGACAAAGGCGTACACCAAGCGGGCTTCCTTGTTTTGCGGGAAACCAGCATGCCAAGCGTATTGATTGAATTGGGCTATATCTCCACACACGACGAAGAGGCTTTCCTCAACTCACAAAACGGTATCCGTAAAATGAGCCAAAGCATTTATAACGCTTTCCTTTCTTATAAGAAGCAGCATACGAAAGGAAAAACAACGGGAGCGGAAAAGGATGCGCGACAGGCTGAAGGAAACGAAATGCAGGCCGTAGAAAGCGCTGTAACGGATGCCCCCGAAAGTGATATCGATTTATTGACCCAAAACAGTGATAAGCCTTCAACTTCCGGACCAGAGGAGAAAAAGCAGGAACAACCGGCAACGGACTCCCGGCCTGTATTCAAGATACAAATCCAGGCTTCCACCCGGCAGATTCCCACAGGCAGTTCCCGCTTTAAAAACCTGTCTCCGATAGATTTCTATAAAGAGGGAGCTTATTATAAGTACACGTACGGGGCAACCACCGACTATCAGGAAGCTATCAAAATACGCAATAAAATAAAAGAAGATTTCAAAGGGGCTTTTATCGTGGCCTTTAAAAACGGCCGGAAGATGGAACTCTCTGAAGCTATCTCCGAATATAAAAAGAACAAATAAACGTTGAAAAACTTATGAAATACTTTACGAAAGAGGTTAAAATCGGCTTAACCGGTGCTGTGGCTATCGCTGCACTCTTTATCGGACTCAATTTCTTGAAAGGCATTAACCTGTTCAAGTCCAGCAATTCCTATTATATAGAATTTTCGGACATCAAGGGATTGGCCAAGTCCGGTCCTGTGTTAGCCAACGGATATAAAATAGGTACGGTACGCGACATACTTTACAATTACCAACAGCCGGGCCATGTATTGGTGGAAATCAGTGTGGACGAAAACATGTGCCTGCCTAAGGGCACAAAAGGCACATTGGTTACGGAAATGTTAGGCGGCTGTAACCTGAACCTTTTACTGGGCAATCCTGAAGACGGACACTACGCTCCGGGCGACACCATTCAGGGAGACGACACCAAGGGGCTGATGGACAAAGCTGCCGACATCGTCCCGCAAGTGGAACAAATCATGGGCAAAGTGGACACACTGCTGACCACACTGAATACGTTGGCAGCCAACCCCAACTTGCCAAACATTATGGAAAACGCCCAAAGCATTACGGCCAACCTTAACGAAAGCAGTCGGCAACTAAACGGTTTGTTACGTAACGATATGCCAAAACTGACAGACAAGATGAACCGGATAGGCGACAATGTCATTACCCTGACCGACCACATGAATGAACTGGACCTGCAAGCCACCTTAAGCAAGGTAGATACGACATTGGGCTACGTGCAGCTCATGACCGAGAAGATGAACCGCAAAGACAATACGTTGGGACTACTGCTGAACGACAGTGCTTTGTACAACAATCTGACTCATACGGCGGGCAGTGCCAACAACCTGCTTATAGACTTGAAAGAAAATCCGAAACGCTATGTACACTTCTCGCTTTTCGGACGTAAGAACTAACTTCGAAAAAACAGAGGCTGCAAGGCTTGTAAAGCCGGATACCCGACCAAGGTGTCCGGCTTTGTATTTTCCCTCCCGACCACTCCCTGAAAACCTATCTTTCGGCAAGACAAACACTTAGAGAAAAACAAGCAAAAAGCACAATTTTATTTTTTTATTTTTTATCATTCTGACTGCAAGGGAATTAAAACGCCTTCTACTTCCCGTCCTTAGCCAAAGGCTTGTTTTTATCGCGGAATATTGCGAAATTTGCAGCGTAGAAGTATATAGGAAGTTCATCGGATAAACACAAAATCTAATGGAAGGTTCAGCGCAATCGTTATGGGAACGTTGTCTGCCCATCATTCGCAATAACGTAGACGAGAAACAATACAGGACATGGTTTGAACCGATTCAGATCATCTCTTTCGAGAAGCAAGTACTGACATTCGGCTTGCCGAGCCAGTATTTCTATGAATTCTTGTCGGAACATTTCGGCCGGCTGATATTCTCTGTAGTACGACGAGTTTTCGGAGAAGGAACGCAGTTGAAATACAGCCTGATGGTAGACCAGACCCATCATTTGACCGTAGACATCGAGCCGGTCAATACACAGTCCTTGACGCCCCGTGCCAAAATACAGGCAACGGGTAGCAACAGGGCACCCAGTCCGTTACAGGCTCCCATGCCTCAGGATTTGGATCCTCAGTTGAACCGGAACTACAGTTTTGAAAACTTCATCGAAGGAGTAAGCAACAAACTGCCCCGCTCCGTAGGGCAGGCCATAGCCGAACATCCGAAACAATCCACATTCAATCCTTTGTTTATCTACGGAGCTTCCGGTGTGGGAAAGACTCATTTGGTAAACGCCATCGGGGCCAAGATCAAAGAACTTCACCCGACAAAGCGTGTGTTGTACGTTTCCGCCCACCTTTTTCAGGTGCAATACACGGATTCCGTACGGAAAAATACCGTAAACGACTTCATCAACTTCTACCAAACCATCGACGTACTGATTATCGACGATGTGCAGGAATTTGCTAGCCTGACCAAGACTCAGAACACGTTCTTCCACATATTCAATCATTTACACCAGAACGGACGACAGCTCATCCTGACGTCCGACCGACCGCCCACAGCCTTGCAAGGCATGGAAGAACGGTTGCTGACCCGTTTCAAATGGGGATTATTAGCCGAATTGGAGAAGCCGAACCAACAGCTTCGCCATGATATCCTGGAAAACAAAATCCGGCAGGACGGCCTGAAAATACCGGAAGAAGTCATCGACTTCGTCTCGGAAAACGTGAACGACAGCGTACGTGAGTTGGAAGGTATAGTCAATTCTCTCATGGCTTACTCCGTCGTATGGAACCGAGATATAGACTTGCCTCTGGCAGAACAAATCCTCAAACGTGCGGTAAAAGTGGAAAACAAACCTGTGACCATAGATTTCATTCTCGACAAAGTTTGCGGATACTTCAATGTCAAGCAGGAAGATGTGTTCACCAAATGCCGTAAGCAACCGGTGGCACAGGTACGGCAAATAGCCATGTACTTGGCTCAAAAACATACCAATCTTTCATTGGCCCGCATCGGTTCGCTGATTGGAAAACGCACACACGCCACGGTATTGCATTCCTGCAGCGTAGTCGAAGACCGGCTGCACGTAGACAAGGCATTCAAATCCAAAATGGATGAAATAGAAAAGCTGTTAAAACAACGATAAGCTTTCTATTTTAAAGAACTTCCGGCGCACCTGCTTCTGCAAGTGCGCCGGAAGTTTTTATTTCTTGATGACCTTGATGGTCTTCTGTATTCCGTCGCGATACAAATTCAAGAGATACATACCCTTACGCAAGTGCCCCGCTTGCAATTCAGTTGTCCCGGTCGGCGCTTCGTCCTGTGCCACGACAGCTCCCGACAATGAGACCAAACGCACGTTCCAGACTTTATCCGTAGCATTGGAAATGACAATACGACCATCCACAACCGTACGTTCCACAGTCAACAGACCATCGGTCTCCACAGCAGAAACAGAAGAACCACCCTTGGGCTCAAGCACCACTGTCATATAGGTTCCACCGATATAACGATAGACATCGTTTACGGCATACACCTTTTCAAAAGGCAGGTAGCCCTCGGCTTCCACTTTCATGCGGATTTCGTCACCGCGCACGTCGGCCAAAGTCAGATACCCGGAAGCATTCGTCCGGTACACCTTGCCATTCAGCGTCACGGTAGCCCCGGCCAAACCGCGACCCTTCACGTCCTCCACATCCAGTTCAACCAAGATACCTTCCTGCTTGCGGTCTATATTGAGCACCACGTCGGTCAAATGGCCTGCTTCCAATGTCACAGGCTTCAAATCGGATATATGCATGTCAAACCCTTCATAATTCGAGCCAACGGCCTGCATTTCATACTGTCCGGGAGCGAGTATGACATAAGTTGTCCCGCTACCCTCGAAGTCCATGTCCGTGATGAAATCTCCCTTGCTTAACACATTGCCATAATCCGCCTCCAACCCGTCGGGCACAACGGTATTCACACGAGCATAGGCCAAACGGCTGAAATCCAACACCACCTTGTCCGACACGCCCTCTACAGTCTCATGCACCACGTAATCGAACTCTATGCCATCTTCTCCCGAATAAGTGGAATAGCTGGTCCAGTTGAAAACATATTCCCCTTCCGGCAAACGGGTCCGGAACTTCGTCTCTCCCCGTTCAATACGGTACGACCACAGCCTTTCACCCCGTGGCGTAGTCACCTCGCACGTGAACGACCTCCCCTCCATGAAGTCCGGCAGATTCGCCACGGAAACCTCGACCGACACACTTTCCACCTTCGACAAATCAATCTCAACCTCCTGCTGTTTCTCCATATCAAACGAACCGAGCGTCAGGAACTCTACTTGATTCGTGGCATATTCCTGCCTTTCCAAGGCATAAGTGTATGCTCCGGTTTTCAAGCCCAACTCGGCCTCCCATACAGCGGAAACGCCATTTCCCTCGTCAACCGGGTTGAAACCGGTAGACCATCCGTCTTCTTCTCGCATGGCATGGATTCCATAATAATAACCTTCTTCCGCCCCTTTCAACTTGAAACGCATCGTCCCATAATCGGAGGAATGGAAAGAGCAAACCACGTCACGGCTCTCTGCCGTATTCACAAGCCCGTGTTCTGCTTCGAAATACATTGGGGGATTGTAAACAGGTTGCACTCCATACTTATACAAACCATCTACCATGTAAACGGTATAAGGGAAGTCTATATTATTCACATAAAACTCATCATACTCCATGCCGACGGGAGAAATCGTCAAACTTCCGGACTGTACATCGCCCTCCGTACGGAACGTCACGGGTTTATACCCTTTGTCTTGGAAAGAATAATCCACAGTGGTAGTTTTCCCTGAAGCCGTAAAAGTAGCCAAATCCGTTGCAGGCGAAGCCAAATAGTTGCCTTCCATCTCAGGATAATAGTAATATGTACCAGGCTGAAGATATCCCTGCACGCTCCCCTGTTCATCGGTAGACAAATCTAAATTCGCTTGGAGAAGAATGACCTCGGCTTCGCCCGGTTTCCCCTCAGCATCTTTGACCTGAAAAGTGACCAATGTCATATCATCCAATTTTTCTGGCGTAACCACGGCTACATCTTCATCCTCTACGGTCACTTTTCCGTTTTTCACAGCTACGCTGATTCCCTCGGGCGTAAACGCAGACAGTTCATAACTGTACTCTTCCGCACGCAGAAATTCACCGTCATCCATCCTTTGCGTAACCACTCCGGGCGTAGATTGTCCGGAAGCCGACCCGTCAGACAAGCCCAAATAATCCAAAGTCACAGTATAATCCTCCGGACTGCCCGACGTGAAACTCACATAATGATAAGGAGAGAAATCCGCATTCACTTCCACCGTCGTAATTTCCGGATTGCCGAAATCAAAATGAATCGGCCCTTCGTAAGAAATCGACTCGTCCGGCATGTAAAGCCGGATGAAGTTTTCATTATAAGGGGTATAAGACAACTTGCCCTTGAAACTACTGGAAGCAGCATCCCAAACAAACCCGTTTTCCGGCATCCCCTGCCCGTTGAGTTCAAGTTGCAACTGCGCCACGTCGAAACGCTCGGAAGACGACGGGGTGACCTTTATCACCGTAGTCAACTCTCTCATCTCGTCTTGGGCATAAGTCTGCATGCCTAAGAACAAGCACAATAAAAGTAAAATCTTCTTCATACACTTATTTTTTTAAAGTTGGTTTTATACGGTTTCAAAAATACTGAAACTCCAACAAAACAAAAAGGGAGGCAAAGCTTTTTTACCCCCCCCGTTAAGTTTATTTAACACAGAGTAAAAGGCACGCTCTTACCACGCATGCCTGCGCCTGTCAATCTAAAAACCCCTGACGTTTCAAAGCCTCCAACATCCCCCGGCTCATAGCCTCGTTATCCTTACGGGTGTAACGGATATCCGTGAAAATTTGAGCCAACGTCTCCTTGTGATTGATTTCCACAAAATGCCTGTTCTCTGGTAATTGTTCTTTCTGCCCGTAATATCGGTCGATGGTTTCGGGAATATAGTCGTGATAGGTCTCTTCATGTACCACAGCCTCCAAAGGCAGACGGTCGGCCTGCTCGGGATGTTCGTCGGGCCATCCGACGGTGAGTGTCGCCACCGGCATCACCAAGCGAGGCAACTGCAAGATGTCGATAATTTGGGACGGCATATATAAAGTCGTACCTAAATAACAAATCCCCAACCCTTCCGCCTCGGCCAAATTACAAAACGTCTGCGTAAACAACAGCGCATCCGTAGCGGCATTCAAAAATGAAAGAAAATTGTCATATCCGGGCTGCGCCTTGCGCTGCTCCGCCCATTTGACCGTACGGTTGAAATCCGCACATATCGTCAGGATCACAGGCGCCTGAGTCACCATAGGCTGATTGAAATGCGCCGGCGCCAAACGTTTTTTCATCTCTTCGCTACGCGTCACCACCACGCTGTAGAGCTGCATGTTCCCCATGGTCTGCGTGCGTTCCGATACTTCCAAAAGCCGACGCAACAATCCCTCATCCACCGGTTTTCCGGCATACTTCCGAATACTTCTGCGGTTCTTTACTGTTTCCATGATTCATTCGTTTTTTACTTCGGACAAAGATACACAAAATGATTCATAATAGATTAGATTTCAAAGGTTTTTATTTCTTAAGATTTTCATTTTTGGATAACTTTTCCGATTCGTTTAAAATGCATCAAACTCATAATCAAACGAATAACACAAAAGAACGGAAAACTTTCCATAAAAAGACAAGATTTTAAGTTTTTCCTTTGGTCATATCAGAAAACATGTGTAGTTTTGCAACGTCCTTCCGGATTGACCGCTATTGCTTCTACAAAATCTGATAACGGAATCCTAAAGTAAACCATTTAAATTCAAACAGTCGTGAAAGAGAAGACTTACAGTTATGACGAAGCCTTTGAGGCTGCCCTTCAATATTTCAACGGAGATGAGTTGGCCGCAAGAGTATGGGTGAACAAATACTCCATGAAAGACTCATACGGCCATATTTATGAAGTATCGCCCGAAGACATGCACTGGCGTATCGCGAACGAAATCGCCCGCATCGAAAACAAATATGAGAATCCGCTCAAGGCAGAAGAAATATTCGGACTTCTTGATCACTTCAAATACATCATCCCGGCAGGCAGTCCCATGACCGGAATCGGCAACAACCACCAAATCGCATCGCTCTCCAACTGCTTCGTCATCGGCCTGGACGGACAAGCCGACTCATACGGCGGCATCATCCGCATCGACGAAGAACAGGTGCAACTGATGAAACGGCGCGGCGGCGTAGGCCATGACCTGTCGCACATCCGCCCGAAAGGCTCGCCGGTGAAAAATTCGGCCCTGACCTCTACCGGCCTCGTCCCTTTCATGGAACGATACAGCAACTCGACGCGCGAGGTGGCACAAGACGGACGGCGGGGCGCACTGATGTTGTCCGTCAGCATCAAGCACCCGGACTCCGAATCGTTCATCGATGCCAAAATGACGGAAGGCAAAGTCACGGGAGCGAACGTATCCGTCAAGATCGACGATGAATTCATGCACGCTGCCATTGAAGGAAAATCCTACACGCAGCAATACCCCATCGACAGTTCTTCTCCCATGGTGGCCAAGGACATCAACGCACAGGATTTGTGGAAGAAAATCGTGCATAACGCATGGAAAAGCGCCGAACCCGGCGTCTTGTTCTGGGACACGATTCTGCGTGAATCCGTGCCCGACTGTTATGCCGATCTTGGTTTCCGCACCGTGAGCACGAACCCCTGCGGCGAGATACCGCTTTGCCCGTATGACAGTTGCCGCCTGTTGGCCATCAACCTTTACGCTTACGTGGTCAACCCGTTCACGCCGGAAGCCTATTTCGATTTCGATTTGTTCAAGAAACATGTGCAACTGGCCCAACGGTTGATGGACGACATCATCGACCTGGAACTGGAAAAGATTGAAATGATTCTCCAAAAAGTAGACGCCGACCCGGAATCCGAGGAAGTAAAGGGCACGGAACGTCATTTGTGGGAAAAGATATACAAGAAAAGCGGACAGGGACGGCGTACAGGCGTAGGCATCACGGCAGAAGGTGACATGTTGGCCGCACTCGGCCTCCGTTACGGCACGCAAGAAGCCACGGACTTTGCCGTGGAAGTACACAAGACCGTGGCCCTGCAGGCATACCGTTCATCGGTACAGATGGCCAAAGAACGCGGGGCATTTGAAATCTTCGACGCCGAACGCGAAAAGAACAACCCGTTCATCAACCGCTTGCGCGAGGCAGACCCGGAACTGTACGAAAACATGGTAAAATACGGACGACGCAACATCGCTTGCCTCACCATCGCCCCGACGGGGACGACCAGTCTCATGACACAGACCACATCTGGGATTGAACCGGTATTCCTGCCCGTGTACAAACGCCGGCGCAAGGTCAACCCGAACGACCCGGAAGTACATATCGACTTCATCGACGAGACGGGCGATGCCTTCGAGGAATACATCGTCTATCACCATAAGTTCCTCACGTGGATGAAAATCAACGGATACGACACGGAAAAACGTTACACGCAAGAGGAAATCGACGAATTGGTGGCACGTTCTCCTTATTATAAGGCCACGGCCAACGACGTGGACTGGCTGATGAAAGTCAAAATGCAGGGAGCCATCCAGAAGTGGGTGGACCACAGTATCAGCGTGACGGTCAACCTGCCGAACAATGTGGACGAAGAACTGGTCAACCAACTCTATGTGGAGGCTTGGCGTTCGGGATGCAAGGGTTGTACCATCTATCGCGACGGTTCGCGTTCGGGCGTGATGATTTCCGTGAAGAACGAGAAAAAACAGCCGGAACTTCCCTGCAAAAGTCCCGAAGTGACGGAAAAACGTCCGCAAGTATTGGAATGCGACGTGGTACGCTTCCAGAACAACAAAGAAAAATGGGTAGCTTTCGTCGGACTGTTGAACGGCTATCCCTACGAAATCTTCACGGGTATTCAGGATGACGACGAGGGAATCGTCCTTCCGAAAAGCGTCATGAAAGGACGCATCATCAAGAACGTGGACGAAGACGGCAACAAACGTTACGACTTCCAGTTCGAAAACAAGAAGGGATACAAGACCACCGTGGAAGGACTTTCCGAGAAGTTCAACAAGGAATATTGGAACTATGCCAAGCTGATTTCCGGTGTGCTGCGTTACCGCATGCCATTGGACCATGTCATCAAGCTCGTCGGTTCGCTGCAACTGGAGAGCCAAAGTATCAACACTTGGAAAAACGGCGTGGAACGCGCCCTGAAGAAATACATCACGGACGGCACGGAAGCCAAAGGTATGAAATGCCCGAACTGCGGTCATGAATCGTTGGTATATCAAGAAGGATGCCTCATCTGTAAGCACTGCGGCGCCTCCAGATGCGGATAGGCTCTATGAAAGTGAAGAACAGCCGCATCCTGCTGCCCCGCGTACGTTTCTATGCCCACCATGGCGTGGATCCGCAAGAACAACTGACAGGCGCTTACTTCCACGTCGGGATGGAAGCCGACACGGATTTCAACGAGGCCATGCAGACCGACCGGTTGGAGGGCACAGTGAGCTATGCCGACTTATACGAAAGCATCAAAGCGGAAATGGACATCCCTTCAAAGTTGTTGGAACACGTGGCGGGGCGGATTCTTCAAAGGCTCTTCGACAACTTCCCTTCCATCAGCCGCATCCACCTGACCCTGACCAAGGAAAATCCGCCGATGGGGGCCGATTGCCGCGAAGCCGGGGTGGAAATCGAAGCGGAAAGATAAGGACCCGGACATCGGTATGAACTGTTTTTAGACAGAATATCTATATTTTAGACATAAGAACAAAAGAACATATTTTCAAGTCTTAAAAGGCTTTTTGTTCTTATGTTCTTTTGTCCAAATATCATTTTGTCAAATTGTCACTTCCGCCTCCTCAGAATCGCATATTCCGGACATGCAGGCACACATGGAGAAAAGAAACGATTCTCACGCATTTGCAGAAACGCTTTGTGCCCCCCTGCCACAACTTTTGCTTACTTCTTGCACAAGAATGAGGCATACAACGCGCAAACAAGCGAAAAGCACGTAAGCCCCAAAGAAGCTCCACCTCTCATTGTGCCATCCTGATTTCGACAACTTCCGACCTCCAAATAGAGAAAAAGATGGCGATTTACGTACTTCCCTACACCGGTTTCTACCTGTCGGCGCGCCATCGGGCAGATGTTTTTTCCACATCCTGCGGAGAAAAAAAACGTTTTTTCAGCCGAACGAAAAATCATTCAGCTGAGATTGATTCTTAAAATCCATCAACAAGATTTAAAAGCATCCCGAAACTGTAAAAAAACATAAAGGAAACGAAGTGAAAATTGTCTGAATGGTGTTTTTTACAATCATTCGTTCCCTCTCTAAACAAGCTATTACCTTTCTTTTTGTTCCATAAACCCGCATTTTCGTATCATTTATTTCAAACAGGCTTTTCAGCAACTTCCTGAAAAGTCTCCATACATACCGAGTTCCGATATTGCATTTTTTTAAGAGTATTTTTCCACACTTATTCTTCCATCCCACAAGAAAATTTTGTAATTTAGCGGGCAATAACATGAAACAGACACAAAAGGACAAATTCACATAATAAATTATCACCAAAACAATGGAAAACATAGGTTTAGCATTACAACTCATGGTGGTGGGCATGGTTACGGTGTTCATCATCCTCATGATTGTCATCCAGTTGGGCAAATGGCTGATTCAGATAGTCAACAAAGTAGCCCCCGAAGAAACGGTGGCTCCGAAACGGAAGCCCGCACCCGGTATGGCCACGGCCATCGATGCCCAGACACTGGCCGTCATCCGGGAGGCCGTCAGCCAAATCACCGGAGGCAAAGGAAGCGTGAGCAAGGTAGAACGCCTGTAAGCACAAACAGTCATCGAAATCTAAAAGAAAAAACATACAATGGAAAAAAGAGAAGTAAAATTCAGCTTAGTGTTCCGCGACATGTGGCAAAGCGCCGGAAAATACGTGCCGCGCGTGGACCAGTTGGTGAAAGTGGCTCCCGCCATCATCCGGATGGGATGTTTCGACCGTGTGGAAACCAACGGGGGCGGTTTTGAACAGGTAAACCTGCTTTTCGGGGAAAACCCGAACAACGCCGTACGCCAATGGACGAAACCGTTCCACGAAGCGGGCATCCAGACCCACATGCTCGACCGCGCACTGAACGGCCTGCGCATGAGTCCCGTGCCGGCCGACGTGCGCCGCCTGTTTTATAAAGTCAAGAAAGCGCAGGGCACGGACATCACCCGTACGTTTTGCGGGCTGAACGACATCCGCAACATCGCACCCAGCATCCGCTACGCCAAGGAAGCCGGCATGATTTCGCAGTGCAGCCTTTGCATCACCCACTCGCCCATACACACGGTGGAATATTACGTGAAGATGGCCCAACAACTCATTGACTTGGGATGCGACGAAATCTGCCTCAAGGACATGGCGGGCATCGGCCGCCCCGAAACCCTCGGTAAAATATGTGCGGGCATCAAGGCTTACAAGAAAGACATCATCGTGCAATACCATTCCCATGCGGGACCGGGCTTCAACATGGCTTCCATCCTCGAAGTATGCAAGAACGGATGCGACTATGTGGATACAGCCGTAGCCCCGTTGGCATGGGGTACGGGGCACGCCGACATCCTGGCCGTACAGGCCATGCTGAAGGACGCAGGTTTCAAGGTGAAAGAAATCAATATGGCGGCCTACATGGAGGTACGCTCGCAGATACAGGAAATGATGGACGACTTCCTCGGATTATACTGCAATCCGCTCAACCGTATCAACAACTCCCTGCTCATCGCCCCGGGACTGCCGGGCGGCATGATGGGTTCGCTCATGGCCGATCTGGAGACCAACTTGGAGTCGCTCAACAAATGGAAGGCCAAACATGGGCAAGCCGAACTGACGCAGGACGAATTACTCGTCAAGCTGTTCGACGAAGTAGCCTACATCTGGCCCAAGGTGGGGTATCCCTGCCTCGTGACCCCGTTTAGCCAATATGTGAAAAACCTGGCCCTGATGAACGTCATCCAAATGGAGAAAGGCAAAGAACGTTGGAGCATGATTGCCGATGACATCTGGGACATGATTTTGGGCAAGGCCGGACGCCTGCCGGGCGAAGTGGCTCCGGAACTGAAGGCACTGGCCGAAGCGCAAGGACGGAAGTTCTCCGACACCGACCCGCAAGCCAACTATCCGGACGAACTGGACAAATACCGCCAGATGATGGCCGAAAAAGGATGGGACACTGGACAAGACGACGAGGAACTCTTCGAGTATGCCATGCACCCGTCGCAGTATGAGGCTTACAAGAGCGGCAAGGCCAAACAGGACTTCCTGGCCGACCTGCAAAAGAGACGCGAGGCTGCCGCCGCACCGGCCGGCGCAGGAAGCGCACCGGCACAGCCTTCTACCGTTACCGTGAACGTGAACGGACAATCTTACAAAGTGGACATCGCCTACGGAGAACAAGCCGCACCGGCACAGACATCAGCCGCACCGACGGCACAACCCGCCGCAGCCACAGGCGAAGGCGAAGACATCCCGGCTCCGTTGGAAGGTAAATTCTACCGCGTGAAAAACACGGAAGAAACACCGAAGCAACCGGGCGACCGCGTAAAAGCGGGCGACATCCTGGGTTACATCGAAGCCATGAAGACCTATAATGCCATCCGCGCCGAATTCGACGGCACCATCACGGCCATTTTGGTCAACTCCGGCGATGCCGTGGAAGAAGATGACGTAATCATGAAAATAGCCAAGCAGTAAATTATGGAACAGTTAACAGATATATTCAACAAGCTATACCAGATGACGGCTTTCAGCAACATCATTGCCGACCCGTCGTTCCTCATCATGTATGCGCTGGCTTTCGTCCTGCTCTACTTGGGTATAGTGAAAAAGTACGAACCGCTGTTGCTCGTGCCCATTGCGTTCGGGGTGTTGTTGGCCAACTTCCCGGGCGGCGAGATGGGGGTCATACAAGCGGACTCGCAAGGGATGGTCACACTGGCCAACGGCAGCAAAGCCAACATCTGGGAAATGCCGTTGCACGACATCGCCCATGAATTCGGCCTGATGAACTTCCTTTATTACATGCTCATCAAGACAGGTTTCCTTCCACCCGTCATCTTCATGGGAGTGGGTGCCCTGACAGACTTCGGTCCGATGCTGCGCAACCTGCGCCTGTCCATCTTCGGGGCCGCCGCCCAATTCGGCATCTTTGCCGTCTTGTTGGTAGCCATCCTGATGGGCTTCACGCCGAAAGAGGCCGCCTCACTCGGTATCATCGGTGGTGCCGACGGCCCGACGGCCATCTTCACGACCATCAAACTGGCCCCACACTTGCTCGGTCCTATCGCCATTGCAGCCTATTCCTACATGGCACTCGTGCCGGTCATCATCCCGTTGGTGGTGAAACTGACCTGCACGAAGAAGGAACTGATGATTAACATGAAGGAACAAGAAAAACTGCATCCGTCTACCACGGAAATCAAAAACCTGCGTGTACTGAAAATCATCTTCCCTATTGCCGTCACGACAGTAGTAGCCCTGTTCGTCCCCACGGCAGTACCCCTCATCGGCATGCTGATGTTCGGTAACTTGCTGAAAGAAATCGGTGCCGACACTTCGCGCCTGTTCGATGCGGCTTCCAACTCCATCATGAACGCGGCCACCATCTTCTTAGGATTATGCGTGGGCGGAACGATGACAGTGGATGCGTTCCTCAACATGCAGACGATAGGCATCGTCGTGGGCGGTTTCCTCGCCTTTGCGTTGTCCATTGCTTCCGGCATCGTCATGGTGAAGATATTCAACCTGTTCAGCAAGAAGAAAATCAATCCGCTCATCGGTGCCACCGGGCTGAGTGCCGTACCCATGGCCAGTCGTGTCTGCAACGAAATCGCCACCAAATATGATGTAAAAAACCATGTGTTGAACTACTGCATGGCCTCCAACATCTCCGGTGTCATCGGCTCGGCCGTGGCAGCCGGCGTGCTGATTTCCTTCTTGGGGTAAGACAGTTACAAACTGGATAAACAAAGAAGACAGAAGAACATAAGGATAAGATTTTGTCCTTATGTTCTTCTGTCTTTAAAAGAAGTAAAATCAAAGACGTATCACCTTCACTCACATCGGCAACCCAACAGATTAAAAAACGGGTTATTCTGTTTCCGTATGCTCCGAACCATTTTGCCTTTTAACCCGTTTTACATATAGCAAACGTCGCATTCACAGCCTTCTTGCTTTTCAATATAGTAGCCAACATATACAATCCTCTTTCCGTGAACACGGCAGGCAAGGCACGACTTTTAGACGATATTTTTACGGTCGGATTTTTCGACCGCAAAAATATCATTTCCTCACGTGTCAACCGAAACATGTAAGTAAGCGGGAACTTATCCGGATTATTTTTCACAGCCTCGTTCACTCGTTTGGTTTACACAACATACAATTCCGCTATATCTGCATCTAATATCACCACCGTCTCACGCACGGTCATTATTTTACTGCGAACCTGCTCAAACATATTGCCTGTCGGCAGTCCCACATCAGTATGCTGCAAAGTATTCCTATTCATTTCCATTTTTTATGTCAGTCCTGATAATACACCCTCTTCACCCGGGCACTGACTCCCGTCAGGATTTCGTAGGGAATCGTACCCACAGCGTCGCTCAGCACCGTCACCGGCAAATCATCGCCGAAGATGACGACGGTATCGCCCTCACGGCAATCTATGTCCGTCACATCTATCATGCAGACATCCATGCAAATATTGCCCACATACGGGGCACGCTGTCCGTTGACCAGGCAATACGCACGACCGCAGCCTAGCTTGCGGTCCAACCCGTCGGCATAACCGATGGGCAGGGCTGCAATCCTGCTGTCACGCGTCAACCGCCCTTTGCGGCTGTATCCCACCGTATCTTCCTTCGGCACTTCGTGTATCTGGAGAATCGTGGTTTTGAGCGTACTGACATTATGGAGAATCTCATTATTCCGGGAATTGATACCATAGAGCCCCAAGCCGAGACGTACCATCTCCAAATGACGCTCCGGGAAATGTTCAATCCCCGCACTGTTGCAGATATGGCGCAAAATCTTATGACTATAAGCCTGCTGAAGCTGCGCACTGCCTTTCAGGAACAACTCGTACTGACGGGCGGAAAAGGCATCGAAATCGTCGCTGTCGCTCCCGACGAAATGGGAAAATACGGAACGGGGAATCACAGCCGACTGGCGTTTCAACCGTTCCACCAACAACGGCATATCCTTTTCCGGGTCGAATCCTAACCGGTGCATGCCCGTGTCTAATTTCACATGGATGGGAAAATGGGTCACCCCTTCTTTCTCCGCCTCGTGAGTCAAGGCTTCCAACAAACGGAAACTGTACACTTCCGGTTCAAGGTCGTACTCGAACAAGGTCGGAAAACTGCTCATCTCCGGATTCATAATCATGATATTCGCCGTAATGCCGGCCTTCCGCAAGTCCACACCTTCGTCGGCCACGGCCACGGCCAGATAATCCACCTGATGATCCTGCAGGGTTTTGGCAATCTCCACAGCACCGGCCCCGTAAGCCGACGCCTTTACCATACATACCATCTTCGTCTCCGGCTTCATGAAACTGCGGTAATAGTTCAAATTATCCACTACGGCATTCAAATTGACCTCCAATGTCGTTTCGTGCACCTTCAAGGCCAAGTGTTCCGTCAAAACGTCGAAACGGAAAGACCTTGCCCCTTTGATGAGAATCACTTCGTCGTGCAACGTGTCCAACACACCGCTGCCCAACAATTCATCCGTAGAACGATAAAAACATGCCTCCATACCGAACAGACCTCGTACGGCAGACAAGCACGGACCGACTCCTATGAACTTCTCCACGCCGCGCATAGCCACCAAACGGGCCACGCGGCCATATAAATCCTCAGGCGCACCGCCAGCCTGCTCGATATCACTCAAAACCAACGTACGTTTCCGCCCCGCACAATCAGGACGCCGGTTCATGAAGTCGAGGGCGATATCCAAAGAATTATAATCCGAATTGTAACTGTCGTTAATGAGCGTACAACCCGAACGGCCTTCTTTCACCTCCAGGCGCATGGCCACCGGTTCGAGCACGGCCATCCTTGCGGCAACCGCCTCGGGACTCATCCCCAAATGCAAGCATACGGCCAGACAGGACACGGAATTGACCAACGAAGCCTCGTCGATAAAAGGAATAGAGTAAGATGACTCCTTACCTTTATATATATAGGATACAACCGTCTCTGCCTCCCGCTTCTCCACCGATGCGATATATAAAGGTACATCGCGCCGCTGCCGCGACCATGCAAAGTATTCTCCTTTGAAAGCCGAACGGTTGACGCAACCGGCTATACGCGCATCGTCCATATCGTACACCAAGACTTTGGCATCCTTGAACAACCTCAACTTCTCCAAACACTTTTGCTCATACGAAATGAAATTCTCCTGATGCGCATCGCCCAGGCAAGTGAAGACCCCGATGGTCGGCTGAATCACCGACTGCAAAGCTTCCATCTCTCCCGGCTCGGAAATTCCGGCTTCAAAAAGCCCTACTTCATTTTTCTCATCCAGGTTCCATACGGACAAAGGCACTCCGATTTGGGAATTGTAGCTCCTCGGCGAACGGGTGACGCTCTTTCCGGGCGACAACAACTGGTAAAGCCACTCCTTGACCACGGTCTTCCCATTACTTCCGGTTATACCCACCACCGGAATGCCGAAAGCCTCGCGATGGCGTTCGGCCAAGCGTTGCAAAGCTTTCAGCGGACTGACTACTTGCAGGAAATTGGCATCGGGACAGGATGTCATGTCTTCCGGCAAGCGGCTGACCACAAAAGAACGTACCCCCCGACGATAAAGTTCGGAAATATAACGGTGCCCGTCGTTGCGGCGGCTTTCCAACGCAAAAAACAAAGTATCTTCAGGGAAACACAAAGAACGGCTATCTGTCAGGAGCCACCTGACTTCCACTGCTTCGTCGCCCCACAAATGTGCACCGACCAACGAAGCTATTCTTTCTAATGTATAAGACATAATCCTCAATATTTTAGCAGACTTTTCAAATTCTCGTATGCAGATGTCCGGACTAAGTTCGGGTATTTTTCAGTAAGTCGTTCTAACTTTAACATAGTTTGACGCAGGAACTCCCGGTAAGCCGCCGATTCCGGATGCAGCGGACGGTGGGACAAAGCCTTGGCCACGGCCTCCCATTCCGCCATGAAGCTTCGTGTTTCCGCCGGGAAACAGACTTCCGAGAAACGTTCCCAAATATACTCTACCGCCACCTCGGACGGATGCAGCATGTCTGCCGCATAAAACCGGTAATCCCTCAATTCGTCCAACACAATCTCGTAAGCCGGAAAATAGAAGCAACGCCCCCCATACGCCCGGCATAACTCGTCCACGGCCAACAACAGCACGGCTTTCCCCAACCGACTGCCGTGAAAACCATATTTGGCATAACGGTAAGGACTGACCGTAAAAACAATTTGCAAGGACGGATTGACCCGCCAAAGAGCCTCCAAAGCCTCTCCGAGTTCAGCCTTCGTCCCCTCCACGTCCAACTGCCCTTCCGTAAACCATGCCCCGGGTTGCTTATGGCAATTCGCCACCACCCGCCCGTTGTCATTCAGACGGTAATAACGGTTCGTACCCAAAGTAAGAAACAGGACTTTCAGCGACCTGAACCGGGCAGCTTCTTCACGGCGCACGTTTTCCAGACGGGCACGGCATTCCTCACGGTTCTCCGCAGAAAAGGAACTGTCATTCAACCAACTGTGCCACAGTCCTCCCGATTCGAAAAAAATATCCTCGGGCAACGGCTCCACGGTAGCCATCGCCCTGCACCACGCGGCTATACTCAACGGATTGTACAATACCCCGAACGGGTTGGCATGCGCATCCAGTCCCGACTGCACCATACGCCGGCCGATATGGTCGGCAAAGCAAGACCCCAACAGGGTAAGCCCGTCTCCGGGTCGGATTTCCAATCCCTTCATCCCTGTTTCTACTGTGGTACGAAACTTCATATCTCACATTCGTTAAATGTCAAAACGGTATTTTTTCTTGCAAAAGTAAGCAAGATATATGAAATTATGCTAATTTTGCATGAACTAAATCAAGCTGATGACAAACAAAAATACATATAACCTTCTGTCGCAAATCAACATACCGGCCGACTTGCGCCGTTTGCCCATAGACAAATTGCCGCAAGTATGCGAGGAATTGCGCCGCGACATCATCGACGAGTTGGCAGACAATCCGGGACATTTCGCTTCCAGCTTAGGTGTCGTGGAACTGACGGTCGCTTTGCATTATGTGTACGACACGCCTTACGACCGCATCGTATGGGATGTGGGGCATCAGGCATACGGCCATAAGATACTGACAGGAAGACGGGAACGTTTCTCTACCAACAGGAAGCTGCACGGGCTGAAACCTTTCCCCTCTCCTTCCGAAAGCGAATACGACACGTTCACCTGCGGACATGCTTCCAATTCCATCTCCGCCGCTTTGGGCATGGCGGTGGCCTCGGCCAATCAGGATGAAAAAAGAAGGCATATCATCGCTGTCATCGGTGACGGTTCGATGAGCGGCGGGTTGGCTTTCGAAGGATTGAACAATGCTTCTTCCACTCCGAACGACATCCTCATCATCCTGAACGACAATAACATGAGCATAGACCGCAGTGTGGGAGGAATGAACCATTATTTCCACCAACTCCACACTAGCAGTCTCTATAACCGCCTGCGTTTCGCCGCTTCCCGGAAACTATTCAACTGGGGATGGCTCAACGAAAACCGTCGGAAGCAACTCATCCGTTTCAACAACTCGCTGAAGTCGCTTATCAGCAACCAACAGAACGTATTCGAAGGAATGAACATACGCTACTTCGGCCCTAGCGACGGTCATGACGTCATCGAACTGGTACACACGCTCCGGGTCTTGAAAGACATGAAAGGCCCTAAACTTTTCCATATACACACCGTCAAAGGCAAAGGATTCAAACCGGCGGAGAAAGCGGCTGACATCTGGCACGCACCGGGCAAATTCGACAAGGAAACCGGCGAACGCATACAGACGGACACGAGCAACCTGCCTCCACGTTACCAAGATGTCTTCGGACAGACCTTACTCGAACTGGCCCGGATGAACCCGAAAATCATCGGAGTGACACCTGCCATGCCATCGGGCTGCTCAATGAATGTCTTGATGAAGGAGATGCCGGACCGGGCCTTCGATGTAGGCATCGCCGAAGGGCATGCCGTCACCTTTTCCGGGGGCATGGCACAAGACGGCCTCATCCCGTTTTGCAACATTTATTCCTCCTTTGCCCAACGAGCCTACGACAACCTCATCCACGACATTGCGATAGAACGCCTTAACATGGTGTTATGTTTAGACCGCGCAGGACTGGTGGGTGAAGACGGTCCCACGCACCATGGCGCATTCGACTTGGCCGCGCTCCGCCCCATCCCCAACCTCATCCTTTCTTCCCCACTCAACGAAAAAGAACTGCGCCTGCTCATGTACACGGCACAGCTCCCCAACCAAGGCCCGTTCGTCATCCGCTACCCACGCGGACGGGGCGTGCTGACCGACTGGCAATGTGATTTTGAAGCCATCGAAGTGGGGAAAGGACAACTTCTCAAAGAAGGAAAGGACATCGCACTGCTTTCGTTAGGCCCCATCGGCAACACGGCGGCAGAGGCCATCCGCCTGTTCGAACAACAACAGGCACAAGAAGGACATCCTCTCACGGTAGCCCATTATGACATGCGTTTCCTCAAGCCGTTGGACGAAAACATCTTACACGAAGTTGGAACGCATTTCTCCCGAATCATCACGATAGAAGACGGAGTCATCTGCGGAGGATTAGGGTCTGCCGTATTAGAATACATGTCCTACCATGACTTCTTCCCTAAAGTAACACGGATGGGACTGCCCGATTATTTCGTAGAACACGGCACGGTGGAACAACTACGGCAAATAGCCGGAATCGACCGGGATGCCATCGTGTCACAACTCCGTTCCATTTCACAAAAGTAAATCCATGAAGATTATCATTGCCGGTGCCGGGGCTGTAGGCACACATTTAGCACAACTCTTAGCCAAAGAAAGCCAGAACATCACGTTGATAGACGAAAGCGAAGACAAACTTTCAAAAGTAGCCGACAACGTTGACCTCATGACCCTCAACGTAAAACCGACTTCCATCAGCGGCCTGAAAGAAGCCGGAGCCGCACATGCCGAATTGTTCATCGCCGTCATGCCAGACGAAATGAAAAATATCACCTGCTGCATGTTGGCCCACACCTTGGGGGCGCGGAAAACCGTAGCGCGCATCGACAATGCGGAATACTTGGACGAAGAATACAAAAGCTTTTTCAAGAACATGGGTATCAGTTCCCTCATCTATCCGGAAATACTGGCCGCACGGGATATCATAGAAGGCATCAAACATAGTTGGATAAGGCAGTGGTGGGAAGTGCACGACGGGGCACTCGTCATGTTGGGCATCAAGTTGCGTGAAACCGCAGAAATCCTCAACATCCCGCTGAAGATACTGTGCGGTCCGGACACTTGCTACCATGTCGTGGCAGTCAAACGAGACGACATGACCATCATCCCGAACGGTGATGCCACGCTTCAACTGGGCGACATCGTGTATTTCATGACCACGAAGAAATACATTCCTTACATCCGAAAGATTGTAGGCAAAGAACATTATGAAGACGTGAAAAACGTCATGATCATGGGAGGAGGACGCACGGCCATGCACACCGCCCTGAATGTCCCGGGATACATGGAGGTGAAGATCATAGAAAGCGACCCCGCCCGCTGCAACGAGCTGAACGAGGCTTTAGGAGACAGCGACGTGATGGTCATCAACGGAGACGCACGCGACTCTTCGTTACTGATTACGGAAGGCATACAGCACACCCAAGCTTTCGTGGCCCTGACCGGACAAAGCGAAAGCAACATTCTGGCTTGCCTTACGGCCAAACGGTTGGGAGTGCGGAAAACCGTGGCGCTAATAGATAACCTGGACTATATCTCCATGGCCGAAAGATTGGATATCGGCACCATCATCAACAAAAAGACGATTGCCGCCAGTCATATTTACCAGATGATGTTGGATTCGGACGTTACCAACGTGAAATGCCTGACCGTGGCCGATGCCGACGTGGCTGAATTCGAAGTAAAATCCGGGGCCAAAGTCACCAAGAAACCGGTGAAAGACCTCGGCCTTCCGACGGGAGTAGCCATCGGAGGGTTAGTACGAAACGGCGAAGGCATGCACGTAAACGGATTGACACAAATCCAGGAAGGCGACAGCGTGGTCGTATTCTGCCAAAACATGTTCATCAAGAAGTTGGACAAGTATTTTGCATAGCTCCGGCATCCATGCGGTCCAACAAACGCCGGATGTCCCGTTCAAGCAATTTATAAGGCGGCGCATCCTTAAACCCTACATTCTTCCGCAACATGTCCTCCACGGAATTCTGGCTATGTTGGTAACACGACAATTCGTTTTGCCGCTGCGTGTCGTGCTCGGCCAGATTACGGATTTCACGCTCACGTTCTTTACGCAGCAAAATACAAACAGGATCCAACAAGGGAGAAATCACGTTGTCGAACAAGGTATGCCCCTGAATATACAAATAAGTCGTCTCCGGAGTGACCCCCAAACCTAACAGTTCCGTCTTCAGCATCTCGTAATCTTTCTTCGCCTGTGGGAAGTGGCGTTGCAACCAAGCTATCTTCCGGTTGACCCTCCGCCGCACAAGTTCCAACGTCTGTTCGGGATGGTACACATTAATATCACTGAAACTCACATGATTGCCAAACTCCGTCAAAGTAAACTCCCGGTAATGGTTCCGCCGGTACACCCAAACCGACCATACGAACAACGGCCAGATGAGTTGGGAATATTCCCGCATGAAACTCTCAAAATCCACAATCTGGCGGTCGTTGAGCGTAGCCATTACACAGACACGGTGCAACGTCTCCGCATAACACTGGTAATTCTCGATGGCGTATGCATAAGTATGGAACACAAAAGGGTTCCGGTTAATCAGCCGTGAGGTCGGCGTGGCGCCCTGCAACAAATAATCGTAGTCCGCATCGACGCAGGCTATCATATAATTTCCCAGTTGGGGGCCGAGCTTGTTCGTCAACACCAGTTTTTTCCCTTTGCCCAACGTACTGCGGGAAGGCAACATGATTTCAAAATAACGGCTGTCATCCTCAAAATCATCCAATACGGTCCGCCAGAAGAACACATCGTCGTAACTTTCCACATACGCCACGATTTTCCGCCGTGCCGTTTTGGGTTTCAACCTCTGCGCCGCTCCCAGATACAAAGAAGTCAGGTTCTCAGACAATCTTTTGGCCATAACGCTCCCCTCCCTTCCTCAGAAATTTATTGTGTAATGTCGGTCACTTCCGTCACGGCATCCATCCATCCGTTCATGATCATGGCCGGCGAATGCGTCGTCAGGATGATTTGGACATTCGGATTCAACTGCCGTATCAGCGTAATCAGCCTTTGCTGCCACTCTACATGCAGGCTGATTTCCGGCTCGTCCATGAAAAGCACGTAAGGCTGACGGTCTTCCACCAATACGGTAAGCAGAATCACGAGCATCTGCTTCTCGCCGGAAGAAAGTTTGTAAGGCGAAAGCACCTCGCCGAACTGCTCCAACTGTATTTCATTGCTACTACGCACGATTTTCTTTCCGGTCTCGCTGAACAGCTCGTCCACCATGTCTTGGAACTGCACACGGGCTTGAGCTGCCTCCTGGGCCTTGGCCTTCGCTTCCGGGTCACCGCTCGTCAGCATGGCAATCATACGATTCCCCACATTGACCTGATAGTCCAGGAAACGCCGCTGCAAGAGATAAAGCTGCCAGTCTAGCTCTGTAGCCACCCTGTCATCCGCTAATTTTTCCAACAAATTGCTGTGGACCAAAGGACGGTCGAAGCTCCGCACCACATCGAACCTTACCGTCACCGCATCCACCGGTTCGTATGTCAGTTTCACGTCGGGCTTGTTCGTACAGCTGTCTTTGACCACCTGCAAAAGCCTTAATATCACTTTGTTCAGAATCGTGCTCTTGCCGACCCCGTTCACACCGCTCAGGATATTCACCTTGCGGTCCAATTCCCACACGATATGCTTCTGCCCGCTCCAAAGCGAGTCTATTTCAATACGCCGTATGTATTCACCTATCTTATCCATAGTCTGCGTTTTTCAGAATCCTCTTTATCCAAAGACAGCAAACAGCCAGGCCGAATCCTGTCCTCGCTTCAGCAAAGATAAGTTTTCCCATAGAAAGAAGCAACGGAAAGATGCTAAAATTTGTGATGAAACGACTAACTTTGCAGTCGTTTTTCCGATACGTATAAATTCAAGAAAGATGTATAAAGATAAAAACCTGACAGGCCACCTTTGCATGTTTGCGGCCTGTGCGGCCTGGGGACTGATGTCGCCCTTAGGCAAAGATGCCATGGCGCACGGCATCAGCGGATTGGCATTGGTAAGTTTCCGGGCAGCCGGTGCGGCCTTATGCTTTTGGCTCACTTCCCTTTTCGGCCGCCATAAGGAAGAAGTCGCTCCCCGTGACTTACTGATGTTTTTCTTTGCCGGCATGCTCGCCATCGTGTTCAACCAATGCTGCTTTACGATTGGGCTATCCCTGACATCCCCCGTCAACGCCAGCATCGTCACCACCACACTCCCCATCGTGACCATGATTCTGGCCGCCCTGTTCCTGAAAGAACCGGTCACGAACAAAAAAGTGTTGGGCATCTTCTGTGGTGCCATCGGTGCCCTGCTGCTTATCTTAGGCAACGGACACGCCACCCAAAAAGGCAATGGCAGCCTGACGGGCGACCTGCTGTGCCTTACCGCCCAATGCAGCTTTGCCTTTTACCTGACTATCTTCAAGAAGCTGATACAGAAATACACCGTAGTGACCTGCATGAAATGGATGTTCACCTACGCCACCATCGTCATCCTGCCCTTCACCTACAAGGATCTGGCCATACTGCCATGGGCTGAAATTCCGCCAACCACTTGGTTTGAAACGGCTTTTGTGGTCTTCGTAGCCACTTATTTAGCTTATATCATGATGATGACAGGACAGAAACTGCTACGCCCCACCATCGTGAGCATGTACAACTACGTGCAACCCATCGTAGCCTGTATCGTCAGCGTAGCTACGGGGTTAGGAGTCTTCGGATGGAGTCAAGGGGCAGCCGTCCTTTTGGTTTTCGGAGGCGTATGGTTGGTTACCCAAAGCAAAAGCCGGGCCGACCTGAAATCCGAGCATGCTTCTCCTACCGATCCCAAATCCTAAGCTGCCATGCCTGCATCACCTGTCTTATGGCTCCAACAGCAACGTCGCTTGCTCGAATTGGAATATGAATACGAAAAAACGCAATTCCGCACCCAAACGGAAATAGCCGGCATAACCCGAAAAATCAAACAAGGGCTATGTTGGTACCCGCTTTCCTTAGGAAAGAGTTATTACAACTCGCTCAACCAACTGGTAATAGAAGTAGAACGCACGGAGCATACAGAAGAAGACCATGGCTTCGAGCCGGGCAAACAAGTGTGTTTCTTCACACAAGATGCCTCCGGAGAGCTACGACAGGGCAACCACGGCGGTCGACTGCATTATTTCCACTTTACCGGCACCGTAAGCTTCGTAGACGGCAACACGATGGTGGTAGCCCTGCCGGACACGGAAACCCTTTCGCATTTGAGAGGAAACGACCGCGTCGGTGCGCAACTCTACTTGGACGAAACCACCTACCGCCTGATGTTCGAAGCCTTGGACCGGGTAAGTGCCGCACGGCATGGCCGCTTGGCAGAATTGCGCGACATTTTTCACGGAACGGCCCAGGCCGGTCACTTTACATTCCAACCAGTACGTTTTCCTTGGCTCAATCCCACACAAGAAACCGCAGTCAACGAAGTGTTGCGTGCCAAAGACGTGATGATCGTGCACGGCCCTCCGGGAACAGGCAAGACCACTACCCTTGTGGAAGCCATCTACGAGACGCTCCACCGCGAGAGCCAAGTATTGGTGTGCGCACAAAGTAACATGGCCGTAGACTGGATTTCGGAGAAACTGACCGACCGGGGCGTGGCAGTCCTGCGCATCGGAAACCCTTCTCGCGTGAATGACAAGATGCTGTCGTTCACCTACGAACGGCGTTTCGAAGCACATCCTTCCTACCCCTCGCTCTGGGCCATCCGCAAAGCCATCCGCGACCTGTACGCCCACCGCCCGTCGTCGGGCCGTGAAGCTTTCCACCAAAAGATAGCCCGGCTACGCGACCGGGCAACCGAACTGGAAATCGCCATCAACGAAAGTTTGTTCAACGAAACGCGGGTCATTGCCTGCACGCTGACAGGCAGTGCCAACCGCGTATTAGCAGGAAAAAAGTTCTCAACCTTGTTCATCGACGAAGCCGCCCAAGCCCTCGAAGCGTCCTGTTGGATTGCCATCCAAAAGGCCGGGCGCGTCATCCTGGCCGGTGACCACCGCCAACTTCCTCCCACCGTGAAATGCCCCGAGGCCCTGAAGGGCGGACTGGACCGCACGCTGATGGAAACCATCGCCGCCCGCCAACCTTCCGCTGTCAGCCTGCTCCGCACGCAATACCGCATGAACGATGCCATCATGCACTTCTCTAGCGAATGCTTCTACGACGGGAAGGTGGAAAGTGCCCCGGAAGTGAAATACAGGGGCATTCTGGACTGGGACACGCCAATGGAATGGATAGACACGGCAGACGAGGAACAAACCGCCCCATACCTGACAGAAGAACCTTCCAATCCGGTATCCGCACCGGCTCCCCCGACGGCAGGGATACCCGACTTCGAAGAAACCCGCAATCCGGACAGCACTAGCCGTTCCAACCCCGAAGAAGCACGACTCACCCTGAACATACTGAAGGCCTATTTCCAAAAGATAGGCAAGGAAAGGATATTGGCGGAACGCATCGACACCGGGCTCATCTCCCCTTACAAAGGTCAAGTGCAACTATTGCGCACCCTGTTGCGCCGGGATGCCTTTTTCAAACCCTACCGCCATCTGCTGAGCGTAAACACCGTAGACGGGTTCCAAGGGCAGGAGCGCGACGTCATCCTCATCAGCTTGGTGCGGAGCAACGAGAACGGGCAAATCGGATTCCTGCACGACCTGCGCCGTATGAACGTGGCCATCACGAGGGCACGCATGAAGCTTATCCTAGTGGGCAACAGCCATACGCTATGCCGCACACCTTTCTACAAACTGATGTACAGCTACATCAAATCATTAGACACCCAATGATTTCCCCATTCCATGAGGGATATTAAAAACCGCCTGTTATCTTCACGACAACAGGCGGTCCAACCTTAACTAATCGAAAATATACTTTCCCATACGGAAAGCCTATTTCATTCGATTCTCCACTACTTTCCAATCAATAATCTGCCACAAAGCTGCGATATGGTCGGCACGCCGATTGCGATAGTCCACATAGTAGGCATGTTCCCAAACATCGAATCCCAACAGGGGCACGTAGCCCATCGTCACAGGATTGCCGCCGTTAGGACATTGTACGATAACCAATTCGCCCTTTTCGTTTTGCGCCAACCACGCCCAACCCGAACCGAATAAACCGGTGGAGGCTGCCGCCATTTTCTCCTTGAATTCGTCAAAGCTTCCGAATGCAGTCCGGATGGCCTTGTCCAACTTGCCTTCCGGCACTGCCGGGCCTTCAGCCCCCACCGGACGGAACTGTTCAAAATACAGTGTATGATTGAGCACCTGGCCCGCATTGTTAAACAACGGACCGGCCGGTGCATGGCGTACAATCTCTTCCAGATTCTTCTTTTCATACTCGGTGCCTTTCACCAACGTATTCAACGTATTCACGTATGCCTGTAAATGCTTGCCATAATGATAATCTATGGTTTCCTTGCTGATGACAGGTTCCAAGGCATTGCTCTCGTAGGGTAACTGGGGCAGCGAAAATACGGCTGGCCCCTGCCATAGAAGTGATGATAATTTGCGTCAACATGATTTCTTCATTTTTTAATTAATATATTGGGTTTAGTATGCTTCCCCTTCATCTCTCACATACACAGGAATCGCATATCACAAAGGTAACACTATTTGCCATACCCACAAACTTTTCAGGATTTTATTTACCCTCATTTATACTTTGTGAAGAAATACTTATTTTCTGCCGCATAAAATACAGCTTTATTGTTTTTTGTGTACATTTGTTCACTGAACCACAAAATACATGATTATGGACTTCAAAGACCTTTGCCACGCACGCTATTCCGTGCGTGCCTTCAAGCCGGATGCCATTCCGGCAGAGAAAATGGAATATATCAAAGAATGCACGCGCCTGGCTCCCTCGGCCGTCAACAGGCAGCCATGGAAATTCATCCTCTTCACCGGCGAAGACGACCGCGCATGCCTGCAGCAATGTTACGACAAGGAATGGTTCCGCGAGGCTCCGGCATATATCTTGGTCTGCGAAAACCACGGGGCGGCCTGGACGCGGCGGTATGACGAGAAAAACCACGCCGACATCGACGTGGCCATCGCCATAGAGCACTTGTGCCTGGCTGCGGCCGAACAAGGATTGGGCACTTGTTGGGTGTGCAACTTCCGCGTGCAACTCTGCCAAGAGCTTTTCAATCTGCCTGACGAATGGTATCCGGTAGCCATCATCCCCATCGGCTATCCGGCCACACCGGCCATTCCGGAAAAGACACGCAAGGCGATGGCCGAAATCTGGGAAGACCGCTAAGCCCGGGAGTCAGGGCATAAAGATTTACAAATTCCTCATGTAGGAAATCTGAAAAACAACATGCGCCAAACAAAAAATCAATCTCAGCCAAACGATTTTTCATTCGGCTGAGATTGATTTTTCATTTGGCGCAAAGAATTTCACGGCTCTACACAAAACATTAAACCTCTGAATGCCAACATAATAGAGAATGACACCCAGAGGTTTTACACTTCATCCGGAAACTTTACAAGAAAAGTTCCCGAAAAATATTCCTTACGCCACCTTTTCGAGCTTCTTCATAATGGAGAAGATGAACAAGGCCGAAAGCAGGCAAAGCACGATGAGCACGCTCCACACCATCCACAACTCGATGCCGCCCCACAGGTAACCGATGATAGACACCATGTAATTGCCGATAGCCGTGGCCACGAACCAACCACCCATCATCATACCCTTATACTTCGGGGGAGCCACTTTAGACACGAAAGAAATGCCCATGGGAGACAACAACAACTCAGCAAACGTCAACACAAGATAAGTGGAAATGAGCAAATTGGGCGAGACCAAGCTGACATCGGCACCCTGAGCCAACGCATCGGGCGTAGGCAATCCCATGGAACCGAAAGCCATGATACCGAAACCGCAGGCGGCAATCAGCATCCCCAACCCGATTTTACGAGGAGCCGAAGGTTCCTTTCCTTTCTTGGCCAAGAAACCGAATATCGCCAACGAAACCGGTGTCAAGGCTACCACGAAGAACGGATTGAACTGTTGGAAAATCTGCGGCAGGATCTCCACCTCGGCATCGCTTGCTGCATACTGCCCCGCCAGAACGCCCACGGAAGCTACTGCCACCAGACCGGAAACCAGTTTGCCGCGGCCTGTCCTGCTTTGGAAGAGAGAGAACATGGCATACACCAAAGCAATAATCAGCACCAAATTGAACACATTAAACGTCATGCCCAACAAGCCCGAAGCCGAAGCCTGCGTATAATCGCGCGCGAAGAACGTAAGCGTCAAGCCGTTCTGGTGGAAAGCCATCCAGAAAAAGAGCACCACGGCAAACACAAGACAAAGCGCGGTGATGCGTTGGCGCGTCTCGGCCGGAGACAGTTCCTCCACGGGTACATGCCCGTCAGATGCCGTCTTCGCGTTATAATCGGCATGCTTGAAAGTGCTGCGGAAGCCATAGTATATAAGGATGGACACGATAAGCGAAACACATGCCACGGCAAAGCCGTAATTGTAAGCTTCGGACAACTTTTCGATGTAACTCTGACAGAAAACCGCCGTGTCGCCCGTGAATCCCTGTGCAGCCTTGAGCGACTCCAACGTGGCGGCAGACTGTGCCGTCATTCCCGCCGCATTATCCATATACTGGTGGGCAAGGGCAGGAATCTGTGCATTATAAGTGAAGCCGTTCATGCCCAACACGTAATTAGTCATCTTGGTGGCCGCCGTGGGGGCAAACAGCGCACCGATGTTGATGGCCATATAGAAGAGGCTGAACGCCGTGTCGCGCTTGTCCCTGTACTCTGGCGCATCATAGAGGTTGCCGACCATGACTTGCAGGTTGCCTTTGAAAAGTCCCGTGCCGCAAGCAATCAATGCCAACGCACCGAACATCATGGACTTTCCGGCCACATCAGCACCCGTCGGGACCGCTAACAACAAGTAACCGATGAACATGATGAATATACCGAGCGTGACCATCTTGCCGAACCCGTACTTGTCGGCCAACATTCCACCAAAAAGCGGCACAAAATAAACCGCCCCGAGGAACACGCCGAAAATTGTGGATGTCTCACCGGCCGAGTATCCGAATTTCGCCTGTAAGAACAACGTGAAAATGGCCAGCATCGTGTAGTAACCGAAACGCTCGCCCGTATTGGCCAGCGCCAATGCATAAAGACCTTTAGGTTGACCTTCGAACATAACTTAAAATGTTTTTAATAGTGAATAATTTTAATCGCAAAGATAACATTTAATTTTTGCTTTCCACCCCATTTTGAGGCTTTAGTATCGTTTTTCCCCCATATCCACAAACATTTTATCATTTCCAACCTCTGCATAAAAACGTTTTTTAGCAATTTATTAGAATTTGTGACATAAAAGGGCTATCTTTGCACTTCCTTAAAAACAATCAGGATATACAAATCCAAAATAACCAGATTATGAGCAAATTTGAATTCAAGCCTAAACTATTCCTTGACTTGAGAGAGTACAACAAAGAAAAGCTGACGGCAGACATCATGGCCGGCCTCATAGTGGGCATCGTAGCCCTTCCATTGGCCATAGCTTTCGGCATTGCATCCGGCGTGACACCTGAGAAGGGCATCATCACGGCCATCATCGCCGGACTGGCCGTGTCCCTGTTTGGCGGAAGCCGTGTGCAAATCGGCGGACCGACGGGGGCTTTTATCGTCATCATCTACGGCATCATACAACAATACGGCGAAGCAGGCCTGCTTGTGGCCACCGTCATGGCCGGCGTGTTCCTGATTCTGTTGGGCGTATTCCATCTGGGTACCATCATCAAATACATCCCCTATCCCATCGTGGTAGGCTTCACCAGCGGAATCGCCGTGACCATTTTCACGACGCAAATCAAAGACCTGTTCGGACTGACCATCGACAACGTGCCGGCCGATTTCATAGAGAAATGGATCGTGTACATCCGCCACTTCGGCAGCTTGGACGTATGGTCCACCGCCGTGGGTATAGTCAGCGTGGCCATTATCGCCCTCTCCCCCAAACTGACCCACAAGATTCCGGGTTCGCTCATTGCCATCATCGTCATGACCGTGGGAGTCTACCTGCTGAAACAATACGGTATAGCGACGCAAGTGGAAACCATCGGCGACCGCTTCATGATTAAAGCCGAACTTCCGGGCATGAACGTACCCGAACTGAACTGGGAAAGCATCAAGCAACTGATGGCTCCTGCCATCACCATCGCCATACTGGGAGCCATCGAATCGCTACTCTCGGCCACCGTGGCCGACGGTGTCATCGGCGACCATCATGACTCGAACCAGGAATTAGTGGGACAGGGCATCGCCAACATCCTCTCCCCCATCTTCGGCGGCATCCCTGCCACCGGTGCCATCGCCCGTACCATGACGAACATCAACAATGGGGGACGCACGCCCGTGGCCGGTATCGTGCATGCTATCGTGCTGCTGCTCATTTTCCTGTTGCTCATGCCACTGGCGCAATACATTCCTATGGCCTGTCTGGCGGGCGTATTGGTCATTGTGAGCTATAACATGAGCGGTTGGCGGACATTCAGGGAACTTTTGCGCAATCCTAAGTCCGATGTGGCCGTCTTGCTTATCACTTTCTTCCTCACCGTGATATTCGACCTGACCGTAGCCATTGAGTTCGGACTGGTACTGGCCTGCCTGTTGTTCATCAAGCGGGTCATGGAAACCACGGAGGTGAACCTTTTTAAGGATGAAATCGTCCCTACGGATGCCGACGGCACCGTGATTTCGGAAGAGCATCTGCACATTCCCGACCACACGGAGGTCTACGAAATCAACGGCCCTTACTTCTTCGGCATTGCCAACCGGTTTGAAGAGGTCGTACTACAAACCAAGGAACAGCCTAAGGTACGTATCATCCGCATGCGGAAAGTTCCGTTCATCGACTCTACGGGTATCCACAACCTGACCAACCTGTGCGAGATGAGCCATCGCGAAGGGGTGCACATCATCTTGTCCGGAGTGAATCCGAAAGTACACGAAGCCCTCAAGAAAAGCGGATTTTATGAACTGCTCGGCAAGAAAAACATCTGCGACAATATCCATACGGCCCTCGAAGTGGCCCGGCATTACTTGAACCGCTGACCCGTTTCTCCGGCCTTGACTAAAAAAACGGCCGCCCTCCCATATATATAAATAGGGATATGGAAGGGCGGCCGTAACTTCGGCTATGCCATCTACAACGCAAGCAGCTGTTCGCCGTGCGTCTTGGTCTTGACTTCTTTCGGGGAGAAGACCTTCTCTATCACTCCTTCTTCATCAATGACAAAGGTGGTGCGGAAAGTTCCCATATACTTGCGGCCATACATGCTCTTCTCTCCCCATACGCCCATCTCATTGACCAACAACTTGTCCGTATCGGCAATCAACGTGAAAGGCAACTCGTGTTTCTCTATGAACTTCTTGTGCGAAGCGGCACTGTCCACGCTTACCCCGATTACCTCGTATCCTTTATCCTTCAGCGCAGAATAGTTGTCGCGCAGGCTGCAAGCTTCGGCCGTACAGCCCGACGTATTGTCCTTGGGATAAAAATAAAGCACCACTTTCTTTCCACGGTAGTGGCTCATCAAAATCTGCTCTCCTTGTTCGTTCACGCCCAGTACCTCGGGCGCCTTGTCTCCTACATTCATATTTTCTTTATTTTCAGGTTAAATATAATCGTCAACCCGGCATCTTACGATTCACTCGCATTCGTCAATCGTATAGTTCACAAAATCATTGAAGGGCTTCATCAACTCGAAAATCCCGGCCGTACGGTCCAACCAGTTTTCATCACGGAAGAAATCATCCGGCACCGTGTGGCAAACGGAGTAATCTTTCGGCCTCAAATAATCCGGATAAGGGAAATCCTTCGGAAAGCCCTTAGGAAGGGTTTTCAAACGAGACTCACCTATGACGGGAAATGCCGCCTTGAAATCTGCCGCCTCCACAATAGAGCGGAATTCGTCCACCTCGTCCACGATGGACTGGCGGACAGCTTTCAGAATCGGCGAAGGCAGACACCACGACCCACCGGCCAACAAGCATTCGCCGGGCTGAAGGTGGAAATAATAACCGCTATGCCAGGATTTCTTGCCGCAGGCGTTGATATAGGCTCCGAAATGGCGCTTATAAGGCGATTTGTCTTCAGAGAAACGCGTGTCGCGATAAAAACGATACGTGCAATCCTTTACCGTAAGGTGTGCCACACTACCGTCAAATGCCGCGATACGATGGATAAGTGCCTGCACCATCTCCTCGAAAAGCCCGTGCGCTTCCTCATACTGCCCTTTGTGTCCTGCAAACCATCCCCGGTCGTTATGCGCCGCCACATCTTTCAGGAAGTCCAATATGCAATCTATCTTTGCTTTCATTTGTGCCTTATTTTACATGGGCAAAGATAGTACAAAGCGGATAAAAAACAAAGCAAATGCGCCAACCTGTGCCCAAAAAGAGCGTATTGATTCAACCCTACCACTATTTGACGCGTTTATTCTCTTTCCGCTATATCATAAAGGTGTAAATTTACAGCGTCGAGATCTTTGATAACCATAAAAAACAAGTATCGTGGGCGCACCCGCAATACTTCATTACAACTTAACCCATAAATTAAACAGTTAATCACAATGAGAAAAAACACGTTACTCGTAGGAGTACTGTCCTTATTGGGGACAAGTCAGGCGATGGCCGAAGACCTGGTCGTCGGACTCATGAAAAGCAACGCATCCCACATTGAGTTGGTAAAAGATGCGAGTTTTGATGTAGGTTACGGCTGCATCGGGAACACTTCGACGGAAACCGTCATCGGTTTGGGAGAAGTGGATTTCGGTACAGACGGGACGAACTACAAAGCCACCGGAGTGGAGTTCGCCCACGGATGGGGCAGTTACGACGAGGAGAAGATTGTAGTCCTCAGTGCCGGAGCCACGGCAGAAGAGGCCGTCCCGTTCAACGAAATGACCGTGACCCGCACTTACGGTTACCATCAGTTTGAACTATTTGCCGAGAATATGGACAAAGGAGACGGATTCGCCCTTCCCACCGGTAAACAGAAAGTGTGGCTGACATTCCGTGCCGGACAAGGCAACCTGCGTTCGGTGAAGTTCTATGAAAACGCCATTTCCGAAGGTATGGAAGGCGTACAGCCTTGGCCCAACCAAGCAGAAGGCTACGGAGACATCACGACCTCCATAGAAGCTGCCGCATTTGAGAGAGCGGTAGAAGTACCTGAAAATCCGGAAGAAGACCCTTACAAAGATGCCAAATACGATGAAAATACGGCATGTTGGGGCGGAACAAACGACGGGTTTATCGTCAAATCCACCAAGGAAATAGACTTCGGCAACGGAGAATTCCAACAATTAGTGGCCTATATCGGGCATGACGGCGAAAGATACACGGAGTACATGGAATTCTATATCGACGAAGTAAAACCGGAAAATATGGTTGCCAGGACATGGACGGGCATCAATATACAGGAATGGAACAAGTTCACACCGGTGGCCACTACGTTGAAAGAGGTAACGGGCAGCCATCACCTGTATGTGAAATGGGGCAATGCCACGAACCTCCACCAGATAGATTTGGTCAAAGAACCCGTCTGGTATGAGAATCCGGACTGCGGAGTCGTTTACGACAACGCACAACCGTCGGAGAATGCTGTGGTATTCGTGACCAAAGGCGAATCCGGAGCTACGGAAGGCGGAGACGTGTCCCAAGGCGAAACTGCCTGGAAAATAATCCAACCCATCAGCGGGGATGCCAAATGCGAGGGCGGCAACATCGGTTATACAAAAGCCGGCGTGGTGGTAATGTACCAAGACATAGACTTCAAGAACGGTTATTATAAGGACGTGTTCATCAATGCTTCTTGCGACAAGACCTATATCGGCAGCACCACAGAAGAGGCTAATTACTCTTTATATGTAGACTTGGACGACATAGACTGGGCCACCGTGACTAACTTAGACGAGCTGCATGGCGCGCTCGAAGGCCATGAGCCGGTGGCTGTAGTCAGGGCACAAGGTACCGGCGCGTGGAGCAACAAACTCACCACTACAGCCCCGTTAAGCCATGTGGAAGGCATACATAATTTATATGTGGTCTATAATTTGCCCGACAGGGACAATATCGGTACCAACATCTACGGATTGTATTTGGATCCGGGACAGAACCCGGAAGAGCCTCAACCTGCTACCGGTGACTTGTTTATCCCGCTCATGAAGAGCAATGCGGAAAACATCGAATTGGTAAAAGACGCGACTTTTGATGTCGGTTATGGGAATATCGGCCATACAAGCGAAAACACCATTATCGGATTGGGAGAGGTGGATTTCGGAAAAGACGGAAATGCCTATCAGGCTACCGGTGTGGAGTTTGCCAACGGATGGGGTGCGTATGGTGAAGCCAAATACGTCGTACTCAGTGCCGGGGCTACTCCGGAAGAAGCCGTCCCGTTCAATGAAATCAGGGTGGAAAGGACTTTCGGTTACCACCAATTCGACATGTTTGCCGAAAACATGAAAGAAGAAGACGGTTTCGCACGTCCTATCGGCAAACAGAAAGTATGGCTGACTTTCCGTGCCGGAAGCGGGAACTTGCGTTCCGTAAAATTCTATGAAGAGGCTATTCCCAAAGAAGAAGAAGGCCTGCAAGCATGGCCCAACGAAATGGAAGGATACGAAGAAATGGCCACCGTCATTGACGGTTCTGCCCTTGTGAGAGCGGTAGACGTTCCGGAAAGTCCGGAAGAAGATCCCTACAAGGATGCAAAATACAATGAAGAAACGGGATGCTGGGGAAGTACAAACGACGGATTCATCGTCAAATCCAATGAAGAAATAGACTTCGGCAACGGAGAGTTCCAACAACTGGTGGCCTATATCGGTCACGACGGTGAAAGATACACGGAATACATGGAGTTCTACATCGATGAAGTAAAACCGGAAAACATGGTGGCCAGGACATGGACAGGCATCAATATACAAGAATGGAACAGCTTCACCCCAGTAGCCACCCGGATACAGGAGGTGACTGGCAGCCATAGCCTGCTCATCAAGTGGGGAGGTGCCACGAACTTGCAGAAGATTGAACTGGTCAAGGATTCCCTCTGGTTTGAAAATCCGGATTGTGGAGTCGTATATGAAAACGTAGAACCATCGAAGAATGCCGTAGTGTTCGTCACGACAGGAGAAAACGGGGCCACGGAAGGCACTGACACCAACCAAGGCATACAATGGGAAGTCATCAAGCCCATCAGCGGGGATGCACGATGCGAAGGAAGCAACATCGGGTTCACCAAAGCCGGCGTAGTCGTTGCTTACAAAGGCATCGACTTCAAGGACAATTACTATCAAAAGGTCTTCATCAACGCATCCTGCGAACCGTCATATATTGGCAGTACCATAGAAGATGCAAACTTTACGCTTTACACAGACTTGAACGACATCGACTGGGAGAATGTCACCAACCTGGAAGAATTGAATGCGGCACTCGAAGGACGCGAACCCGTAGCTGTCGTCAGGGCGCAAGGCACCGGAAGTTGGAGCAACAAGCTGACGACAGCCGGCGATTTGGCAGACTTAAGCGGAATACATGACTTGTACGTAGTCTATAACTTGCCCGACAGGGACAATATCGGTGTCAACATCTATGGCTTGTACCTCGACCCGGGAGAGAATCCCCAAAGCATCAAGGAAAACATTGCCCAAGGAAATGGCATAGAAGTACGCGGCCATGACAACCGGGCCACCATTTGTACCGGCACGGATATGCATGTCACGGTTTATACCGTAAACGGAACTGCCATAGCTGAAATGGACGTAAAAGCCGGCACCACGCTCATCGAAAACCTCAATTCAGGCATCTATATCCTGAAAGCTACTGGCAAGGACGGTAAGACAACTGCCCAAAAGTTTATCGTGAAATAAAAAACACCTAACCTTTGGATGCGGGGTGAACATGCCCCCGCATCCATTTCTAAAATGACCATTATGAAAATAAAACACATGATTGCCGTAAGCCTGCTATTGCTCACAGGCATACGGACGGCAAATGCCGTAGAATGGCAAATGAAGCAAGGCCCCATGATGACACCTTGGAGCGAAACCCTTGACCCGGAAAATGTGCTCGGCGAATACCCCCGTCCACAAATGGAACGCCAAGAATGGATGAACTTAAATGGCATCTGGGACTTGCGGAAAGCCATACAAGACGAAGCTTACAGCCCCGATTTCATTTATGACAAGAAAATACTCGTGCCCTTCCCGCTTGAATCGGCCATTTCCGGCGTAATGGAAGAAAGCGACAACCAATGCTATTGGTACAGGCGAACTCTGACGATACCGGAAAGCATGAAAGGGAAAAACATCCTGTTGCATTTCGATGCCGTGGATTGGAAAGCGATTGTCTATGTCAATGGAAAAAAAGTAGGCCAACACACGGGAGGCTACGACCCGTTCTATTTCGACATAACCTCTGCACTAACAGACGGAGGCGAGCAGGAAATAGCCGTTTATATCCATGACAATACGGGAGCAGAAGGCCAACCTAAAGGCAAACAAGCCTTGGACAAGTGGGGATGTTGGTACACTCCAGTCAGCGGCATCTGGCAGACGGTTTGGCTCGAACCGGTGAATCCGGTACATATCACCCGGTTGTCTATCGAACCGGACGTGGACAATTTCTGCTTCAAACTGCAAGTGAACGCTACCGGCGACAGCGAAGCCACTGCCGACATCCGGTTGTCAGACCCCGACGGTAACACTGTAGCTTCATTGCAAGGCGTAGCCACAGGCACTCCATGCACCTTGCCTGTAAACGCTCCGGAACTGTGGTCGCCAGAACATCCCTACCTTTACGACCTCAACATCACACTATCTTCGGAAGGACAACAAACCGATGCCGTGAAAAGCTATTGCGGCATGCGCAAGATTGAAGTGAAAAACGTGGACGGCACACCACGCATCTTCCTGAACGATACACAAATCTTCCAAATGGGACCGTTGGACCAAGGTTGGTGGCCGGACGGACTGTACACGGCACCTAGCGACGAAGCCCTCCTGTTCGACATCAAAGCGATGAAAGAACTTGGCTTCAACATGATACGCAAACACATCAAAGTGGAACCGTCACGCTGGTACATGCATTGCGACCGCGAAGGGATATTAGTATGGCAAGACCTGCCCAGTCCTAACCTTCCTGCCGGACACGAAGCCTTTGCAAGGCAGAACTTTGAAGAGGAAGCTGTCCGCATCATAGATGCTTTCGAAAACCATCCGAGCATCGTGCAATGGGTCGTATTCAATGAGGGGTGGGGACAGTTCGACACCGAACGGATGACGCAAGTAGTCATCGACAAAGTCAGCCCGCAAAGCCTTGTCTGCTGCGCCAGCGGATGGAATGATGCCGAAATCGGTGACATCAAGGACTCTCACAGCTACCCCTACCCTTCTTGCCCCATCGACCAGAAACGCGCCTGCGTCAACGGTGAATACGGAGGCATCACCCTGAAAGTACCCGGACATATCTGGCCGGGCGGAGACTTCGGATACACGACAGTGGAAACAGCAGAAGACTTTACCATCATGTTCAATGACTTGGCTGACAAAATCAAAGACCATTATTATTATGGGCTTAATGCAGCCGTTTACACACAGTTGTCGGACGTGGAAATCGAGAAGAACGGCATCTACACCTATGACCGGCGCATATTGAAACCATATTCACCCACAGGAGAATTGAAAGATAAAATCTTGGAATGCATCAACATGCCGCAAAGCGACGTAAAGATACAACCCGTCGTATCGACGGCCAAGGAACATAAATACAAATGGAAGTTCATCACCGAAGACAATGCACCTCGCCACTGGTTTTCCAAAGGGTTCGACGACAGCCTATGGCCCAAAGGGACTGCCGCATTCGGAAAGAGTTCATTATGGAATACGCAAGGACTTATCTCCATACCTTGGACCACACCGCAAATTTACATGCGCCGTTGGTTCTACTTGGGCGACGTAACCCAAGAAATGATCGACTGCATGCGCTTCATGATTTACCATGACGATGACATTTTCATCTACATCAACGGAGTTTGGGCTGCCACGAAGAAAGGTTCTGTTTCCAATTACATTCCTTACGACATTTCCGACGAAGCACGCCAGACCCTCAAACCGAACAGTTGGAACCTGATAGCCGTAAAATGCATACAAGGCAGCGGAGAGCAAATCGTAGACGTGGGCATCTCGGCGTTTTCAGCCACAGACTTCCATTATAAGGAGGTGTACGACGAATTCACGAACGAAGACTTTACCGAACTTCCGGAACCGGGCAATCCGACAGAACCGGTATTTGAAAAAGTGAAATACCCCGTGCCTGCCGAACAAGCGGCTACCGCCATCTCCCGTGGACAGTTCCTGCATTCTACCGACCGTTCCAATGCGGCTTGGGGAGACTTCGACAACGACGGATTCCTGGAAGTCACTTATTCCGGCAACAACGAACACCAACGGATAACCTCGCGGAAAAAGTTTTCCGCCCTGTATGACTATCAAGAAGACGGGACATTCAAGAAGCTGGACAGTCCTTTCGACGTGGTATATTATGCTTGCCCCACATGGTTCGACTACAACAACGACGGCTTAATGGACTTGTTCGTACCCGGAGTGAAATCCATGGATTATGAAAATGACCTCGATGATGTGGTTGCCTACTTGTACGAGAACAAAGGTATCGGACCGGACGGGCAATATGTATTTGAAGAAGTAAACCAAGCCACGCCGGAAAGCAACCTCATGGGAATCTCTCCTATCTACGGCTCGCTGGACGGTGGACGGTCGCGCCACTACGTATCCGTAGGCGATTATGACAAAGACGGTTACCTTGACCTCATCATCGCCGGACTGGACGACTACGAAGACAAAGACGGCATCACGGATGAAAACGGTAACCCCGTCGTACACCACGACCGGCGCGTGCTTTACCTCTATAAAAACAATAAAGGGAAAGGATTCATCCGGCAAGAAACCCCTCTGGACGGCGACAAACCCTTCACGGGGCTGTCAAGAGGTTCGGTACATTTTGCCGATATGGACAACGACGGTTGGTTGGATATCATCTCATCCGGTTACGGCCCGGGCGAAGGCAATCTCCGCATCTATTGGAACAATGGCGACGGCACTTTCTCCGAAAACGGGCAATACCTATACGGATCATACGATTCGTCTTGTTTCCCCTGCGACCTGAATGCCGACGGGTGGACGGACATCGTGGTAACCGGATATTCTGCCACCAAAGGACAGAATGCCAAATCATTCTACGTATACCGCAATAAGGGCGGACGGACATTTGAGATGTTGGACGATTTGTTCTGCGGATTTGAAGGAGTAGACGGGGCTACCCCCTCGTTCGGCGACGTGAACCACGACGGGCTGCCGGACATCTTAGCGGGCGGACACGGCGAAAGCCACGAAATCACAACCTGGCTTTATCTGAACCGGGGAGATTTCTGTTTCAAGCCCTACGGCGGATGGTACGACACGGAATCTCCTTGGACGTTCAACCGCATCACCCACGGTAACAATCATTTGATAGACTTCGACAACGATGGCTATCTGGATGCTTGGAACATGGGATGGGCGCATAGTGACGTATGCTCACGCGAATGCGCCACCGAACTTTACCGGAACATGTCGTCCGACAAGGGAGCCGTCCCCAACGGAGCCCCCACCGCCCCCAAAAACCTGAAAGCCGTCTACGACCAAGCCACAAAGATGGTCACTTTCAGTTGGGACGCAGCTTCGGATGACGTCACTCCCCAAGAAGCCTTGCAATACAACCTGTATTTGAAAAAATCGGGTTCAGACAATATCTTCATGACCGTGCCGGCTGACGTGCAAACCGGTTTCATCAAAACAGGAGAAATCTCGGGACAAATCTCGACGACCGTCTACTCCATGTACATAGATGACGAGGAAGCCACGTATGAATGGGGCGTACAGGCCATCGACAACGGCAAGAGAGGCGGAGCGTTCACACAGTCCCGCTTCGACCCGTCCGGCAGTTCCGTAGAGGAATATATGCTCCCCGGCGTCCGGATATATGGTGCAAATGGCAAATTGCATTACCACGTGAACGAAAGCACAACCCTGACCATCATGGATGAAACCGGAACCACCATTTCCCACATGACTGTCAACGGCAGCGGAACAACCGACATTCCCCTACACGGGGTCTATCTCATAAAAGCCGACATTGGAAATAAGGCACAAACTTTCAAAGTTGTCTTATAACCACTTCCACAAACTGAATTACGTACACTTCCGCAGATAAAACCACATTATCCTATGGGCGGAAGTGCACGTTTCTTTTTCTCTTCCCCCGTTTTGGTGCAGCTATTACATTATTTGAAGCATACATCAACTTTTTGAAAGCTGCGGAATACATACCTTTGCCATGCAAAAGAAACTATTTTTTATAACCATTAAAAACATTCGTCATTTATGTACAAAAGTTTAAGAAGCATGCTGCTCATGGTTACCTGCGCAGTGTGTGGTTCAGTCCTCGCCCAAGACAACCTGAAAGCCATGCAACAGAAATTCGTCAACGAGAAGTTCGGCATGTTCATCCATTTCAACATGCCCTCATTTGTGGACGAAGACTGGCCCGACCCCGACATGCCGGCCGAAACCTTCCACCCGAAGAAACTGGACTGTAACCAATGGGCCGAAGCTGCCCTTAGTGCAGGAATGAAGTTCGGATGCCTGACCACAAAACACCACAGTGGTTATTGCATCTGGGACACGAAGACTACGGAATACAACGTCATGAACAGCCCCCTGAAACGTGACGTGGTACGGGAATACGTAGACGCTTTCCGTAAAAAGGGGTTGGACGTGATGTTATATTATTCCATCCTCGACACGCACCATCGTCTACGTCCGGGATTTATCAACCGCAACCATATAGATTTGATTAAAAACCAGTTGAAGGAGCTGCTGACTAACTACGGCCCCATTTCCGCCCTCATCATCGACGGTTGGGACGCTCCTTGGTCGCGCATTTCATACGAAGAAGTCCCATTCGACGACATCTACCACTTCATCAAACAGCTCCAGCCGAACTGCCTCGTCATGGACTTGAACTCTGCCAAATACCCACAGGACGCATTGTTCTACACCGACATCAAGTCCTTCGAACAGAATGCCGGACAACACATCTCCAAAGACACCAACCGGATGCCGGCCTTGTCGTGCCTGCCGCTGAACTCGTCGTGGTTCTGGAAAAGCGACTTCCCCACAACGGACGTGAAATCGCCCGAATGGATTGTCAACGAGAACCTGATACCTTTCAACAAAGCATACTGCACCTTCATCCTCAACGTGTCGCCCAACCGGGACGGATTGATTGACGACAATGCCTTGGAGGCGTTGAAGGAAATCGGCCGCCTTTGGAAAGGAAAAGAAGGTGGCGAAATGACGTTGGGCGAATACGAACGTCCGATAACGGCAGAAAACATCGCCAAACACCGTCCGGCCAATTCCAGTTGGAGTTACGATTCTTTCATCATGGACTTCGGGAACGACGACAACTTCGGCTCGGCCTGGCATTCCAACCCGAGAATCAAAGAACCATGGTACGAAGTGGAATTTGAACGCACGCGCCCGTTCAACATGATTTCACTGGTGGATGACAACCAGAGTTTCAGCAGCTATCGCGTACACTACCTCAAAGACGGAGTTTGGCATGAGATTCCCGTGACTCCGAAAGACGGAAAAGTAAAAGTGCACCGCTTCGATGAAGTCTGGGGAAACAAAGTCAAAGTCACTTTCACCAAGAAGAACGAAAACGAACGCATGTACCTGAATGAAATAGGCGTGTATAACGAACGCCGCGACTAAAAAAAGATCCCCTTATTCCATCCTCTCCAATCCGGAAAGGAAAAGAATAAGGGGATTATTATATGTGTACGGCATCTAAAGCCGACACACATTCCAACTTACTTTATCAACAAGCGGAAAGCACCCTTTTGTGTCTTCACGATGTATAATGTATTGGTACGCAAAGCTACCGGAATAACAGTGCCTTCATACCGACCGACCAAAGCCCCTGTCAAGGCGTAAACTTCCACGCGTCCGCCGCAAGGCACATACAAATTCCCATTAGCATAAGCCACTTTCACGTCTCCACTATTTACAGATGTAACTCCATTGCCTTTTTCCACCGTCAAAATACCATTTACGGTCTTCACTTCATAGTTTTCGGGCATGCTCTCAACTTTCACTACGATAGGATAAGTACCAGGTACGAGTTCCGTCGGAAGTTCGGGTTGCGCCACAGGTTCAGTTTCAAAAACGGTCTCCACTGTATCTTTCCCTATCCACCCCTCATATACCAAATCGTAGGTCGGAGGCAGTTCCTCATCCACTTTAACCGTCACATTCTTTGCCGTAACCGTAAGCAAAGCTTTCTGTACTTCGAACGACACCTTCGTTGTAGTGGCACCGTAATCCACATCATCCACCGTTTTGGCGTTAGTCATTACCACCAACTCAGCCTCACCCGCTTTCTTTGCCGTAACCACACCTTTAGATGTCATACTCACCACGCCTGAAGTCAACACCTTATTACTATATGTAATACCATGCTCATTGGAAACTAACGTGAATTCATCACCATAAACAACTTTCTCGGGTATTGTTACCGTAATATCAGGATTGGCCGCCATGACAAGTTTGGCAACATCTGGTACAATACTGATAAGGTCAAAGTTATCAAAAGACACCTGTTCCGACAATTTCAGTGAAACCGGGAACTCATCACCAATTTCAGCATCCTTGTTCACCGTACATACCACCTCCGGCTGAACGTCCATATTGGCCAAAACGTCTTCATCATCATATACAACATCCGTGTATTCTACCGTAAAGATGTATTCATCTTGCCCCACAGCCACTTTCACAGTACGATATTGTTCACCGTCGTATACCGATGACAAAGTATTGTTTCCATATCTGACGTATACACCCACTTTATTTTTCACCACCGCAAACTTTGCCTTGTCCGACAACGCAAGTTCATAATTTGCAGCCTCTCCGCCACTTAATGCAGCCTCACGCATGTCACCGGCCTTTTCTTCTTCTTTTGGCGCATTAGCCTTCACCGTAGGAAGCTTGGAAAGAATTTCCTCCACAGGTTTCTCGGCATCATCACCTTTCAAGCCATCCAAAACAAACGAATAACCACATTTGCCTTTATCTAAATTGGAAGTACTTACATTGACGCCGCGCCAACACCAGGCATCTTCCGCAAGGGAAACATTCAATACCGCCTTGGACACCTGCACCATCAACGGTTCAGAAACAGCCGGAGTATAATCTTCACTACCGGTCTGACTTGCCGTTACCATAACTTCACCGGCTCCAATAGCATGTAATTTCCCATCTTCTCCTTGTTTCAGTACGCCGTCGACAGAGAATGAATAACTAAAAGCCTGGTCACTATTGGATACAAAACCAAGTCCATCTAAGGCATCACCATACGTGATGGACGGTGCCGCTTCGGGTAAGGAAATCACGGTTTGTACTCCCTTAAATGTCAACTTGTAAGTATTTTCTTTCTCACCTTTGGCAGTATCGTCGGTCACAACAATTGTCGTCACATTTCCGTTTTTTGAGACAGCCACTTTGGCATCTTTACCAAAAGCCTTGGCTTCCACTTTGGCATCCACCATGTCACCGGGTAGTTGGTATTCGAATACGCCATTGTCAAAACCGGAAACCTCTTGCCCTCCCACCGTCAGGCTTTTCAGGCGTGAATTATAAATGAATCGCACATCGTCCACCGTCAGTGTATTGCCGGTTCCTAATGCAGAACGGTCGAAGTAATCGGAAGCAGCAAAAATAATATTCATCTTTTCCGGATTCACATCCGATTTATAATCGATGGCAAAAGAATTACGCGTCCAGTTTTCAACATCGCCCTCAATATAATATTCATTAGAAGCCACTAACTTGACATCTCCGGTCACACCTTCTGTTATCTTTCCCAAAATATCCTTCTCGCGGTCTACCATATCAATAACCTCCGGCGCATTGCTCATTCCGGTAGTAACTTTCGAAACCGAACTTCCCGTCCATGAATAAAACACCACCGTAGCCCTTTCACTTTCATTAAAAGAACCGTTTGCAGGTTTCTCATGCGCATGAGTACGCTTTATATAAAAAGCCAAAGAATCTGGACGAGAAGTAAAGGCGACACCACCATACGCACCACCGTCACTGGTATCTTCCGGAGTTCCTACATTAGACACATCACCATATGCCCAAGCCTTACCCAACGTGATATATCCGGGAGCGGTTGCACCGATGCCGAACATTCCGACGTAATCATTCCACATTCGCACGGAATGTCCATCTTCATTGCCTATACGGTCGGCATCTGCTTCCACTAATTCTTTCTTCATCGTAATGATGAAGTTCTTGCATACACTGGATGCCATCCAACCCTTCGGCTGCGTACCCACTGCCGTCTTTCCATCGGGATAGCAAGTTTCCCAAGGCCCATCAAACGAACCGTCAAAACCCTGTGCCGCCATCGAAGCCGATGCCAACAACAAAGTAGATAAAAGTAGATTTCTCTTCATTATTTTCTTTTTTAAGAATTATACATACTTTCTTTACGCACATTACAATTAATGAAGACAAAGTTACCATTGTTCGCATGAAAGACAAAGCAAATACGGTAAAAAGAGGAGGTTTACCGAAATATATACCGAAAAATCCATTCTAAAGTACCACTCAGCGGATTGCTACAGGCTCCCATAACATTGAATAGTCTATACCATCCTCCAAAACACATTTCCCCGTCCGCGTTGGCAATGCCACGGTCTTTTTTTCAGGTTCAGGGTTTGTAACCGAAAAGTCGGACCGAGATATCCCCCCAGCTTTGCTTTCTCTACCATCCTGCCATGAGGCAACTTTACTTTCCGGCCGAACGAAATAAACCGTATCACGCACGACCTCATGGCATATTACCGTATCTATTTCCTGCGCAACCTGCCGAAACGACGATTCATCTGACATTTTACCTAATTCCACTCCCCATAAAAGACCAACCACGGCTGCCACCGGCGTAGCTACCCATCCCCAAGAAATGCCACTACCCCGACGCGGGTTCCGTGGCACACATAAACGACCGTTTTCTTCATTCCGCAGCCGTATGGCTGCCTGTGAAACTTGTTCCTCAAAGTGTTTCATAAACCTTCAATTTCTTTCTTAAGTATTGCAATAAATAATGAAGACGCGATTTCACCGTACCTTCCGGGATACCCATTACTTCGGCCAGTTGCGGCACCGTAAGTTCCTCCTCATAACGCAAAGCAAACAGCACACGTTGCTCCGGAGGCAGCTTGTCCAACAATGTGGAGAGTTCGCGATCGAACATCTGGACATCCATCCGAAGTTCCGGCTGTTCCTCATACGTATCCGGCCCGCCACGCACCTCTTCCGCAAAACCTACCGCAATATTCCGGAAACGATATTCATTCCGGCACAGATTATAGGCCATCGTGAAAAACCAAGGACATAACTCCCGTCCGCATTCATACCGCCCCCTTACCGCCCATACGCGCAAGAACAGTTCCTGTGTGAAGTCCGAAGCCAACTGCCCTTCCCGCCCCAACATACGGAAGAAGAAGCCATACAGGCGGCGGGCATAACGACGGTACAGTTCATCGAAAGCCTTTTCGTCACCCATTTGCCGTACACGTCCCATCAATTCCTCGTCCGACAGTTTCCGCAACGACGGCCTGAAGTTTATTTTTACCGCCATTTCTCCAAATAGTCCAAATATTCCTTTTTCTTCGCGGCTGAAAACCGGCCGTTCTCCACCGAAGCTTTCAATATCCGGTAAAGCCAACCGGCACGCTCCTGATTACCCGATTCCCTATATGATTGTACCAATGGCCCCAACATGACCGTGTAGTTCAGCAGCAACATCTCGCTTCCCGACCACCATGACTCCAAACGGAAAGCAGGTTCGGTCAGGTAATCGAAATGATAATCCCGCTCTACATGGCGCTTGGCTGCCGAAACATTGTCATAAGGCTCTTCACTGTACCGGTACACCAATCCCTCATTATAAAGTTTGCGGGCTATGCCCTGCACGGCCCACTGCGAACCCGGCGAGAAGTAAGCCGGGCGACCGGATTCGCGGATGACATATTCCACCATCTCTTGCACAGCCGCCTTGAACTCTTCTTCCGTTCTGACCTCGCGCCCGGGAAAGGTCGGAATCCCCAACTTCCGGCACAAAGCGTCGCGATAGGACCGTATGGACAGAAAAGGAATCACGACCACCACCTTGTCCGTATGTACACGCATCGCGCGCTGCAACATGACCTTGTCGAAAAGTTCCGCATCGCCGTTGCCGAAGAAAAGCCCGCCTTCGGCCATCCCTTGCAACTGGTTGTAACCGAAACGCAGGATAAACGAAGGATATTTGCCATGCTCATACTGGCGACTCAGGATGTCATTGAAAAGCCCTGCCTTCCATCCTGTCCCGTCCGTTTCCCCCATCATCCAAAGATAACCCAGGATGGCATCGTATCCACGGTCTGAAATATCATCCGGCAACATCGTCATCGCCATCTCCGCAAACTTGTTGTCAGGTCCCTGGGAGGCGCGGTAAGCACATATATTATAGGTATAAGTCTCGGGGATAGCCCGCTCCATACGCTCCAAGACACGGGGTATTCCTCCATCGTTCTTTCCACGGGAACAAGATTTCAGCCCCCAGGCAGCCTCAAACAGGTTGCGCCACGCCTTTTCATCCTGCCCGTCTGCATCCACTTCTTTTTGCCAAGCCTCGACCTGGCCTGCATACCAGAGCGAGTCGTGCACCTCTTCCACGATTCCTTTTATCTCCTGCGGTTCCTGTGCCGACACGCAAAGCGCCACGGCCATCGCCCACGAAACAAGCAACGTCTTTCTCATATTCTTTCTGTTTCTACCATAAATAATGTTTGTACTTGCAACACGTGTCATAAGGATATACACGCCACAAGGCATTTCGTTCAAAGAAAAAACAAGGCATGCCACGCCCATCCTACTAAAATACGATAGAAACGGTTCCGGGCGGTGGAGTACCCCCGAAAATCACCCGGCAGAGATTGGAAAATCATTCTGCGCCAAACGAAAAATCGTTCGCCTGAGATTGATTTTTCGTTTGGCGCAGAAAAACCAGGCCGCTTTTTCCCGTGGAACAACCGGACATTTGACCCTCGCATTCACGCCCCGTCACGGCCTTGCACCGCGCTAAGGAGCTTGCCAGAAATAACGGTCGTCGTAAGTAGCATACTCGGATAACGGCCAGAACCCCTCCGGCACCAAATAGATTTGACGGCTTCCCGACCCGTCAGCAGGCTCCGTCTCAAACCGGCTTTCAAGGTGGGCATCGAGCATATAAAGGTTCTTGGCCATGTAATTCTCCAAATATCCTTCTTTGGTCTGTTTGAGCTTATGGTTCCAGTTTGCATCCTCGTTCAATACCAAAGGGAGTCCCTTGATTAGCCGCTCGCGCACCTCGCCCAGATGCAACAGCAGACCGTTTTCGTCGGTGACGTAAGCTGCAAAAGACGCGTCCATCCATATCCATTTCCCCAACTGGCGGCTCCACACCATATTGATGACATGGCAATCGGTGTCGGTGTTATACGCTTTCGACTGGCACGTCACGAAGCGAGACGGGAATCCCATGGCCAGATACATCTCATTGAGCACCTGTGCCAGGAAACGGCAGTTCAGCCCACGCCCTTCGCGCTTGCATAACTCATACATGGCTATCGAGTTCTGCGCACAGTCCGGCCTCCCCGAACCACCGTCGTGACGGATGGCATCATGCAGCCAATACATCAGATTCTTGATTTGGCTGATTTCGTCGCCGCCACCGGCTATGCTGTCCAAATTGAAATAGCGGCGCACACGTACCAAATTGCTGTCCGTAGGCGGTTGGTACGTAAATGCAGGCATCGGACGGGCATCTTCCCGATAGGCCGGGGACTTCTTCAATATATAAAGGTAGTCCCCCACTTCACGCACCTTTTCCACAAGGGCTTGAAACTCCGGATTTCCGCGCAGGGCATCCCACTCCTTGTCGCTCTTTATCCGGTCATACTCGGTAAATCCCAACTTTATTGCGATGTCCAAATGCGCCAAAGCCTCCTTGTCTCTTCCCTCAGATGCCCAAGCGCAGGCCGAACGATAAAACCAAGGGGAGGAGGTCTTCTTCATGTATCCCATCACCTCTCCGCCGTGCGCCCAAATCCGGTGTACAACCGACGCGAACCGGCTCATGAAGTCGGCCAAGCCGCGTCCCTCCAGACTCTCTTCATCCGATAATTGCGGAACGAAGTCTTTATGCTGACTGTACAAGACCTTTCCTTTCACGGTATATCCTTCAAACAAAGGGCAATGCTCTGCCTCACCGAGTCCTGTTTTCAATATATCGCCATGGAACACCACCTGTTCCAACCGGGGGCAGTCCGCCAACAACGTGGGGCCTCCCGATCCCAAGACCACGCCACGGAAATCCACACGCTTCAACTGCGGGCATTCGGCAAAAGTATGCCACTCGTCGAGTTGTCCCACGTCTCCGTTCACTTCTATCCGCTCCACGGCCGGCATCTTCTGGAAAGCATATCCACAGATAAAGTCCACATGATTCAACGACAAGACTTTCAATTGGGTACATCCTTCAAAAGCACCCTTCCAGATGCCCCTCACCTGCCGGGGGAAGACCACTTCCGCCAATTCGCTGCTCCCATAAAAGGCAGAAGCACCCACAAACACATTTTCCGGCAATACGATCCTGCTGATTCGTGTGGCTCCCAAAGCCCCTTCCGCTATGGTGTCCAACCGTTCGGGCAAAACGATATGCGTCAATCCACATTCGCTGAACAAATAAGGCGGAAGCGTATGCTCTCCCTGCACCTCCCACCATTCCCCGTGTCTTACGTACCCACCTCCGCCACGGGCAAAAGAAACGCCCCGCATGTCCAACGTGCGCAAACGTCCCGGTGTGGATTGCCGCTCTTTGTCCCTCCCGGCCATTTCGCGCAGGAAGCACAAGTCCCTCCCGTTCAATGTTCCTTTCAGCGTCAGGTCCGTCACCTTGTACTTGGCTTTCTTCCCCACCAGTTCCGGTAACGTCCCGGGCGTTTCCACTTCCACTTTCAAACGTTTTGCCACGGCATGTCCCACATTTCCCAAAAGACAAACCCACACGAACAATATCCGGGCATAATACAAAACACCCTCACTGCTACAGTTTTCTTTCCGTTCCATGGTATTTCACTTTTTAATAGTCCTACATATATGAATACGCAGAAACCGGATTTTTGTGACAAGAGAATCGTGTTTTTCCTCAAAAACTGGTCAAAAAAGTATCTCATTCATCAAAAAGAGGCTTGACAGACCTCAAATACTTGTCCCGTGAAATCGCACGGTTGCAACCGCTCCGGTCAGCCCTAAAATTCGTACATCCCAAGAACGGTTCTCCCCATCCTTCTTTCACTATCAAATAACCGTCCTTGCAACAGTCGCATTTCAGGATGGGCAAATCACCGCCCTTCAGGTTATTGGTCATGAAATCGCAAATCTCCGGTTCATTGGAACAAATCCACAACTTCAACCCGTATGCCTTCTTGTACCTCAGCTGCATGGGATAACCGCATACGGGACACCGTTTCATTTCAGTGCGCGTCTCCCGGCAATCGTCCAATTTACCATTTACCATCACGCCGGGATAGTCTTTCACGAGTTCCCGTACAAAATCGGAGGGATGCTGTTGAGGCGTAACGATGTACACGCGGTTCTTGGTACGTGTCAAGGCCACATAGAAAAGCCGCCGCTCTTCCGCATATTCCATCGAATGGTCATCCCTCACGACATACTTCAATACCGGGTCGTCCTGCACTTGCGACGGGAAGCCGTACAACTCATTACGGGCATTGATGAGGATGACATGGTCGTATCCCAATCCCTTTGAGCGGTGCACGGTCATAAAATCCAGTTTCGCGAACGGGTACTTCTTGGAAATCACATTCCCCGTCTTCTCCTCGTACGTGAACTCCGATGAACGGCAAAGGTTAAAAGCGTCGAACCCGTAACGCCCCAACAACAATATCGACGCGTCCGGATTCTCCTCCAATATCTGCCCGACAATCCTCTCCACCGTTTCGCCCACAAGGAAATACTTCCCGCCTCTTCCGGCATATTTGCTCCGGTCTACGTTCTCCGTATAGGTCTCGACCACAATCGGACGTGTTATATGTTTGGGCGAAACCAGGCTTTTGCGTATCTGCGCCGTGTTCTTCTGTATGAAGCTACCGGCTATGTCGATTACTTCTTGGGCGTTCCGGTAAGTTTGGGTAATACCCAGTTCCAATCCGTACCCAAAGGAATCCTTGAATTGGGTGAACAGCGTGATATCCGAACCTGCATAGGCATAAATGGATTGCCAATCGTCGCCCACGGCCACGATCTTTGCATCGCAGAGTTTGCTCAACTCCAAGGTCAGATTAAACCGTTGACGGGAAATATCCTGATACTCATCAACTATGATATATTTGAACCCCAATCTCTCCCCTTGGATTTCCTTTTCGCGGAGCATTTTCGCCGAACTGTTTATCATGTCTTCAAAATCTACCGCCTGCTTTTCTTTCAGACGCTTGGAGTATTCTAAATAACACCGCTCGCAGATGGATAGAAACAACTTGTTTCTCTCATTGGAGGACTTGCTTTGAAACTGGTGGAAATGCTCTATCGTGAAGCCGTTGGTCTTAAAGCCATGCAAGAACGTACAAACCAACTTGACCAACTTTATGATATATTTGTTCTCTTCCGTGCTGACCAACCTGTCGAAAACTTCCCGTGAAGTTCTCGGGTGGAACTCAATCCCTTGGGCTACGAGCATTTCCTGCAAATGGTCAAGGTAATCGCGCCCGTCGTCATATTCGGAATAAGTATAAACCAAATCCGTATGGTGCCTGCGGTGCAAACGGATTTTATCATCTATTTCTTTTTTATACCGGGCCAACTGTTCTTCCGTATATCTGCTGTTCCGGCCATCTTCCGTAATGCCGAAATGTTCAATATACACCGTCTTGTCTCCTTGGGTAATCGTAAAATCCGGAGTATATGGCTTGTACGAATACCTCATATTATAAGGATAAATTTTCTCGTACACATAGTCAATGCCGTTCATGAACAGGAAATTCGCTATCCTGACCTCCTGAACCGACCTTAACGTCTCGTGGGCAATGCTGACACATTTGCCGGTCCGTTGGTCTATAATCTTTTCCGCATACTCATCCATATTGCCACGCAAAGTGGAAAAGTCGGCTTTGGATATGTAATTGAAGAAATCATTGAGATTGTCGCCCTCATACGGTGCGTCGAAATAACTTCCGAAGAACAATATCAGCTTATCCACCAACTCCGGACACTCCAATATGTTTTCTTTCAAGTAATTGTTGACCACATGCCACATAAAGCCACCATCCACTACCGTCTTCCTTTCGGTGTCTTTCTTTCGCAGTATGGCATAGCCCGTCTTATGGAAAGTCGTCACCGGGCAATCTATCTTCAGACCCTTATTGATTTTGCTGCGCAATTCCCCGACCGCCTTATTCGTATATGAAATGACCAATATCTGTTCCGGTTTCACCCCTCTTTTTTCCACAAGGTATTTCACCTTCGCAGCCATGGTCGTTGTCTTCCCGGCTCCGGCCCCGGCTACAACCAACGTGTAGTCTTCATCGGACAATACGACCCGTCGCTGTTCCTCATCCAGCTTCACATTAGGGTCCACCCTACGAAGTATCGTATCAAGATAAAGTTTGTCTTTGGCCAAATGCCTCTTGACAAATTCGTCATTGTGCGCTTCAACGACCTTGGAACCCTCCTTACTGCCCAAGTCTTCATACAGGCAAAGGAATCTCTCCATTTTCTTCGGGTCTATACGGTTCTTTTCGCAATACACGTCCAACATCCCCATCTTTTCCAAATTGGACAGACTGACATGCAGCTCTGCATATCTTTCATGAATAGGACGGTAATCGCTTCGGGCTATGAAACGGTCGCTATGCAGTAAAAGTCCGATTTGCCTCTCGAAATCCTCCAAGCGCTTGCTTCCAGTGCATTCTTCACCCTCTGAATGCACCTTTTTTCTCCGGAAAAATATCTTATCCCACTTCCCAACTGACATACTTTGTTTTTCCTATTGGCAAACCGACTTGATTTATTTGGGTGTAAAATTATAAAAAAAGCCACAACCATCCTGTGATACAGCCATTTTTAACAATAAAGAGAAATACTTCTTTTTACACAGAAAGTATTCCTCTTCATGATTATCATATATCGTACCGGATTATTCAGCCGACGTTTCTACAGCCGCCTGGCGGTAGCTATCCAATTGCTCTGCCGTGAACTTGCAGATAAAATTGAAATGCTTCTCCACCTCGGCCTCGGCATAGTTCACATACACGTTCAGGCTCTTGGCAAACAAATCGGGACGGCGCGTGGCATCCTGCATCAGCAAATGGCACATGATGGTGTCGGCTGCCATCTCCATCAAACGACGGGCCACGAAATCGTGCAGTTCTTGGTTGCCTGCTTCTTTCACGGCGTTCGTACAAGCGTCGAACTTGTTGGCCATCTCCTTCACGCGGTTCATGTAGCCCTCGTATTCCGGAAGCACGGGCTGCTGCTCGAAATCACGAATGGTGGCGATGTATGCCCCATTCGTCACGTAACGGATGCCCGCCACAGTCTGCAACTGGGTCGTACCCTCGTAAATGGAAGTGATACGAGCGTCGCGGTAAATGCGCTGACAAGCATATTCCAACATGAAACCGGAACCTCCGTGCACCTGGATACCGTCGTAAGCATTCTGGTTGGCGTATTCCGAATTCATACCCTTGGCCAATGGCGTAAAACTGTCGGCCAGTTTGGCATACTTCTTCTGTTCGGCACGTTCTTCCGGCGTCAGCTTGCGTTCGCGGGCTATGTCGTCCAATGCCTTGTAAATATCCACATAACGCGAAGTCTGGTACAACAACGCACGACCTGCGTCCAACTTGGCTTTCATCGTGGCCAGCATGTCATATACGGCCGGGAAGTTGATGATGGCCTTACCGAACTGTTCACGGTCTTTCGCGTATGCCAAAGCCTCGTTGTAGGCCGCCTGACTCAACCCTACCGACTGTGCAGCAATGCCGAGGCGTGCACCGTTCATCAATGCCATGACATACTTTATCAAACCCAACTTGCGGCTTCCGCATAACTCAGCCTTCGCATTCTTATACACCAGTTCGCAAGTCGGCGAACCGTGGATACCCATTTTGTTCTCGATGCGGCGCACGTCCACTCCGCCGTCGCGCTTGTCGTAAATGAACATGGAAAGCCCACGTCCATCCCTCGTGCCTTCCTCCGAACGCGCCAACACCAAGTGAATGTCGGCATCCCCGTTCGTGATGAAACGCTTCACACCGTTCAGTCTCCAACAGTTGTTCTCCTCGTCGAAGGTGGCCTTCAGCATGACGCTCTGCAAGTCGGAACCGGCATCCGGTTCGGTCAGGTCCATCGACATCGTTTCCCCGGCGCATACACGCGGGATGAAGCGGCTGTGCTGGTCTTCGTCGCCAAACTCATACAACGTTTCAATGCAGTCCTGCAACGACCAGATGTTTCCGAAACCGGCATCGGCGGCA
>ENA-ORNB01000151-ORNB01000151.1-human-gut-metagenome-genome-assembly--contig:-NODE-151-length-88468-cov-20.848393_pt1 | contig 88468 bp, 63 predicted proteins | sample MGYA00242112_ERZ509016 | MGnify/ENA primary metagenome ERZ509016 (study PRJEB26280, sample SAMEA2338705) | human gut metagenome | biome: human gut; feature: human-associated habitat; material: faeces...
CCATCCGGTATTGGCCAGGTTCATCGTCAGGCTTCCGCCCGTCAGTGATAAAGAACCGCTCCCGGAGATGGTTCCGTCCGTTCCGGCATTGAAGGTATAGTCCCCTCCCGTTACTTCCATGGTATTGGGCTTGACCGTTCCCTTGATCAATACCGTTTTCTCGGCGGCATCATTGGTAAAGACGACTTTGTCGTTGCTGTAGAACTGATTGTCGTCGCTTCCTTCGGCAATCCAGGGAGTCAGGCCGCCCTTCGTCTGCCATGTATTGCTGCCGGAATCCCCGGCCCATGTCAGCGTGACTGGTGTTGCTTTATAAAACGTCAGCGTTACAAAATTACCTCCTGTTGTGTCTTGTCCGAAAGAGAGTGAATCACGAGACATTGCATCGACCATCATACCGGTGGTCGATACATTGTCCGAGTTCAACTCGACCGGGGCATTGCTACTCTGGAATAACTTGTAGACGTAGGGAGTTTCGTTTGATTCAAGAGATAAAAGAGCACTTAGATCCAAGACGACTTTGGTTCCTTCTCCTTCTCCGAGAACTAAATCTCCTGTGATGACATACTGGGGCGCTGAATTATCGGTTAAGACGGAAACGGAACCGCCGTTCAGTGTTAGATTTCCCGTGATACTACCGGCAGAAGCGGCTGTCGTGGTCAGTTGGGAGCCACTGCCGAGATTGATGGTTCCCACTTGAAGCGTCCCTCCTGCCAGTGTGTAGGATGTAGCTGCCGTTCCAACATTGCCGGCATTGCTTATATCCAGTATTCCTTGTCCGGCAGTCCATGTACCGTTGAACGCCGTCATATCGCCCGTGAAGATTTGCGTGCCTGTTCCCAGTTTGGAAATGCTGATGCCCTCTCCGATCGAACCGGCAAAAGTGAGGGCAGAAGTTCCATTGTAAGTAATGTTAAGCGTACTTGGGGAGGAATTATTGGAAGCACGGTTTATGCTTGCTCTGGCCGCTGCTCCGGAAAGCCCGGCAATGTCCACATTTTCTACGCCAAGCTGGAATCGTACGGAACCGTGGTCAATGGAAACGAGAGCATTTTGAGCAGCATACTGGTTGTTCAAAATAAAATAGACTTTCTTGTTTTCAAACGTTTCATCGTTATCAGTGTCTGCATTGGTGACAGACAAGGTTCCGGTGAATCGTTTGGACTCATCGTTGTTGGCTCCCTCGATGACAAATTCCGTAGGACCATAACTGCTGAAGTTAGTACCTGCCGACCGCTTGACCTGGAGCGCCCCTTCTCCATCTAGTTGAGACATGGTGAGACGCTTGTTCCAATTGGTCAGCATAATGAGGGCCTGGTCATCCTCTGCTGCTGATTGTACGACTGTAAGCCCTTGGTTGTAACGGACATTGCCGTCGCCCATGCTGATTGTGCCGCCTTCATTGAGAGTCAGGACCGTGTCGAATAGATTGGTACTAGATCCCGAAGAATTGAGCGTGATTCCCAATGTCCCTCCAGAGAGAATTTCGAGTTCATTGCCGAGGGTGACGCTGGAATTGGCGGCGACTCCCGTATTGGTCAAATTCAAGGTTCCCGATTTCACGACGACGTGTGCGACATCGCTGGCAACTCCCCCAAGGGTGATATTGGCAGTGGTTTCCAAAGTGGCGTCACCCGTGATCTTGCCGTTGAATACGGTGTTGTTGCCGGCAAGAACAAGTTTTCCTCCCTGAATGTCAATGACGGAAGTTGCGAGGTGAGTGGTTGTCTCTCCGTCCACAGTCGCACTTGTCAAGGCTCCTCCAATACTGAGGACTCCATCGGAGACTTTCGTCAGATTGTGTCCTTGCAGGTTCAATGTGCCATTGAGGTTGATCGTACCGCTCTCGGTCTTATAGGTTCCCTGCGAACCGTCCGTTGCTGCCGAATAGAGAGAAGTATTGAAAGCGATGTCGCCGTTGAATGTCAGATTTTTGAGCGATGTCCACGATGATGCCGAATCCAGAATGCCGATCGTTCCTCCATTCAGAGTGAGGATCATGTTGTCATTGGCGATGCCATCGGTACCGATGTTCAGGAGTGCCCCGGTGGAGAGGACTAGTTCCGCAGATTCAGAACCACCATCTCGAGTCGATAACGCAAGTTTTTTCAGGTTGATAACGCCGCCTTCCGAAACATTGATGACAGGCCTTCCAGAATTGGGATTAACGATGGAGAAACCGGCGGCATTGAGAAGGTTGAATGTACCGGAAATGTTGATGACGGCGGTACTATTCCAGTGGGTAAGAAGGCAGGTGACCGAATTGACGAAATTGGCAAAGGAATCCGTGATTCTCTCCCCGGTGATGTTTAAGGCAGTGCGGGCTCCTACATTGATTACGGTATTAGTGGTATTGGCGCAAGTGAGCTGCTCCAAGGTCATGGAACCGAAGGAGTCTTCTCCACTCGTCAGGTTCAATGTACTCTTGCCGGATCCTCCCCCAAAGTTAATTCTCTTGAAGGCAATATCGGATTTCCCGTCGAGTTGGAAGTTGACATTCCCCAAGGACGGATTATAGGAATCTATCTCGAAGGCAACCTTGCTGCCCTCATCCAGTTTCAGAGTGCCTTCCGCGATGAGGGAAAAATTGCGAAAAGTCATTGTTCCCTTGGAAAGGGTTACAACGTCTTCCGTCGCAACACTGAGATCTATTGTTCCGGCAACGTTGCCAGTGATGGATGCTTGTTTTTGAAGAACCAGAGAACCGTTTCCGGTTATGTTGCCTACGGATGATTCCGTCCCAAGAGTGAGGGTGGTATTGTTGATAAAACTGAGCGTATCAACACTTAAATTTCCTGGCGTGTCTCCGTCTTTGATCGCGAAGGGTCTTTCGGTGAGTAGATTAAGCGTACCGGGGGTAAGTGCCGCTCCGTTCAGGATAATTTCATCTGTCGTATCCGTTCCTCCGTTAATGTTGAGTGTCCCCATCGCGTAGGTCGGGTAGGTCTGCAGGGTAAGGCTGCCTCCGTTCCGGTAATAACTTTGATCCGCCGTGGTAATGCTTGAATCCTCCAGAAGAGACAGGAGGGAGAAAGTAACCTTGTTATCATTATACCCGTTTGGCATATAGTTTTGTTCTCCCGAGGTAACGCTTAGGACGGATTGAAGCGTTCCCAGCGTGGTTCCTTTGACCAACAGGTTTAATGAATCGATATTGGACGATCCAAGGTCGATATTGAGCAAGCCTCCCGAGGCTACAACGGAAAAATTGCCCAAATCGAGAGTTCCTCCTCCCGTGAGGGAAATAGTGGATAGGCCGGAAGCAACGGTATTGCCCAGTGTAAATGAAGAACCTCCGTTCAACAGGAGCTTGCCTTTGTCCAGCATTTGAACGGTCAAATTAGCGGAGGACATTTGAGCTGAATACAGCACGTCCGTCCCAATGCCCAATGTTCCGCCGCTGAAGGTTCCGTTAAGCTGCATGCCTCCTGCGGCAACCGTTCCTTGAAGATTCAGAGTACCGGATGAAAGAGTGATGTTGCCGTTAAAGGCGGACATGTCACCGGAGAAGGTCTGAGTCCCGGTACCTGTCATGGTGATGTTCAGTTTGCTGCCAAGAGCCCCTTGATAGTCGTATGTTCCATCCCCGGTGATTTCCAGAGTCCGCGACTGGTCTCCGGCCATCAGGACGGACTTGTCATTCAAGGTGGAGAGATTGGAAAAATTGCCGTACGCAACGATAGCCGTTCCGGCAATGCCGTTTAGGCCGGCCAGCTGAACCGTATTGTTTCCAAGAGCCAGAACGGAGAAGCCATTCGACGAAGATTTTTGGGCAAGGTTGACGACTGTGTGAGCCAGCAGACTTTCATCGGTTACTCCCACCAGCATATTGCTCTTTTCTCCGGCATCGGTTTGTTTGACGGAGAGGTTGCCGGAGAATGTTCCTCCATTGAGAATATAACAGGAAGTCGTCCCTTCCGAGGTGCCGGTATGGCTATCTTGGAGCGTGAGTGTTTTGTCTGTTCCGTTCAAACTGGCGATGTCCCAGTTGCCTGCAGCATTAGCTGTGATTAGTGTCGCATTGCCGTCCAGGGTTAATGTTTGAACCGTTTGCGTGATTGCTCCTGAAGCGTTATTGAAGAATGATAGGGTAGAGTTGTTCTTCAAAGAGATGTTTGTGAACGTCTTGCCGGAGGTGTCCCCAGCAAGATTTTTGAATTGAAGCGTCCCGTTTACAGTCAAGGAGGGAATCGTACTGTCAGCAATATTGTTCAAGATCAGTGTTCCATCCCCTTTTTTAGTCAGTGCGTGACCGGCGACGGTGAGATTTCCTGCGATCGTACCTGTAATTCCGGGTGAATGGACACTGATCAAAGCATCTTCAACCAGCGTCACGGTACCTTTAACGCTCGTTCCGTTCTCGATTCTTAACGAACATTGTGCCGTTTCATTGTTTTCGGCCCATGTCGATGAACCGATCATCAGGGAAACATCGGCACTGACAGAACCACTGCCGGTAAGCCATAATTGACCTCCGACCAGATAAAGAGTTTTAACGGCCAAGTTGTCTTCATTCGACAAATTGTAACGACCGGAAGACATCCAGAGAGAATTCGCTGTAATCTTGCCGTTGACGGTCATGCCTACATTCTTGATCAATGCAGATGTGGCGGAGTCGGTTAGCGTATTGAATATCTGGTTATTATTTGTACTGTTTTGAAAAGGATCGTCAGGATTTCCCGAATTCCATGTTTCCGTTGTCAACCTGATGTCCTTTCCTTCCCAGTTCAATGAGGAACCGCAATTTCCGCCATTCGTGTAGTTGATAATCGTATTTTCTGCTCCGGTTGTCGGTGCATCAATTGCTCCTCTGCCGGATGTACCCGTCGTCAATTTGGTGTAGGTGATACCGTTCGGAGACCATGTGTCGGCATGACTTTCGGAGATGGCTGCCAGAGCAAGAACAAATGTACTTCCTGCGGCAATCGTTCCGGAAGAAAGAGTTGTTACCATGGAGAGGCATGACAGCAGAGCTGTCCTGAGGAGGGAGGGGAGTCGCAATCTCATAATAAGAAAAACAGAAGTTATCTACTGCTATCAGATTTCAAAACCGTCATCAATCAAAAAATGCGTTTGTTGTACAATAAGATATGCGTTCCATTATTGTACTCAGATTTCATATTTTTCTCGTTTTTTTATTTAATTTATACTTATAATCAATTAGTTATGTTTATATACAAGCGGTTTTGAAAACCGATAGAATATTGTGTAAAACATATGATTAAACGTTCGTTTTGTGGTTTCTTTTCCGTAGATTGTATTCATAGTCAAGAGTTCAAGTTGGACTATTGATTCTTCACGATAATGAACGAGAGAAGAATCGATGAATCGCCCTGTTTCAAGACACTGGACTCTGTTTTTCCTATTAGAGGTTGATTGAGTGGGACATAATATGATATTTTAATATGCTGACATATGATATCGGCAAACAATATCTATACGTTTGTAAATTTTATTTTTGATAGAGATTTCCCGGAGAGGATGTGGTCCAACCGGAAAGAACTGCTGCGATACAAGGAAAACGAGTGAAGTTTTTGTCAGATGCTGTTTTTTTGCATTGATAATCCGGGCGGAATGGGGTTTGTAGAGGGGCGTATGTCTGAACACAAGGAGCGAAAAACTCTCGACGAACGCAATCAAGCATCCGATTTGGAACGGCTGCGCCATTCGTGCGCGCACGTGTTGGCCCAAGCTATCAGCCATATCTGGCCCGAGGCTCAATTGGCCGCCGGTCCCTCGGTCGACAACGGTTTCTACTATGATGTGGAGCTGGATCACCGGATCAGTACGGAAGATTTTGAAATGATTGAGGCCGAGATGAAGAAAATCGTCAAAGCTAATTATCCCTTTGAACGCCAGACAGTTACCCGTGAAGAAGCGATGCACATGGCAATGTCGGGTGAACTCGGCTCCTGCGGCCCCCGTGATGTGTGCTCGCAGTTCAAATTGGATTTGTTGAACGACATCCCCGAAGGAGAGGAGATTTCCCTGTATCGCAACGGCGATTTCGTTGATCTGTGCGCCGGCCCCCATGTCGGGCGTACGGGCAATTGCAAGGCGTTCAAGATTATGAGCGTCGCCAGCGCTTTCTACAAGGGGGACAAGAGCCGTCCCATGCTGCAGCGCGTGTATGGGACGTGTTTCCCGAACAGGACCCAGCTTGACGAACATCTTCAGCGTCTCGAAGAAGCCAAGCGCCGCGATCATCGCCGCATTGGCCGCGAAATGGGAATTTTCGCCATTGACGAAGCCGTCGGGCAGGGGTTGATCCTCTGGAAGCCGAAGGGGGCTCTGATCCGCCGTTCCCTTCAGGATTTCATTACCGAAGAACTCGATAAGCTGGAGTACTCGCAGGTCTATACGCCCAATATCGGCAAACTGGATCTGTACCGGACCTCCGGCCACTTCCCATATTATAAAGACAGTCAATATGCACCCATCCCGGAACGGGACATGATGCAGAAGTTGTGCGAGGAAGGGGCTTCCTGCGCGGAACTTTTCAACGGATTGAGCGACGGAACGCTGGAAGGCTACATGCTCAAGCCGATGAACTGTCCGCATCACATTAAAATTTACGCTAGCGATGCCCATTCCTATCGCGATCTTCCCGTGAGACTGGCCGAGTTCGGCACCGTGTACCGCTGGGAGCAGAGCGGGGAGCTGGGAGGCATGACGCGTGTCCGCGGATTTACGCAGGACGATGCCCACATTTTCTGCACGCCCGACCAGCTTGCCCATGAAATCCAGCAGTGCCTCGGCATCGTCAAGACGATCTTCAGTACGTTGAACATGACGGACTACCGCGTCCGCATCTCCCTCCGCGACCCGGACAGTACGAAGTACGTCGGTTCTCCGGAAAACTGGGACAAAGCCGAAGAAGCATTGCGCGAAGCCGCCAAGTGGCTGGGTGCCAGCTATACGGAAGAACCGGGAGAAGCCGCCTTCTACGGTCCGAAGATTGATTTCATCGTCAAGGATGCCATTGGCCGCGAGTGGCAGCTTGGAACCGTCCAGGTGGATTACAATCTGCCGGAACGGTTTGACCTGACTTATACGGGATCGGACAACAAGCCTCACCGTCCGGTGATGGTGCACCGCGCTCCCTTCGGTTCCATGGAACGTTTTACGGGGTTGCTTATTGAACATTTTGAAGGAAAATTCCCGACATGGCTTGCTCCGGAACAGGTCCGAATTCTGCCTATTTCAGAGAAAGTACTGGAAAATGCAATATCTCTGAAGAAGCAGCTTGCTGCTGAAGGAGTTCGGGTTTCCCTTGATGAATCTCCGGATAAAATCGGAGCCAAGATTCGCAATGCCCAGTTGGACAAAGTGCCCTACATGGCCGTTATCGGCCACCGCGAAGCGGAAGAGGGTACTGTATCCGTTCGTCACCGCGATGCAGGAGACTTGGGATGTTGCCCAACGGTGGAATTTGTTGACAAAGTGGCTTCTGAAGTCAAAAATAGGCTGATTAAGCCAGCGAATTGAGTTGCTTTTTCACACTTGATACTTTAAAGATCCTGACAACGTGCCAATCAAGCCATCCAATAATAATAGAGATAACCGTCGCCGTGATAATGGCGACCAGACCCGAGTCAATGAACGCATCCGTGCTCCTCGCGTCCGCGTGGTGAGTGCTTCCGGTGAACAGCTCGGTATTTTAAATACTCGTGAAGCTTTGGAAAAAGCCAAAATGCTGGGCCTCGACCTTGTCGAAGTTGCTTCCACTGCGGATCCTCCCGTGTGCCGACTTGTCGATTACGGCAGGTACAAGTACCAGCAGGCCAAACTCCAGAAGAACAACAAGAGCAAGATCGTCCGCATGAAGGAAGTGAAGCTCCGTATCGGTACGGATACCAATGACTATAACGTCAAGATGGCACGCACGGAGGACTTTCTGGATCACGGTCACAAGGTACGCTTCCAGCTCCGCTTCCGCGGTCGTGAGAATGCCCACCATGAATTGGGCTTCGACATGATGCAACGCGTTATTGACGATCTAAAGACGATGGGTCAGGTAGATCAGGCTCCCCGCCTGGCGGGCAATACCATGAATATGGTACTGGCTCCGTTGCCTGCCGCTCAGCGCGTCAAGAAGTTTAGAGCGCACCTCGACGAAGGTTTCGATTCGGAATCGGAAGAATTCGATGCCGCCGACGATGAATAAGAGGGTTTTCTAAACACCAGTTTTCAACCAACCTAACAGCCTGCCCTGCATCATGTGGGGCAGGCTGTTGGCATGAATGGATACAGGAATCAGCGGCAATTGGGACTTAGGGATTCGGATGTTCATCGTGAACTTCGGGTATGCTACCGGGGAATGATTGCATCCAAGGCGTGTATTCGGCAGGGATGGGGGCTTCGAGTTCGACTCTTTTCCCGGTACGCGGATGGTCGAAACCGAGCCTCCAGGCGTGGAGCATGAGGCGGCCCGGTCGGGCTTTTTGGCGTTTGGGGTTGGAGTAGATGGGATCGCCGATGAGAGGGTGGCCCAAGTGCAGCATGTGGACGCGGATCTGGTGCGTGCGTCCGGTGTGGAGGGTACAAAGGACGAGGGATGACTCGGTGGCGGGATCGGTACAGAGCACTTCCCAGTCCGTGATGGCCGGCTTGCCTGTGCCGGGATTGACGACAGCCATTTTCAGACGATTGACCGGGTGGCGGCCGATGTGGGTGAAGACGGTGCCGGTGCGTTCCTTCGGGCACCCTTGGACGACGGCGAGGTAGAGCTTTTGGGTGGTGCGTTCGGAAAACTGTGTGGTGAGGGATTGATGGGCATTGTCGTTTTTGGCGACAACGAGGCAGCCGGATGTATCTTTATCAAGCCTGTGGACGATTCCGGGGCGTTCGATGCCACCGATGCCCGATAGGTCGCCGCAGTGGTGGAGCAGGGCGTTGACCACGGTACCGTCCGGGTTGCCTGCGGCCGGATGGACAACCATGCCGCTTTCCTTGTTGATAACGACGACGTCGGTATCTTCGTAAAGAATGTGGAGGGGTATGTCCTGGGGCTGGGCTTCGGCGGGTTCGGGTTCGGGGATGTTGACGTCGATGGTGTCTCCACGTTCAACGGGAGTTTTGGCCTTGGCGGGTTTTCCGTTGAGTGTGACGTCCCCGCTTTTGATGAGGCTCTGGATGCGGGAGCGGGAGAGGTCGGGAAGGAGTCCGACGAGGTATTGATCCAGCCGGGTTTTCCCGTCGGCATCGTCCGTGGTGAAAATCATGATGGAAAGCGTATCGGGGGGAGATTAGGCAATGGGGGCGGAATAACGGGAGGGGGGAATGTCAAGATCGGAACAGGGGAGTCCGAAACGCTCCGAAAGCAGGCGGCCCAGGGCACGGACTCCAAATGTTTCCGTGGCGTAGTGGCCTCCGAAGATGAGGTTGACGCCCAGTTCTTCCGCCATCGGGATGTTCCAGTGGGCTCCCTCGCCGGTGATGTAGGTCTGCGCTCCTTCGAGGACGGCTTCTTCCAGATCTCCCCCGGCTCCGCCGGAACAAACGATGATGTCGCCCGGGGTGTCATGGGGAAGGTGAAGGTAGGATTCGACGGGAGCGTTGACGGCTTGTGCTACGGCAGCGGCCAATTCGGCGGCGGTGCCGGGGAAAGTTCCACGGATGCCCATATCGTGTCCCTTGGAGGGCAAAGCCCCTCCTGTGATGGATATTCCGCATGCCTTGGCCAGCAGGACATTGTTGCCGAGGGTGGGGTGGATGTCGAGCGGGAGGTGGACGGAATAAACGGCGAGGTTGTGATCCAGGGCGAGCTGGAGTTTGCGTTTCCAGGCTCCCGTGACAGGCCGGAGCCCCGACCAGTACAGTCCATGGTGGACAATCAGCAGGTCGGCGCCATGATCGACGGCTTCCCGCATGGCGCGTTCGGAGGCATCGACAGCGGTGGCGATGCTGGATATTTCTCCTGCATTTTCGATTTGCAATCCGTTGAATGCATTCGGGTAGTCTTGAATTTCGCCGAGTTTGAGCTCGTCGTTCAGGAAGGAGACGATGGTCTGCAAGGGGCAAATCATGATGCGGGAAGAATAGGGCAGTCCGAACCCGAATTCAAGAGAACACGTCGCACTGTACCTTCTTCGGGTTCCGGTATGTCATGGTGAGACGGAGAAATGCGTTTTTCTTACGCCTCCGGGGCAAGCCTCCTTGACGCTTGCCATTGGCGGAGGTAGGTTGTCGGCAGCAGAAATTTATGAAAGACCAGATCACACGTATTGAGAGCGAAGCCTTGGCTGTCATTGCCGCGGTGGCCGACATGCGCGGATTGGAAGACGCCCGCGTCGCCATCCTCGGCAAAAAGGGGACGCTGACCCTGGCCCAGTCCGGAATGAAAGATGTCCCCAAGGAAGACAAACCGGCCGTGGGGCAGATGTTGAACGATGCCCGCAGAACGATCACGAATGCCTTGGAGGAAAAGCAGACTGCTCTCCAGAAGCAGGCCGATGCAGCCGAAGTGGCGGGGGTGGATGTGACTCTTCCTTCCCGCAAACTTGAGAAAGGCGGCCTGCATCCCTTGAGCATGATCCGCGATGAAGCGGTAGGCATCCTGCGTCGCATGGGGTTTTCCGTGGCGGAAGGTCCGGAAATCGAAGACGAATTCCACTGTTTCGATGCCTTGAATACTCCTGCGGACCACCCGGCTCGCAATGAGAAGGACTCGTTCTACTTTGATTCCGGCAAGCTCCTGCGCCCCCATACTTCTTCCGTGCAAATCCGTGCGATGGAACGCCTGACTCCTCCGGTACGCATCATTGCTCCCGGTTCCGCCTACCGTCGCGACGAAATTGATGCTACTCACTTATCCGCTTTCAGTCAGTTGGAAGGCTTGTATGTAGACCGCGACGTGAGTGTAGGAGATTTGAAAGGTACGTTGGAATACCTGCTGAAGGCTCTTTTCGGGCAGGAGACGGAAGTCCGTTTCCGGCCTCACTTCTTCCCGTTTACGGAACCGAGCTTCGAAATCGACGTGAAACTTCAGGCTACCGGACAAGCTCCCCGCTGGATTGAGATTGCCGGTTGCGGCATGGTGGATCCTGCCGTGTTTGCTGCGGTAGACAAGGAACGCGGTGTCCCCATGTATGAGGGGCTGACCGGTTTTGCCTTCGGTATCGGCCTGGAACGCCTGGCTATGATCCGCTGGGGCATCAAGGACATTCGTGCCTTGATTGAGAATGACGTGCGTTTCTTGTCCCAGTTCCAATAATTCCATCCTATTACCCCTTTTTTTACCAATATGAAGATTTCCCTCAACTGGCTTTCCGAATACCTTGACCTGGACGGGCTGTGCGTGAACGAAATGTCCGACATGCTCACCTTCGCGGGTATTGAAGTGGAAGATATCCACCAACAGGGTGTTGATTCACCCCTCGTCGTTGTTGCCCAGGTTGTTGCTGCGGAACAGCATCCCCAGGCGGATCGTCTCAAGGTCTGTAAAGTGGATGTCGGCGATGGAGGCCCTCTCCGTCAAATTGTCTGCGGAGCCCAGAATTACAAGGTGGGCGACAAGGTGCCTTGCTCTCTGCCGGGAGCTATCCTGCCCGGAGGCATTGAGATCAAGACGGGCAAATTGCGCGGGATCGATTCCTGCGGGATGCTTTGTTCCGCCTCGGAACTCGGTCTTCCGGACAAGGAACACGGACTCTGGATTTTACCGCAGGATCTCAAACTCGGGACTCCGATTTCCGAGATTGTCAAGGCAGACACGATTGTGGAAGTGGAAGTGACGCCCAATCGTCCGGATTTGCTCTCTCACTGGGGCATGGCCCGTGAATTGTCCGCCATTACAGGACGTGCGCTGAAGAAGGATCCCTCTTGCAAGCGCGCTACCTGTGCCGCCGGCAGCCTTATTACGCTGGAAGCTCCTGAAGTTTGTCCTTTTTATACGGTGGTGAGGATTGATGGGGTGAAGGTACAGGAGAGTCCGGAATGGATGAAGGAACACCTGGCCGCCATCGGTCTCCGGCCGATCAACAACATTGTCGATATTACCAACTTCGTACTTCATGAACTGGGGTCTCCCCTGCATGCGTTCGATGCGGACAAGATCCAGGGAGGCCTGGTTATCCGATCTGCCCGCAACGGGGAAGAATTCCTGGCTTTGGATGGCGTTACGTATGCGTTGAATGAATCCGACCTTGTCATTGCCGACCAATCCGGTCAGGCCAAATGCCTGGCGGGAGTTATGGGGGGGGAAGAGAGCGGCGTTTCCGACGGTACGACTTCTATTTTGCTGGAGGCGGCCTGGTTCCTTCCTTCGAGTGTTCGAGCTACGTCCCGCCGTCTGGGGTTGAGCTCCGATTCTTCCTACCGTTTTGAACGCGGTACTTCACCGTGGAATGTATTGCGGACCTCCGGTCGCGCGGTGGAATTGATCCTTGAGCTGGCGGGCGGCACGGCCAGTCCGGCGCATGTTGCGGGCAAAGCTCCGTCCATGTATCCGGGCGACGATGTGACCGGCCGCAAGAATGCAACATTCTCCGAACAGGGGACGGAGGTTTCCGTGACACACCTTCTGCATACCGTCAAGCTCGATTGGAAACAGCTCGACCAAATTAGCGGCGGTGTCATTCCCCATGAACGGGGAGCCGCCATTCTGAAAGGACTTGGTCTCGAATCTCCCGATAACGACGGTATTTGGGTCATTCCTCCGTGGCGTCTGGATCTGGGCCGTCCCTGCGACCTGCTGGAAGAAATCGTCCGTGTTTACGGTATTGATAACATTCCTTCCCGTTACTCCGGTCCCTTCTCGGAAGAATCCGCCTGCGACAAAGCTCACAATTATCAGATGCAATTGCGTTACAAGCTGGCAGCACTGGGCTTTTACGAAACTCAGACGATCAAGCTGATTGCTTCGGAAGCCGGTGACAATACAATTGCCCAGGTGAAGGATGCTCTTCCGATCCGTCCCTTGTTCGACGGGGATTTGATCCGTGTCTCGTTGCCACTTAGCGAAGATCATGCCGTGATGCGCCCGGCACACACCCCCGGTTTGATCGCCGCCGCCGTTCGTAACTCCAACCAGGGGGCAGAATCTCTGCGGTTCTTTGAAATCGGTCGTGTTTTCCGCAATACCGGCGGAGGCAAGGGCAAGGATATCGAGCAGGATACTCTCGGTATTCTGATCTCCGGTTCACGCGAAGCTTCGTCCTGGAGGAATCCTCGTCCGGAAACCGCCTCTTTTGAAGATTTGCTGGCTGTTCTGGAAGCTCTGGCTCCTTCCCATACCTGGACGGCTGTTCCTGCCAAGCCTCGCGACATGGCGGCCTATGGAGCCGACGTCCAGATCGATGGCAAGCCCTGTGGCTACATGGCCAGATTGTCCCTTTCCCGATGCCGGGAACTGGGGTTGGACCGCCCCGTGTATGTGGCGGAACTGGATCTCCGCAAGCTTCAGGAAATCGCGACGTCATCCGTCAAGGCAGCCGATTTGCCCCAGTTCCCCGGGTCGTCACGCGACGCAGCTATGGAAGTGCCCGCTACGACGAAGAACTCCGATATTGAGAAGGCCATTGGATCGGCCCGGCAGAAGCTGTTGGTAGACCATTCCTGTTTCGATGTGTTCTCCGACCCGTCCGGTGTGAAGTTGCCGTCCGATCGCAAATCCATTGCCTACACGTTCCTCTACAGGGCTGCCGACCGCACTCTGACGGCAGCTGAGGTGGATGCGGCACACAAGGCTCTTCTGGAACACCTTGCCAAACAAATCAAGGGATTGAATTTCAGATAAACGCTTTCATCGCCGGCATATGAAACCGGCTTTTCCCGCAAAGGGGCTGCCTTGCAGGATGGTTTCTTCGGAAACTGGCGTGAGGACAGCCTCTTTCTTTTTGTCTCCGAATGAAAAATTCTCGGGGCGCTTTATTCTCCAGGAGGAAAGGGTGTCGTGGAAGCGTAAATTTCGAAGTCTTTGATGCGCCCGTTGGTGGAATGCTGGCGAGGCAGGTAACGGAAACCGGACAAGGTGTGTTCCTTCCCCAGATCAAGGACGATCATGTGTGGATAGCAGGGGGCGAGTCCGTTCCACTGGGTATGCCAGTGTGTGTTGGGCTGACCGTCCATGATTTTGTCGGCCTCGGCGGATTCCCCGACGGTTTCATGGGAGTCCGCATAGACGATGGACCACGGGGCGCGATTGATGAAACCACCTCCAGCATCAATCAGATTCAATTCGGCAATGGCGGCGTAAGGAAGATCCTTGTGGGAGGAAAGAGCTTTAAAAGCAATGTATCTGGCTGTTACCGGTGAACTGAACAGGATTTCCTGTTCTTCACTGCCTGGAGAAAACGTGCCCTGATAGATGCGTTGGCTGCGGGACGGTGTGACGGGCTTGCCCTCGCAGGAAGACTCGGCCATCGATGGGTCGCGCCGGACTTGGTAGAGGGGCTCTTTATTGCCCTTGACGGAACCGAAGCCTCCGTCAAGTTCCAGAACAACGATTTCATTGTCTCCCTGCTTCAGGAAGGACGCGGGGCAATAAAGGGTTTGTTGAGAGCCGATGAACCAGTAACGGCCCAGATTGTGACCGTTGACCCAGACGACACCTTTTTTCCAACCTTTGTACATATTGATATAAGTATCCTTGGGAGATTCGGTCTTGAAGTGAGACCGATGGAAGACGGGTTGGTCGCCCGCAGGCGCTTTGTCGGAAAACCGGAGTTGCCGGATGGCTTCGGTAGGGCAGGGAAGGGAGTAAATTTCAAAGTTTTTTACTTCTTTATCATTCCATGTGACAGGTGCGGCGATTCCTTTACGTTCTGTCAGCATGGGTCGGCCATAGTTGATGCGTCCCATGTTTTCGACGAGGATGTCGAGCGTATGTTCTCCATCCGGAACGGAGAGCTGGCAGGAGTTTTGTTTGAAGCGCCTATCGAGAATGGCAATCTGTTTGCCGTCGATGTAGATGGAGGCGCGATCCTGCATGTGTGGGAAATTGAGCTGGCCTTCACCGGGGCCTTTGACTTTGGTACGGTAGAGGATAAAACCGTAGTTTTGTCCGACGTCTTCCATAGATTGGGGCTGTTGGGAAGCAATCGCCGTGGGAAGGTTGTCGAACATACCGGCTTTTTCCGTGAATACGACTTCGGGGAGGTCCATCATAACGGGTTGCGCCGGGGGATCGGGAAGTTTGAACGATTCTCCGTAATATTTCTGGATAATGTCCCGGATTTTAAAGAAGCGTTCCGTGAGGAAACCGTTTTCCGCAATAGGTGCTCCGTAGTCGTAATTAGTGACTTCGGGGGCGTATGTTTCCGTCATATTGGCTCCGTTCATGAATCCGAAGGTGGTTCCCCCGTGGGCCATGTAGATGTTGGGGGATGTATTTTTATCCAGCATCCATTGGAGGTCTCTTTCAAACTCGGAGGTGTCGGCATCGAAGTATTTCGGTTTACCCCATGTGTCGAACCATCCTGCCCAGAATTCGCTGTTCATCTGAGGAGTTTTTCCTTTGACCTTCCGGACGATATTAAAGGCATTGTCTGCACCGTGTAGGAACGTGACGGAAGCGAGGACATCGGGTAGGGAACCGTATTTGAGGCTCCATTCGACAGAGGTATCCGAGGTAAAAGGGATGATGTCTGGGAGATTCTTTTTGACGGTTTCAAGATGTTTTTCCAGATAGGATTTATCGGAACCGAACGAGCCGTATTCGTTTTCGATCTGTACCATGATTACGGGGCCTCCTTGCGTGATCTGGAGCGGAGCGAGCATGGAAGTGACCTTATCCAAGTAGTTCATTGCCGGGGAGAGATAGGCAGGATCGCTGGAACGGAGGGCTGCGGCAGGTGTTTTCAGAAGCCATGCCGGAAGTCCTCCCAGTTCCCATTCTCCGCAAATGTAGGGGCCGGGGCGGACGATTACCCAGAGGCCTTCACTGCGGGCTTCCTTGATGAATTCGATAAAGTCGAGATTTCCCGAGAAGTCCCATTGTCCGGGTTGCTGTTCGTGGGCATTCCAGAATATGTAGGTACTAATAGTGTTGATGCCCATGGCTTTCATGCGCTGGAGGCGGTCTTTCCAGTACATGCGGGGGACACGCGGATAGTGGAGTTCCCCGGAGATTATTTTGACGGGTTTACCGTCCATGAGGAAGTTTTCCTCGTCCATCGAGAATGTATGAGGCTGCCCGTCGTTAGAGGGCGGCATGGGCATGGGGGCAGCCCATCCCGTGTGGATGGATAATAGCAAAATGAAGAAAAGAATGAATTTCATGATAATACCTCCCCTTATGTTCCCAAACATATTACGGGGAAAAATTTCGGAATCTTGCAGGTATTGTTCCATGGGATGGGGGAATGTGTGTTTACCGTCGGATGGTTTGGGGGGAACGGTTGCGTTCTCTGATCATCTGAAGGTCTTCCGGGGACAGGGAACAGGGATCGGGCGCGACGCGGTGGCCGGGCTCGATTTCCAGAGGAGTGAGGTTGAGACCGATCGTGTCCGCGTAGCCGGGATGGTTGATGCGATGGCCGAAGGCCGAGCCCAAAGGTGGATCAATGGGGGAGGGAACATCGCCGGGCAGAGGTTCGTGTTCATTCCTATGAAGGGGATCAGGTTCGGGAATCGCGGAGAGGAGGGCTTTGGTGTAGGCGTGGCGCGGGTTTTTGTAAATTGTTTCAGCATCGGCTTCTTCCACGATTTTACCAAGGTACATGACGGCGACGCGGTCAGAGACGTGTTTGACGACGGCGAGGTCATGCGCGATGAAGAGGTAGGAGAGTTTGCGCTCTTCCTGAAGTTCCAGAAGGAGGTTGAGGACCTGCGACTGGATGGAGACGTCGAGGGCGGAGACGGGTTCGTCGAGGATGATCAGACTGGGGTTGAGCGTTAGAGCCCGGGCGATGCCGATGCGTTGCCGCTGTCCCCCGGAGAATTCGAACGGGAAGCGGTCGATGGCGCTGGCAGGCAGGCCGACGCGATCCAGCAGCCCCAGCACCCATTCCCGGCGCTGGATGGCTGAACCGAGTCCGTGGATGACGTAGGGTTCGGCAATGATCTGGCCGATGGAGAGGCGCTGGTTGAGGGATTCCGCCGGATCCTGGAAGACCATCTGAATGTGGGAACGCAGGGGGCGCATTCTGCGTTGGGAGATTTTCGAGATATCCTGTCCTCGGAAGTAGATGTGGCCGGATGTAGGGGCAAGGAGGCGAATCAGGCATTTACCCATGGTGGATTTGCCACAGCCGGATTCTCCGACAAGTCCGAGCGTTTCTCCCTGCCGGATGGTCAGGGAAACGTCGTCAACTGCTTTGACCCACCCGGCGCGGCGCATGAAGACGCCTTTGCGGATGGGAAAGTACATTTTGAGGTTTTTGGCTTCCAGAAGTGGTTCAAACATGGATGAGAAAACTAGTGGGATGTAGACGAAAGGGGGAGAGTATTAGCGGAAACTCCGGCAGCGGGGGCAGTCTTCCACCCAGTGACCGGGTGCGACTTCTATCAGACGGGGGCGTTCCGTCAGTTCTTCCACAGGGATGCCCATGCGTTGGCAGAAGCGGCAGCCATTGACATATTCGCTGATAGGGGCTACCTGGCCGGGGATGGTGGGCAGGTAACTCTTGGGAACTGAGGTCAGGCGCGGGATGGATTCCAAGAGACCGCGGGTGTAGGCGTGCATGGGATTGGCAAAGAGTTCCCGGACGGGAGCACGTTCCACAACGCGTCCGGCGTACATGACGACGACGGAGTCGCAGGATTGGGCGATAACTCCGAGGTCGTGGGTGATGAGGATGGATGAAGCGTTCATTTCTTCCCTCAGTTCCTGGAGAAGGTTGAGAATTTGAGCCTGAACAGTGACGTCAAGAGCCGTTGTCGGTTCGTCGGCAATGATGAGGTCGGGGTGACACGCCAGAGCGATGGCGACGACGACTCTCTGTCTCATGCCGCCGGACATTTGATGGGGAAATTCATCGACTCGCGATTCCGGGGCGGGAATACGTACTTTGCGAAGTAGTTCAATGGCTGCCTGGCGGGCCTCTCTGGCGTTGAAACCACGGTGGAGCATCAGGGACTCTCCGATCTGTTTGCCGATGGTGTGAACGGGGTTGAGAGCTGTCATAGGCTCCTGAAAGATGACTCCGATATCTTTGCCCCGGATTGAATACATGTCATCGACGGAGGCAGTGACGAGATCCTGTCCTTTGAAGATAATTTCACCGCCGACGATTTTGCCCATGGGCTGAGGCAGGAGGCGGATGATGGACATGGCGGTGACACTTTTGCCGCAACCGGATTCTCCGACAATGCCGACGCATGAACTACGGGGAACATCAAAGCAGACACCGTCCACAGCTCGGAGCAGGCCGGCTTCCGTGTCGAATGCCGTACTGAGGTTGCGGACTTCGAGGAGGTTTTCAACAATCATGGCTTGTCTGGTTGGCTGGGGGGTGATGCGGGGGGAACCTGAGGAACTGGCACGGCTTCCGGTACTGCCGGGACGGAGGGAAGGGCATTGTCCTCCGTATTTCTTTCGGCATCGGGGAGGCTGGTTTGATAGCGGTATTGGTCGTACACGGCATCGACTTCCGGAAACGTGATGCCTTTGTGTTTGGCATTGAGGGTTTCTTTCTCCAAGTCTTCGTCAACCCAGTAGAGATGGCTTTCCGTGGGTTCGAAAATGAGGGGATAGCAAAACTGGGTCGTTTTGCTATTGGGCCAGCGGACCCACCTCCAGTAGCAAAGACGGGCGAATTCCGTGGTCCATCCCGGTACCCAGAGTCCTTCGTCGTGGACCATGCGCTGGATAGCATGGGCGTTTTGTTCCAGTTCAGCTTCGGTATGGACGTGTTTCTCCGCATCGAGCAGGCGATCCATTTCCGGGTTGGCGTATGAGTTGATGTTGTTGGTGTAGGGGATTGTATTGCCTTTTGTATCATAGGCATAGGACGAATGGAAGCACTGTGCCAGGGTGGGATGCGGAGGCGTAAATCCCCAGGCCATGAAACATGCTTGGTGGCGTTTTTCCATAAGCTTGCGGAAGTTGACCATGGAGTCCAGGGGATCGAGTTGGAGATCCAATCCGCATTTACGTGCATCTTCCTTGAGCTGGCTCATGATAGTGGCCAAGGAGGTGGAGGCGTTAGGGAAGGTGACTTCGGCCGTCAGGCGCGTACCGTCCGGTTTGCGGAGGATTCCGTCGGGGCAGGTGATGGTGAAACCGGCGGCGGAGAAGTATTGACGCGCTTTTTCAGGGGAGAATTCGCGGGCTTTGATCGATGCGTCAGTGTACCTGCCGTAGCCGGAGGCGATGGAACCGAGCCTCTGGTAGTCGCCGCGGAAGTTGATATCGATGATTTTCTGAATATTGAGTGCGTGGTGGAATCCGAGGCGGATGTTTTTATCGTTGAACGGAGGACGGGCCGTGTTGAGGAAAATGCCGAAGGGTGGCCTCGGATAGATGGTGAAGAAGGTGGAGCGCTGGATGTAGCCGTTGTGGACTTCGGGGATTTCCATGCGTTCGTGCCAAAGTTCCGGCTTGTTCATGAACATGATGTCGAGTTCACCGATGCGGAAGAGTTCCAGAGCCTTGGATTCTTCCGCGATGAAATTGTACACGATGCGGTCGACATTGAAGGTATTTTTTGTGTACTTTTTATCGCGAGCCCACCAATTGTCGACCCTCTTGAGGGTAATCTGGCGCCCGCGGATCATGTCCTCCGGACTGATGGTGTAGGCACCTGTCGTGGGTGGGACGCGCCACTGGTATTTTTCTACGTAGTTGGGACCGAATTCGCTGTAGAAATGAGGTGGTGCCGGGGTGAATATCGTGCAATAAAATGGCAGGAGAGGACGAGCTTCCGGGAGGGTGACGGCGATGATGTCGTCACCATAGAGCGTGACGTGGGAGACTTCCTCTTTGTACATGGTTTCGTAGAGAATGTCCTTGGTATAATCCGAGGTCCGCACGAACATGTTGACGATGAAGTCGATAGCTCTTACCTTGGCTCCGTCGGAATAGGAAGCGGCGGGATCGAGGTGGAAATAGACCGTCCGTCCGTCTGTCCCGACTGCCCAACGGTCCGAGAGGGAGGGAATGACCCGGCCGGTTGCAGGATGGATGTTGATCAAGCCCATGTCGATTTCATCGTAGAGCCTGCCGCGGAAGGAATTGTTGCTGTTGGGCCCGATCGGACGGAAGGTGTCCGGAAACGAACCTGCTTCCCACAAGCGGATGGAACCTCCTTTTTTGGCGTTCGGATCGCCGATTTCAGGTTCGTCCATGCCGTCTTCCCAGACGAGTTCCGTGGGGAGCTCTTCCCCTTTCCGTATTCGGATGAAGTCGCCTTCCGACAGGCGTTGCCTCATGATCTCCAATTGAGAAGTTTTGGCGACGAGACGGCTTTGAATGGATTCCCTTTCCTTGGTGTCCTGGGTGTGGAAGTAGGTGTTACGGAGTGAGTTGACTTCCTTTTCGAGCGATTCTACTTCTGTACGGAGCCATTTATCGACTTTCTTGTTCCATCGGGGGATGAATGTGTCGAATCCATGCGGCATGGTTCCTTCCGGGACAGTAGAATGCCAGCCGACGCCCCGGGAACGGGAGTTGTCGGTGCAGCCCGACAACAGAAACAAAGCGGTCAGGGATATCAGCAACAGGCGAATGGTAAGGGAGATTTGAACCATGGAGGGGGACGGCGTTTCCTTTATTTGTAGGTGGTGAATTTCTTTGGGTCGAAGGCTTCCCTGATGGCTTCTCCGATGAAGGTGACGAGCAGGAGAATACTGACCAGGGCAACGAAAGCGGAGGTAACGACCCAGGGAGCGGACAGGTTGGAAAGTCCGTCGTTGAGGAGCCGGCCCCAGCTGGCATACGTATCCGGCAAGCCGAAACCGAGGTAGTCCAGAGATGCAAGAGCCAGGATCAGGGCCGAAACACTGAAAGGTACGAGTGTGACGAGGATGGCGACCAGGTTGGGGAGGATGTGGATGAAGAGGATGCGGGCAGTGGAGGCTCCGAGCACGCGGGCGGCAGAGACGTAGTCCCGCGATTTTTCCTTCATCGTGGAGGTACGGAGTTGATAGGTCATTTCCATCCATCCGAACATGATGAGCAGACCGAGAATGAGGAACATGCCTTTCATTTCCAACGGCACCATGTCTGAGATGATCATGATGATGAAGAGGAAGGGGACTTGGGAGAGGATTTCGATCAGGCGTTGGAATGTGATGTCGAATTTGCCTCCAAAGTATCCCATGAGCATGCCGAAGGTAATGCCGATGAAATAGACGAAGGGCAGGTAGAACAATGCCGCTTTGATGTTGACCTGGAGACCTCCGTAGAGGTAGGCGAGGATATCCGCTCCCTGAGTGTTGGTACCGAGGAGGTGTCCGCTCTTCAAGGGAGGAGCGGGATGGTAGTAAATCATGTAGATTTTGCCGGGGTCGCTTCCTTTCAGAAATTCTTCCCTGGTCCCGGGACCCGTGTATTGTTCCGAGACGAGTTTATTGTTTTCGTAGGTGGCGGAATAGACTTCACTTCTGTCGGGCAGCCAGCCAATGGTGCCTTTTTCCAATTTTCCCTGACGGTAGCAGTAGCGGATGTGGGGCAGGGCTTCTTCTTCGTTGTAAAGGCGGGCGGCGAGACCGGAGTACGGTTTGTGAGTGTCGGGATTCAGAACGAGGCCGTCCGGGGAAATTTCCAAGAGTTCCGTGGCAGGGTTGGCGGAGTCTCCCGTGGGATCGTAGGGAACAAGGGGCATGATGACGCACGAAGGTCGTCCAGGCTGGCCGGATTCGCGTTTCAGCTTACGGTAGTCGGCTTCGGCTTCGGCACTGTCGCCGTTCTCTCCGAAGGTAGCTCCGTTGTACGGTGAACGGACGAGTGCCGGGAAATAGGGATGACCGTCGTAAAGAACAAAAAGTGCTCGTTTGCCGACGAGGCACTGGTCCATGCAAGCCAGGAGAACCATGGTGACGAGGATCATCAACGAGATGTGACCGCGGCGGATTGTTTTGAAACGGGCTAGCCGCCGGGCGGTGATGGGAGTGGGCTGGAAACGGTGCTTCGGCTGGCGGTAAAGCCAGAGGCCGATGAGGAACAGGACAAGCGAACAGACCCATCCGAACCACAGGAAGCTGCCTTGGTACAGGAAGGGATTGGCACTGTCCGGCATACCGCAGTGCCATTGCAGGATGGACATCTCCCGGGCAACGGTGAAAGGCCAGCTTAGTGTAGGGATCAGAAGCCCGAAGTATTCTCCCACTGCGGAGAGAATGGCACAGGCGATGAGGATGAAGGCAATCTTGCGAACCATGGGGGAGTTATTCGAATTTGACGCGGGGATCGACGGCGGCGACGATGATGTCCGAGAGCAGGTTGCCCAGTACCATCAGGAAGGAGGTGAGAAGCAGAGTGCCCATGATAAGCGAGTAATCCTTGTCCATCAGGGCTTGGTAGCTCAACATGCCGAAGCCTTGAATATCGAAGACGCGTTCTACGAGCATGGAACCTGCGACGATGACGCTGATGAGGCTGCCCAGAGTGGTGGCTATCGGGATAAAGGAGTTGCGAAAGGCGTGTTTGTATACCGCTCCTTTGAAGCTGACGCCTTTGGCCATGGCGGTGCGGACGTAGTCTGCCGAGAGATTGTCCATGAGGTTGTTTTTCATCATCATGGTAGTGACGGCAAACGAACCGACGACGTAGCAGAGCAGGGGAAGAACGGTGTGGTGCGCCAGATCCTTGATTTGTCCGGCGAGGTCCGTCTGGTTGAAGTCCGGGGAGGTCAGTCCGCACAGGGGGAACCATTCCAGGCGGGCTCCCAGGTATACGACGAGGAGGGCTCCCAGAGCGAATCCCGGAACGGAATATCCGAGGAAGATCAGGACGGAAGAAAGATTGTCTGCCAGGGAGCGGTGGTGAATAGCCTTGAAAATGCCCAGAGGGATACAGACGGAATAAGTCAGAATAGCGCTGAGAATGCCGAAGTAGAGAGAAATGGGGATGCGCTCCTTGATCATGTCCCAGACAGGCTCATTGTATTTGAAAGAATTGCCCAGGGTTCCCTGAAGCAGGCCATCGAAACGGTTTTTATAGATTTCAGCACGCCAGGCATAAGTTCCGGCCTTGTCGTCGATGACGTTCTGGTCGCTTTCCCTCATGCGTTGCGCCCAGCGTTCGGCGCGGTGCCGGGGGGATTCCAGGATGATGTTCCAGCCTTCGTCGGCTGCTTTGCGAGCATGGTTTCCGGCAAAGAAGGCATCTTTGACGGTTTCACTGTCGGGAGACGTGCGAGTGACGATGATTTCTTCTCCCGTTTCAGGGACGAGGACGCGCGTATGCAGGCGGGAGCTGCCTCCGTAAGCTGGATCCGGAGTATCATCTGCCGGTGTGGGATGGGAAAGGAAGTCTTCCTTGGCAATCTCAATTTTCCGGGGCAGGATGCCCAGCCATTGGGCATAGGCGACGAGGATAGGTTCCTGAAGCCCGAATTGTTCCTCCAGTTTTTCCATGTCCGCCTCGCTGATGGAGGTGTTGCTTTGCTGGCCTCCGGCTTTTTTACCGGAGAGGGCGCTCATGGCCTGTTGCTGCATCATTTGCTCTACCGGCCCGCCGGGGACAAAACGCGTGATACAGAAGACAATGAAGGTGACGCCAAGCAATGTGAAGGGCATGAGCAGGAGGCGTCGCAGGATATAAGTCTTCATGAGGGCGCGAGGATGTTAGCCCAGACTATGATTCGTGACAAGCTTGTAAATTGCCACGGGCGAAGCCCAGAAAAAAGAAGCTGGTGCTTGGATTTACCGGGTATTCCGGATAGACGGATGCAGGGGGACGTTGGGAAGACGTTGGAAAATACTGGTGGTCAGGATTCGGAATTAACTGGCTTTTGTTGCGTTCTTTCTTTCATCCGGGTTTCGATCAATCGGATGAGTTCGTCATTATACTTGAAGCTCAGGAACATGTCGCTTGCCGTTACTCCATTAGGTGTTTTGGCGAACAAGTCGGCTCCTTTTTTAATCATGAATAGAGCTATTTGAGTGACGGTATCCCTGTTTTGGGCGTTTCGCATTTTTTGACCGAGATAATGCAAGGCGGAGAGCCCGTCTTGATTGACGGCGTTGATGTCGACTCCGTGTTGCAGGAGCAGATTAATCTGGTGGATCAATTCTTGTGCCTGGTGTTTCCCGTTTGCCTGCATGTATATATTACCTGCTTTGAACAGATGATGGAGGAGAGTATTCCCCTCTTGGTCCTTGAGGGTAGCGTCAGCTCCTTGGCTGAGGAGGATTCCGGCAACATCGAAGGAATAGCTGGTGATGGCATTTTGCAATGCATACTGACCGGCTTTGCCTTCGAGCAGGGTATTGCCATATTTGGAGAGGAGGTAGCGTGTCATTTGGACATTGTTATATCGGCGAACATCATGAGAGGGGTTTCTCCATCGCTGTTGTATGCCTCGGGACTTGCTCCCTTGTCGAAGAAGAGCCGGGCGATTTCATTGTTTTCTGATTCCACAACTCGGGATACAACGGAGGTCCATTCTTCCCCTGCTTCTACCTTGGCATTGGGGTCGGCCCCGGCGGCAAGTAACAGGCGCACGATTTCCCAATTCTGTTTTCCGAGCGCTGTCCACAGCGGGAAGGTAGCTTCTTCCTCGGAATGATCTTTCAGATTGGGATCCGCCCCCATTTTCAACAGGAGGGCAACGGTCTCGTATTCACCTAGTTCCGTAGCAAGGTTCAGTGCGGTTTTGTTGTTGAAGTACGCATTGATACCAGTTTCTCCGCGCTGGAACCTGTTGAGCTGGAAGCCGAGCTGGCGAGTGGCGGGCTGGCTTTTCAGTTCCTTGATGGTGTCGTGGAGTTGTTCTTTGTTTTCATCGCAGGCCGTGAGGGCAAGCGCTAGTATCAGCAGGATGGGAGAGTGTACGAATTGAAGTTTCATTCTATGAAGGATAACGGTCCGGAGATCAAAATTTGTTTTCATATAAAAGCAGTTAAATAATCTTGAAATCTTCCGATTTGAAATTGGCATAGTATCGTCCCGATTGTGCAGTGAAACATAGGACACAGTAATCCGGATCCGTTACTCCTCCGGGATAATACATGGTGTCTCCATCCTGCCAGATCATTTTCTTGCTGACTTGGTCTTCGAGCACATTCATTGTTCCAACCAGCATGACACCGCGGAAGAAGCGTCTGTCGCAGAAATATATGCAGGCTTTGGGATTTTTCTTGTATTGGGCGACTCTCATGGACGAAGTGTTCGTCGTGAAATAGAATTTTTTGATTCCCTCTCTTTTTCTGGGGGGAAGCATGGCTTTCGCGTTGGGGAAACCGTTTTCATCAATGGAAGCAATGAAAGCGACACCCTGTTTATCGATCATGTTTCCGATTGTTTGTTCGGGATCTTTCATGATAATCAATCATCCTTGATTTTTTGATAAAGACAATGAGTAAATTCCTTCGTCTTCGAATTCTTCTTGTCTGCCGGAATTCTGTTTTTTACCATATATGTCCCGTATGAAAGTACTCCCCCTGATATTGATTGCCTGTTTTCCGGGTTTTTGCGAGGCTCAACGTCCTGCGGCTGCCGGATTGGAACCAATAGTTGTCGCAACGCCTCCATCCGATGCCGGACGAGGTTTGGTGCGTGTCAGTCAGAAAGAGATCCGGCACTATTCCGGGACGCGGAATGCTCCCGATTATCTTGTGAGCCTGGACAACGGGAGTACTTGGGAGATGCGGAATGCTTCGGATTCCTATCCTCCCAATTTCGGGGGGATTCCCAAGGAATCTCCGGCTTTTTCGCGGAATCCTGCGACAGGGGAGTGGATTCGTGTTCAGCCGATCGGTGGTTTCATCTTTATCTCCCGGGGTGGTTTGGACGGGACATGGCTGGCTGTAACGAATGATGGAAAGCTGGAAGCTGACTGGAAGGATCCGGAGAAGAGGAAGAATTTGAAAAAACTGGGAGGAATCATGCGAACGCCCCTGTTTATCAATAAGGGGAAAAGGATTCTCATCCCGTTTCATGTCATGGCTAATGGAACCCGGTTTCATATTTCCGACGACGGAGGATTGACGTGGAAGGTGTCCAAGGATGCCATTACGTCTCCACGGCACGACGTAAAGCCCCCGCACCAGGGTACCCGGTGGTATAACAATGCGGTGGAAGCTACGGTTCTGGAAATGAAAAACGGTATGTTGTGGGCTCTTGTCAGGACATCTCAGGATCAGGCGTGGCAGTCTTTTTCCAAGGATGGAGGGGATACGTGGAGCAAGGCAGAACCTTCCCGTTTTTTCGGAACATTGACGATGAATACTCTGGCTCGCCTGAATGACGGAACTATCGTTTCCCTTTGGACTAATACCATGGCTCTGCCTGAGAATGCCGAGGCGGGGAACGGGCAGTGGGAAGATGTTTTTACCAACCGGGATTCCCACCACATTGCCATGTCCGATGACGAGGGTAAATCGTGGTACGGTTTCCGTGAAATTATCTTGGACGAATTACGGAATCACCCGGAATATGCGACATTGAACGGTCCGGAAGACAGGGGCAAGCATCAGAGTGAACTGGTGCAACTGGATAAGAACCGCATGCTTGTCTCCCTCGGACAGCATAAGAATCACAGAAAGCTGGTTATTGTAGATCGCCGATGGGTGGCAGGGAAAGAACGGAGTACCCAAACCGGAAAGGATCTGGATGCACAGTGGACTGTTCATACCTACATTCCGCAGAAGAGGGGACATTGCAGCTATAATCGCAAGCAGGGTGCGATACTGGTGGAGGATCCGGATGATGCATCACGCCGCGTGTTGCAAATTCGTCGTCTGGATGATTCCTCTCTTGTTAATGAGAAAGCGAAGGTGGATTATCAAAACGGCGGAGCAACCTGGAATTTCCCCAATGGAACGACAGGAATCGTGAAGTTCCGGTTCCGCGTGCCATCCGGAGGACAGACAGATGATTCCGGCTTGCAGGTTTCCCTGATGGACCGTCTGTTCAACGCGTGCGATACAACGGCGAAGGATTATGCCTTGTTCACGTTTCCCATACGCTTGTCTCCTTCTCCCTACCTGTCGATTGGGATGAAGAAGGTACCTTTTAAGACCGACTCCTGGCATGAAACGACAATTGCCTGGAAGAATAAAGCCGCCCTGGTTTTTCTGGATGGCGTGAAGGTAGGAAATCTGAATATGTCGACTCCGTCTCCCAATGGAGTGAGCTACATTCATTTCATTAGCACGGGAACCCATCCTGATACCGGCGTGTTGCTGGATACGGTGCATGCGAAGGTAAAGTAATGGAAGAGGATTTACTTTCAGAATTCCGGAATCCAGCCATGGAGCATTGGGAACACAGGTAAATTTGGGGAGAAGAGGTTGGAATTTACCTGTGAGTACCCCAGTAGAACGATATTGGGGCTGGTTTCGACAAACAGGGAGTAGACGGCAATAAAAAACTCCGTCCATCCAGTATAGTTGCCGGATAGACGGAGTTGTATGGGGGGATAGACGGGGTTATTGGGATTATTGCCGAATCCGAGGGAATGTGACCTGGCGGGATTCTCCCTGCTTCATGCTGGTATTAAGGAATTGACCATTGTATTCCAGAAGGAAGGTTCCGGGGCGCGTGGCACGGATGTCGGCGGTTATTTCCTTATCCGTCCAATGAATGTCTACGTTGATGCCTCCGCGGGCTCTGAGACCAGTGACCGAGCCTTCCTTCCAATCTTTGGAGAGGGCGGGTGCAATGCTGATGACGCGTTTGCCGTTTTTGACAATCTGGCTTTGGAGCATGCATTGGGCGAGGCCGGCCGTCATGCCGAAGTTTCCGTCGATCTGGAATGGGGGATGCATGTCGAAGAGGTTGACTCCGATACGTGTTCTCAGCAGTTTGTCGATGTATTCGGCTGCTTTTTCTCCATCCCGGAGGGAAGCATAGAGGTTGATGAGCCAGGAGGCGCTCCAGCCTGTCTGGCCTCCACCGTGCGAACAGCGGTAGTCGATGGACTTGCGGACGGCATTGGCGTAGTCCGGCGTGTTGAAGACGTCGAATTCATTGCCGGGGAAGATACCGTAGCAGTGGTTGAGATGGCGGTGTCCGGGATCCTGAATCGTTTGTCCACGGCGCCATTCCTCCAGGCGTCCGTCCGGGGCGATGGCCGGGATGGCGACACGAGGCAGGGTTGTCCTGACTTGTGTGTAGAGTTCGTCGTTGGTTTTTCCGAGTTCTTCACAGGCTTCCAGGTAGTTACGGAGGGCTTCCCGGGCAACGAGTATGTCGTGAGTAGTACCGTTGCTGATGGTGGCTTTAGCTTGTTTGCCTTCCTTGTCGGTATAGATGAAACCGCATTCGGGCGAGTTGGCGGGGCCGGTGATCAGCAATCCGGTTTCAGGTTCGGGCTGCAGCCAGGAGAGCAGGAAACGGGCACTTTCCCGGAGGATGGGAAGGGATTTGGCAAGGTATTCCTTGTCGCCTCCATAGCGGTAGTGTTCCAGAATGTGGCTGGTTGCCCAAGCGCCGTTGAGAAGAGCCGGAGCCGCCGTAATGACCCTGTGACGGAAGTACGACTCACGCCAGCAGTCCGTGTTGTGAGCCAGACAGAATCCGGGGTAACCGAGCGTTTTTGCCAGTTTTTGTCCTCCGGGCAGGAGGCCGTTGACGAAGTCGGTGAAGGGGATGTGGAATTCTCCGAGATTGGTTGTCTCAACAGGCCAGTAGTTCATCTGACAGTTGATGTTGAGGAAGTAACATGATTGCCAGGGGGGATTCATCGAGGGGTTCCAGAGGCCCTGCAAGGTGCTGGGGAGACCGCCGGGACGGGAATTGGAGATCACGCAGTAACGTCCGAATTGGAAGAGTTGTTCGACGAGATCGGGATCCTTTTCCCCTTTCTTGATGCGTTTGATGCGTTCTGGAGTGGTCATGGTACGTACTTCGTCAGGACTGTCGCCGATGTCGATGCTGCAACGATCCATGAGAGGGGCATAGTAGGATTCCGCTTCCCGGGCAAGCTTGCTCCAGCCGAGTTGGCTGGCTTTGTCGAGAATGGCTTTGTTGGCCTGTGAGAGGTCTATATCGAGCGGCTGGGAAGGGGTATCAATGTTGTAATCGGTGACAGTGGATGCAAGCAGGATGAGCTCATTGCCGCCGGTAACGACCAGTTTGTCTCCATCCTGTTGGATGACGCCTTTGCCGGGAAGAATGCGGACGCGCGTTTCATACCGCGTACCTCCGTTGGGGGCTTGTCCCTTGAGGACGAGTTCTCCGCGTTTTTCGTCGAGGTCGGCTTTAAGCTGAGGGTGATCCAGCGAGAAGGAAAGACGAAGTGACTTACCGGAGTTGGTTGTAATACGGGTGGCGATACAATCCGTTTTGGGAGCTGCAAGAACCTGCATTTCCTGGGTGCCGTCCGGCAGGGTGAATCCGTTAGTGGCGACACCATTGCGCATGTCGAGAGTGCGGAATACGTCGAAAGCGGCGTCTCCCGAGGGGAAGCCGATGCGCAGGAATCCGGCTGGCAGGTAGCTGCCGCTTTCCGAAGGTGGAGTCAAAATGCGTTCATTGAAGACTTTGTCGGCCTGTTGGTATTCTCCCTTGTTGCAGAGCTCCCGTGCTTCGCGGATGGCTTTGTCCACATTCGGGGGAATAGAGAAGATCTTTTTGGAGAAGATCGAGCTTTCGTTCAGCAGAATGACGGCATTGGGAAAACCTTCGTAGACAAGGGCGGCCACACGGCCATTGCCGACACCGTATCCCTGGTCCCATTTCGGTGCTGGGGCGTTGTCTCGCAGAATGAGTTCGGAGGGGGATGCCCATGCGCATGTCAGGCACGTGGCGGCAATGAGAAGAGCATGAATGGAAAATTTCATGAAATAGACAAATCGTTCAGTGTTGATACGGTGGCATGCTTATTGTTCTTTCAACAAAAAGAAGGAGCGACTCTTGGTTGAAGTATTTCTACCACCATCTTCCTCAATATTGTAAAGCACTGTTCGGTCATTGTCTTGAACAGAATAATGAAAAATATATTCGCCTCATTGTCAATAGATTAACTCCCCCAACTTTCGGCTGAAGGTCGGGGGAGCTTGTTTTGGAAGCGACCCAATCTACGGTTTTGCAAGAGAACCGTCCTGAGCCTACTCCCGTTTCCGGATCTCAGAGAATACCGCAATTCTCTTCGAACGGAAAATCAAGAATCCTCTTCTGGTTTTCCGGTGAACCGGAGAGGTATCCGGAAGAAACTCAGAATTCGTAAATGAGACTGACGCTTCCCGTCTGCATGAGGCTCTTCTCGGCCGCTTCAAGATTGTAGTTCACCGAGGCGCTCAGACCTTCCGTAAGCTGCAAACGCATGCCCGACGCCGTGCTCAGCGACGTCCTTCCCGGTTTACTGCCGCAGGCTGTCCAGAAATGACTGTTGCCCTGGACATCGACCCGGGGCGTCTTACGGCTCAAGTCCTGGATTACTCCCGCCTTCGCGTAGGCCGTGAAGGCCTTGCTTCCTAGATGACCCCGGTAACGGAGACCGGTTCCCACGGTAGCGCGCAGCTCGTTCATGCTGCCGTCCGAGAGACGGTACTGGTACTTCTCGCCCCTGAGGGTGTAGTCGTTCTGGTCGGCGAAGGTGTACTGGAGCCCGGTGAAGGTTTCCAGGAAAAGCCTTTCGTTCAATTGATGGCTCCAGATCGCCTTCACGTCCAGCATCCAGGCCTGGTCGGTCCATTTCCCGCCCAGGTTGTCCTCGGATACGGCCTGCATCCTCGTTGTACCTTTGTTGCTGGAGCGGGCATAGCCGGCCTGCATGTCCAGGATGAAGGCATTTTGCCGGTTGAGAGCCATCCCGTAGGTTCCGTAGAGGAGGCCGATGTTGGTGTCTTTGTCGATGCGTCCCAGGCCATTGTTGACGTCATGGTCTCCCCAGAGGGTGCCGACGGCCATGCCCATCGTCCAGTTGTTGGCGAAGGCGTACTCGCCGCCCGCCGCGTATCCCAGGGAACGGTAGCGGTACCCCGTGGAAAAGTCCTGGTTTTCCTGGGTGTAGTAGTTGCCGATGCCGGAAACCCAGAAGGCCACGTTGCGTTCCAGCTTGAGGTTGTACCGGGTATTGGTCCGGGCATTGTCGGAGAAGGACCAGAGAGACCGGACGGAGGTCCAAAGCGTGTTGACCTGGACGGTGCCGACGCCGAGGGGGGCGTTCCAGGCCGGAGCGGGAGGCGTCGGAGTATCTACCGGGAATTCAGGGTCGACCGGGAACTCCGGATCGATGGGGGATGGTGGCTGGGGGAGTTCTACTCCGTATTGACCGGACAGGAAGTCGAAGCGGTCGTAGGTCGTCCCGTTGGCGGTATAGGGTTCGTATTCGAGGGACCATCCATCGTCATCGACGAGGTAGACGTGTTTGGCGCCGGCCACGCTTGCCTGGGTGGCTTCGGTGGATTGCGTGTGGGAGAAGATGAAGGGGTGGAGTTCCTCCGGCCTGGACTGGATGCCGCTGATGTCCAGCACGAAGACGAGCTTGCCCGGCCCGGCATTCAGAGAGGAGCCGTCGGCGAAGTTCCAGACGGGGTTGGTATCCGTGGCGGCGACCATGGCATCGTTCATCCGGACTCGGATGGTGTGTTCGCCTTCCGTTCCCGTGACATTGTAGTTTCCGTCCGTGCCCGGAGTTGGGGGTCCCAGGATTTCCAAGGCGAACTTTTCTCCCTGGGCGATGGTAGTGAATCCGTCGATCAGGAGGGCGGTGCCCGTCCTTGCGTTGACGGTTCCCTTGATGAAGGTTTTGTCGCCGACGCGGAGGGAACCGTTGTCCAGGTTGACCGTGAAGTTGTTGACGGTTACGCCGTCGTTGAACTGCACTTCCCCGTCATGGGAGTACGGGTTGTCGACCTTTTCATTCGTTTCGTTGTTCAGAGCGATGGTATCCGGGTTGATGTTGAGTGGCGTGTCATTATTGGCAGCCATCAGGGAGTCGTCGAAAACGATTTTGGCCTGGGAGGCGGCGACGAGGTTGAGGAAACCGCCGGCGCGTGTTGTAATGGCGTTGGAGAGTCCGTCTTGGGCCAGCCCGTTTTCGACTTGGGTGACGAAGTGCCTGTTGCCACTGAAGACGACGTCCTTCGTTTCCGCAATCAGGTTGAGAGGTCCGGCAGTGTCGATGGCTCCACCGTAGTAGTTGGAAGAGGCGTTGAAATTATTGAAGAAGGAACTGTCGATGATCGTGTTGAGAGCTGTCCCCCGGAGGCAGATGGCTCCCCCCATGGCTTGGCGATAGAGAGTCTGGATGTAGTTGTTTTCGAAGACCGAGTTGCGAATGGTGAGAGAATTGATGGAATTCAGATCGCAAATTGACCAGATAGCCCCGCCGTAGATGGCTGCGCTTAAGGCAGCAGTATTCCCGGTAGAAATGACATGGTTGCCCGAGAAAGAACACCCATCAATTTCCATGGGACCAAAGTCACCAATAGCTCCTCCTCCGGAGGTATTACCCGTTCCCATTTTGTTGACGATTATGTAATTGTTGTTAAATACGCATTGGCGTACTATGGAAGGAGATATTTCATCATTGTAGAAAGCGCCACCCTGAGCCGAGTGATCAATGGCGGGATCGGTTGTGGCAAAATTGCCGGTGAAGGTGCAATCGATGAGAAGGGTTGTACTGGGTCTTATCGGATCATTTTGGATGGGCCAGGCCGAGGCAATAGCTCCTCCGCCGCAGAATCGGTCATATCCTCTGATGCCGTTGCCGTTAAAATCGCAGGAACGAACTTCCAACGTTCCTCCGAAATTAGCGATAGCTCCACCGAGGGGAGCCGTTCTTCCTTTCCTATAGTAATAGCAATTGTCGAATGTGAGATTTTCCAGTTTCATGCCGGCTCCATTCTGGTTGAGCAGAGGTCGGGTCAAATCGACGAACTCCGTTCTTTCTCCGCCGGTGAAAGACGATTTTTGTCCATTGCTTTGAAGACCGGAAATTTGAAGTGTGACTCCTTCGGGATTGATGATCGCGGCCCACTCTTGAGCGGCATAAGGATCGCCACCGACCTGATGAGAAGGTATGAGGATATCTTCCTGAATTGGGAAATCTACGGTTTCTCCCGTGGATGCCTGTTGAATAGCTTGATTGATATTGTCAATGGTTGATACGGCAAAAGAAGCAGGCGATCCTGTAGCAAGAAGTGCTGCGAGGAAACGTCTGAGAGAGTATGAATTCAACATGAAAAAAATAATAGCGGATTATTCATCCGTTTTTCAAGAGAAAAAAGAATCTTTCAAAAACTGGAAACTCATTATATATCAAGATATTATCAAATAAGTAAACACTTGTTTAATATGGTATATATTACTAAATACAGAAACTCTAAAGTACTAGCTTTCTACGAAAATAAGATAAATATTAACGGATGAATAATCCGCCGTTCTCATCAAATTGGAATGATGTTTATGATTCTGTGTTTTCCGTCTTCGGAAAATATAAAAAAGGCTGTTCCACCAGATGATGGAACAGCCTTTTTGAGTAATTGTTGAATAAGTTGGTAGCTTTACATGTTGCCGATATTATCGGCATTGACGCCAAGATTGCTTTCCGTCAGATTCCCCTGACCGTCCTGCCCCAGGGACCAGAAGTCAAAGTCGGGATTGATTCCTCTGCCGAAGGCTCCCTTGGAATCTTTTTCCTGGAAACCGAGGCGGTAACGGTAGGGTGCTCCCCAAGGATCCATCAGACAGAATTTGCCTTTGAATTTGACGACATAAGGCTCACTCTTGTTCTGCTGGAGCGGATTGAGTTCCTCCACATAAATGGGAAGGCGAGCCTTGGTTACAGGATCTTTATCCGGAATGCCGTCTTCGTTGTAATCGCCGAAGAGGGCTTGGTAAACCGTATTGGTGCTACTTTCAGAACCGTCACCGTCGGGGAGGAATCCGTTGTCCATTTTGAATTCCTCAAGAGCCGAGGAGATTCGCTGGACAAACACCTGCGCCGTGCGTTCCCGCTTGCTGGTTTCGACCCAGCCGAAGGCTGCTACGACGAAGGTCATCAGGATGACGATGATGAACATCACCGTCAGGATTTCCACGAGTGAAAACCCCCTGCGGGCGCGAGTTGTATAGGATCCGAGTTTCATGAGCTGATTTTTTCTTTAGCCCATCTTTTCGATAACCTGAAGGAGGGGCAGGAACATGGCGAACACGATACCACCGACGATGACGGCAAGGAAGACGATCATCAAGGGTTCCATCATGGACGTCATGGCACCGACGGCGTTATCCACTTCATCATCATACACATCGGCAACTTTCAGAAGCATTTCCGGGAGCTGACCTGTTTCTTCACCGACGTCCACCATGGAGATGACCATCGGCGGGAAAATATGGGAAGATGTCATCGGGGTTACGATAGATTCACCTTCCTTGACGGAGTTATATACGCGTTCAATAGCATCGGCGACGATGGCATTGCCTGCGGTGTCCTTGGTGATGTTCAGGGCCTGGAGGATGGGTACACCGGAAGTCACGAGAGTACCGAGCGTACGAGCGAAACGGGCAACTGCGCTACGGCGTTGAATCGGGCCGATCAACGGGATGTTGAGGATGGTTTCATCGATCTTGCGGCGTCCCTTGGGAGATTTGCTGAGCGTCCTGTATACGCCGACGAAAACGGGTACGAGGATGATGAGCCATGCTCCGTTGGGAAGCAGGAAGGCAGGTTCCATGAACCAGTCACTGATACCGAAGACGAACTGGGAGATGGCGGGCAAATCCGTTCCCATATCGGCAAACATGGTTTTGAACTTGGGCACGATAACCATCATGAGGAAGATCAAGATACCGACGGCGATGCAAAGCACGATGGTCGGATACACCATGGCGGAGACGATCTTGCTCTTAAGCTTCTGAGCCTTTTCCTGATATTCGGCCAGTCGGTTCAAGACGATTTCCAACACACCGCCAAGTTCACCGGCCTTCACCATATTGACAAAGAGTTTGTTGAAAATCCTCGGGTGCTGAGCCAGAGATTCAGAGAAAGTAGCTCCACTCTGAACGGCATCTCCGAGAGCATTGATTGTTGCTTTAAGGTTTGGGTTGGCTTCCTGCTTGCCGAGAACGGTAAGGGATTGGAGGAGGGGAAGGCCAGCATCGATCAGGGTAGCGAGCTGGCGTGTGAAGATCATGAGGGTCTTGGTCTTAATCTTGCCGCCTGTTTTGCCCTTTTTGCCTGAATCTCCCTTCTTTTTAGATCCTGACTTTTTAGGTTTGGCTGTAGCCTGGAGCTTGCCTTTGCCTGCTTCAACGATTTCCGTTGGATATAGGCCTGTGGCGCGGATTTTTTCCAAAGCTTCTGCTTCGGAATTGGCCTCGAGAGTTCCCGTCTGGGTTTCGCCCTTGTGGTCAAGAGCAGCGTATTGGTATTTAGCCATAGGTTGTTATTGGTAGTGTTTAAATCAATGAAGTTTGTAACATGGGGATACGAAGATTCGGAGATGTCTTTAGGTGTATTTGAGAACTTCTTCGATGGTTGTTCTACCTTCGTAAATGTTTCGGAGACCGTCTTCGCGAAGTGTCGACATACCCATTTCGATGGCCTTTTGCTTGAGGACCACGCTGGGGGCTTTCTCCGTAATCATGTCGCGAAGAGTGTCGTTGATGTCGAGCAGTTCGTAAATACCTTTTCGACCCTTGTATCCGGAGTTCGAGCAGCGATCGCACCCCTGGCCGGTGTAGAACTTCTTGTCTCCCAGTTCATAGGGAGATACTCCCAATTGACTCAGGATGGTGGAGGATGGTTCGTAGGGGGTCTTGCAGTCAGCACAAATGGTACGGACGAGTCGCTGGGCCAGGACGCCTTCCAGAGATGCGGCGACGAGGAAAGGCTCGCAACCCATGTCAACAAGTCGTGTGACGGCACCGGCAGAGTCGTTGGTATGGAGGGTGGAGAGAACAAGGTGGCCTGTCAGGGATGCCTGGATGGCAATCTGCGCGGTTTCCATGTCTCGCATTTCCCCCACCATGATGCGGTCGGGGTCCTGACGGAGGAAGGCTCGGAGTACCATGGGGAAGTCAAGCCCGATGGCTTCATTGACGGGGATCTGGACAATGCCGTCGATATCGTATTCGACGGGATCTTCGGCGGTGAGAACCTTGGCATCAATGGTATTGATTTCCCGGAGAGCGGCGTAGAGTGTCGTTGTTTTACCGGCGCCGGTCGGTCCCGTCACGATGAAGATGCCGTTAGGCTTGTTGACGGTTTCCAGAATGTATTCATGGATGTGTCGTGGAAGCCCGAGGTTATCCAGGTTGAGGTTGACGGAGGAGCGGTCAAGAATACGAAGCACGACGGACTCTCCATATTGAGTGGGCAGAGTCGATACACGCATATCCACCGAGTGGTCTCCAACCTGTTTGACGATACGACCATCCTGCGGGACGCGGCGTTCGGCAATGTTCATGTTGGACATGACTTTGACGCGGGAGATAACGGGCACTGCAAGGTGAATAGGCGGCGGCTGCATTTCCAGCAAGGCCCCATCGACGCGGTAACGGATCTTGAATTCCTTTTCGAAGGGCTCGAAGTGAATATCGGATGCGCGTTCCTTGATGGCCTGAAGGAGGACGAGATCCACAAATTTGATGATGGGGGCGGCGTTGGCTTCGTCAGTTCCGTCACCGTTATCTGCGGTCTGCATTTTGTCCAGCTCGCTCATGAGGTCGTTCATGGCGGCTTCCGAACCTCCGTAGTATTCGTTAATGCGAGCCTGGACCTGATAGTCCGGGGCAACAAGCAGGAAGATGTCTTTACCGGCGGCAAAACGGAGATCTTCAACCGTTTGCGGATTAAGGGGATCGACGAGGCAGACGTAGATGCCTTCCGGACCGACACGGACGGGAAGGGCTCCGTGCAGGCGGACGAGGGAAGCGGGCAATTGATTGAGGATGACAGGATCGGGCGTGAAATTATCCAGATTGATGCATTCGACGCCGAGGTCGCTGGCGATGACTTGCCAGATGTCGTCCTTGTTTCCGATGATGCCGAAGTTGGAGAGGACTTCCGGGAGTTCCTTGCCGCTGTTCATCATTTCTTCTTTGATGTCGCGGGCAAGGGAACGGTCAATCATTCCTCTGCCGATGAAAAGTTCCAGTGTAAGATTGGTGTCCATGGAAAATAGCTGTTGTGAGTGGCAATAGGATTAGTTGGAGTCGCCCATGGTGACATGGAATACTTCATCGGCGGAGGTGAGCCCGGCCAGGATTTTACGGACGCCGTCTTCGCGGAGGGTTCTCATGCCGAGTTCCCGCGCCCGGTGTCTCAATTGGGGCGTGGTGAGGTTGTCATTGATCATGTTGCGCACTTCGTCGTCGATTTCGAAGATTTCAAAAAGTCCCATACGGCCTTTGTAACCCTTGTTGCGGCATTTGTCGCAACCGCGCGGCCCCTTGATCTGACCGGGGACGAGGCGGGAAACGTCGATATTGAGTGTCTGTGCCTGGCGTTCGGTGAGGGAACCGTCCCGTTTGCAGTTGTCGCAAAGTTTGCGGACGAGTCGCTGGGCCATGACGGCACGGACGGCGGAAGCGATAAGGAATCGCTTGATGCCCATGTCTGCGAGACGGGCAACGGAGCTTGGAGCGTCATTGGTGTGGAGGGTCGAGAGGACAAGGTGACCCGTCAGGGATGCGTTGATGGCGATATTGGCAGTCTCGGCATCTCGAATTTCCCCGATCATGATGATGTTGGGAGCTTGTCGGAGCATGGCTCGGAGGGCTGCGGCGAATGTCATGCCGATGTCGGCCTTGACCATAACCTGATTGATCCCGGAAAGTTCGTATTCGACAGGGTCTTCCACGGTGATGATCTTCTTGTCCGGACGGTTAATGTAGTTCAAACAGGCGTAGAGCGTTGTTGTCTTACCGGAACCGGTGGGACCCGTTACCAGAATGATGCCGTCGGGCAGAGTGATGAGACGGTCAAAAGTAGCTTCATCGTCCGAGAAGAAACCGAGCTGAGGGAGACCGAGGACAAGAGCGGATTTATCCAGAATACGCATGACGATACTTTCGCCGTGGTTACTGGGGACGGAGGAGACACGGAGGTCGATTTGCTTGTCTTCTCCGACATTGGCTTGGATTCGTCCGTCCTGAGGCATTCGTTTTTCGGCGATGCTCATGGTAGAGCTCATAACCTTGATACGGGCGATGATAGGGCCGAGGAGCTTTTTGGGGTGCGTGGCGGTTTCGATGAGTTTGCCGTCCACACGGAAACGAATGCGAAGGCGGTCTTCCATCGGTTCGATATGGATGTCGGATGCCCGCATCTTGTGGGCGTCGACGAGCATTTGCTGGACGAGGCGAATGATAGGAGCGTCTCCGTCTTCGTCGCCGAAGGACATACCGGCAGCCGGCATGATTTGTTCCGGATAGTATTCTTCGAGGGCTTTTTTGATAGCCGATGCCGTGGCGACATGGAAGATGACGTCACGCTTCAGGATGGCGGGAAGGCTGTCGAGCGTTTCAAAATTGAGCGGATCGGCAATGGCGATGTTGAGCGAAAAACCGTCGTCTGCAAAGGGAATAGCTTTGAAACGGCGGGCCGTATCAGCTGGAATCATGGCGATGATTTCCGGAGGGACAGACATGGAAGCCAGGTCGATGACAGCCATTGCTGCGTTGTTGGCGCATACGGCGGCAATGATGTCTTCCGTCAGGTACTGAAGTCTGATCAGGGCATCAATCAGTGATTCGGGCGGAGAGATCTGGCTCTGCGCGTACTGAATGATTTCCGGAGACAGGTAGCCCGCCTCCGTTAGAAGCTCAATGAGATAGGATTCGTTAGAATACACGTCGGGATGAGGATTGATTTTCGAGAGAGACAGCACGTTTCCGCACCGTATTCAATATCCCTTATTCTATGACAGATGGGAGGGGGAAAGTCAACCGAAGGAAGCCCGGGAAGTCGTTAAAAGTGCTATTTTTTTGTAGGATAGGCACTTTGGTATGTACATTGGCTATACAGACTGGGCTAAATCTATGAGTTCGTCCATTGTTTTGATGTGAACGAGCCGGGATCGGAGGTCTTTTGCTCCCGGGAATCCTTTGGTGTAGGCGACGAAGCGGGCGCGCATGAATTTCATGGTGTGAAGTTCGTCTCCGTATCTGCCGGATTCCAGAGAAAGCCTGGCGTGCCGTATGATGAGATCCCATTTGTCGCGGATACTTTTGCGGGGGAGGTGTTCGCCGTGCGTGAGGTAGTGTTTGGCTTCGGAGAATATCCAAGGATTTTCCATGGCGGCACGGCCAATCATGATTCCACGGACGGCGGAGGTGTTCCGGATATGTTCTACCATTTGAGCGGAATTGACGTCGCCGTTTCCGATGATGGGAACGGAAGCGGCGCGTGCGCAGAAATCGATCATATCCCAGTCAGCTTTGCCGGAGTATTGCTGGGCGCGCGTTCTGCCATGGATGGTGATCATGGAGATACCTTCATCCGTGAGGATCCTGCAGGTTTCCGGAGTACAAATGGAGTCGGCGTCCCAACCGGTTCTGATTTTGGCGGTGACGGGGACGAGGTCTCCGACGGCCAGGATAACTCCCCGTGCGACGGAGGCAAGGAGGGGAAGGTTTTTGAGAAGGGAGGAACCTCCGTTTTTACCGACGACTTTGGAGACGGGGCAGCCGCAGTTGATATCAATGAAGTCCGGGCGGAGTTCGTTGACAATGATTTTAGCGGCTTCGCCCATGTTGCGACCGTCCGCCCCGAAGAGCTGGATACCAATGGGGCGGTGGACTTCTTCGAATTCTGTGTAACGCCTGTTGCGTTCCCAGCAGGCAAGAACGCCTTCAGCAGAGACGAATTCTGTGACGACGACATCGGCCCCCATTTCTTTGCACAAGGAACGGAAGACTGGATCGGTGACTCCGGCCATGGGAGCCAGGAACAATGGGAATGCTCCGTTGTCGAACCAAGGCTGATGCATGGGTATTGATTGGCGGGGTCAGACGCCCTTCCCAAGACGTTCGGCCAGCATGGGTGGAAGGCCGGCATTCAGAATTTTTTGCTGGGTTTTGGCAATGTCGTATTCGACGCGGCGGAAGTACACGGCATTGGTATCGGTGTCGAACACACAATAGCTGGCGCGCCAGTCGTTGTCGCGCGGCTGACCGACGGAACCGACGTTGATGAAGTATTTCTTACCGGGTTCCGGGCAGAAGTCGTTGGCCGCGTATTCGGTGGCTCCTCCGTTTTCGAAGACGAAGATTTTGGGCACGTGGGTATGCCCGTGGAAGCAGATGTTGGTAAACTGGAAGTTGAAGTTGGAAACTGCGTCGAATTTATTGACGATGTAATGCCAGAGGGAGGGCTGGTCCAGTGTGGAGTGGACGATGGTGAAGGGGGGGACGTTACGTACCATGCGGAGCCGTCTCAGCCATTCCTTTTGTTCTTCCGAGAGCTGGCTGCGCGTCCACATCAGGGCGTTGTAAGCCACGGGATTCATTTTTTCCGGGTTGTTGTCGCTGGAGGCGGCTTCGTCATGGTTGCCTTTGACGACTGGGCAATCGAGGGTTCGGATGATTTCCAGGCATTCGGATGGCGATGCATTGTAACCGACGATGTCTCCCAGGCAGGCGATGGAGGTACACCCCATGGCCTGGATGTCTTGCTGGACGGCTTCCAGGGCTTCCTGATTGGCATGAATGTCGCTGATGATTGCAAATCTGCTCATGGTACTTGGGACAATATGAAGGTGAAGAGAGGCTTTGCCAAGCCGGGAATGCTTATTTTTTCTTCTCCGGTGCGGGAGGGAGGGCATCCAGAGCTTCCCTGATTCCGTCCGTCGGGTAGCCGAGGCCGTTGGAGAGCTGGTTGATGAAGGAGACTCTGGCTAGTTTGTCGGAGGGGAAGAGTTCCCGGAAAGGGATTCTGTCCTTTTCCGGTATGTTCAATCTGTTTTGCAAGGCAAAGAGAGTTGTTGCCATGCTGGGGAGGCGGTTATCGGGGTTTTTGTAGAGTTCTTTTCCGAGTTCCCAGGCTTCTTTCGCCTTGCCGGGGATGCGCGCGAGGGAATAGAATTGCTGACGGGAAACAATAGAAGGGGCGCCCAGTTCTTTGGCGCGGGCATAGGCATCGGCGGCTTGCTGGAAGTCGGGATAGCGTTTGGTGTCGCTGAGGATGTTGCCGAGGCGGGACTGGACTAACCAGTCGTCGGGGTTGGTTGCAGCTCCTTTGCGGAGGAAGTTCTTGCCTTTGTCGATGTATTCTCTGTAAAGGCGTCTTTTTTCCGACATCGGGAGGTGATCGTGGTCGTCACGCAGAAATGAGGATGCGGCGTTGTAGGCCAGATGCCAGGCTCCCGTGTCCCAGTAAAAGGCTGTATGGGGGGCCAGGGTAACAATTTGTTTGTAACGGCGTTCGACTCCGTGCCAGTCTCCCTGGCGAAAGCTTTCGAAGGCTTCCAGACTTAGGAATGCGGCAACGAGGGAACGTAGTCCTCCAAGGGAGATCATGGCCATTTGCTGGTTGAGGGCATCGCCGCCGGCAAGCGTCTCCTCGGGGAGAAGTCCTGCTTGATTTTCCCTCCTGAGGATGGAGTTTTCCCAAGGCATGAGAGCTGTACCGAATAAGCCGCAGGAGATCAGAAGGACGAGAATGTTTTTCAACATGGGAGGGAAGGCAGGGGAAAATCAAGAGGGTTGCATGCCAAGACGTTCGCGGATCTCACGGTCGAGTTGTTCCCATTCCGGGATGCTGGCTCCGGCTTCGCGAGCTTTGGCTATAGGAGCCCCCCAGATGGCTTCGTACTCAATGGGGCGGCCCATGTTGTAGTCGATAGCGCTGGACGGGGTGAAGCCTTCCATGGTTTCCGTCCTCTGCATGTGGTAGTCGACGAGGTCGTCGCGGAGGGTATAGCCCCGGGCTTTGGCCGCAGAAACTACTTCTTCCATGATACGGCGTGCACGCTCGACATTGGATGGGTCTTTGTAGAGTTCACCGACAGAGATGCCGCCCTTGGCCAGGCACATGCCGTTGAAGGGGATGTTCCAGACGAGTTTGAACCACTGGATTTTTTCCGCTTCGGCAAAGGCTCGGGTCGGGATGGGGGCTTTACCGAACAGTTCGGCCAGCTCTTCCGCTTTGGCTGTGCCTTCCGGGGTTGGGATGAAGGGGGCGAACTGGATGTTGCCTCCTTCCAGATGGGAAATGACGCCAGGATCAGTCCTCATGGCACAGATGAAACAGAGTCCGACGAATATTTTTTCCGCAGGGATGACTTGTGCGATGGCTTCTGCATTGCCCATGCCGTTCTGGAGCGTGAGGACGATGGTGCCGGGACCCATCAGGGGAGGCAGGGCTTCCTTGAGATGGGAATTGGCTGTTGTTTTCCAGGCTACGATGACCAGGTCGACCGGGCCGACTTCTTCCGGAGTTCGGTATACTTGTACGTTAGGGAGACTGATGTCCCCATGGAGGCTGCGGACTTGAAGTCCATGTGTTTTAACGTAGTCGTATTCCGACCGCATGATGAAGCGGACGTCGTTTCCGGTTTCGACGAGGCGGGAGCCGTAGTAACATCCAAGGGCTCCTGCTCCGAGAACGGCTATTTTCATAATTGATGGCAATGGCTTGAATCGTATCGTCAGAGTAGTTTTTGACGACAATGAGGGAAATAATGCTGTGGAGGAGGCGGCAAAACGTCAGACGCCGTGGATGGTGCCGTCGTCGTCCAGTTCAATGCTCGTGGCATTGGGAATGCGGGGCAGGGCGGGCATGCGCATGATTTCCCCGCAGAGGGCGACGAGGAAGCCTGCTCCGTTGGCAATTTCGAAGTCTCGTACGGTAATGGTGAATCCTTTGGGGCGGCCGCGAAGTTTGGCATTGTCGGAGAGGGAATTCTGCGTTTTGGCCATGCAGACGGGAAGATTGGTCAAACCGCAGGACTCGAAGAGTGCGAGTTTTTTGCGTGCAGCAGGGGTTAGTTCCACTCCATCGGCACCGTAGATTTTCGTAGCGATCGTGCGGATTTTTTCTTCGACGGGAATGTTGACTTCATACAGAGGTTTGAAGTTGGGGCTGGGGCGGTCGGCGGCGGCGATGACTTTTTCCGCGAGTTCCCTGCCTCCTTCTCCACCATTGGCGAAAATGTCCGCCACGGCGCAGTCGACTCCGCGGTCTTTGCAGAATTCGCGGATCGCCAGGAGTTCTTCTTCGTTGTCATCTGCAAATTTGTTAATGGCGACGACAACGGGCCGCTGGAAATTGGCTGCGGCATCCAGGTGGGCTGCCAGATTGGGAAGGCCGGCGCGGACGGCATCGACATTGGGGACTTTGAGGTCGGCCAGGGCCGTACCTCCGTGCATTTTGAGGGCGCGGGCCGTGGTGACGATTACGATGGCGTCTGGAGCGAGGCCAGTCTGACGGCATTTGATGTCGAGGAATTTTTCAGCGCCGAGGTCGAATGCGAATCCGGCTTCCGTGACGGCGTAGTCCCCATATCGGAGAGCCATCCTGGTGGCCAGGACGGAGTTGCAACCGTGGGCGATGTTGGCAAACGGGCCTCCGTGGAGAAAACAAGGGACTCCTTCCATGGAACGAACGAGGTTGGGCATCATGGCGTCTTTAAGGAGAGCCATGACGGCTCCCGTGATACCGAGTTCTTTGGCGAATACGGGTTTGTCGTCTACGGTGAAGCCGATGACGATACGGTCGATGCGGCTTCTCATGTCGGCATAGGAAGTGGCTAGGCAGAGACAGGCCATGATTTCCGAGGCGGGCGTAATGTCGAACGAGCTTTCGCGAGGAAATCCTTGTTTGTTGAGACCGACGATGATGGAACGCAGGCAACGGTCGTTCATGTCCATGACCCGCTTCCATGTGACTTTGCGCTCATCAAGGTTGATGGTACGGTAGAAAAGGGCGTTGTCGATGACGGCGCTGATGAGGTTATGGGCGGAAGTGATGGCGTGGAAGTCGCCGGTGAAATGCATGTTGATTTCTTCCGTCGGGATAATCGTACTCTTTCCTCCGCCGGTAGCGCCGCCCTTACGTCCGAAAACGGGACCCATGGATGGCTGGCGCAGAGCCAGGCAAACTTTTTTCCCCAGAACCTGCAATCCCTGTGCAAGGCCTACGGAGATGGTGGTTTTCCCTTCTCCCGATGGGGTGGGGGTGATGGCGGAAACCAGGATGAGCTTTCCCTGCTTATGATTGTCATCCAGTGCTTTAATGGAGACTTTGGCTTTGTTGCGGCCCATGGGCAGAATATATTCCGGTTCTGCACCGATGCGTTCCAGACAGTCTGAGAAAGTAGATTGTTCCATAAATGAATATCATGCAGAATATTCGCGGGAAATCAACAATTCATCGCGTTTATTCTTCCATGAGACGATTCATTAGGAAAAACTGGAAATTCTGCGGGACGACTTGAAGAAGGCGAAAAGCGTTAGTGCCGCGATAATTCCGCAAATGGTTAGGGACGCTTTCTTAATGTCGGAGAGCCGGATGCGGTTTTCTTCCATGCGTTTGCTGAGGATGGTGCCGGCTTCGAAGCGTTTGCTTTCCAGTTCGTCGCTGATGCGCGAGCATTCGATCTGGGCGGAGTGAAGAATTCCTGTCAGAATGTTGCGTTCCATCTTGTATTCTTCTTCCAGTTGCTCCAGAAGGTTGATAGAGACTATGGTTCTGGAATGGTTTTGCCTGCTGTTTTTGACGGCATCGGAACGATGGTCTATTTTTCTGAGGAGGGTGATGAGTTCTTTTCGTTCCTGGGCGTATTTCAATTCTCCTTCCTTGATTTGAAGCTCTTGCGAGAGGCGATTTTTATAATCTTCCTGTTTGAGTGCCCTGTGTTTTTTATTCATGTTGTTTCTGGCCTGGGCGACGACGCTGGGGACTGTTCCGGATTGTCTGCCGCGGAAGATGCGGTGCTCTTTTTTGAGGTTTTCCAACAGTTGCCAATCCCGTGAAATGATATGGTCGATTTTGGCGGAACGGTCGGACATCCTGGTTTCAAGGTTCTGGAGGGTTTCTTCAAATTGAATTTGCTTTTTTTCCAGAGCTTCTTCGATGCATCTGCGCTGGGCTCGCAGACGGTTCAATTCGTTTTGGACGGTTTGCGAGCGAACCTTGGTTTTGGATTTGTTCAGTTCTTCCTCCTTGCGGATGCTGGTTTTGATGGTGCGGTATTGGCTGGCGAAGGTTGTCTCCGTCTGTCGGATTTCCTCCTGGGTGACAGTCAGATAGATTTGGGCGTGTTCCAGCGATTGTTCAAGTTCCTTGCATTCTTCATGGAGACGGTTGATTTCTGCCTGAACAAGGGAAGGGGAGAGCTTTTTTTCCTGGACGGAGTAGTAGTAGAAGCCTGAACAGCAGACAAGAATAAGAACCATGAACAAAAGGTACCGCATGCAGAAAGAGAAGATTATTGCCCGGAATACATACAAATTTTCCGGTGTAACTCAACTAAAAAATCGAGATAGGAAGGCTTCTAGGAGGATTTATCGATCCTGATAACCAAAGGAGGAGTAATGAAATTTTCTCCGTGATTGTCTTTTCCAAGGAGAGTAAGACTGAGAGATGCCGGTTGACGGACGATATGGAAACCGGAGATGCTGAATATCTGACCGGGGCATAGCAAGGGATGGGTGTTGAACACGGTATCTCCCTCTACCACATCCGACTGGTCTTCCGCCGAGTTGATAATCCACTTGCGGCCGATGAGTCTGACTGGTTCCTTGGAAATATTGCGCATGCTGATGTTCAGCATGATAGAGTCATAGCCATCAGGCAGTGAAGAAGGCTGCTCCGACACCATCACGGAGGCCGCGATGCGGAATTCCAGACATTCGGATACGGGCAGTTGCTTCATGACGGGGTCTGTCAGGCGGAGAAGCCCCCGAGAGCCGTTTTGACGAGGCTGACGGCGGTCTCGCGCAACTTTTTGATGGTTTCTTCGGTCGGTTCCGGAGTTTCCGGGGAGAGCGTCATTTGTGCCTGGATGCGTTCAAGGAGTTTTCGGATACCCTGAATGTCGCGGCGTTGCTGCATTTCCGGTTCCAGTCCGCCAAGGATTTCCACAAAATATTCGGGGACGTCGGGTTGGAAGACGACTTTTGCCTGATCCGGCGAGAATTTTTTGTCAAGCGCGGCAGTGGCGGCGTCAAGGGCGCGGATCCATCCTCCGAGTGCAATCAGATGGGCCATATCGGGATCGCGAAGGGAAGCGAGTTCCTGTTCGACGTCGTTCTGGGTCAGGGCCAGATTGTTTTTAAAGTTGGTGAGATCTCCGTCTTCCGCGTTTTTCAACAGGCTGGCCGCATGGCGGTTGACGCGTTCGCCGGCGCCCATGGCTTTGGCGTAACGAGAGAGATCAAGAGCGATGGGACGTACTTCGTTCATTTTACCGCACTGGACAATGATGAATCCGTCCGCCATCAGGAATCCCATTTCCAGAGCGAGGGAGGAACGGTCGACTGGCAATTTGTCCGGGCGTTTTCGGATGGCTGTTTCTTCCGGGATCGGGGGAAGGCCTTCCAGGTCTTCAAAGATCTTTTTGATAGATGGCGCCGTGAATTCATTGACGCCCAGCTCTTCTTTCATATGTGATTCGTCAAGCAGGCGTTCAGGAATGGCCGGTTGACTCTTTTCTTCAACTACAGGTTTTTCCTGGGCCCAGGCATACGTCAGAGAAGCAGCGCCTGCCAATGTCAGCATAGAAAGTTTATTCATGGAAGCTGGTGAGAAAAGGTGTGATGTATCAATGTACTTGACTCCGCCCTCATGGTGGCTTATGCAAGCCGTTCGTCAAGAAAATCTGCCAAAATTGACGCAGATGTGACAAAGAATCCCTCTCCACGCCATGCCTACTCAAGATATCATCTGGTATTCTGCTTATATTCTCGTCCTCATTGGAATGTCAGGTTATGGCTTACACCGTTTGATTATTGTGTACCTCTATTGGAAAAACGTACGCAACCGGCCCGAACCACGAGCTCATTTTGACGAATTGCCGGTTGTGACTGTTCAACTTCCGATGTATAATGAAATGTTTGTGGTGGATCGTCTTCTTGAATCCGTGGCTGCGCTGGATTATCCCAAAGAGAAGTTGGAGATACAGATTCTAGACGATTCTACTGACGGGACAACGGAACTGTGCATGAAGAAAGCAGAAGAATTGCGTTCCCGTGGCTATGATGCAGTTTGCCTGCATCGTACGGACCGGACAGGTTTTAAGGCCGGAGCCCTTGAAGAGGCCACGCAGGTGGCCAAGGGGGATTTCCTGTTTATTCTTGATGCGGATTTTCAGCCTCATTCCGACGTTCTGATGAAACAGATCCATTATTTTACCGATGACAAGGTGGGACTGGTTCAAACACGCTGGGAACATATTAACCGCAATTACAATCTGTTGACCCGCGTGCAGGCGTTGTTTCTGGACGGTCACTTCATGATGGAACAAACTGCCCGCAACCGTTCCGGACGGTTTTTCACCTTCAACGGAACGGCCGGCATTTGGCGCAAAACAGCCATTACCGATGCCGGCGGCTGGGAACACGACACGCTGACGGAGGATATGGATCTTTCCTACCGTGCCCAGATGAAGGGGTGGCATTTCATCTTCCTGAACGATGTGGTGACTCCGGCGGAGCTTCCCGTGGATATGAACGGCTTCAAGGCTCAGCAGCATCGTTGGACGAAAGGCTCCATCCAAGTGTGCCAGAAAATGCTCTTCGATATTCTTCGTTCATCCGCCTCTCTGAAAGCCAAACTGGAAGCGACGACGCACCTGACAGCCAATTATTCCTATCTTCTGCTCATCCTTTTGTGCTGCCTGATTTATCCGGTTGCCATGGGGAATTTTAATTTTCAGCATTCGATTTATATTATTTTGATTAATCTGCTTCTTTTTTTCTTTGCTTCGATTGCTGTTTGCATCTTTTATGTGAGCGCCCAGATTGCCATCCGTCCTCGTAGTTGGTGGAAGGAACTGCCTTACCTCCCCGTGCTTCTGGCACTGGGTATCGGTATGGCCGTCAACAATGCCAAGGCAGTACTGGAGGCTATTGTGGGACACCAGTCCAGTTTTGTGCGTACTCCCAAATATGGTATCGGAGGCGAAGACGGACGCAAGGAAGGATCGCTCTTGAAGAAGCGCGGATACAAGGCGATCAAGTCGGTGATTGTGCCCGTTCTTGAACTGGCGTTTGGTTGCTTTTTCCTGTGGATGATTATTGAGTTATTGATCAGAGGCAATATCATTTCCGCCGTGCTGATGAGCCCGTTCCTTGGTTTTTTCTATACGTCTTTGTGTTCCTTTGGACAGATGTTGTCCTGTCTGTCCTCGAAAAAAGATGAGGTCCAGGCATAATTGTCCTAGGCAAGAGTGATTTTTTTTGCTTTATATTTCCTAATTAATTCGTTTTACTACTTTTATTAGGTTTATCTATGTTTAGCCGTCTCTTTTCATGGGCTGTTATATTAGGCATGGCTGTATGTTCCATGGTGTCCTGCCGCCATTCGGAGCCTTCCCCTTCGGCTGTTGTTACGGATGGGGTTGTTATTAGTGTCAAGGATCAGAAACTTGCCTTGATGCGTAAGGGAAAAATTGTTCGTACCTATCCCGTTAGCACTTCCAAATTCGGTTTAGGCGACCAGCGAGGCAGTTGCCGCACGCCTTTGGGCGTTCACAGCGTTGCCGCCAAGATCGGAGATAACCAGCCTCGTGGCATGGTTTTTAAGAGCCGGAGGCCGACAGGCGAAGTTGTAGTTCCCAATTCTCCCGGCCGCGATCCCATCGTGACGCGCATTCTCTGGTTGAAAGGCGAGGAAAACCGTAACAAAAATGCCTTTGCCCGCAATATTTACATTCATGGCACGGCCGAGGAACGTTCGATAGGCAGGCCTTCGTCCTACGGTTGCATCCGGATGAAGAGCAGCGATATTCTGGACGTGTACCAGTATGTACAGAGGGGGGAACCTGTCGTGATTGACCGTTGTTCTCTGGCTGCTTCTGAACAGATGGCAGGCAAACTCATGGTGGATCGCAATATGCAGGCCCAGGCCATACAGTCGGCGAATATGAATGCGCAACGCCGTTCATCCCGATCCTCTTCTTCCAAGGCCATTGCTTCGAGCAGAAAGTCCGGCAAGGCGAAAAAGAGCCGATCCTCTCGCCGGGCCGGAAATGAATTGGCAAAAATTTCTCGTAGTGGCGGACGGGTGAGTAAGGGATGAATCCCCCCCTCTGCGAGAGACTTCCCCTGTCCATTCGGTTACTTCGATATCTTTGAATTATGTTGAGAACATCCCGCATCAAGAAAGTCGATTTTGTTACGGTTCACCAGTTTTACACGAAGTACAAGGATTCCTTGCAGCTTGAACTGATCAACAGCCCTGCCGGGTTGACCCGGAAGATTAGCGAACCGGCTATTAATCGTCCCGGTCTGGCTATTGCTGGATTTTATACCTATTTCGCCCACAAGCGCATCCAGGTGTTTGGCGCGGCGGAAGTGGCCTATCTGTTCCGCCTTCCGGCAGGAATGCGTCGTTCGCGCGTGCTTAGGATGTACAAGTGCGAAGTGCCTTGCATTGTCTTTTCCCGCGACCAGGAACCGCCGGCCGAAGTTTTGGAATTGGCCGATGAAGCGAATGTATGTGTGTTCCGGACGAGCTTGGTTACAATGAAATTTGTCAATGCGGCAACGATTATTCTGGAAAACGAGTTTGCCGAAAGTACCACCGTGCATGGCTGCATGTTGGATTTGCGTGGAATCGGCATTCTGATTTGCGGCAAGAGCGGCGTAGGGAAGAGTGAAGCAGCCTTGGGATTGATCGAACGCGGAGGGGCTCTTGTCGCCGATGATGTTGTTCAGATCCGCAACATTGGCGGAGAATTGGTGACGAGCGCTCCGGAGATGAGCCGCGGCTTTTTGGAAGTGCGGGGCCTTGGCATCGTCAATGTGACAAACCTGTTCGGATTGAAGGCTTCCCGCAATCACAAGAGACTGGATCTGATTATTACTCTGAAAGCGGCTGCCGATATGTCTGATGTCGATCGTCTGGGACTGGAACGGAAAAAAATTACTGTCATGGGAGAACAGATTTATCACGTTGAACTTCCCGTGGCTCCCGGCCGTGATACGGCGCGTTTGATTGAAGTGGCTGCCATTGACCAGCAGTTGAAAAGCAATGGATATGACATGGCCGGCGAGTTTAATAAACGACTTTTGGACAAACTCTCCGAGGGCAGTGTCGAGGAAAGAAATTAAAAAAGAAGCTTGGAGTCTTTCGTCATTTCGTGTAGAAACCCCCTGAAGCAATCCCTCGAACTCTCCATGGTCACCAAGGAACTTACCATCATCAATAAACTCGGTATTCACGCTCGTCCCGCTGCTCAATTCGTGAAAGCGGCCAGTAAGTTCGTTTCCGATATTATTGTTGAAAAAGATGGAGAAGAAGTTGACGGGAAGAGCATTATGGGACTGATGATGCTGGCGGTAGGACATGGCTCCAAGATTACGGTTTCTGCGACCGGGGAGGATGAAGAGGAAGCGCTCAATGCATTGGAATCTTTGATCGAACGCAAGTTCGAAGAAGACGAATAAAATTTTCCACATGATTGTTCCGGTTCTCCGGATCGGGGCTATATTCTTCCGGGAGAATTCCGGGAAACCTCATCATTACTAACGAAGGGAAGACGAAAAACGATGCCATCCCAGACGATTGGGCTTACCTCTGAAGAATTGTGTTTGAAGGGGGTAGCTGTATCTTCCGGTATTGCCATCGGCGAACTCCTTCTCCGGTTTTCCTCCCATTTGTGTCCGGAAAAGTTTCCGATTACGAAAGATGCCGTGGAGCAGGAATTGGAACGTTTCCAGAAGGCTTTGGAAATTACTGAACAGCAAATTGAAGCTCTTCAGGAAAGAACCCGGACTGTTTCCGGTGAGAAGAACGCTTCGATTTTCGATGCCCACATTCTGTTTCTGAAGGATAGCATGATGCTTTCCCAGGTCAGGAAGGGAGTCGAAGAATCGCTATTGAATGTGGAGTATGTGTTCTACAATACGGTGCAGAGATACTTGCTGGTTATGCAAAGTCTCGGGGACGATTATTTGAGGAACCGTGGTATCGATCTGGAAGATGTCCGTTCCCGCGTCCTGCACAACATGCACTTGCAACAGGAGGACGAACTGGCAAAAGCTTACTATGCCAGCAGCCATATTCTAGTCGCCAACGACTTGAATCCATCCGACACGGCGGCTATGGATGTGGACCAGGTGCTGGGATTCGTTACCGAGCAGGGGTCTGCCATGTCCCATACCGCTATTCTTGCTCGTTCAATGGGTATTCCGGCTATTGTCGGTATGGAGGATGCCATGCAGAGGATTACTGACATGCACGCCCGTTGCGCCATTCTTGATGGCTATGAAGGGGTGCTGATTATTAATCCGTCCCAGGAGACGATTTCGAAATACAAGCGGATCCAGATGGAGAAGAAACGCGCATACCGTGCGTTGGAGAAGATGAAGAATCTTCCAACCGTGACGCTTGACGGCCATCATGTCTGCCTGGCTCTCAATGTGGAATTCCCGCACGAACATGAAGGGATGCGCGAAGTCGGGGCCGAAGGAATCGGATTGTTCAGAACGGAGTTTTTCCTTCTAGGGGACGGGGAACACCCGATGCCCGGAGAGGATGAACAAACGCGCCGTTATGAGGAACTCGTGACGGGATGTGCCCCCTATGAAGTCGTTTTCAGGACGCTTGATGCGGGAGGCGATAAATTGCCGATGGAAAAATCCGATCCCGAACCCAATCCATTCCTGGGATGGAGGGGGATCCGTGTTTCTTTGAGTTGCCGGGAAATGTTCAAGACCCAGCTGAAAGCGATTTTGCGGGCTAGCGCCAAAGGGGCTGCTTCCGTGATGTTTCCAATGGTGTCAGGTCGCACCGAGGTAATTCTGGCTAAGACGATTTTGCAGGAATGCCGGGATGAATTGGATGCTGCGGGCATTCCTTATGGCAAGGATTTGAAAGTGGGGATCATGGTGGAAGTGCCGAGTGCCGCCATGCTGGCGGATGTCCTGGCACAAGAAGTGGACTTTTTCTCCATCGGTACCAATGATTTGACTCAGTACGCCATTGCCGTGGATCGCATTAACAGCCGTGTTGCCCATATGTTCCGTCCGACTCATCCCGGAGTCGTACGCATGATGGATATGACGATTCGGGCCGGTAAAAAGCATGGGATCCCGACCACGATTTGCGGCGAGGTAGCGGGGGATATCCTGCTGCTTCCCCTGATTGTAGGTTTGGGAGCCAGGGAACTTTCCGTTGGGGGGCATTTAGTGCCTATTTTGCGTTATGCCATTCGGAGCTTGAATTATGAAGAGTGCAAACGCATTGCTCAGGAAGCCCTGATGGCTCCGGATAGCCACACCGTTTTCAAACTGAGTTCGGAACTGGCAAGAAAGTCGTACCCGATTCTTTTTGAATAATCGGACGAGGACATGAAAAAAGCTGTGCCTGCCTTGATGATGCAGATCACAGCTTCGATATATGGAAATGTTTCCAAAGAGAAATTCAAGAAAGAGGCGTTACTCCCTTTTTCAAGATGATGTTGCCGTATTTGGCTGTTTCTCCGGAAAGAACAACGGCATAGGCAGACATGGCGCGTTCGTAGAAAGCGAAACGTTCCATACGTTCGATTTCTCCTTCGTATCCGAGGGCTTCCCGGTACTTGGCTTCGACTGTCGGGTCGAGCGTATCTCCGGGAACGGCGTCCATCATGACGACGGGCGTGGCATAGGCATCCAGTTCGAACAGGGGAATGATGCCGGAGAGCAGAGTGGTTGCACCGATCCCGTCCGCGCGGACGACATTGGCATTGAAGGTGTGGGCGGGGAAGTGGGCGTCGGAGATGACGATTTCGTCTCCATGACCCATTTCGGCGAGGATCTTGAGTAGTTCAGGGCTGATGGCCGGAGAAATTCCTTTAAGCATATGATTTGGTTGTGAATTGGTTGAAGGGGGGGTATTAGCGCGAAAAGATGTTCCGGTACAGAGCGGCATCCGGACCGGGGTCGTAGGTTTCGTAGGCGATGCCGAAGGCATCCCGGGCTGCTTCCGGAGTGGGATAGATTCCTGCACCGGCAAAGGCGAACATGGAAGCACCCAAAACAGTACTTTCAGAAACTTTGGAGACTTTGACAGGGATATTGAGGATGTCGGCACGGATTTGCGTCCATACTTTGTTGCGGGCTCCCCCTCCGACGAGAACGAGGCATTTGCTTTGGAAGCCACCGACGGATTCCAGGCGTTCCAGGCGGGATTTGAGCCTGAGCGTGAGAGCTTCCATGGCTGCCCGGTAGATATGAGCGCGCGTCCTTCCGAGGACAAGGCCGTTGATGGAGCCTTTATGTGGATCGGAGGGTAGGAAGTCGGGGACAAGCGTAACTCCGTTGCTGCCGGGCGGGATGGCTGCGGCTTCGGCATCCATCGTGTCGTAGGATTCGCCATTGAAGCAGGTGCTCTTGACCCATTCGATGATGCCTGAACCGATCCACTGGAGACCGGGATTGCGCAGGGCGGGGTCGGCATCAAGTTCGGCAGTGGCTCCGTCATGATAATCCTCGGGAGAAAGACTGGCTTGAGCGGAGCGAACCATGAGAATTTCCCAAGTTCCGGAGGAGAGGACTGGCTGGTCTTTTTCCGCTCCCGAGCCAAAGACGGCAAACTGAGTATCGTGGCCGGTGGAGATGACGGGGACGCCAGCCAGGGGAAGTCCCAGGGCTTCTGCGGCTTTCGAGGTGATTGTTCCGATGGTTTCTCCAGCATTGACCATGGCAGGGAAGAGGCTGCGTTCCAATCCGAGAGCGGAGAGTATTTCCGGGGAAAAATCTCCTGTGGAGAGATCCGTCATTTGAGAGGTACCGGCCATGGTGCGGTCCGTAGCCATGATTCCTGTGAGACGGTAGGCCAGGATGTTTGAGATGAAGAGCCAGGCATGGGCTTGCCCGATGAGTTCCGGGCGATTTTCCTTGAGCCAGATCAGTTTGTAGATCGTGTTGAAAGCGAAGGCTCCGACGCCGGAAATGCGGTTCAGTTCCTCCTGGGGCATGTAGGAACCTACTTGTTCCATCACGTCTGCCGTTCGGGGGCATTTCCAGGAAATGACGGGATAGAGGAGTTTTCCTTCCCGGTCAACGAGGGTTCCGTCGACTCCGAATGTTGTGATTGTAACCGCCTTGATTCGTGTTGGATCCAGTCCCTCCAGAGTTTTGCGGGCACAGGCGGCAAGCTGTTCCAGGATGCGATCCGCATCCCAGACATGGAAATCGGGATTTTCGCTTCCAGGGGTGGTACTGTTGGGCTGGGAGGCTTTGGCGACGATGGTTCCCTTGTCGTCGACGACCATGGCTCGCACGTTGGTTGCTCCGCAATCAAGACATAAGACAAACATGATGAATGAGTATGGAAATTATATATTCGGAATGACAGACCCCGGCTGAGGATAGGATATGAAAAAGAAGCGGGGGAGGCAATACCTCCCCCGCCCACACGCGGTACGGAATTAATTAATACTTGCCGTAGATTGGGCCGTAGGCTGCACAGGCACGGTAGTCGGAACCTTCCTTGTCCATTCCGAAGGAAGCCCAGGCGGACGGACGGAAGATTTGGCTGTCTTCGATGTTGTGCATGCAAACGGGGATGCGAAGCATCGAAGCCAGTGTAATAACGTCGGCACCGATATGACCATGAACGAGAACACCGTGGTTGGCTCCCCAGTTGGCCATGACGGAGTAAACGTCCGTGAAGGCTCCCTTGCCGGTCAGGCGGGGAGCAAACCAAGTGGTTGGCCAGGAGGGGTCGGTACGCAGGTTGAGCGTATTGTGCACGTCTGCCGGGAGGTCGACGCTCCATCCTTCGGCAAGCTGCAGGACGGGGCCGAGTCCCTTGACCATGTTGACGCGCAGCATGGTGAATGGTACGCCTCCTTTCGTCAGGAAGCAGGAAGAGTAACCACCTCCACGGAAATATTCCGAGATGGCCGGACACCATTTAGTGGCTTGCATGCAGAGTTTGGCGTCTTCACAGGTCACTTCCCAGTGGGGCTTCATGGTCGGCTTGCCTTCGGCATCCGTCATGGCGCAGGAACCGTCGAGGGCGGCAGCACCGGAGTTGATCAGGTGGATGAACCCGTTGGAAGCGGTACCTTCCAGAGTGTGTCCGGTAACGCGCTTGACGGCATCCGGAGACCAATAGGTTCGGACATCGGCGAATATGGAGGCCTTGCCGGTCAACTGATAACCCAACAGGAGGCAGATGCCGTTGAGTGAGTCGTTTTCCGTGGCGACGGGCATGGGCGCACGGGGACCGTTCCAGTCGAAGGTGCTGTTAAGGAGGGCTTCCATCGTGTCGCCGTTCGGGTAAAAGTCCGTCCAGTGGCGCTGGCCTTGGAACCCGCCAAGGATAGCGTTGTAACCCATGCCTTCTTCGATGAACCCTTTGTCGCGGACGGCTTTGTTGCCCTGCATCATGTCGCGGACGATCATGGTCATCATGACGCATTCTTTGAGGACCTTTTTGTTTTCTTCCGGAGTCTTGCGGCTCTTTTCCGAGTTGCGATCCTCGCCCATGATGAAATTATCATTTACCCAGGACATGGCGAGCTGGAGTTCCTGAACATCGTAGATGCCCAGTTCCATGCGGCGGCGAAGTTCCGTCATGTCAACGGCTTGAACACGCATGCCGAGGTAGTTTTCGAAAAGACTCTGGTCCACGATGGAGCCGGCAATGCCCATAGAGCAACCTCCGAGAGACATGTAGCTCTTGCCGCGGATGTCGGCGACGACAAGGCCTGCACGGACGAAGCGGAGGATTTTTTCTTCGACATCGGCAGGGATGGTATCGTCCTGAGCGTCCTGGACGTCATGACCGTAAATGGAGAATGCGGGCAGACCTTTTTGAGTGTGCCCGGCGAGGGCGGCAGCCAGATAGACGGCTCCCGGCCGTTCCGTGCCGTTGAATCCCCAAATGGCCTTGGGGAGCAGGGGATCCATATCCATCGTTTCACTGCCGTAGCACCAGCAGGGCGTTACCGTGAGCGTCATGCCGACATTGTTGGCCTTGAATTTATCTGCGCACATGCAGGCTTCCGCCGTACCGCCGATGGTTGTGTCGGCAATGACGCATTTGACGGGGGAACCGTCAGCGTGGCGAAGAGTTGATTCGATGAGTTTGGCCGCACTGCGAGCCATGTTCATGGTCTGTTCTTCCAATGATTCGCGGACTCCGCGACGACGTCCGTCAATGACTGGACGAATACCTACCGTGGGATTTGTTTTCATATGATGAGAAAGATGTATCATTATGTATAATATACAGCAAGTGATTTTTATGCGGCACCATCTTCATTTTCTTCTTTGATGTGAGCATTGCGGAAGAAAAAGGCATAGAGAAGGACGATAGCGAAGCAAATGACGGGAATGAAGAAGGATTCGCGAACGGAAGATTCTACAATTTGCTGCTGCTGAGACTGGAATGCATTCATCTCCAGAGGCTTGGCGACAAGATCCGAAATTAGGGACGACTGACTGGGGCTTGTTGAGACGAGAGCGGGAAGAAGTGTGAAGTTTCGGATTTGTTCCGTCCGGTCAGAGGGGGAGGGCAGTTTGGCCAGGTTGCCTTGGAGATTCTCGATTTCGGCATCGGAGATCAGAGCGCAACCGGGCAGAGTTTTGACTGCTACCTTGAATTGATCGCCGGACAGGGTCGGGAGGGTGTTGAAGGTGGCTAGATTTTTTTCAAATTTATCGCGTGTCTGCTTGTCCTGTCCCGTAGCATCGGCAGGGATTTCGGACATTTTGTAAATAGCCAGCATGGAGCTGGTAATGGACTTTTTGGCGTCTGCCTCTTCAGCACGGGCAATGACGGGTCTGTTGATGGAGTCGAAGTACTGTACCTGGTTGGAGACGGTTTGCTGGTCGATGAAATCGCCCATGAACGGGGTGATGATGGCTCCCCCGAGAATAGCCATGATCAAGCCGGCGGCTCCTAGTTTGACTTCATTGCCCAATCCTCTCAGGGCAATACCGTAAATGGTGGGGAACATCAGGGACATACAACCGGAAATGGCAACGAGGGCCCAGACGGACAGAGAGGAAGGAAGCCACATGGTTCCCAGGCAGCAGAGGATACCTGCTATGGCGAAGAGGGCCATCATATTGGCCGGATTGAATTTCTTCATCAGTGCGGTGGCTGTGGCTCGGCAGATAATGAAGAGAACGATGGAACAAAGGTAGTAGTTGGCGGCGGCGGCTTCCTGGGTACCCGGGAAGACGGCCATGACATATTTTACCGTCCATGTCCAGACGGTGATTTGGAGTCCGACATAGAAGAACTGGGCTATGACGCCGAAGCTGTAACGGGGAAGGCGGAGAAGCTTGAACAGAAGCTCCCGGTAATCGCGCATGAGCAAAAGGCACGCGAAGGGTCCGATCATCATGATCAGGATTTGGTTGATACGCCCAAAGACGATACCGAACTGGTAATTGCAAACGATTTGGAAGATGAGGGGGATGATGATGCAGACGATGCACAGCCCGATACGTCCGAATTTGCGTCCGAGGTTATCTTTTCGGGACAGTGACGTTTCGTCCGTTGGCTTGTAGCGCATGAAGAAGAACCAGATAACGGCGGCAATGAGGACGAGGCCGACATAGGGAACGCAGACCCAGAAGAGCTCGTTGTTGACGATCTCGTTACGGATGGCAGGATCCATTGCCTTGCGGGTGTCGATGTCTGCGTCGCTCAGGTGGGAAAGGATGAAATACTGAGCCAGGAAAATGCCCGTCAGGGAACCGATCGGATTAAATGCCTGGGCAAAATTAAGTCGGCGTACGGCCGTGTCGTCCGGGCCCATGGAGAGGACGAACGGGTTGCATGTCGTTTCCAGCACGGACAGGCCGCCGGCAAGGATAAAGATGGCGTACAGGAAGAAGTCGAAACTCTGGCACCCGGCGGCGACGATGTAACCCAATGCTCCGATGATGTAGAATCCGAGGCCGATGAGAACACCTGTTTTGTAGGAGAACTCCTCAATCAGGATCGAGGCGAAGATGGCGAGTACCGCGTAAGCTCCGTAAAAGGAGATTTGAACGGCAGCCGATTCACCGGCATTGATCATGAATATCTTACTGAAAGCGGGAACGAGGTTGTCCGTCATGTTGTTCAAAAGCCCCCATAGCGCGAAGCAGGAGACAAGCATGGCGAAAGGCACAAGATATTTCTTGGGTACAACAGGAGAGTTGGTAGGAATTGGCTTATCCATATTTCATTTCATGCTCTCATATTCTTCATGTCACGTCAATTTGGAAGTAAGCTGACGGCGCTTTTCATGTATAATGTCCTATTTACAACAACATAGGGCATTTCCAGTGGTGTGTTTTTGACGGGATTCGCGTTTTTGGAGGCTGTCCGGCATGAAAAATCCGGGGGGGGGGGCCGATTTGAAAGAGTCGGCTCTTGTCCTGGAGGGAGAAGGGTGCTAGTTTCCGGCAAGCACGCCTGTTTTTTTTCCCTCCGGCGTGACGTACCTTCCTCAAAGTTATGGCAGCAGCTCTGATCCGAACATTGGCGATCATCCTGGCCTTCATCGCAGGCTATTTTCTTCCTTCCCTCAGTGGCCTGAGCTGGATGATCCGGTGGTTGATTGTCGGCATGCTGTTTATTACGTTTCTTGGGGTAAGGTTCGGCAAGTTGAAACCGGAACGCCGGCACTGGTTCATTGTCGTCGTGACTCTGGCAATGGGGCTTGGCCCCTTTTTTCTTTTGAAATGGCTCGGGTATGAGGATATTGCTATTGCCGCATTTTTTGTTGGTATTACCCCGACTGCGACGGCGGCTCCCGTCATCATGGGTTTTTTGAAGGGGAATGTGGAGTTTGTCCTGACTTCCCTGATTGTCGTGAATGCATCCATTTGTGCATTGATGCCTCTGATAATGCCCTTGGTGGTCGGGCGGGGAGGGATTGAAATTTACGGACAAGTAGCTGGGAGCGTCGGTTTTGTGATGATCGTTCCCTTCGTTCTGGCTATGATTGTGCGGAGGTGGAAACACAGATCTGTCTTGTGGCCCCGCAAGTTGAAAGATGTGTCTTTTGGAGCCTGGGTAGCCTGTCTTGTCCTGATTGCGGCGCATGCTTCGGACGATATTCATAACCGCCCCGAGCTTTCCCATTCCATTCTCTTGTGGATCGGGATTTTGTCTTTGGCAATTTGTGCGCTGAATTTCGGCATTGGTTATTTATTGGGAGGGCCGGATAGGAGGAGGGAATGCAGCCAGTCCCTGGGTCAGAAGAATACGACGCTGACTATCTTTCTGGCTATGATATACGCACCATCTCCCATTGCCTCCCTGGGGCCGACTTTTTACGTCCTGTGGCACAATTTGTGGAATGCCTGGCAGTTGAACCGTGCTGGCAGAGACAAGATGCGGGTTGTTCTCATGGATAATGAACGAACCGGCGAGTTGGAGAGTCTTTCCTATAAAGCCCGAAAATCCGGACGTTAACACTCTTCCCTGTAAATTCCTTGCGGGAGAAGGGAATGAATAGTATATCGGTGTCAACACCTAGGAGAATTAATATGATTAGCGATAAGATTGTCGAAGCACTCAATGAACAGTTGAAGTGGGAACTTTACTCTGCCAACCTTTACCTTTCCATGTCTGCATGGTTTCAGAATGAAGGCCTTCCGGGGTTTGCCAACTGGATGCGCGTGCAGTATCAGGAAGAAACGGCCCATGCTCTTAAATTCTACGATTTTGTCCTGAGTCGTGGAGGAAAGGTTAAGATGAGCTCTATCGAAGCTCCCGACCACAAATGGAAGAATATTCTGGATGTGTACGAGGCAACAGCCAAGCATGAAGCCGAAGTTACCCGCCGTATCAATGCCCTCACGAAGCTTAGCCGTGATGAAAACGATTATGCTTCGGAAATTTTCCTCCAGTGGTTTGTGACGGAACAAATCGAGGAAGAAGAAAATGTGAAGGAAATTCTCGGGCAGCTCAAGCTCATCGGCGGAGACGGTCAAGGCATCCTGATGCTGGACAAGGAATTCGCCACTCGTACCTTCGTGGCTCCTCCTGCCAATGGGAATAATTAATTGATTCCTTCGTCAATAATTTATCGGAGGGGCTGTCTCAGTCGGATTTTTCAATCCTTCGTGAGACAGCCCCTTTTTTAGGGATCACCGGGATGTTGGTAATGCTGTTTCAATCGTATTTCATTGCCTTTCGTTCAGGATGGTTACCCGGCGGACAGGCAGTTCCTCGGGAAATTCAACCAGATAAAAATCCGAACTCCCAGGCAGTTTACGGACAGAGGCTCCTTTCACAACGGGGCTACCGCCTTCCCGGTATATCAGGACACAGGCCGAATCCTTCAACGTAAAGATTATTTTCTCGTCTGTTCGGACGATTCCCTCTTCAATGCAGGAGGGAGAAAGATACTTGTCCGGATTTCCCAGAACTGCCCATCCTTTTTCAATGGGGGCAAGAAGGTAAAAAATGTCCTGCATGACGCCGCCCCGGAGGTTCGGCAAGCTCAGGGAGATCCCTTTGTCCGGCAGTTTGACTCCCTTCCGGTTTCTCCAATCATAGGCGACAAGACCTTCCTCAGGAATGTCCCATGAAGAAGTTGCTTTTTTACCCTGTATCATAGAAGGAGCCCATTTATACACGGAAGGCAACAACTTTCCGGAACGAGTGGAAGGTTCCGTGTTCAGATTATAATATACTACGGCCGCACATTTATTGTTGAGCGGAGCAATGACTCCATACAGGCTGTCGCTTTCCAGCGGATGGATGAAGCAGGATTCCGGGAGAGCCGTGGCCGGTGCCAGAGGGCGCAGGATTTTTCCCTTCTTGTTGATCAGGGGCCAAATCCTGTCCGGTTGGAAGTCCTCGGGTTTGTCAGACAAATAGACGGGAGCCCCGGAAAGAGCTTTGGATAGGGCCATTACATCCCCGCAGACGGGATCGGAGGAATGGAACATGTCGTGGTCCGGCCATACCGTTTGTCCTAGCAGGAGCGTATTGGTATAAGACTGAAAAAGATGACTGCGCGAGGCATTCAGGTTATTCAGGGAGTAGTCTATGCTGCATCGGGTGACCGGGCTGGTTCCGGTGTTGAATATGTGGAGTGTTCCCTGTGCCATGCAATTGATCATGCCCAGCAGACCGGAAGCATCAACCGCCCGATTGAGTGACCGGGAACACCAGACGGACTGCCTGGAGGGATTTCCGGTACCCGCCACTTTCTTGAGATATTCCGTTTGGTAGTCCACTTTGATGAAATCAAAGCCTTCTCCCTTCCGGTTGCGGACGGAATTCATGAAATCCCGGTAGAAATCCCGCGTGTCTTTCATGCTTTTTCCTGGAAAATACGTATTGTTTTTCCTGATGAATCTGGAGTTCATTCCCAGATCGTTGTTTACGTCAATGCCGCCCGTGTCCCCATAAAAACAGTGCCAGAGTCCCATCCACCGAATTTTATCGGGACGGGAAGAATTACGCTGTTTCAGGAGAGGCTCCCATCCCTGAGGAAATTTTTTCTTGTCCGGCAGGAATGACCGTAGTTGAAACTGATTGCTGGTATTCTGAAATCCCGCGTCCACCAGCATCCAACGTACGGGCAGAGGGGATTCATTGATGGACTGGGCAGTGCGTAGCAGTAGATTCGAATTGATGCCATGGCGGTATTGTTCCCAGCTGCACCATCCCAGGTAACGGAAAGGCTCGGGATAATGGGAGTCCTTGGTCCATCTCCAATTAGAATGTCCTTTCAACTGCGGATGTGAGACGGCTTTTTTCCATGTCGCACGCATAGCTTCGTACAGGTTACCGGAAACACCGAAGCAAAGCATGGGCTCCTTTTCATTCGTGATGGATTCGGAGCCCAGAGTTCCGCTTTTAACCTGTAGAGCGTTTCCTTCCACCTCAAGCCAGGAGACTGACCCGTTGCCACACAATGGCAACATGACAAGATAGTTGCCGTTTTCCAAACGGAACAGGGCCAGCATGCCGTGGGAATCCGGACTGCCGCCAGCTGCCGGATTCCGCAAATTCAATGCCTCTTCCAATGAAGCCGCACTCCAGGGCAATACCCTGTTGCATCCTGACGGCCAACGACCGGCCTCTGCCGCAAACCATGTGACGCTTTCATATGGAGGAAGATTGATTCGCAAGGAATATTCCTCGCCTTCCTGGGCAGGATGGATTTTTCCGGCGGAGGAAACTTCCAGAAGGGCTGGCGCCTTTTCCGTTCCCCGGATGTCTAGTGAAGGGCTTGTACCTTTCTCCATCCCCGTCTCCGGGGTCAGTACTATGCCGTTTAAGGAGCCGAAACCACCTTCTGCTTTTACCGTGAAAGCCAAGGTGCGGGAATCAGAGGATACCGTAACTACTTTGTTGAAATAAAGGCCACGTTCATTTTCTTGCGTTCCTACGGCACAATTTCCGCCCACGGAGAGTCCCGGAGTTCCATTCACGGCAATGGTCATGTGGGCGGCTTTTTCAACGGAGCGCCCTGCAAAAATTTCCAGTCTGTAGGTTCCCGGTTTCAGGTTGGAAAAGGTCCAGGTCTGGGAGCCGTCTTTCAGGAAAACCCCATCCATCGCAGCGGAGGCCGGCCATTTTCCTACAGCGGTTCCCCCCAAGGCCATCTCAGGAACGTCTTCCTTCAGTGGTTCATACTTTTTTTGATCCAGTCCGGGTGTGCCATAAATACCTCCTTTTCCTGTTACGGTCAGGGAAAGGGGGGCAACAACAGAATCAACACTCAGAGAAGAAGTAATAAACACGACATTCTTCCGGGGAGCTCCTGTGACGGGACTGTCTAAAAACAAAGGAATCTTTTCCTGTGCGGATTTGTTTTGATTCTCCAAGGCAAGCTGATGCCATCCTTCTTTCTCCGTGCGGCCTGCATAACGGCCCAAGTCAAGCCGAAGGGATTCCGCTCCGGAAGAGGCGGAAAACAATATGCAGCCAATCACACAGAAAACATTAAAAATATTCTTTGAAATCCACATTTTTTACTATGAAACAGTATAATTTATTACTATTTAGCGGGTTGTTGTTGCTGTTTTAATTCCCGGTCCATCATTTTGGCAACATCGGGATGCCGGGAAATAATATTGCGACTTTCCCCCAAGTCATCCTTGAGGTTGAATAAAAGTCCATCGGGAGCATTTTTTCTTTCTTCCGATGAGAGGCTTTCCGGGGGGATGTACTTCCAATCTCCTTTGAGGAAAGCCAGATTTTTATCTCCGAACCCGTGTTCGACAAGTTCCTGACGTCCTTTCTTGCTGTGTCCTAGCAAGGCTGGCAGAAGATTCTGACTGTCGGGAAAAGCTCCGGCAGGTATGTTTTGTTTAGTCAGAGAGGCAAGAGATGCTCCCAAATCCATTTGGCAGACCAGGGCATCACTTGTTCCTGGATCTACTTTGCCGGGCCACCAAACGATGAAAGGGATCCGGGTACCTCCTTCGAAGACTGAGCATTTGCCTCCCCGTAGGTTTCCGGCAGGCCGGTGGTTGTTTAAATCCCGTTCGGCTCCATCGGCATATCCGTCGTCGACCACAGGGCCATTGTCACTCGAAAAAATAATGAGCGTATCGTCTTTGATTCCCTGTTGTTCCAGTACTTCCATGATCCGTCTCAGGCAATCGTCCATCTGAACGGTTGCATCTCCTCTGATACCGCATTGGCTTTTACCCAGAAACCTCTTATGGGGATCCCGGGGAACATGAATATCATTGGTGGCAAAGTACATGAAGAAAGGTTTTTCACTGTTGGCCCGAATGAATTTGACCGCCTCGTCGGTCAATGTATCGGCCAGATCGCCGTCTTTCCATAATGCGGCTTTCCCGCCTTTCATAAATCCGATCCGGCTGATGCCATCAACGATGGTTCCGTTATGCCCCATGCTGGGATGGAAACGCAAGAGTTCCGGATGATCCTTGCCGGTAGGTTCTCCCGGGAAATTCTTCTTATAGCTGACTTCAATCGGGTCGTTGGGATCGAGATTGACGACTTTGCCGTCCCTGAGATAGACGCAGGGCACCCGGTCGGCGGTGGCAGCCATAATAAAACTTTCGTCAAATCCGACTTCTTTGAGGCCGGGTGTTATGGGTTTGTTCCAGTCGATGTTACCCTTGCCCAAACCCAGATGCCATTTGCCGATGGCGCATGTTTTGTATCCGGCCTGTTTGAGCATGGAAGGAAGAGTCATTCTTTGATCGGCTGTGGGAACAACCATGGCTGCGTCCCCCGGCAGGATATGGACTCCTTTCTTTCTCCACGGATATTCTCCGGTCATGACGGCATAACGGGACGGGGTGCAGACCGATGTCGTACTGTGTGCGTTGGTAAACCGCAATCCCTGATCGGCCAGCTTGTCAATATTCGGAGTCGGTATCTTCGTCGCCCCATAACATCCCGTATCTCCATATCCCAGATCATCCGTGTAGAAGTAAATGATTGCTTTGGGGGCTTTCGGCAATGGCTGTTCTATTTCCTGATTGGCGGAAGGAGGCAATTGACCGGGTAATGGTTCTGCCTTTCCCGGTATGAGTGAAATGGACACCATGGCTGCGGCAAACCATAATTTTGGACGAAGCATCCAACAGGAATTATAGAGATAGGATCGTATTTTCATCAGTTTTTCATATCGTATGCATGGAGATGAGTAAGTCAATAAAACATCAATAATTAAAAAAATTAACATTCGGATTAGACGATGATCAAGAGTGTTGCAGCGATAACATTCTTGGAGTTTGAATTGTCCGTAATGCTCAAATAGTTTCTTCAAACTATTCGGCAATGAGTGAGATAATTACCCTTTTTGTATTACGGTTGTCTATTATATGATCCCTTGAGCGCCCGGATGGCTTTGTTGTTGGAGAAAAGAATAAGGATGACGCAGAGTGTGAAAATGACCAGAGAAATGTACCATAGATAAGTTGGAAACATCATTTCCGTACTACAAATCATAAATATTTGCATGATGATGCAGACGATGAAAAAGTTTCTGGTGTTACGTATCATGGGGATGTCGGCCCATTTGCCTGTTGAATAAACAACGAGGATGAGAAAGGAGGGCAGGAAGGAAACGATGAGGACGATGACGTTGATGATATAGTAATCAGGTGTCCAAAAGGATTGGGTCAGCATGCTGGGAAAGAAAGGAAAACCTGCTGTCAGGGAATTGGCCGCAAGTAATACGACTAAACAGGTTATGGGAGACAGACTGGGGAAGATTTCAGTTCCGTCGGATAATTTCAGGCGAATTGCCAAGGTAAAACTCAAGGAGAGAAAGAACAGTAATTGTAGAAACCAATTCCAGTTGACGACAGTCAGAAATGCGAAATTATCATAAATAGAAAAGAAGGGAATCGATGATTTTAATAGAATTACTCCTATAATTATACCGGCTGCCACAAAACATAATAATGTCAGGATAAGCCATTTGGGAATGATGAGCGGAGGCCATTCCCGGAAGGCTGGTTCTCCTTTGTCCTGTCGATAGATGATAAGGAGTTTGTTGGTAAGATAGACGACTCCTCCTTGCACGATGAAGGTACTCACGGATGAGATCCAATGAGAGTTCTCCTGGTAGAAGCTCAGAAAGCCCTTGAAGTTGTACCATTTGTCATTCTCAAACATATTGGCAGTCTGCATGAGCGCCAGGAGAATCAACAGGGATCCACATGTTTTGACCTGTTTATATCTTTTCCATTTGCCGTATGTCATCGTAATGGCCGGCACAAGGAGGGCGGCAAGACGTATGGGGGAGCGTAACTGGTAGCAGGAGAAAGGAAGTGAGGTCGCCAGAATGTTGAGACCGATGACTATTCCGGTGATGATCCATGGGTTGGATATGCGACTTGTGGATCGGTCTTCCATTCTCCTGATGACCATCAATCTGTAGATGCTGATGTAGAATAAAATATGCAGAATATACATCAGGTTGTCAAAGATACCTGACGGACCGCGAAGAGAGATTCTGTCTCCATAAAGGGTTGGCAGGGAGGGCCAGTTCCAATAAGGGGTAAGAGACAGTCCCAGAAGGAGCATGAGTAAACCAGCCCATTTGAGTAAAGACGGCGAAATGGGGATGGGCAGTAAAATCTGGGAAGAATTTCCGATTCCTTGCATGATAGAACTACTTTTAGTCCTATTTGTCTGGAAGTAAAGAGGTAAAGGTAAGGGATAGATTCTCCCGGAAAGAAATCGTCCTTATTTTGGGACGGCAGTTTCTCTATCCACATGAAGAGTTCGGAACGGAGAGGGCAGGACTGCCGTTCCTGTAATAGCGGGCAACGAGCATGCGAGCTTCGTCCATGTTGTCTGTGAAGGCGAAAAAGTCAATGTTCCGGCATTTCAGTTGAAAGTAATGCGGGAAGAAAAGGACATCGGTGATGTCTTTCCAGTCTGCACTTTCTACGGTGCAGTAGTTGCCTGTGGTCAGCCAGTTGTTATCGTCTTTACCCGGGATAATCCAACGTACCCCCCGGTGGTCGACGAGGGAAATCATGTTTCCCTCTTTCATGTTCAAATACAGTCGTTTATAGTTTTTGAAAAGCCATATTCTCAAACCGGCCAGACAACACACGGCTATGATGAATAAAATGAGGTGGGAGGTAAGGTATGCATAGACGCCGATCCAGACGAGGAGGAGAAGGTTCAAAGAAGAACTAATGGGCATTCCCCAAGGAGAAAAGACGAGGTTCCATAGGAAATATCCGATGTGATCGGGATTGTTGTAAAGAGCCATTTGAGGAACATCCGACCAGTTTTTGGGACAGGAACCTACCTCTTTGAGGCGAATGATCGAACGATAAACTCCATGTCCCGACCAGAGTATGGCACAACCTAGCGAAAGCCCGGATTCCCAAGTAATCTTGCTGTTGTCGATGATCCTCATAAAGAGGAAGACAAGGGACACCAACAGACTGGCGCTGATGATGAGTCCTGCTGTGGCCCTGGTTTTGGTGACTTTCATCGGAGAAGGGAGGGGGGGGAGTGGTTGACCCTGGTGAGGGCGTTGACTAGGGCTTGGGTTTTGGTGCCGGGCAGGACATTGAGATCCATGTGGTTCATGGTGTAGGCGAAGGAGAGGCCATTGATGGGATCTGCAAAGGCGTGGGAGCCTCCAGCCCCTGCATGACCGAAACCCTCGTAGCCGAAAAGGTGGCGGAGGGGTATGCCGGTAGCTGGATCACGGGGATCCAGCATGAAACCGCAGGAATAGGCTGTGGGTGTGAGCATGGTTTTGTCTTCTCCGTCTGTAACGATCGTCGTCATCCAGGAACGGACTTCATCCGGAATGAAGGGAGAAGATGTACCAGGCGGATTCAGGCTGCCGAGGCAAATCTGGTAGAAGGAGGCCAGTCCTTGTGCGGATGCGACGGCACCGAATGCGGGGGAGGCGCATGTCCAGCCGGCTGGGGTATTCATCTGGCGGACGGTGTTGATGCCGACGAGGGAATGAAAGGCGCGGAAGATGGGCGTGCCGGGCTGGAGGTATTCCTTGTAGAAGGGGGTAGAGAGGCTTTCCTTGTCTGCTTTGCCGGGGTAGAGTGTCGCAACCCGGTCAAAATGCTCTTCCGGTAGCCCGATGAAAAGGTCCAGCCCGAAAATGGTACGGATATTGCGCTCCCACCAGGTACCGATGCGTTCTCCCGTGAGACGGATCATGAGTTCGTCCATGATGGGACCGTAGGTATGCGGGTGATAGCCGTGATCGGGAGGGTACCAGGCGGGGTCGGTTCTTTCGATAGCAGCCACGCAGGCTTCATGGTCGAACAGGTCTACGGGTCTGTCGAAGGCTGCCAGGCCGCACTGGTGAGACATGAGCTGGCGGACTGTGGCTCCGGGCATGGGGAAAGACGGCCAGATATCTCCGATGACGAGCGAAGGATCGGCACCCAGGGAGTGCAAGGCCAGCAGGATACAAGCGGCGGCGGGTCCTTTGGTAGCGGAGTAAACGGGGACGAGTGTCCGGTTTGACCAGGGCGTTGTACGGGCGTGCGTCGTGTAACCTCGGTGGAGGGATAATATTTCCCGGCCATCCTTCCAAACGGATACTGAAGCTCCGATTTCGCCCCGAAAGTTGAAGTTGTCGTCAAAAGCGATATGCAGCCTTGAGGGGCGATTGGATAGGGAGGAAACCATTTTTTTATACGGGTTGGATGCTGCAAACGGTCAGAACGTTGATTTTGACTCGGAATTTGATGTCAAACCCGCCGTAGGTGAGGCCGTAGATACGGTCGGGGTCGTCCTGGTAGGAGGGGCGGGGATCCTGGGAGAGTGTTTGGCGTAGAGGGGAAAGATAACTTGGAGGAAGAACAGCTTCCCATTCGGGAGGTATCAAGACATCAAGGTTGTGGTCGAAGACCTGGCCAGCGAAGCCGTCTGATGCATCCGGGATACAGTCGGCAAACGGAAGGTAGGGTTTGATGTCCAGAATGGGGGTTCCGTCCATCAGGTCTGCTCCGAGGACATGGAGCAAGGGACCGAGTTCGGAGTGTACCTCCAGCCGGTCCAGTTTGACGGCAGACAAGCCTATGGGATTGGGGCGAAACGGGGAGCGCGTTGCAAAGACACCCATGCGCGTGTTGCCTCCAAGACGCGGCGGACGGACGGTGGGGCTCCAAGTGTCGCGTATGTTTTCACTGAACAGCCAGATGAGCCACAGATGGGAGAAACCTTGCAGGCCGCGAATGGCATCGGGATTGCGGAATTCCGGCTCGAAGCGGATGGTTCCCGGATCATCGGGGATCAATCCGCTTTGCCGGGGAATTCCGAATTTTCCCGGGTAACATGTACGGATGGTCGCAATCGGGCGCATGGTCTGCGGCGAGGAGGAAATGGAGGGGGGACGGTTGTGTTCCGGAAACACCCTCAGACGGGAAATGTGATCCGGTTTTAGAACAGGTGCGCTTTGCCGTTGACGAAGACAGCCTGGACTTTACCGGGAATGGTTTGCCCGAGGAAGGGGGTGTTGCGGGAACGACTCTTGAGAAAGTCTTCCGTAACGACGGTGTTTTCGTCGGGATTGAAGAGAACGAAGTCCGCGCTGACGCCTGCTTCCAGAGTGGCGTTGGGGAGGTGCATGAGCTTCCGGGGGTTGTTACAACAGAGTGTGACGATCTGATGCCAGGTGAGGAGACCGGGTTTGACCAGATGGGCATATAATGCGGGCAGGAAGGTATCCAGAAGGGCCATTCCGTGGGGAGCGACGCAGAAGTCCTGCTTTTTCTCGAACGGGGTAGCCGGGGTGTGGTCGGAGACGATGCAGTCGATGGTGCCGTCCTGAAGAGCGGCGATCAGGGCGTCTTTGTCCTTTTGGTCGCGGAGGGGAGGAAGAGTTTTGTAGGTCGTGTCGTAGTCTCCAACGTTTTCATGGGTAAAAAGAAGATGATGGAGAGCGACTTCCGCGCTTAGGTTCGGACGTTCTTTTTTCCATTGGCGGATGGCTTCGGCTCCTCCGGCGGTCGAGACGGTCTGGATATGGAGGGAGGCCTCCGTAGCGGCGGCCAGGCGGATGATCGTGTCGATGCCGATTTCTTCTGCACAGACGGGAGAACCGGCCAGGCCGAGGCGGTATGAAGTGGGAGAGGGGTGCATGACTCCTTTGGCGGTCAGAGCCGGTACGTCTCCGCGTAGGGCGAAGGTGATGCCCAGGGGGGCTGCATACTGCATGGCTCGGTAGAGAAGGAGCATGTTGGACGGAACATGGTCCGCATCGGTGATGAACTGGACGCCTTTGGCTCTCAGGGAATCGTAAGAGACCTGTTCTTCTCCTTCAGCTCCTTTGGTGATGCATCCGGTCGGGATGACTGTTACGGGGGATTGTTTCTGGCACAATTCCAGCAAGGATTGGATTTGTGCGGAATTGTCCATGACGGGGGAAGTATCCGGCATGGCCTGGAGACCGGTGACTCCGCCGTGCAGGGCTGCGGCGGTAGCGGTGGCGATACGTTCGCGGTTTTCGTAGCCGGGCTGTCCGAGATGGGCGTGCAAGTCAAAGAGGCCGGGAAGAACGAGGGATCCGCCGGCATCAACGAGCGAGGCTCCTGAAGGGGCGGTCTGGGAACCGGCGGGAGAGATGCTTTCGATCATGCCTCCGGCAACCGTCATGTCGATTTTGTCTCCTGTCGTTGCGACGCAAGCATTGCGAATGAAATAGGTGCTCATGGAAAGAAAGGGCTCAGTGTTGGGTTTGGGGGCAAAGGTGGTAGAGGACGGACATGCGGCAGGCGATGCCGTTTTCTACCTGCGTGTTGATGAGGCAGCGTTCGTACTCCATCGCGGCATCGCAGATTTCCACGCCGCGGTTGACGGGACCGGGGTGCATGATGTACATGCCTTCGCCGGCGATGCGTTCCAGGCGTTCTTCCGTGACGCCGTAGATTTTGTTGTACTCGCGCGAGCTGGGGAAGAAGGGAGCGTCCTGGCGTTCCTTCTGGACGCGGAGGAGGTAGATGAAATCAGGTTTCCAGGCAAAGGCCTCGTCGAATGTTTTGAAGATCGGTATGCCGGAATGGGCTGTCGGAGGTACGAGCGAACCCGGCCCCAGATAGGCGACCTGGGCGCCCAGCCTTTTCAAGATGAGGGAGGTGGAACGTGCTACGCGGGAGTGGAGGATGTCTCCGATGATGACGATTTTCCTTCCGGCGATGCTGCCGGAGGCCTCGCGGATGGTGAAGGCGTCCAGCAGAGCCTGGGTGGGATGGGCGTGGGCGCCGTCCCCGGCATTGATGACACTGGCGTTGGTAGCACGGGCGATCACGGCGGGGAGGCCGCTGTTGTAGTGGCGCACGATGATATAGTCCATTTTCATGGACTGGAGGGTTGCGATCGTGTCGTGGACGGATTCTCCCTTGACGACGGATGAGGTGGAGACTGTGAAGCTTGTGACATCGGCCGAGAGGCGTTCTGCGGCGACTTCAAATGAGGAGTGCGTGCGAGTGCTCGGTTCGTAGAACAGGGTGAGCACGGATTTCCCTTTGAGGGCGGGTACTTTTTTGACGCTTTTGGTGAACAGTTCTTTCATCGGCATGGCCGATTCAAGGAGAGTCGCAATTTCTTCGTCGCTCAGGGAGGATATGTTTAGTAGATCCTTGCGTGGATTCATTGTCGGTAGAGGAAGAATGTATTTCTGGGAAAACCTTGGGATGCGGATATGAAAAAGGGCCTATGATTAGGCCCTGGATTGAAGAAAGACAACGTCGATGTCGTCGATTTCCTGGAGTTTGACGATGACTTTATCGTCCGTGTTGTCCATTTGGTGACCGACGTAGTCAGGCTGGATGGGGACTTCCCGTCCGCTTCGATCAATCAGGCAGGCCAGTTCGATGCGGGCCGGACGGCCATAGTCGAAGATGGCGTTGAGAGCTGCACGAATGGTCCGGCCCGTGTTCAAGACATCATCGACCAGGACGATGCGCATGTCGTCAGTCGAAAAGGACAGGTTGGACGAACGCAAAGCAGGTTTTGCTTCGAGCTTGTAGATGTCGTCCCGGTAGAGTGAAATGTCAATGGCGCCGCACATGGTGTCGACGCCGAGTTCACGGATCATGGTCGCCAGGCGCATGGCCAGGACGTCTCCCCGGCTGAGAAGGCCGACGATGCCCAACGGCTCCCCGTTGTTGCGGGCGGCAATGCCCATGGCTATTCGGGTGAGAGCCAGCCGTATGCCTTCCTCGTCCAGAATCGGTTCAGTGATGTGTTTCATGGCTGGAGTGGATGGATGATCCCGGCAATGCCGGGGTGGGGAGATTGAAAGGCCTTTATTTGGCGGCCAGTTTGAGGATGCGGTGTGCAGCCATGGCAGCGTTGACGGGAGCCTTCTTGTGAAGTCCGACCGTCGTGCAGGGAACTCCGCCGGGCACTTGTGAAATAGCCAGCAGAGCGTCGATGCCGTTCAGGGGGCCGCCGGGAACCGGTACGCCGATAACGGGTAGGGAACAACTCATGACGACGACTCCCGGAAGGGCTGCGGAAAGGCCGGCTACGGCTAGAATAACAGCTTTTTCTCCGCTGTTTTCAAGATCTTGAAGGTACTGCATGAGTTCGGGAAGATCTCTGTGCGCGGAAAGAACCGTTTCCTCGTAAGAGACATGTTGCTCGTCGAAGTAGACGCGTGCGGGTTCCATGAAGGATTTGTCGTTGGCGCTTCCGTAGATCACGATGACTTTCATTGTACAAATAAGGTTGAGTGGATGGGGTCTGGATGAGTTATTCCACGATTGGGGCATTCTGGCAAGAACGGAGTCAGGGTATTTTCCCGGAGGTTGTTTCCGGGGAGAAGTTCGTATCGGACATGTGGCTTATTTGAATATTTCCTTATTATAGGAAAAATATTCGATAAAACGGGAAATATATTTATATAATTATTCCAATTCAAGATTATATTTGCAAATTAGTGAATGATTTTGGATTTTGTAGTCTCACAGAAAGACTCGATGTCAGAATTTATAATAACCATTCTTGTCTTGAAGCTTTGAAAATTGAAATTTGAATTGTCACATATGAGAATACATGCCTCTCCAACTTAACCGATACATGCAACAAAACACAGAAATGAGATACAGTGAAAAGGACATCGCAGCCGCCCTGTTGGACGGAAGCGGCGTCAAGCTTCTGGATGCAGTATTACTTGCCTTGGATCTGCTGCGGGAATGCGGTGGACGAGGCAATAAACTACGTCGAGCAAGAAAAGGTATAGCCATGGGGGCGGATGCCCTTAGGCGACTTGAAAAAACAGTTACATTTGACAAGGCTCTTCAAGCGACAATAGAAGCTAAAAGCCACCGGCGTTCGCGAACGGTGCGGGATATCCGCTACGTGATGGGGACGCTGATGCGTTCGTGTCCTGAAATTAAAAGGAGACATATCAGTGCCATGACCCCGGAGGAATGCCAGGAATATTTGGACAAGGCGTTTACCACAACGCGCCAGAAGTTCAAGGCCCGCGTGATTATGAATGGGATTTTTACATTGTCCCAGAAAAGAGGTTGGTGCGCGGACAATCCGATCGACCGGGTGGACGTGCCTGTCGTATATGAGCGGCAGATACGGGCTCTTTCGATCGATGAGATTCTTCAATTGAGGAATGTAGCCCTTGCAGATGAGGAATCCGGCTTATGTGCGCCGGCTTTCGGATTGATGCTCTATGCCGGGATCCGCCCCCGGGAAGTGGAGCGCCTCCGTTGGAAGGAGCTGGACTTGAAGGACGGCGTGGTGCATATCATGCCCAATCACAGTAAGACCGGAGGGATGCGTCATGTGACTCTCTATCCTGTACTGAGGCGCTGGCTTGCCAAATTCCCGACCGGCAACCCCGATCAGAAGATCTGTCCCGTCCTTTGGCCTAAACGATGGAAGAGGATGCGTGCATTGGCCGGATGGGGAACGGAAAAGGGGCAGCGGCCCTGGCTTCAGGATTGCCTGAGGCATACGTTCGCATCTTACCATGCCAAGCATTTCAAGAGCCTTGACTCCCTCCAGATGGAGATGGGTCATCATTCCTCACTGTTGCTGAGAACCCGCTATCTCAATATGAGCGGAATCAGTGCAAAAAACGCAGAGGAATTTTGGAATATGGAATAAATTGAAAGGTTGCCGACTATGTGTAGGCTCCTCCATGGCTGATACCTGAGCGGGAATTGGCCATAAAAATGACCGGTAACGCTGCAGGAAGCGTTACCGGTCATTTTTTACTTTTTAAAGGGAGGAGGGCTGTCCCGGGGGATACCTCTCGGATTTGTTAAAAGATATTTATGTCGTTCGGGAGATAGAAGACTTTGCCGTCGTAGGGATCGATTACTTTTTGTCCGGGTTTCATACCGGTCGTATCCAGTCTGCGGTAGGGCTGATAGGGGGAATGGACGCAATTGCGGTACCCGGATTCCAGGCCATAGGGAATTTGGTCTCCTGCGTAATCAATTTTTCGAGTAGAAAGTTCGGAAGAAGCGGGCAGTTCATAGGGATCGACAGGCAGTAGTTTGACGTGTTGCTGGGTTCCTTCATAAGGGATGACTGTGGCCGGTTTGTCACCGACGTATTCCGGTTTGGGGCTCAGGTGGTCATACCAGTAGCTGACGCATGACGACAGTCCGGCACAGAGCGGAAGAAGCAGAAAAGAAAAAAACCGCAGGTTCATGGTAGAATGAGTCTTGGAGAGAGTGTAACGTTCAAATGCAGACCGGGAAAATCAGAATGTTTGCTGGGGTAGGGGGAGTAAATCTACACGGCCTTCGGAAATGCGGATGATTTTGCCGCTATCGACAATGGAATCCAGAATATCCTTGTAGGCATGTGCCAGGTTTTCAAAAGCGGGGCGCAGGAAGATCATGTAGCCTTGTGGAACGACGAGGCGTCCCAGGGTGCCTCCACGGCTGACAACGTTGTTTTTTTCAGCCGAGTCGCAGAATTCCAGCCGAGTGACGGGCAGAGAGGAATTGCCTGCAACTTCCTGCACGATGGTGATGTACATGGAGACGGTTTGCAAGGTGCTGATGCCGATACGGCGTTCGATGATGATTTCCATGTAGTTGTCATGGAAACGGATGCCGACGCCGTTAGGACGGGCCAAGGGGGAGAGGATACCGTTTTGCGATGCCTTCAACGTTGAGGCAAGGTACCGGTTTACGTCGCTTTCCGTCAGGGTCAGGGCTGCATTTTTTTTGTTAGCTTGGCGGAGGAGTTCCGGGATATTGGGGGCGACGTCTGCCTGGCGGTAGCCCGGCAAGTCGGAGAGGTCCTGGGGGAGCCACGTTTGGTACACGACCCAGCCGATACCGAGAATGATGGACAGTGTGAAGATGAAGATCAGATTGCCCAGAAGGGAAAAAGGAGTCCGTACAGGACGTTCTTCTTCCATTTCTTCATCGTCGTCGTCTTTACCGTACAAGCCTTCTTCCACACCGTTGCGGCGCGGATGCTGCTTGTTTTTGTCTTTCTTGTTGCGGAATAGTCCCATATGGAGAGCTCCTGAATCGATACAACTGCCGGTCAGGGCAGGCGGGGGAATTTGCTGAAGTCGGGTTTCCGTTTCTGGACGTAGGCATCACGGCCTTCCTGGGCTTCTTCGCTCATATAGTAGAGGAGTGTGGCGTTGCCGGCAAGGTCAAGCAAGCCCATTTGCCCGTCGCAGTCGGCATTCATGCAAGCCTTCAGGCAACGAAGGGACATTGGGCTGTGCTGAAGCATCTGACGGCACCAGGAGAGGGTTTCTTCTTCCAGTTGATCCAACGGGACAACCGTATTGACCAGCCCCATGTCCAATGCCTGCTGAGCATTGTACATGCGACAGAGATACCAGATTTCACGGGCTTTTTTTTGCCCGACAATGCGGGCGAGGTATGAGGAACCCAATCCTCCGTCAAATGAACCGACACGGGGGCCGGTCTGACCGAATTGGGCGTTGTCCGCAGCAATCGTCAAGTCACAGACGACATGCAGGACATGTCCGCCTCCGACGGCATAGCCGGCTACCATGGCAACTACGGGTTTGGGGATGGTGCGGATGGTGCGCTGGACATCAAGGATGTTCAAACGGGGAACTCCATCATCACCGACGTAGCCGGCATCGCCTCGTACCTTTTGGTCTCCTCCGGAACAGAAGGCGAGCGGGCCTTCTCCGGTCAGGATGATGACGCCGACTTTGGGATCTTCATGAGCCAGGTTGAAAGCATTGAGCAGTTCCTTGACAGTCTGGGGGCGGAATGCGTTGCGGACTTCCGGTCTGTTGATGGTGATTTTGGCAATGGCGCCGTGATCGGTCGTCTCGTATTTGATATCCGTGTAATCTTTAACCTTGATCCATTCTGTACTCATACCTGTGGTGGGATTGTAAAGTTACGCTTTCCAAAGTGAAGCATAAAATCAGGATATCATGGCGGGAGCAGGATGTTTTCCCCGATACGGAATACGTCCATAGACGTTCGCTTTTTGTCACAACGATTCATGAAAGGCGCACCAGGAAAAAACGCTCCGATGCTTTTCCCTGAAACAGGTGAAAAAGCATCGGAGAGGGAAAAGAGGTGTAACGGATTTAGGCGCCCAGCACGCTGATGATAGTCTTGGCTCCCAGCGTCATCAGAATCAGAGCGACGGGGTAGGCCGTGGCATAGCTGACGACCGGGGCCTGGGAATCCGTCTTGCTGGCGATGGCTCCCAGAGCGGGAGTTGACGTCATACCGCCGCAGATGCCGCCCAGGCATTCCAGAATGTTCATCTTGAAGTACCGCATGCCGATGACGTAGGCCAGGAACATGGGGATGCAGGTGACGAGCATGCCCATCAGGAAGACCGTTATCCCGTATTGCTGGACGGTGACAACGAGGTCGGCGCCGCCTTTGATTCCGGCGTCCGCCAGGAAGAAGACGAGCCCCAGGTCCTGCAGGAGCACCCGGGACGGGCGGGGGATGTATCCGACGAACGGCCCGAATTTGCCGAAGTGCCCCATGATCAGGGCAACGATGAGGGGACCTCCTGCCGTACCCAAGGAAATAGAGGCCCCGCCGGGCAAGCCGACTTCGACCATTCCGAGGATGATGCCGGCACAAAGTCCGAATGCGAGGGACATGATGTCGGTGGCATTGATGGCACTGCTGCGGTGACCGATCTTCTGGGCGTATTGATCGATTTTTTCAGAAGTTCCGACGACAGTCAGTACGTCGTTTCTTTGGAGAATGGTACTTCCCGTCGGGATAAAAGTGAAGCCGAGCCGGGAGATGCGGGAAATGATGATGCTATCGTTGCTGAGGAGATCCAGTTCCTTGATGGTTTTCCCGGCATAGGACGGCGAGGTCAGGATGAGTTCCCGGCGTTCGTGGTCGGCATCGATCGCGTAGGGGTTGTCGCACATTTCGCCGAGGTAATCGGCGGCCATGCGAAGGTCTTTTTTTGTACCGACGACCAGGATTTCCACACCGGGGTGGAATTCGTCCCGGGGTGTCAGGGGGAAGAGGCGGTTGTCTTTAACAATGCGAGTAATGCGGCAGTGGATTTTATCCATGATCCGGCAAGTGGAGATATTGGTGCCGTTCAGATCTTCACGCGTAACGCGGATGAGCTTGGTGGCAATGCCGCCATTGGAGCCTCCTTTGAAGTTGCGGGCTTCTTCCGTAAGGTTGAATTTGAACAAACGGGGAATGAGTTGTACGAACAGGACGACTCCGACTACGCCGAAGGGATATGCAATGCCGTAGCCGATACTGACGCCGGACGATTGTCCGGTTACCGTCGACATGACTTCCGAAGCGGCCGCCAAGGCTGGCGTGCTGGTACAGGCTCCGGCAAAAATACCGGATGATATGCCGCCGGGAACACCGAGCAATTTACCGAAAAGGCAGGTGACGATGGCTCCTGCGCCAACGATAATAGCGGAGAGAATAGCCAGTTTGCTTCCCTGTTTGGCCAGGGATGAGAAGAAGCGGTTGCCTGCACTCAACCCGACGCAATACACAAAGAGGGCCAGACCGAGGGAACCGACTCCTCCGGGGATTTTCAAACCATGGTGACCAGCCAGCAGCGCAGCAAACAGAACTCCTGAGAGCCCCAGGGAAAGCCCTTTGATTTGGATGCTGCCCAAGGCAATCCCCAGAAAGACGATTCCGAACAGGACTATGAGTGGTTGGTGGAGGATTTGGTCCATAGGAAGTGATTAGGAAAGATAGGAATGATGGAGAGAAGTGGAGGGAGGACAAGAAATGATACTTGAATTGTATTTTCAAGACTATTTGTCCGGCTCTGTCTTGAAATGGCGTAATACGACCGGAATGTTTCCGGGAAGCTTTCCGGGATCGAATGCCCTGACAGGACGTTCCAGCTGATCCATATTATGATCCGTATGGAAGTAATGCTGGAGATAATATGTACCGCGGTAACCGCGTGCCGCCAGATCCTTGATGATTCTGCCGACGGCCTTTTCATCAAGGAGGTCGGGATGGACTGTCGTTCGGACTTCAAAGGGGAATTCGCTGCCGATTAAATACTGCAACGTTTTGCCGAAAGCGGCGAACAAGTTTGCGGAACATCCGCCGGTGATGTTGGCAAACTCGTCGGACGGAGCTTTGTAATCCAGGGCAATGTAGTTGACAAGGCCCTGTTCGACAAGGAATCGAACGGTGTCGGGACGAGTACCGTTTGTATCCATTTTCACCTCGTATCCGAGGGATTGAGCAAGCCGGCATATTTCCGGAAGATCAGGGCAGAGAGAACATTCTCCGCCCGATAGGACGACTCCGTCGAGGAATCCTGCACGTGTCTTCAGGAATTCTTCCAGAGATTTTTCCCGGAGATGGCTGGGAAAGGTTGCCTTCGCCTTACAGCCTTTCGCCAGGTCTGCGTTGTAGCAGTACCGGCAGCGCATGTTGCAGCCGCCGAACCACAGGATGCAGGCCGCCTTCCCCGGGTAGTCCAGAAGGGTGAGCGGAGTAATGTCCTCAATGCCCTGATGCATGCCTCCCAATAACGATACGGTTATGTGCGGGAAAAGGGATGATTGGTGGGAATTAGGCGCTTTGGGCGTTCCTGGTAGATTGGCAGGAACAGGTATCCGGTTGTGGGATGGGTTCCAGGAAGTGCTTTCTGTCGTGGAATTCTCCCTGTTTGCCGGCATTGAATGTTTCCACGGGGCGGTGATAGCCCATGACTCGGGTGTAAACGGTGCAGCGGGTGCGTTCTTCCGTGTGGAGGGCTAGTATTTCTTCTTGTTTCATGATGGTGATTGTTTTTGGGTTAGGGGTAAGGGGGAATTGGATCGGAGGAGGGATTCAGTCCAAGGTATCGGCAGTGTCCGATGCATGCCTGGCTAGGATTTCTTCGTCGCAGTAGGGGCAGTATTCGTGTTCCCCTTGCAGGTATCCGTGGCGGGAGCATACCGAGAAGAGGGGGGTAACCGTCAGGTAGGGGAGGCGGAAGTTGGTGAGTACTTTGCGAACGAGGTCTCGGCAGGCTTCGGGGGAGCTGATTCCTTCGTTCATGTACATATGAAAGACGGTGCCTCCCGTGTAGCAGCATTGGAGGTCATCCTGGAGGGTGAGGGCCTGGAAAAGGTCGGACGTGAAATTGGCGGGAAGTTGGGAACTGTTCGAGTAGTACCGTTTCCCGACGGGGCCCTGCTGGATAATATCCGGATAGCGCTTGGCATCTTCGCGGGCGAAGCGGTGCGTGGTGCCTTCGGCCGGGGTTGCTTCCAGATTGTAGAGGTTGCCGGTTTCCTCTTGGAAGAGGCGTATTTTATCCCGCATGAATTCCAGGATTTCCCGGGCCATGGCGATGCCTCGGTCGGTGCTGATGTCCATGGTATCGTTGGAGAAATTCCTCAGGAGTTCATTCATTCCGTTGACGCCGATGGTGGAGAAATGGTTGCGGAATCCGGGCAGATAGCGCCGGGTATAGGGATAGAGTCCGCGGTCATAGAGTTCCTGAATGAATGTGCGTTTTTTTTCCAGAGTGGATTTGGCCAGTTCCATGAGCCGGGAAAGGTGTTTGAAGAGGTTTTCCCTGTTTTGCTTGTAGAGGTAACCGAGGCGGGCCAGGTTGATAGTGACGACGCCGATGGAGCCCGTCATTTCCGCAGAGCCGAACAGGCCTCCTCCGCGCTTGAGCAGTTCTCTCAGGTCGAGCTGCAGGCGGCAGCACATGGATCTTACGGCATCGGGTTTGTAGGCGCGTTCATCGGGAATTTTATTGCCGTTTTCGTCACGGGTATATTGACTGCCGATGAAGTTCTGGAAATAGGAAGAACCTATCTTGGCGGCATTTTCGAAGAGTAGGGGGACATTGGGGTTGTCCCAGTCGAAATCTTCCGTGATGTTGACGGTAGGGATGGGAAAGGTGAACGGTTGTCCGGTGCTGTCCCCTGCCGTGAGGACTTCGTAGAAAGCCTTGTTAATCAGGTCCATTTCCGGCTGGAAATGTTTGAACGTCATCTTCTCCGGGGATTCAGCCCCTCGTTCCCGGGCAAGAGCGTCAAGCCGGGGATCGTTGATTCCTTCAAGCAGGTGTTTACCTCCGCTGAAGGGGACTTGTTCGCGCAAGTCACGGGGTACCGTCCAGTCGATGGTTACATTGGTGAAGGGAGACTGTCCCCAGCGAGATGGCACGTTCAGGTTGTAAACGAATCCCCGTATGGCTTTTTTCAAGACCTGGAACGAGGGTTGATCTTTGAAGACATAGGGAGCCAGGAAGGTATCGAAGGAGCTGAAAGCCTGGGCTCCCGCCCATTCGCTTTGGAGGATTCCCAGGAAGTTTGCCATTTGTCCGAGAGCTTCCTTCAGATGTTTCGGGGGGCGGCTGTTTACTCGTGAACGGACGCCGTTGAACCCTTCGTTGAGAAGATTCCGCAGGCTCCAGCCGGCACAATAGCCTGTCAGACAGTCCAGATCGTGGATATGGTAGTCACCGTTGCGATGGGCTGCTCCTTCCTCTTCCGAGTACACTTGGTCGAGCCAGTAATTGGCAATGACCTTGCCGGCGGTATTGTTGATCAGGCCGGCATTGGAATAGGTCGTGTTGGAGTTGGCCGCGATGCGCCAGTCCGTCCGTCCGATGTATTCTTCAACGGTTTGTTTGCAATCGACATAAGTATTGCCGTGGTAAATGCCTCCTATTTGTTCCCGCTGCATCTTGTGCAGGAAACGGTAGGTGATAAAAGAACGAGCCGTCTCGAAACATCCGCACTTGAACAAGGTTCGTTCGATCAGATCCTGGACTTCTTCTACGGTTACGGATTCACGGGAACCCAGCGATGCGAGGACTCGGACATAGACAAAATCGTCATATTTTGTCCCGGAACTGTGGAAGGCTTTCCGGATTGCTTCCTCGATCTTGTATCCTTGGAAGCTCTCGGATTTACCGTTTCTTTTGATGATTGTGGAGACCATGCGGCGCAGATATTTGAAGGTGGCGTAAGAGACGCATCGCGCGGCATGTACACACGACATCCCCGGGAAGGGGATGGGGCGGGTACAAAAGAAAACAAATACAAAAAAGAATTGCGGAGGTGGGGATAGCTTGGAGGATCCATTCAGATTGCCTTTGCCGACCGGTTGCCGGAATTCCGATTCGTACGCGCATCCTTTCGCGAGATGGTGATACTATGGTTGCCCAGGTCGTCTTCTGGCTTCCGGTTCTTGACCATGTTTTTCGGGATGAACTTCCCACTTCCTCTCGGGAGCAGTGTCCACTCCGGGATCAACCGGTTACAGCGGCGCGTCCGCGACGGATTTTCACCGTCTTCCGTTACCTGTGCTGGAGCGGTTTCTACATCAATCAAGCGCGAGGATGCAAGAGAATTTTCTCATTTTGTATGTAAATATTATCATACATACAATATATTGTAGTTTATAGAGAAAACCTGACTTGAATTGTGTGAGGCGCATTTGGCGGTTTTATCGAAGTATGAACAACCGGATATTCGGGCGTAGGATAGGGATGAAAATTCACTCCAAATGGGTCAACGCCTGTTCGGTACAGCAGAGTCCTCTTTCGATGGCGTCTTGAAAAAGAGAAGGGAAGGATCCGTGTCCTCAATTGTTTTTATTATTTTTTGGATTTCGACGATTTTATTGAATTGCTTCTTCTGAGCATATTGGGCTTGTTGCTGGAGAATTGTTTTCAAATAAGCCTTCTTGATTTGTTCTCCCTGTTGCTCTTTCTGAATTGTGTAGGCCGTGGCAAGGCGGAGAACTTCCCGGGGAAGCTTTTCTTCCTTGACCGGAGAATCGGGAGATTTGACGATATCCTGGATCAGTGTAACGGTGGCGAAGTCCTGTTTCTTGACATATTTCTGCTGGAGTTTCTTGAGAGAGGCGATGTATTTGTTTCTCAGGATATCACTGCGAGAATGGAACATTTTTGAGAACTCCGGCATGCGCGGCATCTTTGAGAAGAGTGAGGCCGCCGGCGGAACGGCATCGTTGTAGAAATTGACGTTGTTGATTTCCATCGTGCCGTTCAGAGATGAGGTGATTCCGAACACTTTTCCGAATTGGGCGCCCGTAAGTGCCGGATGTTTTGGATCCCAGTTTGTGATGGAACCAGTCAGTAAATCGTTGATGTAGATGGAAAGAGTGTGTGCGGACAAATCGGAAACGATGCAAAATTTGATCCATTCGTCCGACTGAAGATTCTTGGTCGTTAAACCGGTATCGATGAATTTGGCATTTCCGGTCTTGTCTCCGCCAAAAGAAACGGCTCCATGTAACCTATTATAGAAATACAGTTTTCCTTTTTCGTTGAATTTTAATTCTAGAGGATAATCGGTAGTATCGTTATTGAGATACAGACTCAAGAGTGTTTTTCCTTGGCTATTGATATTGGAAAGGCATTTTATATCGAATCTGACAGTAAAACTGGCAGGGATCTCGGTAATTTCCGTTTTAAACGGAGTATTCCCGAATCCGAAAATGGCAAATTCATCACCTTTTGTATACTTGAATGAACTAAGCCATCCGGGGGCGTTGATCTGTGTCCCATCCGGTGTGTATTTCCATGAATAAACGGGTGTGGCTGCTTCGGATATCGCTATGGCAAAGAGGAAAATCAAGAGGAAGGGGAGTCGATTCATGGATAGACTATGTTATGGTTTATTTCTTTCTTAAGAATACGTCTCATGAACATTTAACAGTCATTTCTTGTCTGTTTTCATAAAAAGTTCGGATGGATATGTTTGTTCGATTGTTTTTATTATTTTTTGGATTTCAGCGATTTTATCGAATTGTTTCTTCTGAGCATATTGGGCTTGTTGCTGGAGAATTGTTTTCAAATAAGCCTGCTTGATTTGTTCTCCCAGCTGCTCTTTCTGAATTGTGTAGGCCGTGGCAAGGCGGAGTACTTCCCGGGGAAGCTTTTCTTCCTTGACCGGAGAATCGGGAGATTTGACGATATTCTGGATCAGTGTAACGGTGGCGAAGTCCTGTTTCTTGACGTACTTTTGCTGGATTTTCTGGAGAGAAGCGATGTATTTGTTTCTCAGGATGTCACTGCGCGAATGGAACATTTTTGAGAACTCCGGCATGAGCGGCATGTCGGCGAAGAGAGAACCTGGCGGAACGGCATCGTTGTAGAAATTGACGTTGTTGATTTTTATCGTGCCGCTCATGGTATGGACTTTTCCGAATGCTTGACCGAACTGGGCACCAGTAAGGGCCGGATGTTTCGGGTTCCAGTTTGTGATGGAACCAGCCATGGAACCGTTGAGGTAGATGGAAAGAGTATGTGCGGACAAATCGGAAACGATGCAGAATTTGATCCATTTGTCCGACTGAAGATCCTGACTGGTCAAACCAGTATCGATGAATTTGACATTTCCGGTTTCTTCTCCTCCAAAGGACACGGCGCCATTGATCATATTGTAGAAATAAAGTTTCCCTTGGTCGTTGAATTGCAATTGGAGAGAATGAGTATCGGAACTGTAGTAATTATTATTGGAATACAAGCTCAGAAGCGTTTTCCCATTCGAGTTGGCACAGGAGAGGCTTTTTACGTCGAAGCTGACAGTAAAACTAGCGGGGAAGTCGGTCAATTTTGTATGAAACGGTATAGTTCCGGCGCCAAAACTAGCATAGTCGTCACCGGGTTTGTATGTGAAGGTCATATCCCATCCAGTTGCGTTAATGTGTGCTCCTTCCGGTGTGTATTTCCACGAATAAACGGGTGTGGCTGCCTCGGATATTGCTATGGCAAAGATGAGAATAAAAAAGATGGAAAGTTGATTCATTAAATAGCTTATAGAATAAAATGTGTTTATCTGGTTACGGTTTTCCTCATTTTTTAGATATTCTTTATGGATTCCTTGCTGTTATTCATTGTTCATTATCATAAAAAGTTCGGAAGGAGATGTTTTTTCAACGATTTTGACAGCTTCCTGAATTTCAACTATTTTATCGAATTGTTGTTTTTGAGCATATTGAGCCTGACTTTGTTTGAGGGTTTTCAGATAGGCTTGTTTTACTTGTTCATCAATCTGTTTCCTTTGGTTTTTATAGGCTATGGCAAGACGGGATATTTCTTGCGGAAGTGTGGCGATTTGTACGGAAGATTCCGGAGCATTGATCATTTCCTGAATAACTGAAACAACGGAAAAGTTCTGGGATTTTGCATATTTTTGTTGGAATTTTTTCAGAGAGGATATGTATTTACGTCGAAGAACATCTCTTTTCTTTGCGTATACTTTAGAGAATTCGGAATGCAAAGGCATATTTGCAAGAGGTGAAGGTAAAATACTGGTAGATGATTGTCCATCTGTTTGTTGATTGTTTCCTGATGGCAATTGTGTATTTCCCTTAAAAGCTAGAGAGAAAGAAGAAGCCTCGGCTGATGTCAGGCGTCTTAATTTCAAGAGATTGAATCCCATGACTCCACCTATTCCCGTTAATTGGAAGAGGTCCTCAACTCGAAATCCGATCCAACCGGGACCTGCGGGTAACGTGAAAACGCCAATGGGCATCGATATGGATCCGGGAGTTGTTTTCAAAGTTCTCCAGTAAAAGGGAGGCGATGTTTCCGATTTAATCGACATGAGCTTTCCCGGATTATGGGCGGAATCGTAATCAATTTCTGCGAGATAGGTACCTGCTTGCTGTAAATTGAGTTGCCAGCTTGCTCCGGCTCCTTTTCTGTCAAAGTAGCCGATGGTTGGACTGATGTGTTTAGTCTCGATACGGGTTCCCCCGAATAGACTGGCTGCCTCGGGACGAAGGAAAATAGAATTTTCATCGGCAAGCTCAAGTGGGATGAGGTGAACAGCTGCAATTCCAAAAGCACCGACTGTATCGCTTAAGGGAGCTTTTTCCATTGTTACGGAAAAATTTGTTGTTCCTTGTGATAGCGATACAGACCCCAGTATAGCAGAGCGGAAGTAGGGAGTACTACCCGAGGGAATTTCCCATGTTTCTTTTTGGGTTCCGCTGGTAATGGTTAGGACAAGGGATTCGGGATCTGCTTTCGTATAGGTTATTTCAATAACGTAGGTTCCTGTAGCAGGAATAGGCAGTTTGGCTTTCATTGATGCTCCCTTGTTTTTCCATCCTCCGACAATGGACTGACCGCAGAAAGTTTCCTGCTTGGCTCCTTTGAACAGTGTAACGTTGACAGGATGAAGGCAGATTTCACGCATGATACGAGAGGATGGCTTGGCTTGCGATTCTATGAATTGTTGTACCGTATGTTCTTCTCCAGGTCTGTTTGCCGTTGCTTTGAGATCATGTGATAATCCTGGTGATATGATCATCAGGCAAGCAAGGACATTCCTAGAGGCAGAGTGCAGGAAATGTGGAGAGGAGAACATGTTGACCATGGTATGAATGGGGGATGAATAATGACGGTTTTGTGACAAGAAGAAGGGATAGAAGGCGCAATAAAAGATTTTCACAAACTATTCCTTTTTTCTTTTGTAGAGGCATGAACCATGCCATGGCATGTCGAACGTATCATCATCGACGAAGTGGAATCTTCCCAGGATTTCTTTGATGGATGGAGAAAAGAAGATGAATTGATTGTCACCTGTTTTCCGGACTTGGAAAGCCCATCCCCATTGAGCCTTTGGTTTTTGTCCATTATCCAGTCTTGTGCATTGTCCGTCCGGATTAATCGTAATAGATGTACGGATGTTGTTTTTGTCTATACATTCCCATGTTCCGACGAGATAACGGATGGATGATTTTTCCCGTTGTTGTGTGAAAAGTTCTTTCGGCGACTTTTCTTCCACGTTTTTGACGATCTTCTGGATTTCGGCAATTTGGTCGAATTGCTGTTTTTCGGCAAAACCGGCCTGCAACTGTCTCAACTCCTGGAGATAGGATTGTTTGATTTGTTCTTCAAGCTGATTGTTTTGAATTTCGTAGGCTTTGACGAAGCGGATTGCCTCGTTGGGGAGTCCGGTATCTTTTGGCGGAGTATTCGGATTTTTGATAATTTCCTGAATGGCTGCAACAGCCGCAAAATCCTGATATTGCACATATTTTTGTTGAAGCTTTTTCAACGTGGCGATGTATTTGTCTCTTAAGCCTTCTGTTTTTGTTTTGTAAACTTCTGTGAAACGATCCAGGGATAGGAGATATTTTTCAGTTTCAGATTGTTTTACAAGTTCCGGAAAAACAGCTACTCCGAAATCGAGATTTTTTATAGCAGGAGGGGGAGGTGTCGGTGCAGGGGAGGAAGAGACAGTAGAGGCAGGTGCTTCTTGTCGGAGGGTTTCTTTCATGGCGACGGCTTCCTGGGAGGATAAAGGCCTCAACGTAAGAAGAAGGATTCCGAAATCGGATTCCATGACAGGTTCTTCCGCACTGAGATAAATTTTGCAGGAACTCTTGTCCAGTTGCAGAACGCCGACTGTTTTCGTCATGAACCGTCCTTGGGTCGGTTCCGCTTTCCAAGGGATACTCGTGGAATTGGAGGGGAGTGAAACTACAAAATCCTTGGGAGATTCCAGTTGGGATTGGTAGTCGACTTCCACAGCGTACGAACCCGTTTCCGGAATGTCGATTTCCCAGAACCCTCCTTTCTTTTTATCCTTGAAATTTTTCAAGACGAGGACGTTATCCTGAGAACTGCAACGCGGTCCGTCTGCCTCTATGTTGATGCTTTCGGCTCTCAGAACGAGTGGAGACGAGGGAATGTGTGCTGGAAGCAACCTGATTGAACTAAGGTAAAGAGAACTGAGTTGATCCTTTTGCTGGATGATAGCCAGAGGGCATTCTCCGGCGGGAAGCTTCAAAGGACCTATCGTATAGGGTTGAAAGGAGTACGAGAATTCTGTTGTCCAGTTGAAGGTATGGTTCCCGATCTTGACAGTAAAGGGAGAGGGAGACGGTTTTGTGCAGTATAGCAGTTCCAGATTATAGGTGCCGTCAGCGGGAATTTTAAAATTTCCTCTGACGGTTGAACCTTTGGAATCAAAGTACCCGGCGACATGCTGGAATCGGAAAAATTCCAGCATGGTTCCTTGTTCGTATGTGAGGGATTTGAGAGGCAGGGGAATTTCAGCTTTGTATCGTTCGCTGGGGCGGAACAGAGATATGTTTTTGAGAGGCCGGAGAGTTCGCTCTTTTTGAGAGGATTGTTCAAGTTCTTCTTTAGTGCGGCCAAATCCCTGGGCACAGGCTATCTGTAATCCGTTATCAAGGGAAAGTAGGCATAAGCTAAAGAGAGTCCATCTGATTTTCTGATTCATGGATGTAGGGTTGGGTATGAATTAAGTGCCGCAAGTTATTGCTTTTTTCTTTTGTAGAAGGCAGATCTGACGTATGGCATGTCAATCGTATCGTCATCGACGAAGTGGAATCTTCCTAAAATGGAGTTGGTACTAGGAGAGTAGAAAATGAACTTATTTTCTCCGATTTTCCTGACCTGGAATGCCCACTGCCATGCTCCCAGTACGGCTTTTTGATCCTTGTTGTATCGGGAGCATGTTCCGTCAGGATTGATTGTAATGGAAATAGTGGGTTGACCGTTGTGAATGTATTCCCATGTTCCGACGAGATGTCGGATGGGTATTTCTTGTTTTTTAGTCGCGAAGAGTTCCGAAGGTGGCATGCTTTCCGCAGCCTGGATCACTTTCTGGATTTCGGCGATTTGATCGAATTGCTGCTTGTGAGCATATTCGGCTTGTCGTTGACGGAGGACCTGGAGATAGGATTGCTTGATTTGTTCCTCCAGTTTTGCTTTTTGGCTGGCGTAGATGTTCGCCATGTTCAAGGCTTCTTTCGGCAGGTCGTCTGTGTCGGAGGCATACAGGATTGAAGGCGATACGGAAACCGTCGTCCAAAGAACGGCGTTAAGAAATGGTGGTGCGAGTTTCATGGTTATTCTTCTCCTTTCAGTCGTTTGAATTCTTTCCCTTCGATATTGAGGGTATCCTTGTCCGTTTGATAAACTCTTGTGGTTAAATTCCCTTCGTCTGATAAGACCGATAAATAATTGCCGTATCGGTAATACGATTTTGCTTTTTTGCTGCGCTTGCCGTTTTCGACACATTTGACGCGTTTTCGAGTCCAGAATGTATAAACGGTATCCTGGGTTGTTGATTTCCAGCGACCGAGAAACGATGTATCGCTCATGGTAAAGACTGCCTCTTTTTTAGGGGTAGCGGTGGTTGCGGAATCCTGTTTATCTGTCGGAACGGAAGTATTGGAGGATGTTTGAGCCTCGGATATATCTTTGGTTGGAGGGGGGATCAAGTTATCCGGATTGGAAATGAGTTCCTGAATAGCGGCAACAGCGGAAAAATCCTGGTTCTGGACATATTTCTGTTGAAGTTTTTTCAGAGATGCGATGTATTTGTCTTTCAAGTTTTTGGTTCGCATCTCATAATTTTTCGTAAATTCCTGGAGGAATGGCATTTCCCCATTCTTGGCAGGTGGAGCGGAGAGTTCCGGGAACTTGCTTATACCAAATTCTTCTTCCTTTTTACTGGCGGAAGAAGGGGATGTTCCGGT